>OGCI01000409.1_pt1 | contig 51105 bp, 42 predicted proteins | sample 1570021 | NCBI WGS metagenome assembly OGCI01 (sample SAMN06264664, study PRJEB24512) | hot springs metagenome | isolation source: Hot spring water | place: South Africa: Tshipise | collected 2015-06-21
CTGCCGGCGCTGCGGCGCGCCCTACGCCTACGAGCGGGCGTTCGTCGGGCACCTGGGCCACTACGAGTGTCCCAACTGCGGAGCCGATCGCCCTGTGCCCGACATCGCGGCGACCGCGATCCGGCTCGACGGGATGCGCGGATCGCGGGTTGACATAACTACCCCGGCCGGCCCCCTCCGCCTCGACCTGCCGCTGCCCGAGGGGCGCTGGCGGGTCGATCTCTCGCTCCGCGGCTTCCCGGCCGGCGCCCCGCCGCGCGTCGTGGCGACGCAGGCGGGTGTCGTGCTGGCGGAGACGCGGCTCTCGGAGGGGACGCTCCGCCTCGTCGTCCCCGGCGGAGGACAGGTTTCGCTCCTGCTGCCCGACGCGGCGAGCCCCGCCTCGCTCGGGCTCGGCGAGGACGGGCGTCAGCTGTCGGCCGGGCTGCTCGCGCTGTCCGTCGCGCGCGGCTGAGCCGCCCTCGCCCGCCGCCGGCGCTCGGAGGAGGTGAGTCTCGACGACGACAACGGCGACGGCCAGCGCAGCTCCATCTTGAGCCACCTTGAGGCGCCGCAGTCGCCCCTGCGCGATGTGATCCGCCACGAATTGCAGGCGCAGTTGAACGCCGCGCTGCAGCGGCTGTCTGAATCCCACAGGATCGTCGTGGTCCTGCACGACATCGAAGGGTTGCAGCACGACGAGATCGCGCGCATTCTCGGGGTGCCGGTGGGCACGGTGCGGTCCCGGTTGTTCTATGCCCGTCAGCAGTTGCAGAAGGAGTTGTCGGAGTTCGCCCCATGAACTGTGACCGCGCTCGCTGGGAGATGGCCGCCGGCGATCGGCCGGCGGACGAGGTCGCCGCGCACCTCGAGGCGTGCCCGGCGTGTCGGGAACACGCCCGACGGGACGCATGGCTGCGGGGGTGTCTGGCCGAGCGGCGGAACATCGCCCCCCCCGAGGACGCGCGCGACCGGGCCGAGGCGGCCGTGCGTCGCGCCATCGAGGGAACGAAGCCCGCGCCGGGTTGGGTGGTATGGCTGGGCGAGACCGCCGCCCACCCCGCGACACGGTGGGCGGTCGCGGCCGCCGTTGTTCTTGCGGTCGCTGCCGCGCTCGCCCCGCGCCTGGCGGTTGCGCCGGCTCCCAGCCTGGTCCGCGCAACGCCGTCCATGCCCTCGAATTCGATGGCGATACCCGGTCTACCGCCCGGCCGCTTTGGGGATTCTCTGCTGGTGCTGTTTCCGGAACGGATGACCAACCTGCTGGGCCATGAAATTTTGCTTTACCCCGGCGAGCGGATCGAGTACGGTAACGGAGGGGTGCGGACTGTAGGGTGGGAATACTGAGTTTCGGCCCTGGTGTGCGCCCCGCCCTCCAACCGAGCCTCCCTCCCAAAAGGGGCGCATGCCAGGGCTTTCGCGTTGCCGCGACGCCCGTTTACGCCGAGGGCGCAGTCCGCGCCACGCCGGCAGAGATTTCCTGCCATGCATTTTGAGCGGGCCGGCCTTTCTGCGTGCCCGCACCACGTAGGCGCAGGAGGGCATGCCGCGGCTCCGGTGTCTGCCATTGCGCACGCGTGCGAGGCGGGGATGACGGATCGTGTGTGCGGCGGGCTTTTGACACGCCGATGCGCAGCGCAACGGGGGGTTACCGTTCGATCTTCGGCGGGACGACGACGCGGGGGACGTCGAACACGTACCTTCCCGAGCCCGTTTCGACCGTCACCGACCCGGCCTCGGCGCGGGTCAACCTGACCCCTTCGGCCTGCTCGAGCGGCCGGCCGGATTCCCGCACGCCCTCCGCGCCAGCGGCCGCCGGTAGGAGGATCGTCGCGGCGACGCTGGCGGGCACCTCCACCTCGAACCGCGCCCCGCCCTCGGGCGTTCTGCGCCATGCGCTAACGATCAGTCCCGTCGGACCGTGGTAGCGTAGGCGCGCCCACTCCAGCCACGGATCGAGCACCGGCGCGATCCGGATCCGGCGGTAGCCGGGCGTTTCGTTCCAGACGCCGCCGATGTTCTCCACCATCCACTGGTATACGGCTTCGAACGCGTAGTGCGAGAACGAATTCATGCTTGGGTCCTGGAACCCTTTGTCCGGCGTCCATCCGTCCCAGCGTTCCCAGATGGTCGTCGCGCCGTGGCGGAGCGTGAACCCCCACGATGGGAAGGTGTCGTTGTGCAGCAGCCGGTACGCGACGTCGTGCCGGCCGATGGCCGAAAGGACGTGCAGGATGTCACGGGTGCCGACAAATCCCGTGGAGAGGTGGTGATCGCGCTCGGCGATCGGCTCGACGAGACGCCGGGCGGCCGCCTTCCGCTGCGCCGGTTCCAGCACGTCCGCGGCCAGCGCCAGGATGTACGCGGTCTGCGTGTCGCCCTCGATGCGTCCGTCCGGCGTCACGTAGGCCGTTTGAAACGCCGCGCGCGTCGGAACACCTCGCGGAACCTCGCGGCATCCTGCTCGTGCCCGAGCCGCTCTGCAATGTCCGCGGCCAGCCGGGCGCTAATGGCCAGGTAGGCCGAGTAGATCACCGTCTTCGGCGTTTCGGCGCGGATGTGGAGCCAGTCGCCGAAGCAGTGGAACTGGCCCGGCGGCGTCAGATCGGATTTCGACCGGCTCACGCAGAAGTCCACAAAGCGCCGAACTCCGTCGTAGTGCCGCTCCAGGACGTCCCGATCCCCGTAGACATCGTGGATCACCCACGGGCAGATTACGCCGGCATCAGCCCAGGCCGGGCCGCCATCGTCGCCGGCCACTTTCAGCGGCGCGACCATCGGAAACTGCCCGTCGGCCCGCTGGGCGTCGGCGAGGTTGGTCAGCCACTTGGTGAAGAACGCCTGAACGTCGCAGTTCATCGCGGCGGCCCGGATGTAGACCTGCGCGTCTCCCGTCCAGCCGAGCCGCTCGTCGCGCTGGGGACAGTCGGTGGGGATGTCGATGAAGTTGGCCCGCTGCGTCCACAGCGTGTTTTTCCACAGCCGGACAAGCATCGGATCGCTGCAGTCGAACTCGCCGACCTGTGGGGTGTCGCTCGACAAAGCGAGGCCCTCGACCAGGTCGTCGGCCGGACGGGCGTCGAGTCCCGTCACCTCGACATACTGGAAGCCATGGAACGTGAACCGCGGCGTCCACTCCTCCACCCCGCCGCCACGACAGACGTATTCGTCGGTGGCGCGGGCCGACCGCAGGTTCACAGTGCAGATCGTCCCGTCCGGATTGAGCCGTTCCGCGAACCGCAGCCGGATGCGCTGGCCCGGCTGGCCGCGGACGCGCAGCCGCACGACGCCGGCGATGTTCTGGCCAAGATCGGCCACCCATTCGCCGGGCCGCGGCTCGTTCCACGAGACCGGCCGGAAACGGCCGACGACCCGCACTGGCGGCGCCGGATGCCATTCCAGCGACGGGTTGAGCTCCGCGCCGCAGTCCACCGGCGCCCAAGAGGAGGCGTCGAAGCCGGGCTCGCTCCAACCCCGCAGCTCACGCGTCGCGTCGTGCACCTCGCCCATCAAAAAGTCCGCCTGCGCCACTGCGCCGGTGACGGCGCGCCAGCCGGGACCGGTGGCGATCACGCGCGCCGAACCATCGTCGAACTCGAGGTGGAGCTGGGCCTTCCACCGGGGCTGACGGCCGTAGTGGTCGCGCTGGCCGCGGTATCCGACGTGTCCGCTGTACCAGCCGTCGGCCAGCAGCGCCCCCATCGTGTTATCGCCCGGCCGGATCAGCGGCGTCACGTCGTAGGCGCGGACGAGCACCAGGCGGCGGTAATCGGTCCAGCCAGGGTTGAAAAAATCCTCCGACACGCGGCGACCGTTGAGCCAGACGTCATGGATACCCAGCGCCGTGGTGAAGAGTACGGCGCGGCGGATGCGGCCTTCGGCATGAAACCCACCCCGGAGATATCGGGCGGGGGGCAACAGCGGATCGGACGCGGCGATGCGGCCCCAAGGGCCCACGCCATGGGCGCCGACCTCGCGGGCGGCGGGCCAGGCGTCGTCGGCCGCGTCTCGCTCCCAGTCCTGCGGCGGAGGCGCGGTGGCCTTCCACGACGCGTCGGAGACAAGGTCCACCGTGCAGCCATCGGCCAGTTTCACCGTCAGCCGGAGGAGCAGCCCGTACGGGCCCGGCGTCGCGTTGTTGACCTGCACCGCGATCCGGTTGGGCCCGGTACGGAGAAAACGGCTGACCTCCTGCGATCGGGCCTGCTTCCACGAGTCCTGGGCGGTCGGGGTGTTGAGTACGCGTTCACCGTTGATCCAAAACACGCTGCGGTCGTCGGCGGTCAAGAACACGACGGCCGAGGTCGGCGCGGCCGGCAGCTCGAAGCGCCGCACGAATGCGCGAGGCCCAGCCGGCGGGGTCTCCGGCTCGTCCACGCGGACGATCCACTTCGCGTCGCCGAAGTTCTGGTCCCCAGGCTGGGGACGGCAGGCATCCCAGCCAATCCATTCGGCCGTCCAGTCTCCGGGATCGAGGAGGCCGGTCGAGAACGCCGCCGTTTCACTCCATGGACCGGGCCGGCCGTCCCGGTCCCAGACCTGAACTGCTTACCAGCAGGGCTGATTGGAGAGCAGCGGCCGGCCGGCATAGCGGTGGTCCTGCGTCGCATCCCCCTCGACCCGCCCGGTGTCCCAAAGATCCCCTTCGCGCCGCGCGATGATCTCCGGCGACGACGCCACGATGATCCGCCATGCCGTCTGCCGCTGTCCTCGGCCGTCCGCCACCGCCTCCCAGGACAGGCGCGGCGTCCGGTCACCGACGCCGAAGGGATTCTCGAGGTGTTCGCAGCGCAGCCGCACCGCCCGTATTGCGCCTTCGGCGCCACCGACCACGACGGCCCCTGTAAGCAACATGACCGTCACCAAAGACCGCGCGGGGTGGTTTTCGCCCATGATCCTGCCCTCTTACACGCGCCCACTGCCTCTTTCGGAATAATGGGAGCTATCGAGAGGAAAAACATGTTGCCCGTCGGCCGCGCGCGGACGTCCTGCGCGCACGGAAGGGACGCCTGGACGATGGCATTCGAGACGGGGGAACATCGCATCCGACGGCATCCATTCGGGCAGACGCGCGATCGCACCTCACGCTGCGGGCGAGGTCGGCACGCCTCACCCCTCGAAAAACGGCTGCAGGTTGCGGCCAACGGCGTTCGAGAATCGGTCCATTCACTGGTCGCGGTGTTCGTCGTCGCTGCGCGACCGCCGGTCGGCGGGCAGTGTGCGGCCCGCCTCATCGTAGCGCCGCCAGGCGCGCCTCGGTCGGGATGGCCGGATGGCCCGTCGCGAGCGGAAGCCCGCAGACCGTTTTGCGGGACGTACAACGTGAACAGGTTGACGGTCACCTCGCCGGTCCCGCCGAACGTCCAGTCCCGCTCCTGGTGGCCGCGTGGAACGGCCCCCATGGGTCCTGAAGGATTCGCGCGGGAATGGCAAGTACGTCGTACGGGTTGGCGCGCGTCATGATTTGGATAGCCGGCGCACATGTGGTCGCCGCTAACTTGAACGTCGTGCACGATGCGCTCCCGGCGGGGGGATAGAGGTCCATAGGATCGCGTCGCGGACTCCGGCGTCGACCTCGGAAGCGCGGGCGCCATCCGCCGCCGCCGCGGTCAGCGCAACGCCCCCGCGGATCAAAAACGGGCTGGACCTCGGGCCGCGGGCCTAAGTCCCACCGATGCACGCGGTCAACGCCGTCGGAGCGGCGGAGGAGGCCGATTCAACCGCCCCGCGGCGTTGAAGCCTGCTTGGCGTGGAGCGGATCCGAACGCCGGTCTCGTATCTGCTCTGCCCGACGGCGGAACTCGACGTTATTCGGGGCGAGTTTCATCGCCTCCGTGATCTCGGCCAGCGCGCCATCCCAGTCGCCTGTCGCCTGAAGGGCAGACGCGAGCGTGTAGCGGAATTCGGGTACGCGCGGCGCCGCCTCGACCGCCTGCCGGGCATGGGGCACCGCCTCGGCGGCGCGGCCCTGACAATACAGGACCCACGCCAAGCCGCTGAGCACCACGGGGTCGGACCTCGTACCGGCCAAGCGCCGGAAGATCGCCTCGGCATCGGCCCAGCGCTCGTTCCGTATGAACAGGTCGGCCAGCACGAGCAGCGCCCCCCGATCCTCGGGGCGCTGCCGGAGCAAGACATGGGCATGGGTGCGCGCCGCGGCAAGACGGCCGGCCTCGTGTTCGAGCCGCATCAGAAGACGGCGTGCCGGCACGAACTCCGGATGCCGACTGACCACCTCGTCCAGACGATTGCGCGCCTCGGCCGTCCGCCGTTCGGACAGCAGCACGCCGGCGAGGCTCAACGAGGCCAGCGGATGGCTGGCGCCGCGGCCGCGCAACTCGTTCTCCACTGCCCGAACGCGGTCCGGCCGGCCCTGCCGGAGAGCGAGCAACGCAGAAAGGGCCAGGGCCTCGTCGTTCGTCGGCGACATGGCGAGGGCGGAGCGGACGGCGGTGTCCGCGGCCGCCCAGTCGGCGCGGCTTACTGCCGCCAGGGCATTCAACAGGAGGGAATCGAGCCTGGAGGAGCCGGGAGGCGGCGGAGTGGCGGCCTCCCGACGCTCGACCGCCGCAATGAATGCGAGGCTCTGCGCGATCGCCTCGCTGTTGGGGAACTGCCGCAGCCCCTCCTCCAGCATGCCCAGCGCTTCCTGCGCCCTACCCTGGGCGGCCATGGCCCGGGCGGCGGCCGCCATCAGCACGTCGTTGGTTCCGCCCATCGTCATGGCCGCCGTCAGGTCGCCGAAGGCCTCGGCGAAACGGCCCGCAGCGGCCAGTCGCTGCGCGCGGACGGTGGCGGAGGCGGGATCACGAAGCCGCCCATAGATGTGCGTGAGATTCACGATGTCCAACGGCTCCGGTATCTCCCGCAGGTACTCCAGCAGCGACCGGTCGATTCGTTCGGCCTCGATGCGGCCCAGCGACCGCACCACGCGGCTGAGGTTGATCTGGGCGACCAGGTTGGATCCGTCGGCCGCGATCGCCGCCCGATAGGCCCGGATCGCTTCCTCGGGTCGGCCCAGATCCTCCAGCCGCACGCCCACCTCGTTCATCACGCGGCTGGCGTGCCGCATCGCGAACCGGCCGTAGAACGACAGCGGCGGAGGGGTGCGCTCGACGATGCGGCGCATCGCGACGGCCTCTTGGTGCCACCGGTCGATCTCCCGCGGGGGAGGCGGTGGGCGATCGGTTCCTCCCCGCCAGGCGAACAGGCCGGGCGCGTGGGGCACGCCGGACGCCGCGAAGACCACGGGGAGATCGACGGCGACGATGCGGGGCCACTCGTTCGAGGATTCGCGCAGCCACACCGGCACCAGGGCCGGCAGGCCCGCCTCGGCTAGCACGGCCAGATACGGCCGATCGCGGAACCGGTCGGCGACGCTGGCCAGATAGACTGGGTCGGTCGCGAGGTCCCACCGCAGTGCCTGCCATTTGGTCCGGGTTTTTCCCCACGTGACCGCAACGACGTCGTCCCAGAGCCCATGGGAAATCATCCATTCGGCCCCTTCCGCTTCACGGAGGATGCCCTCGGCCAGCCATCGGAACGGCCGCGCCGCGCGTCCGTCCACGTGTGGGAACGATAGGAAGAAACCGCCGAGGACGGCGGCGACCGGCGCGGCCGCGACGAGGCGGGCACAGGCGGGCAGTCGATCCGCGAAGCCGCTCGGTCCCCACCGGTCCGCCGCCCACCGCATCAGCACATTCGCCGCCAGCGCAGTCCACAGAGCGACCCACACATAGGTCATGATCGGGGGGGACGGAAAAGGAACGACCGGCCAGGGGGCAAGCGGGGTGTGCAAGTGAATCGCGGCAGAAACCGCCAGGAGGAGGACCGATACAGCCGCTAGGCGGCGTCGGCGGCGCGGAGCGGGACTCCGCCACGCCCAGATAAGCAGGGCGGCTGGAACCAGGGCGACCAGAACGATGACAATCCAGCCGATCGGGGGGATGGAATCGCGGACGTTGTTATAGATCGCCCGGAAAGAGGCCGCAGCGACCGACCACGGTGTCTGCCGCCCCGCCCAGACGGCGGCTCGCGACCGGGCGAAGACGACGGCCTGGACGGCCGGTGGAATCAGAAAGGCGGCGGCGAACGCCGCCGCTGCCTGAATGGCGGGGTGCCACGACCTATGGTCGCGCGGCGACCGGCGGCCATCGAGGGGCGGCAGGTGGTCGTGGCGCGCCATGGCGGCCAGCGTCAGCAACGCAGCCAGCGGAATGCAGATCAGCAAGGCCGGAGACTCCGCCGCGCCGAGCCCCAGTAAAACAGCCGCCACCGTCAGGCGCGCCAGTCCGCCCTTTCGGTGGTAGGCATCCATCCGTCTGGCGGCGGCCAGCCCCAGCACGGCGGCTAGCGTCCCCGTGGAGGTGCGGGTTGAGGCCAGCCAAAACGGGCCGCTCAACGCAAGCGACAGGCCGGCAATGATCGAGGAAGCCGCGCGAAAACGGCCGTCCAGCTCGCCGAAGCCGTTCGAGGTCGTGCCTCGCTCGGATCCTGCCAGCGGCCCCGCCCAATCCGCCGCGACGCGCGCGGCCATCCACACCCCCAGCACCCCAAGGACGCCACACAGGGCATGGCTGCGGATAGCCAGCGGGCCGGCGGGGACGACGGCCGCCAGCCGGCAAAGCAGGTTCCACACCGGATGCGTTAGCGGTGGAACGGCGTCAAATCCGCCGGCGTGCTTCAGGATCAGGGCAGATGGCGCTCCGGGGAGGGGGCCTTGGGCGAGGGTGGCCGCGTACAGGATGGCGGCAGCCGCCGCCACGCACCCGCAAGCCAAGGCGGTCATTCGCCGATTTGTATCCTTCCACCATCCGTTCATGGGCGCGTGACCCGCCGGGGCCCAAGGGGCGGCTGGCTTCCCAAAATAACAGAAACCCGGGCTTTGCAGCCCGGGTTTCCGCGGTTTAACGGATTTCTAACGTTGGATCACCGTTGCGCGCGCGCGCGGGCACGGCGGATCAGAAAAACCCCTGCGCCAAGCAGCAGAAGCCCGGCCGATCCCGGCTCAGGGATCACCTGCCAGTCGCTCTGCTGCACTTTCCCGAAGTTGTAGTCGATCGGGAAGGGCGGGAGCGTCTGATTGACGTCCCAATCCAGCACCGTGGGCCCGACGGTGGCGAACATTGTCGCCAGGTTCGGATCGTTGTGGTTGTAGATGCGGGTCCTTAGCGGGCGCGCATCCGCCGCGGGGGGGAGTACCGCCAGCTGGAACGGCACCCCCACATATGGGTCCTCGTAGCGCCAGAATCCGTAGTCGGGATGATGGTGCGCGGTGTAGTACACCGTTTCGGTGACTGCGTCGATGATCTGTGCGGCCCAATTTGACGTCAACGGAATCGGGTTGCCGTCGGGATCGAAGCAGTCCGGTCCAGTGTAGTTCCCGTGGTTATAGTAGTCCGATCCCCAGAGGACTTGAATGCCCCATTGAGCCTGCGCCGTGGCCGCCGTCGCCAGGGCGACCGCCGCCAACACATGTTTCATCATCGAGTTCATCGGTTTTCTCCTTTTAGTGTATTTCCCTTTTTTAGTGTTCCTTATTGGTTGATTATCCGTTCGCAAACATGCTCCGTCAGGGCAACGTCACCCTCGGGATCCGGCTGACGTAGCTGGTGCCCCTTGCCTCGTACCAGAAGCCCGAGCCGATCGGGATCGGCGAGGACAGCACCACGTTGTCGCTCGCGCGCACCCACCTCTGGCCCGCGCTCCGGAGGTAATAGGGGACGAAGCCGGATTCAGAGAGCAAATGGATGCGGTCCGCTGTGGATGCTGTTCCAGCCTTGGCCCCGTCGGCGACCCAGGTCATGGAGGTAGAATTGAGGTGCCACGCTCCGAAAAACGGGTTGGCCATCAGCGACAGACCCGGGGGGACGGTCCGCAGAGCCGCCTCTCCGGAGAGGACTTCGCCGGCGAGGTAGATCGTGTGCGGCGCCGTGCTCGTGGACGGCGACTGCAGGATGATGGCATCGCCGACCGAGAGCTGGTAGTCGCCGAATTCCCCCGTGAGGCGGCGGTAACGGCCATCCAAACGCTGATACATGCCGACGTACGATTGGGAGGCCGGCGACCAGATCAGGATCTGTGTGGCAAACTGGGGGTTATTGGCGCGCACCAGCTGGTTGGAACCCAGCAGCCGCACCACGCCGATCATGCCCTGACCGCCGATCTGCTGCACGTTGACGCCCGCGATCACGAATCCGCCCGCCGGCGGGATCGTGACGGGCACAAACCCGACCGAATTGCCGCCCGGAGCCATCTGCGCCTGCGCCACAGCCGCAAGGCCGGCCGCCGCAATCCCCGTCATGAGCCTGGTCTTCATCCCACTAGTCCACTCCTGTCTAGACGTCCGTTTCTTCCGCCATCCCCCGCCCGGCCGCCCAACGGGTTGTACCGGGCGCCAAATGCGCGGGAAGAGTCGCTGCGGCCCGTTAGGATTTGATGTGGACAAAATCAGAAGGTTCGTTGATTTGCGTGAGGATTTCGGATCAGAACGCATACCCGAAGGTGAACATCACCGCGTGGACGTTCTCGATGAACAGCGCGTCGGAGTTGTCCGGGAACACGACCAGCCCGCTGTCGGTCGAGTCGAAGGAGTAGATCCACTCGCGGTGGTAGCTCAGCGACGCCCGCAAGCCGTTGCGCAGGTCCCAGTTGACGCCGAACTCCGCCCGCGCGCCGTAGGCCAGCGAGTAGTCGTCGTCGTACCGCTCGCGGATTTGCCCATCCCATTTGTCGTCGCTGCCGCGCCGCGCGAAGCCGCTGGCCTCGCCGATCATCCCGCGGATCAGGGCATAGACGCCGAGGTTGGGCCCCTTGAACGGCTGCCAGCGCCCGAAGTATCCGGCCTGCAACATGTGGTAGTTGGTATTCTCGCTGAAGCGCAGGTCGTCGTGCCGCTCCACCAGGGTCATTCGCTTGGTGACGCCGATGTAACGGTAGCCGATGTCCCATCCCCACTGGGACGACTCGGTCGCGCCGGCCCGTTGGCTCCACAGCAACTCGAGGTCGTTGCGGATGTTCTCGATCTCATGGTAACCGCCGGGCTCGCGGCGTTCGTAATCGAACTCGGCGTTGATGAACCGCACCGAGGCCGCGCCGTCGCCTTTGGCCACGGCCAGGCGCAGGCCCCAGCCGTTTCCGCTGGCATCGCCGCGGCGCCAGCTTTCCGCGCGGTCCTCCTCGAAATCCGCCCGCGTCTGCAACGCGTCGTGCTGGTACAGCACGCTGTAGAAGATCCCGTCGGCGACCACGCGCCACGGCTCGGATTTGGTCTCCTCGAGTTCCAGGCCGGCCGCGGGCTCGTTCTGGGCCTGCGCTGCGACGCCGGCCGCGACCGCCGCCGCCCACCACCACCGCATCATCGTTCGCATGTTCATCCCTTTCCCGCGGCGTCCCCGCCGCGATGTTTCGTGTCTCCCGTCCCGGCCCGCCGGGCTAACGCCTCGCGCGGGCCATTCGTTCCACCTGTTCCAGGTACCTCGCCACGTCGTCGCGCGGCCGTAGCTCCTGCGCGCGCTTTAGCAGCGGCACGGCCTCCGCATAGCGGGCCGCGCGCACCAGGGCCTGGGCATGCCGAAGGCGGGCCTCGGCCTCGCTGGACTCGATCGCGGCCGCGCGCTCGAACAGCAGGACCGCCTCTTCGAGCCGCCCCGCACCGGCGTGGTGCTGCGCCAGCAAAATCAGCGCCTCGCCGTCGAGGGGGTCGAGGGCCGCGATCTCCTGCAGCAGCGCGACCTGCTCCTCCGCCGGCGCCCCTCGCGCCGCCGCCGCCCGCGCCTCGAGCTTCAGCAGCCGCTTGCGCGCGGCCGCGTCGAGCCGCTCGCCGCCCACCGCCCGGATGCGCCCGGCCAGCTCCCGGGCCAGATCGTGCGCGCCGCGGGCGGCCAGCACCTCTGCGTTGCGCAAGGCGCGTTCGGGCGCCTCGGCGCGTTTTTCCAGCGCGCGCCGGTAGGCGTCGGCCGCCAGGTCGAGGTAGCCGTCGTTCACGTGGATGTCGCCCAGGGTCTGCAACGCCTCGGCCGTCGCCTGGCCGACGAGGTCGAGCTGCTCGTAGACCTCGACGGCCTTCGCGGTCTGTTTCATGCCGAGGTACGCATTGGCTTGCAGCACCCGGTACTCCGGCCGATCGGGCTCCATCCGGATCATCTCATCGCACAGCGCCGCCGCCTCCGCGTATCGCCCCTGTTTGAAGAGGCAGCGCGCCAGGCCGAGCCGCCAGTCCATCACCTGCGGTTGGAGCATCACGGCCAGGCGGTAGGCCGTCTCGGCCGAGGCGTGCCGTTCGGTCTGCATGTGCGCGAAACCGAGCAGGCCGTAGGTCGTGCCGTCCGTCGCGCCCAGCTCGATCGCGCGGCCGAGCGCCGCCGCCGCGCGATCGAACCGCCCGGCGCGCACGAGCGCCACCCCCAGTTGCTTCCACGCGCGCAGGAAGGAGGAAAACTTCGCCGTGGCGCGTTCATACCATGCCGCCGCGGCCTCGGGCTCGTTGGCCAGGAAAAAGGTGTGGCCGAGCATGAAGTCGAACGCCGCGCACCCGTTCGTGGCCGTGGCCGCCTGCTCGAGCAGGCGCCGCCCGACGGGCAGGGTCTTCGGCGCGCCGAGCAACGGCAAGATCTTCTCCATCTGCGCCCTCTCGACCTCGGTCATGCGCGGCTCGACGTCCGTCCGCACCGCCGCGTCGTCCAGCAAGCGCCGGCGGAACGCCGGGTCGCGCCAGACCCGCAGCTCGTCCGCCGGCGACGGCGGCCCGTCGGCGGCGATCGCCGCGGTCGCCGCAGCGCAGGCCGCCGCGATCCATGGAAGCCTCCGGTTCATTTCATTGCGAAGACGATCGGAACCTTCATTCGAAACGGCACCGGCTGCCCGTTGCGCCGGCCGGGTTCGAAGCGCCACTTCCTCACCGCCTGAAGGGCGGGGGGCTCGAACGCCGGGTGGCTGGATTGCTGGACGATCGGGTTCTGCACCGCGCCGGACGGGTCCACGACGAACAGCACATGGACCGAGCCGGCCACGCGCTTGCGTTTCAGCTCGACGGGGTACTCCGGCGCCACCTGGTGCATCACCCGCGGCGCCTGGTCGAGGTCGGACAGCGAGAAAATCGCATCCGCCTCCTCGCGCACGCGGTTTTCGACCGAAGAAAGCATGCGTGCGGCGATCTCGCCTCCGAGTCCGTCGCCGAAGCTCGGGTTGAGCGCCAGCTCGAGGTCGGAGAGGTCCATCGGAGGCGTGTCGGGCGCGTCGAGCGACGGAGGAGGCGGCTCGTCGTCCGGCGGTTTCTGCTCCGGCTCGGGTGGCGGCGGCGCCGGCGGCGGCAGGTTGACGCTGGAGGCCGGACGCAGTTCGAGGTCGTCCGCCGGCGGCCGGGCCACCTGCTGGATCAGCGGCAGCACCAGGAACACAAGGGCCGTAAGAACAACGGCGACGCCGAGCCCGGCCAGCCCCCGCGCGGCGCGGCCCGCGGCCGATCGCGTTCGCTCCCATGCCCGCCGCGCCTTCACGCGCCCTCCTTCCGCGTGGCGAGGTTGACCTTCTTCGCCCCGCCCAGCTTGGCCTCGTCGATCACGCGCACCAGCAGCCCGGAGGGCACCGCCTGATCGACCTGGATGATGACGGGCAGGTCCTCTTTCTCGAGCATCCGTCGGACGAGGGGACGAACGCCGCCCACACCGATGTCGCGTCCGCCGTAGACGACCTCCCCCTTCGCGGTCACGGCGACCAGAACGCTGTTTTTCTCCAGGTTGACCGAGGCGGCCGCGACCGGTTTGTCCACCTCGACGCCCGTTTCCTCGACGAAGGTCGTCGTGACGATGAAGAAGAGCAGCAGAATGAAGATGCAGTCGATGAGGGGGGAAATGTCGATGCCCGCCTCGGACGCATCGTCGGCGCCGCTGGATTGGAACCTCCTCATGGTCCCGTTCCTCCCGCCATCGCCGGCAGGGTGTCGGAGGCGGCGGGCGTGGGCGCGGACACGGCGCGACCGCCCCGGTGAACCTCCTGCAGGCAAAGCGTCTCGAGGTGGGCCAGCAACCGGGCAAAGGCCAGCTGGCGCCGCGTGAGGACGATCTGGGTCATCAGGCCCATCAGGGCCATGACCAGCCCCGTCTCCGTCGTCACGAGCGCTTCGGAGATGCCCGAGGCGATGCGCTCCATGGTCTTCTCGCCGCCGCCGCCGACGGCCAGGGCCCGGAAGGTCGTCAGCATGCCCGTGACTGTCCCCAGCAGGCCGAGCAGCGGGGCGGCCTTCACAGCGACCTGTAGCACACGGAGATCGCGCTCGAATGGCGCCATCTGCTCGTTGCGCACGCCCTCGAAGAAGCGCGCCACTGCCGCCGGATCGGGATGGCGCATCGCGCCGGCGATAATGCGTTCGATCGGCCCGCGGGGCCGCTCGGGGTTTCGCCGCCAGGCCGCCCACGCGCGGTCGGCCGAGCGGCCTGCGCCGCGGGCCATCAACCGCAGGTAGGTCATCGCGGCGACGCCGAACAGGATCACGCCGTTGGCGGCGAGCGCGATCATGCCCCACCCGCCCTGCCCCCAGATCTCCAGCGCCTCGGCCGGCAGACGGCGAAGGACATCCGGCATCATGCGGCCGCCTCCGCGGCCGGCGCCTTCTCCAGCTCCGCGAGGAACGAGATCGCGATCCGTTCCATCCGGTCGGAGAGCGCCTTGGCCTTGCGGGACAGGAACGAGTGGAACAACAGCGACGGGATGGCGACGTACAGCCCGAACTCCGTGGTGATCAGGGCCTCGGAAATGCCGGCGGAGAGCATCTTGATGTCGCCCGAGCCGAAGACGGTCAGCAGCTTGAAGGTGGAGATGATGCCGGTGACGGTGCCGAGCAGTCCGAGCAGCGGCGCAGTCGCGGCGGCGACGGCGATGATCGGCAGCAGCCGGTTGAAGCGGGTGCGCGCGCCCAGCAGCCGTTCGAACATCACCTCCTCGACCAGCTCGCGGGACTGGTCGAGATGTTCGACGCCGGCGCGCACCATCTCCGAGGCAGGGCCGGTCCAGCGCCGGACGGCCTCCAGGGCCCCAGCCTGATCGCGGCGCGCGATCAACTCGAGCAGCCGCCGCAACTGGGCCTCGGGTGGCATGCGCACCAGCGACAGGGCCGCCCATTTGCCGAGCGAGATCGTCAGCGACACGGCCGCCACCCCGAGGATCGGCCAGATCACCGCTCCGCCCTTTCGAATGTGTTCCCAAAGGGTCTCCCGGGTTTGCTCGACCTTGCGGGCATTGCCGAGGCTGCCATCGAACGGCATTCGGCCGTAGCCATGGACGACGAACTCCCGGGTGGCCTCCGTCATGGCGGCATCGGTGAAGGGGTCCACCGAGGGTTCGAGCGAGCCGAGCTTTTGTTCGGCGATGCCGGCCAGCGAACCCTCGTCGGCGACAAAATACGCCACCGGCCCGAAGAAGGCGTACATCCCCGACATCACGCGCCCGTCGGGACCCGCCGCCTGCCCAGTGAAACGGTCTCCCCCGACCAGATCCTCCAACCGCCGCAGGCTGGCTTCGATCGCCCGGATCTGACAGGCGAAGACCTCGGCGACGGGCAACTGCGAGTTCTCCGTCGCGAGGCGGGCAGCCGACAGGACCCGCTCGTGACGCGCCGCCTCGGCGATGTGAAGGCGGTTTTCGAGGTTTCGGATGTACTCGTTGAACAGGTTGGAGAGGTAGGCCGATTCCTGTTCGCGGGCCTTGATGTCGTTGCGGAGGTTGTTCAGGTCCAGCGCCCGCCCGTCGAACTGCCGTTTCAGCGCGTCGTAGCGCGCGCGCGTCTCGACGAGGCGGTTTTCGAGGTCCGTTAGCGACGCCGCCAGGGGCACGCGCTCGGCGGCGATGTCCGACCGGACGCGGTCCAGCTCCGCCACGGCCTCGTCGAGGTTGCGCCGCGCCAAGGCCACCCACTCCGGTGGGGCCTCCGCCGACGGGGTGTCGTCGCGGCCAGCCGGCCGGTTGGTAACGGCGGCCGCGGAAGGGGCGGCCTGGCGGGAGGTGAGGGACGAAGCGGCGGGACGCAGAACCGGAGGGCGCAGCGGCGCGAACTGCGCCTCGGCCCGGACGGCCGCCGCCACGGCGACCCCGCCGACCGCGAACCGGAGGACGATGGACCGTACCGCGTTCACTGGATCGTCACCGGCAACGTGACGTACACCGCCGGCTTCTCGTTCCGGTGAACGGCGATCAGGTCGGCCACCTGGGGGACGAGCGAATCGTCGCGTTCCCAGATCCAGCCAGCCTTGCCCGGCCGTCCCACGCCGGCGACGCCGCCGGCCGCGTTCACGTAGTACGCATGGGCCAGCCCGATGTAGAGCACGGTCACTTCCGTCCGGCTGCCATCGGGCATGTCCCGAACCTCGCTGACGATGTGCAGATCGCGGGCGAACTTGTTGACTTCGTTCAGGACGCCGACCACGTTCTGGAAACGCTCGGACAGGGTGGCGCGGGAGGCACCGTCCTTCGGGATCCGCTGGCTCAGGGGGCGAAGGTGATCCCGTAGGGGGGCAGGCCCATGGTCGAGCAGCGCCAGTACCCGCGCCTCGAGGTTCGTGACGGCGTCGTGCAGGCCGGCGGTGCCCGCGGCCAGGACGGCCTGCTGCGCCCGCAGTTCCTCGAGCTTGCGGTCGACCTCGGCCAGATCGTTCGAGGTTTGCGCGATCTGTTGCTCCTGGGCCTCGATCTCACGCCGCAGCAGCGACACCCGACCCTCGAGGATTTCCTTTTGCGCGCGCCATTCGTGGCGTTCGCGGGAGATAAGCCGGCGGGTTTCGATCCATTTCTCCAGCGCCTGCCGTCCCGCCGCCTCGGCGTCCTCCGCGCCCCGCGAGTGGGAGGTGGCGGAGGTTTGCGCGCGCACGCCGAGGGAGAGGACGGCGACCGCGATGACGGCGGCGGACCGACGGCGGCGGCTCGGCTTTGTCGTACAACGCGCGATCATGGCTCACCACTCCATGGAAAGGCCGAGCGAATAGCGCACCCCCTCGCGGTATTTTCGCCGGGGAATCTCCTCGCCGTCCGGCTTCCGATACACCTCGGTCACGGGAGGATCGAGGACGTTGTGCGCACGGAACGTGAGCTTCGCGTGGCGGCCGATCTTCTGCGACAGGCTCAGCCCGACGTTGGCGAACTTCTTGACGAAGATGTCCGGCGTGGCGCCGCGCTCGCCGACCGCGGCGCCGGCCTTCAGCAGGTCGCCGCGGATGTTGTAGAACCAGCCGAAGGCCGTGCCCCAGCGCTCGATGTCGTAGGTGAGGTTGAAGTTGAACAGGAAGGCCGGCTGGCCCTCCATTTCGCGCCGATCCCGCCGCAGCCCGTAGCCATCTAGCCCCTCGGCGATGTTCTCGGGCACGGTGACGCGCGCGTCGATCTTCGTGTAGTTCAACCCGACCGACAGCGGCTTGAAGGGGTCGGGCATGAAGTCCAGCCGGGCGCGGCCCTCGACCTCGACGCCCTGGACGTAGCCCTCCGGGTAGTTGACCGCCAGCAGGTAGTCATCGTTGAGGTAGGTAAAGGCCTCGCGCTCGATGGGATCGGTGAGGCGTTTTTCGAAGATGCTGATGGCCAGCATCTCGTCCGCGGTGGGAAACCACTCCCATCGCAGGTCGCGGTTCACGATCCGCGACAGCTTCAGCTCGTTGTTGCCGACGGAGGTCTCGCCTTCGATGAAGTCGTGGGTGATGACCGGCGCGATCTCGAGGAAGGTCGGCCGCGCGATCGTCTGGGCCCACGTCAGGCGGAGGTTCATGCGCGGGGTGATCTCCCACAGCAGGCCCATCGAGCGCAGCCACGAGGAGTCCTCGATCTTGGTGCGGGCTTTCTCCCGCGGCACGCCGGTGATGTACCAGGTGTACTGCACCTTGCCCTGCGCATTTGTGACGTAGTTGCGCACGGGCACCAGGAAAGCGCGTTCGGGTTGCGTCAGCTCGGTGTCGGAAAACGGCTCGATCCTCATCTGGGTCACCTCGAGCCTCGCGCCGCCGATCAGCTTGATCTGCTGCGCGATGGGCAGCTCGAGCATCCAGAAGCCCGACCGGAACACTTGGTCGCCGTCGTACCCGACGTCAAAGGGGCGCGGCTGGATGTACCACAACATGCTGTCGGTGTAGCGGCCCAGGCCGATGCGGTCGGGATGGCTGAAGACGTCCGTCCAAAGCGCGTTCGGCGTGTTCGTCACGAAGGTGCGTTTGGCGGCGTCCTGACGCATATCCTCGAAGGCGGCCTGGTACTGCCGGCCGGTGCTGCTGGCGAACCAGGCCGCGCGAGCGGCCTCGAAGGCACGCCGGCCGGCGGAGCCCGGCGGAAAATCGGAGCGGACGGGGCCGGTGTAGGTGGGAGGGCGCTGATCCGCAAAGACGTAGTAGTAGGCGTCCTGCCGGTAGTTGCGGCGGGTCCAGTCGCGGACGAAGCCCATCCGCAGCCAAATCTCGCCCGTCGTCCATGCGTCCTCGCGCCGGCCGAAGCCCATGAACGACGCGTCGTAGTCGGGCACGTTCCATCGGAGGGGGAAACCGGCCTGAACGCCGTAGATCGAGTTCTGCTCCAGGGTGTTGCGCCAGATGCGCGTGGAGACGTCCACGTCGGCCCCCGAAGAGCCATCGGGGCGGGCCTGGTATTCGTATTGGCCGCCGGGCCGGGCTTGGATCACGTTGCGGAAAAAGCGGGCGTCCGGCTCCTCCTGCTCGACCCGGTTGCGGGCAACATGCCAGCTCAGGTCCCACGCCCGTTCGTCCGTGGCGCCGAACCGCTCGAAACGGTGTTCGCCGCTCATTTGCAGCACGTCGACCGATCGTTCGACGTACTGGATCCCCTGCCGTTGAGCCCACAGCCCCTCGCCTAACTGCCCTGTCGCGATGCTGGCGCGGTCCGACACCGCGCGGTTGCGCAGGCCCACCAGGCGGATGTCGTGGACCGACTCCTTCGCCAGGCCGATCGAGACCAATTCGCTCCACTTTAGCTCCTCGCCCCCGACGTCGCGCTGTACCTCGTCACGAACCCCGGCGGTGGGCATGTCCAGCGGCGGGGCGACGTATTGGATCTCCTCCATCGGCTGGAGCGTGAATTTCTTGGAATAGGCCAGCGCTCCGACGGCGCCTATATCCCATTCGCCGCCCAGGCCGATCCGTCCCCCACCGCTGATGTCGTAGCTGTGGTTGGCGTCGGGCACCCGAGTCCTCTTCGTGCCCATCGCGGGGGCGAGCGAGCGGGTGAGGCGATCGTATTCGGAATATCTCTCGGAATCGCTCCGACGGTGGCCGGGGATGGGCGGTTCGTGCAGCGACGGCAGGCTGGCGTCCGTCAGGCCCTTGGCCTCCATGTCGGCCAGCCCCTCGGGCATGTCGCGGGCGCCGCGGTGGCGGCCCCAGCGGTTGATGCCCGCGCCCTCGTAGGTAACAAACCCCTCCTTGCCGGTGTAGCGGCGGTTGACCTCGCGGGACACACCGGCCTTGAGGAAGGGCTCCGACGGCAGGCTCAGCGTGCGGATGTTGATGCCCCCGCCGGTGTAATCGCCGGGCAGGTCCGGGGTGAACGTCTTGCTGACGGTGATGCTGTCGATGGTGCCGGCGGGAAACACGTCGAGGTGGACGGCGCGCCGTTTCGGATCGGCGCTGGGCACGCGGATTCCGTTGACGGCCGCCCCGACGTAGCGGTCGCTCAGCCCGCGCACGCTCGCGTACTTGCCCTCGACGACCGTCGCGCCGACGACCAACCGCAGCGCGCCGGCGACGTCGCTGGCGCCGGCCCGGCTGATCATCTCGCGGCTGACGGAGTCCTGCAGCGTCAAACTGGCCTGTCGCAGCTCGAGCAGGCCGGCCTCGGTCGCGGTCTCCTGCAGCTCCAGCTCGCGGACCACGAACTCCTCCATCTCCGTCACCTCGGCGCGCAGCCGGATGGTGACGTCGGCCATGCTCCCCGGCACGACGGCGATGCCGGTCTGGACGTGGCGGGCGAAACCGGGTTTGGTCACGGTGAGCGTGTACGCGCCGGGCGCCAGGTCCGGGATGGAGAAGTGACCGTCGTTGGCGGTGACCTGCTCCCGGGCGGCCTCGAGCAGCCGGACGACCGCCTGCGGCACCGGCGTGAGGTAGTCCGCGTCGAGGACGACGCCGCGCAGCCCCCCTCTGGCGCCCTGGGCGCGCGCCGACGGCGGGGCCACGGCACACCGTGCGATCAACAGCGCCATCAGCGCCCCCCACTGCCGCCTAGCCGCCATGGAACGTGGCCCGGAGCCGACTCAGGCCGTCCATCAGCGCATTGCTCTGGTGCCCGCTTCGCGCCGCGGCCACCGCGATGTCCACCGCCGCCAGCGCGCGGGGCCGGAGATTCACGAGGGGTAAAGCCGCCGCCACGGCCCGTCCGAACAGCGCATCGGCGGTCGCGGCGTCGCCCGCCAGCGCGGCGGCGGCGGCGAACTCGGCCCAGATGCCGGGTCGCTCGATGTTCTGCAGCTCGTTCTCCACCGGCGCCTCGACATCGGCCAGCAGTTCTTTCACCCATTCGATCCGGCCGAGCCGCCCCCAGCTTTGGGCCACGCGGGCCAGCAGCGGCGCGCGCAAATGAAGGGGCAGCGGCAGGCGGCGCACCTCCTCCGTCAGAGCCGTCATCCGCGACATCCTCTCCGCGTCGGCCCATTCCGCGGCCGCGGCGTCGAGGACATCCAGGCGGGCTTCGTACGCCTTCCAACCGGGAACGTCGCCCGCCGCCGCCCAGGCGAGGTCCAGCCAGCGCTTGGGACAACCGGCTGGGGCGTCGGCCAGCCCCGCCAGCCAGAGATGTCCGCGGACCTGCCAATACCTGTCCTCGTACGCGGCCTTGGGGCCCAAGTCGGCCAGCACCCGTTCCGCCTCCGCCGTGCGCCCGGCGCGGCCGAGCGCCAGCGCCAGGGCGGCGCGGGAGCGCCCTCGTTCGTCGGCCTCCAGCAGGTAACGGTGATGCACCTCCACCAGCCCCGCCACGTTGGTCATCAGGGCGGCCGTCCTGGCCAGGTGCATTTGCAGGCGGTCTCGCGGCCAGTCGGTCACTTCGATTGCCCGGGTGGAGGCTTCCTCGAACAGAGCTCTGCCCTCGGGCACTTCGCCCCGCTCCAGATGCAACGACGCGGCGTCGGCCAGCACGGCCGCGCCCCGCCAATGAGGGATCTGCCGCGCCAGCGCCGCCGCGACGTCCGGCCGCCCCCGCTCCAGCCACACGCGCGCGACACGCTCCATCGCGCGCGCGCGATCCTTGTCGTCGTTAGTGATCGCCGCCGCGAAGTCCCAGGCAAACTCCAACCGCTTGTCCGCCGACAGCGCCGGACGGACGGGCGGCACCGAGCCGGCGCAGCCAGCGGCGAGGACTCCCGCCGCCAACGCCAGGAACGCGCAAACGTGGCGCAGCGAGGTACTAGAACCGTCCCACCAAATGGTCATGTACGGCATGAGAGCCCAAGACTGCCGGAGCCACGTAAGGAAATCGTTCAGAATCCTTTTCGATTTGGTTGACGGGAGGGAAAAAAGAAGACGGGCCCCCGAAAGGGGGCCCGTCCATAAGGACCGCGTGCCGCGTTACGGACCGAGTTCGCCGGACAGGACCCGGTACTGGCGCGCCTCGGTGATCGGACGCTGATCGGTGTAGAGGTAGTCGGCGCCCGTGCCGACGATGTTGGTCGTCAGGTTGACCCACCCCATGGTGGCCTCGTTGGTGGTGTACTGGACCGCGTAGGTCGCGCCGGCCATTGTCGGGAACCGGATGGTCGCGGCCACGAAGGCGTCGGAGATGGTCGGATCCACGTACTCTCCGTAGTTGTCGCTTTCCATGAGGCCGAGCTTGTTCACGAGGGTCCATTCGGCCCAGTTCTTCGTGCCGAACGCGCCGACGTGCCGCACCGGCGTGAAGAAGCCGTCCTCCGGGGGTCGGCGCCCGCCGGTCAGGAGGGGGCTGCCCGAGGGCAGCGTGGGATCGAGGAGCTCGACTGGATAGTATTGCCGGCCACCGTGGGTGATGGGCGTGCTGGAGCGTGTCAGCTCAACGACCGGGGCGCTGCTGCCGCCGGCAAGGGTATTGCTCAGCGAGGGATCCGAGAAGAGAGGATAGCCGTAGTGAGGCAGGTCCTTGTCGCCGCTGGCGGCGCCGTAGACGTTCGCTACGCCGGAACTGGGGGCCAGGTGGATCGCCACGTTCGTGCCCATGTTCCAGAACGTGCAGTTGGCGATCTCGAGCATCTTCCCGCCGCCGTCGTGGGTGTAGAACGCATTTTTGACATAGTTCGACTGCGTCAGGTCGGCCGAGTCGTAAATCGCGTCACCCAGCGCGCCCTCGATCAGCGCCGGCGCGCCGCCGAAGTCCATGAACAGGGAGTTGTAATACCGCCCGCCGGACCCGTCCCGGAAGTGCAGAACGGCGTTGGCCATGTTGCCTGAGTCCTTGCCCAGACCCACGAACGTGGCGTTGTAGACCGTCGGACAGGCCGACGGCTGCGCGCGGTCCAACCCCGTGGCGCCATCCATCTCAGCGCCCTTGTCGGAGCGGTCGGTCGTGCTCGCGAAGCCCTGGACTCGCAGGACGAACTGGAGTTTGCCGCGGTAGCCCTCGTCCCAGTCGATCCCGTCGTCGCCGTCGGCCCAGCCGACGAGGTATTTCGCGTTGCAGGTGGAGCCGAAGAACTCGAACGCGTCGTCCGCGTTCTGGTAGACCTCGATGTGGCGGATGTCGGTGCCCCGCCCGACCGCGCCGCAGGTCAGCCCGTTGATCTCGTTGTCCGTGCCCAGCACGAACGCACCGTAGCGGATCGACACGTAGCGGAGCTCGCCGCTGTCATCGTCGTCGTCACCGCCGCCGTACCTGCTCAGCTCTCCGTAGGGTGTCAGACCTTCGATCTGCATGGTCAGGGTCGAATTCGGCGAGGTGACCGTTCCGACGACAGTCGCAATGTAGGTTCGCCCGAGCAGAATCAATCCGCCCCAGGTCTTCGAGATCAGGTTGTTCGGCGTGTTCCACGGTGCCGTGCCAGGCCCGGGGGTCGGGCCGACGTAGTGGTTGTCGTTCGAGCCGGTCATCACGATCGGCGCCTGCGGCGTACCCAGCATCCGGATCTTCGATCCCCGCGAGACGACCAACGTACCGGGCCCTGGAGTGGCTGCGGTCTTTGGAAGACCGCGGATCACCGTGCCGGCGTGGACCGTCAGGGTCGCCCCATCCTTCACGAAGACGGGCCGGTCAATGATGTACACGATGTTCGACGTCCACGTCGTATCCACGGAGATGTCCGAGCTGATATAGTTGGTTCCGGTCTGCGCATGGGCGCACAGCGACGCGCCCGCCACGCAGAACATCGCCATGGTCGTTTTCTTCATCGTTCCATGTCTCCTATGCTCCATTCTGTTTGCTCCCGACGTTGCCCGTCCGGCGGCGGGCCATCCACCACCGGTCCGGGGCCGCCACGCACCCAAGCGTCCGCCCCGACGCGGGCCCACATGCGCCCGTCGGACGCGCACAGAATGTGGGAAGGGTGTTTGGAAGCGATGTGGCCTTTTGTATTTTTCGTTGAATCTTGATTTAGGCTTTTTCAGCGAAGTGCGAGGAAACGGTTTGCCCGGCCGGGATGGGATGCGGCTCGTTTCGCCGCCTTCAAACCGTCTTCAAACCCGCATTTGACAGGTCCCTAGCCGGCCGCGCGCAGGCTGGCTGGATGACCCCGCGCGATCCCAACACGCTGCTGTCGAAGCTCAAACGGAATCTGGTCACCTGCTGGCTGCCGGTGTCGCCGGGACGGGTCGGCGCGTGCCGGCGGTGCGGCGCGTGCTGTCGCCTGCCGTATCCGTGCCCCGCCCTGCGACGCGGTCCGGACGGCGGCGTGCGCTGCGCGATCTATTCCCTCCGGCCCCTCAGTTGCCGGGCGTACCCGCGCTCGCCCCGCGAGCACATCACCCACGGGGTATGCGGCTACCGCTTCGAGCCGTCGTCGCACGGCAGACGAAATTCCGGCGTCAGCCGACGAACCAGCTCGAGCCATACGCGGGCCAGCGCGCCGGCGATCGAGGGCGGCATCGCCGCGTACTCCTCCGGCGTCGCCCCCCAGTAAAACCCGATCCATCCGGCCACCGCCTCCCGCCGGGTGCGCATCCGCGCCTCGAGCTCCTCCACGCCGCACTCGAGCGGAAAGATTTCCTCCACCACGATCGGCTTGCCGACGTCGTAGGCCTCGATCGCGGCGGTGGCCCGCTCCAGTTGTCCGCGTTTCGGATCGACGTGGATGGCGACGAAATCCAGCAGGCCGGCCGTCTCCGGGACGTGGAACATCGGCTTGGCCCCGGGAAACACCAGGATTTCGCCAACCGCGATCAGGGCGTCGCGATCCCGTGCGCGGACGGCCTTCGTCGGCGTCCTGACCCCTGCGGCCGAGATCGCGGAACGTGAACGGCCGGCGGCATTGAGGGCGATCCGCACCGTTTGCCGCCCAGCTCCCCCGCCAGCCAATCGCGTTCCGGCGTCGTGCCGGGGAGGATCGGTCGTTCATCAAGTCGTGGCAGAACACCGCCGGACGCCCGGCTCCAACGTCCGCGACCGCCGACCAGAACGCCGCCTGGGCCCGCCAGCGGGCGTTCTCGTCGAGCCCGTCGTACCATCCGGGCACGTCCTTGCGGTGGTAGCAGTGAAGACCCGTCACGGCGAGGTACACCCCCTCGCACTCCGCCAAGTCGATCGACTGTTTGAGCCGTCGGAGCGCATTGGTCCTGAACCGGTCGGGCCCCTCCATGAAGCGGCCGAACTAAAGGTGCACCCGTACGACGTTTGCGCCCGGCCGACGCATTTCATGGAAGTCCTTCTCCACCGTGGCCCACTCGTCCTCCCAGTAGTCGCCGTCCGTCGCGGTCGTGATCGTCGTCACATCCCCAAGCCGTCCACGGCCGGCCAGAAGGGCGCAAGACGAACCGGCGGCCGTCGACCGCAATGCGCTCCATCGACGCTTTGCCGGCCGGCACCGCCACCAACAGGGGACCACCGCCGTCCGTCGGATCCCGCGGCTCACGGTGACGGCGCAAGCGACGGAATTCCTCGCACCTTCATCCGCAGGCCCAGAAACCTGTCCCGCGAAGTGATGAACAGCGTCTTCAGGTCCGGCCCGCCAAACACCACATTCGAGGCGTAGGTGTCCGGCAGGATCGTGCCCACCGCCGTGCCATCCGGTCGGAACACCCGGATCCCCGCCCGGCCGCAGGCGACGTACAGGTGGCCGTGCTCGTCCAGCGTCATGCCGTCCGGACCGGCGTCGAGTTCCACCCATCGGGTCTCGTTGGTCAAACGTCCCGGTCCCACCACATCGTACCGGTAAATGCACCGTCCGCCGTTGTCGGCCACGTACAGCGTCTTGTTGTCGCGCGTCAGGAGGATCCCGTTCGGTTTCTGGCACACCGTGGAAACGACGCGGACGCTCCCGTCCGGTGCAACGTAGTACACGTCCTCCTTCCGGATCGCCGGCTGCCCGCGGTGCCGGTAATTGGGGTCGGTGAAGTAGAAACCGTCTTGCCGGTCGATCGTGAGGTCGTTCGGCTCGTTGAACTCCCGCTGCGGCCCTCCCCCAACCAGCACCCGCTTGGCGCCGGTGGCGACGTCGAACGCCGACACGCGGTAGGCCGCCCCCTCGCAGACGACCAGCTCCCCCTTCGAATTCAACATCATGCCGTTGGCATCCAGCGACTCGCCGTGAAACACCTCGACCGGCCGGCCCGGCCTGTACACGTGAATCCGATCGTTGCGACCGTCGGAAAAATACACGTTTCCAGCGCCGTCCACGGCGGGCCCTTCGCAGAACCCGTACCCCTGGCCGAGCACCTCGGGTTGCACGGCCGGATCGACCAGGTCCGCCAGCTCCGCCCCTGTCGCCGCCAGCGCCGCCAACACCGGCGCCCACAACGTCGTCCATCGTACGCGCATCGCCGCTCCTCCTATCGGCCGTTCCGCGCGGCCCGCCCCGAAGTATGCTCCCTGAGGCGCCCGGCACAAGCCGGCCCGACCATGCCGCCGGCTCGAGCAAGTTTGGATTCACGCAAAGGCATCATGATCAGGCGGCCCGGCGCACCTCAGGCGCCGCAGGCAGGCCGCGAGCTCGCCATCGTTCTGGCCCGGCCCTCGGAAAACGGGAGCCCAACCGGCGTCCGGGCGACGCCGGCCGGTCGACAGAAACTGTTCCTTCCAACGTCGGGAACATACAGACCGAACACACCGCGTCCCAGCATCCAAGCCGCGTCGGCGAGCGGCCGGCACGTGGGGACCGCCATAAGGGGAACCGGAGGAAGGCTTGGTTGTCGATCGAGGTGGCCGTGGTTGCGGTGTGGCTTGAGCTCCACCGGCCATCACCTCGATTCCGCACCACGGCAGCATCGCCTGGATCCATGATCCTCGGACGCTCCGGAACAGCATCCGCAAAGCAGGCGGCGGCCACCCGCTCGCTTGCGGGCGCGTGCCGAAGTGCATACCGTATGCCCGCCCCATGACGACCGCGCCGACGAGAATGTCCATCTGGGCCGCCGTCGTTTTCCGCCTCGTCTTGCCCGCCGTCGTCCCCGCGGCCGAGGCCTTCGTCTCGACCAACCGGCCGGCGCCGCGCGGCTGGGTCTGGACCGCCACGCGCGGCGACGCGGAGATCGTCCTGGTCGGCACCGTGCATGCGGGGCCCGTCGGGGACGACCGCCTTCCGCTGGAGGTCGCGCGCCGCTGGCCGGACACCACGCGTTTGGCGGTCGAAGTGGACATGGGCGACGCGTCGAGGATCGCGGCCGCCGTCGCAAGCCTCGGAGTCTATCCGCCGGACTCGGTCGGTCTGGACGGTCGCCTCGACCTGGAGCTCCGGCGGCGGGTCGAGCGAGTCGTGGGCAAGGCGGCGCCGGCGCCGTGGCGGATGAAGCCGTGGATGCTCGCGAACACAATCGTCGTCGCGCACATGGCGCGGTGGGGCCTCGCGCCGGCGTTCGGCGTCGAGGCGCTGCTGCTGGCACGGGCGCGGGCCGACGGCAAGGCGGTGGTCGAGATCGAGACGGTCGAGACACAACTTCGCGTTTTCGACGGCGCTCCCGAGGCGATTCAGCTCGCGTACCTCGACGAGACGGTTCGCGCGCTGGACACCGGGCAGGCCCGGCACGACATCGACCGGATCCTGGCGGCCCACGTCGCGGGCGACGCGGACGCGTTGGAGCAGCTCTATGAGGACTTCGCGTCGCGCCCGGGCCGCGCGGAGCGCCATTTTCACCGCCACCTGATCGTCGGGCGGAACGCCGGGATGATCGAGGCGATCGACCGCCTCGCCCGCGACGGGGGTCGCACGATGGTCGCCGTCGGCGCGCTGCACTACCCAGGGCCGGAGGGCATCCTCGCCGGCCTGCGCGGGCGCGGATACGAGGTCCGTCCGGTCGGGGCATCCGCGCCGGCGGGCGCCGGCGCGTCACGCTGAGGGGGGGGCGGCATTCGCCGCGCCGTCGCCGGCGGCCTCATCGGCTTCCTCCGGTGCAACGGCGGTGGCCGAGACGACGCGGTCGCCGGGTTCGAGCTGGATCACCCGCACGCCTTGCGTGATGCGGCTGATCACCCGGATATCGGGCACGCCGACGCGGATCATCTGCCCCTTCTCGGTGATGACCATCAGCTGGTCCTGTTCCGCGACGGCGTGCGCGGCGACCAGCGGGCCGTTGCGGTCGGAGGTCTTCATCGTGATCAACCCCTTGCCGCCGCGCCGCTGGGCGCGGTACTCCTCGAACGAGGTGCGCTTCCCGTAGCCGTTCTCGGAGATGCACAGCAGCGTCGCGGCGGGGTCCACCACCTCGATGGCGACGACCGCGTCGTTCTCCCGGGCCAGCTCGATGCCCTTCACGCCGACGGTGTCGCGGCCCTGGTCGCGCAGTTGCTCCTCGTGGAACCGGATGCTCATGCCCTGGCGCGTGACGAGGATCAGCTCGTTGTTGCCGCCCGTCTGGCGGACACCCATCAGCCGGTCGCCCTCCTCGACGCGGATCGCGATGATCCCGCCGGCCCGCGGGTTTCCGAACGCGGCGAGGTTGGTCTTTTTGACGATGCCGCCCTCGGTCGCGAACACGAGGAACCGGTCGGCGGAAAAGTCCCGGACTCGGATCAACGCCGCGATCTTCTCGTCGCCGCCGATCTCCAGGAAGTTGACGATCGCCTTTCCGCGGGCGGCCCGGCCGGCCTCGGGCACCTCGTAGACCTTCTTCCAGTAGACCCGGCCCTGTTCGGTGAAGAACAGGAGGTAATCGTGCGTCGAGGCCGTGAAGACGTGCTCGACGTAGTCCTCCTGGCGGGTGTCCATCCCGACGACGCCCTTGCCGCCGCGCCGCTGCTGGCGGAAGGTGGAGACGGGCATCCGCTTGATGTAGCCGGCGTGGCTGATCGTCAGCACGCAGCCGCGGTCGGCGATCAGGTCCTCGATCTCGATCTCGCCTTCGTCGGGGACGATCTCGGTGCGGCGCGGATCGGCGTACTTCCGTTTGAGTTCGAGCAGATCGGCGCGGATCTCGAGGTAGATCTTCCGCGGGTTGGCCAACAGGTCCTCGAGGCGGTTGATCTCCTTGAGCAGCGCCTCGTACTCGGCCTCGACCTTGTCGCGCTCGAGGTTGGTGAGCTGGTACAGCCGCAGGTCGAGGATCGCGTTGGCCTGCGCCTCGCTGAGGCCGAAGCGCTCCATCAGGCCGGCGCGGGCCGCGTCGCGGTCGCGCGATTCGCGGATCAGCCGGACGACCGCGTCGAGGTGGTCGAGAGCGATCTTGAGGCCCTCGAGGATGTGGGCGCGGGCGTTGGCCTTGTCGAGCTCGAAGCGGAAGCGGCGGGTGAAGACCTCGAACCGGTGGTCGAGGTAGCGGCGCAGCAGTTCGCGCAGCGTCAGGGTGCGCGGGCGCCCGCGGTCGATCGCCAGCAGGATCGCGCCGAAGGTGGTCTCCAGCGGCGTGTGCTCGTAGAGATTGTTGAGGATCACCCGCGGCACCGCGCCGCGCTTGAGTTCCACGACGATGCGGATGCCGTCCTTGTCCGACTCGTCCCGCACGTCGGAGACGCCCTCGATCGCCCGGTTGTTGACGAGCTCGGCGATCTTCTCCACCAGCGCCGCCTTGTTGACGGCATAGGGGATCTCCGTGATGACGATGCTCTCGCGGCCCTGCGGGCCTTCCTCGACGCCGGCTCGTCCGCGCACCTTCAGCAGGCCGCGGCCGGTTTCGTACATCTTTCGGATCTCGGCGACGCCGCACAGCAGCCCGCCGGTGGGAAAGTCCGGCCCGCGGATGTGCCGCAGCAGCTCCCCGGTTTCGCTGTCCGGGTTGTCGATCATCGCGACGAGGGCGTCCACGACCTCCCCAAGGTTGTGCGGGGGGATGTTGGTCGCCATCCCGACGGCGATGCCGGTGGCGCCATTGACCAGCAGGTTCGGAAGGCGGGCGGGCAGGACCTTCGGCTCCTGCAGCGACTCGTCGAAGTTCGGTTGCATATCGACGGTCGACTTCTCGATATCGGCCAGCATCTCCTCCGCGAGGGGGTGGAGGCGGCACTCGGTGTAGCGGTATGCGGCGGGCGGGTCGCCGTCGATCGAACCGAAGTTGCCCTGCCCCTCGATGAGCGGGGTTCGCATCGCGAAGTCCTGCCCCATGCGCACCAGGGTGTCGTAGACGGCCGCATCGCCGTGAGGGTGATAGTTGCCGATGACCTCGCCGACGACCTTGGCGCACTTCACGAACGGCTTCGAGCTGGTCCAGCCCCGCTCGCGCATCGCGTAGAGGATGCGGCGGTTGCCGGGCTTGAGGCCGTCGCGGACGTCGGGCAGGGCGCGGCCGACGATGACCGACATCGAGTAGTCGATGTAGGCCCGCTGCATCTCCTCTTCGAGGTTGACGGGGACGGTTCGTTCGCCTTGCGTGTACATGGTCGGCCGGTCCTTCCGCCGGAAGCGTCAGATGTCCAGGTTGCGCACGTTCAGCGCGTTGTCCTCGATGAACTGGCGGCGCGGCTCGACGGCGTCGCCCATCAGGACCGTGAACAGCTCGTCGGCCCGGGCTGCGTCGGTCAGCATTACCTGCAGCAGCTTGCGGTTGGCGGGGTTCATCGTCGTGGCCCAGAGCTGTTCGGGGTTCATCTCGCCAAGGCCTTTATAGCGCTGGATGGTTAAGCCTTTGCGGCCGATGGCGCGCACCTCGTCGAGGAGGTGGAACAGCGAGCGCACCGGGCGCGCCTCGCCACCGCCGTCGAGCAACCGGTAGGGCGGCGGGTCGGCGTCGAGCAGGGCCGCCGGCGGAAATCCCCGCCGTTCGAGCGAGCCGAGGGCCTGCGCCAGCGCGGGCGCGCTGAACAGCTCCGTCCACCGCGCCGCCGGTCGCCGCGCCGGGGCGGTGCCGTTGCCCTCCTCGCCCGCAACCGGTTCGCCCTGTTCCGCCGCCGGCCCCTCGACGGACTCGACCAGCGCCCGCAGCTCCCCCTCGGTCCGGGCGTAGCGGACCTCCTCGCCGTCGGCTTCGGCGATCGTCACCCGGTAGAGCGGCAGCGCGCCGGTGACGGGGTCGCGCTGTTCCAGAAATCCGGCCAGCTCGACCCCCTTGCGTCGCAGCCGGTCGGCGTGGGTCTCGATCTCCGAGACGGTCCGCAGCAGGTCGGCCAGTGTCCGCCCGCCGGCCAGCTCGCGTCCGCCGACGTCCGCCAACCGCGCCTCCTCCACCGCCAGATCCAGCAGGATCCGCGTCAACTGCTCGTCGTTCTCGACGTACTCCTCGCGGTTCTTTCGCTTGATCCGGTACAGCGGCGGCTGCGCGATGAAGACGTGGCCCCGCTCGATCAGATCAGGCATCTTCCGGTAGAAGAAGGTCAGCAGCAGCGTGCGGATGTGCGAGCCGTCCACGTCGGCGTCGGTCATGATCACGATCCGCGAGTAGCGCAGGTTCTCGATTTTGAACTCCTCGCGGCCGATCCCGGTGCCGAGCGCCTGGATGATGGTCCGGATCTCGTTGTTGGCGAGCATCTTGTCCTCGCGCGCCTTCTCGACGTTGAGGACCTTGCCGCGCAGCGGCAGCACCGCCTGAAAGCGGCGGTCGCGCCCCTGTTTGGCCGAGCCGCCGGCGCTGTCGCCTTCGACGATGAACAGCTCGCACAGCTGCGGGTCGCGTTCGGAGCAGTCGGCCAGCTTGCCCGGCAGGCCTGCGCTGTCCAGCGCGCCTTTGCGCCGGGTCAGGTCCCGGGCCTTGCGTGCCGCCTCCCGCGCGCGGGCCGCGAGCATCCCCTTCTCGACGATCCGCCGGGCGATGCTCGGGTGCTCTTCCAAGTAGGTGGCCAGCTGCTCGTTGACGATCGAGGCCACGATGCCCTCGACCTCCCCGTTGCCGAGCTTGGTTTTCGTCTGGCCCTCGAACTGGGGGTCCGGCACCTTGACGCTGACGACCGCGGTCAGGCCCTCGCGGACGTCGTCGCCGCTCATCGAGTCGTCGTCGCCCTTGAACAGCTTGTTCGCGCGGGCGTAGGCGTTGATCGTCCGCGTCAGCGCGGAGCGGAAACCGCTCAGGTGCGTGCCGCCCTCGATGGTGTTGATGTTGTTCGCAAACGAGAACACGCTTTCGTTGAAGGCGTCGCAGTACTGCAGCGCGATCTCCACGCCCACCCCCTCGCGTTCGCCTTCCAGGAAGATCACTTTCGGGTGCAGCGGATTCTTCGCGCGGTTGAGGTGCTCGACGAACTCGACGATGCCGCCCTTGTACCGGTACGCCTCCTCGCGCGCCGGCTCCTCTTGGCGCAGCACGATCTCGATGCCGCGGTTCAGGAAGGCCAGCTCACGTAGCCGGTTGGCGAGGATGTCCCAATTGAACTCGCGGACCGGGAAGATCTCGGCGTCCGGCAGAAAGGTGACCCGCGTGCCGGTCGAACGGGCCCGCCCGATCGGTTCCACCCCCGTCACCGGGTGGCCGCGCTCGTAGCGTTGATGGTAGACCCGCCCCCCGCGCCGCACCTCCACCTCGAGCCACTCGCTCAGCGCGTTCACGCAGGAGACGCCGACGCCGTGCAGCCCGCCCGATACTTTGTACGACGAATGGTCGAACTTGCCGCCGGCGTGGAGGACGGTCATCACCACCTCCAGGGCCGACCGTTTTTCCGTCGGGTGCTCCTCCACCGGAATGCCCCGGCCGTCGTCGTCCACCGTCACCGAGCCGTCCGCGTTCAGCGTGACCACGATGCGCTGGCAGTGACCGGCCAGCGCCTCGTCCACGCTGTTGTCCACCACCTCGAACACGCAGTGGTGCAATCCGCGTAGGCCGGTGTCGCCGATGTACATCGCCGGCCGCTTCCGGACGGCCTCGAGGCCGGCCAACACAGTGATCGAATCGGCGCCGTAGGACGATGCAGCGGTTTCCGCAGAAGAACGGGAGGGGACCTCGGACGCCGCAGGCTCGCCGGTTTCCGCAACAGGGGCTGATGGGTCTCTCATTTTAGGGTTTCATGATATCAGCAACCCCCTCCGGTGGCAAGTGGTGTGAGCCCGGAAAGCCAGGCAAAATGTGTTGCGTAAATAAATGGTGATGAATAATTAATATACATCTTCTTCGCAGCGCATCCGCGCGGCGAAGAGGGATCAGTCCGCCGGCTCCAGCCACCAAAGCCCGCCGAACTCGTCGCGTTCCAGTTGCCGTAGGCGCGGAGCCAGCAACCGCGCCAGCTCCTCAATGCTCTTTGCCCTCGCGGGAAACCGCCGCACGAGCGCCGGTGGCGGCCTGCGGGGGTCGCCGACGATCAGCACTCGGGCCGCCGTGCCGGTGGGGGATTGCTCCCAGAGATCCACCACCGGGCAGGGGGCGTGGTAACGAAGAGATCGCGCGAACACCGTTCCGTTGGCGGTCCAGAGTTCATCGCCTTCGCGCGCCACGCGCAGCGCGGCCGCGGACTGGGCCCGGTGCAGATCGCCCGCCGGGTTCTTCAGGAGCCCCATGCCCCCGGTCCAGTTGTGCAGCGTCAGCGCGCCGGCCAACAGCCATATGGAACGTGCCGCGGCCTGGACGACCTCAACAACGGCGGCGGCCGACAGCCACGTCGGCGCCAACGCCATCACCCACAGCTCCGGATTGCCCGGCTCCATCCAGATCAACAAGACGGCGTGCGCCGCCCACCACGCGCCCGCCGCGACGGCCAGTTTCCAAGGATTGGAAGCCGACGACCGCAAGTTTTCCAATCCTTGGACACTCCCGCCCGATCGACGCCGCCGCGCGCCTCGAACCACACCGGCCACCGCGCCCAAACCCGCCGCCACCAGCATCATCAGCGTCGCGCCGGCCGCATAAACACGCCGGCGCGGGATCGAGCGGCCCAGATGGGCTTCCTCCTCCAGCATGCGCGCCGGAAACCGGGCCTCCAACGCTTGCCGGACGACCGGTTCCGCGAACAGAAAATTGCCGGCCGCCAGCGACTGCCCCCAGCCGACTGCCGCCTTCGCGAACGCCTCGACCCTCGCTCCCCCCTCGGCCCGCAGCGGGTCGGGTCCGCCGACAATGTGGGTCGGCCGCATCCCGGCCGCCGCGTACGCCCCCGCGACAAGCGCAGCCGCCAATACCGTGAACGACGCGGCCGCGCGCCATCCGCGCCGCAGCCAAAGCCAGAGCGGGATCGCCCCGAACACCGCAAAGGCGGAAAACACGTGCAGCAGGACAGCCAGGGCCCCGAGCGCGGAGGCGGTGGCCGTCGCAAACCCTCCCCGACCCCGCGCAGCCGCAGCCAGGCGCCACGTGCCGAGCGCGCAGGCGAGCGCGGGCGCGTAGATCTCGGCCTCCGCCGCATAGCGCCAGAAACCGTACGAGCCCGCCAGCGCCGCCGCGCACGCCGCAGCGCGACTCGCGCCCACCCCCTCGCGGCGGGCGAGGCCGGCGAGCAGGACCACCGACAGCCCCGCCGCGAGCGCGCCGAACGTCGCCATCGTCGGCAGCGCCCTCACGGCCGGCAGGACCAGCGCGGTCAGGCGATGGACTCCGCGCATGAGGGGCAGATACAGCAAATGGTGCGAATGCAACAGGGCGCGCCCATGGGCCCGTTCAACGGCATGGGCAAAATCGTAGGCGTCCTCGGCCTCGGTCCGGTTGACGGGCTGTGTCCAAAGGTAGAAAAGCACGAGCGCCGCGGCGCAGGCCGCCGGGGTCCATCGGCCAGCGGCGGGATGGGACGGCAAATCGTGCGGCTCGCTCACCGTCAGACCACCTCGTGTGTGTGCCGGTGGCTGTGGCAGTCGAGGTTCACGGCCACCGGTAGCGAGGCAATGTGACAGGGGTGAGACTTCACGTGGACCGCTAGGGCCGTCGTGTCGCCGCCCAGCCCCATCGGCCCGAGTCCCGTCGCGTTGAGGCGTTCGAAGACCTCCGCCTCCATCCCGCGGTCCAGCGGATCCTCCGCCGGTTCGCCGAACGGCCGCAGGAGCGCGTCCTTGGCCAGCATCGCGGCCAGCTCGAACGTTCCCCCAAGGCCCACACCAACGACGAGCGGGGGGCACGCGTTGCCCCCGGACTCGACGACTGTCCGCACGACAAAATCGACGACGCCGGCCCGGCCGTCGGCCGGCGTCAGCATGGCCAGCCGCGACATGTTTTCGCAGCCGCCCCCTTTTTCCATGAAATCCACCTCCATCCGGTCGCCCTCGGCCAGCCGCAGATGGACCACCGCCGGCGTATTGTCGCCGGTGTTGCCGCGGTCGAGGGGATGCCGCACCATGCTCGGCCGTAAGCCGAACCGTCGCCATCCTTCCCGAACGGCCTCGTGCACGACCCCGACGGGATCGAATCGCAAACGGATGTCGCGGCCGATGGTCAGCCGCACGACCGCCACACCGGTGTCTTGGCAGAGCGGCCTACGTTCCGCCCGGGCAATCTCCGCGTTGTCCACCAGTTGGCGCAGGACCGAGCAACCGGCACAGGAGCGCTCGGTAGCCAGGCGCCGTTGCAACGCCTCCGCCTCGCGCGCATCCAGGTCGAAGCTGGCCCGCTCGATGCAGCGCAGCACCGCCTCGCGGACTTCGTCGGCACCGATCTCGCGCATGCCGCAACGATGTCACCCGCCAACGACGAGTTCAAGGCGTCACCTTTCCCCTCGGCGGATGGCCAGGCGTAACGGCGGGGCCGGCGACGACCTGAACGGGAGAACAGCTTTCCACGCCGACGGGGCCGCAGGCTCGCCGGCTCCGTTCGCCGACACGCCGGCCTCCGCGGCTGACCGCGTCCTACCGATCCCGTCGTTGAGCCCTTCCGAGGGGACAGGCACGTTCGCTTATCTCGGACATGATTCATCATCAACAAGCACGAATGGGGACAGGCACGAATGCGAGGGCGACAGGCGCAACTACTGGCGCCGTCGGCTAGAAGCGGACGGACCGCTGTGAGCCACCCTCGAAATCCAGTTCCAAAGTGGTTTCGCCCGCCTTCGCGGCCCGCACCGGGCAGGTCGCCGGGCCGGGCGTGGGTGGGGGTCAGGACGAATACCCACGTGGCGGTGGCGACCGGCCCACCGGAGAACACCGCCACCGGGACGGGTCGTACGCCGCCGTACCCCTTCGACGGATCCGGCACCCAGCCCAACAGGAACGGCACGGTCTGCCCTTTCATCACCGTCGCCGCCTCGGGCCCGAAGGCCCGGACGGCCAGGCCGAGGCCCGCTCCTATGGTGGCCGCCGTCAGCCCCGTGACCACCGCATCGGCGGCATCCAGATGAAAGAGCGCTTCGTAACGGTGCGGCTACCCGTCCGGCAATTCAAGGCGATCGATCGCCACAAACAGGTTCGGTTTCACGAACACCACCTGCCGTGTATGCCGTGCCAGCCGGCGGGCATCGCGGCCCCATCCCTCGTCGTAGGCCGCCTCGGCCCAGTCGGCCGTTTCGTTCGTGCCCCATCGCAGCGGGACCGCCTCGCGGACTACCCACGTCTCTTTCGAGGATTTTCGACGGTTCAGCTCCTGCCCGTCCACAAGCACGACGTTGTGAGCGCGGGACGAGAGCACATGTCGCCGCCACTGGCTGGCATCGTAGGTGTAGTTCCCGCCCTCGATCAGCAGCGGGCGGCCATGGGCGCTCAGGATGACGTTGAGCTTGTCTTCATGCTGGTGGCCATAGGCGAAGGGCCCCGCGTCGAACGCCAGCCACGTGGCGTTGGTGTCCCAACTTGACCGAAAAAACACCTGGCCCGCCCAGGGCAGCACGCGGAAGGGGCTGGGAGGCGGCACCCCGTCCCGGCCATTGCTCGCCACCGACCGGAAGTCGGCCCGGTTTGGAAACCATTCGGCCGCCTCTGCCAACGGCCGGCGAACGTCGTTTGCGCCGGAATCGTTGAACGGCGGCATCCGGCGGTCGGGTTGCATACAGGCGACGAAGTAGTCAAACATCCGCTCCAGTCTGGCCAGATGCGCCGGCGGCGGCGCGAACGGCGTCCGTTTCGACAGCCGGACGGGGCCGAGAAAATTCATCAGGCTCACCCAATGGTAGCCGGGCGCTAACTCGAACTGGACGCCGTCGGGGTAGACCTGGATGTCGAGCTCGGCTGTCAGACGCTCGAGCGCCGTGCGGCGCCAGGCGTCGGCCTTCCGAAATTCCGGGAACAGGGCGCCGACGTGGTAGAGCCCGTTGGCCTCCATCGTCAGCCAGTTGCCGCCGGTCTTGAACTTCATCAGGTACTGCGCGTGCTCGACCCAGCTGGCCAGCCAGAGGAGAAGCGTGTCGTCATCGAAGGAACGGGACGCGAGGATGCGGCTCCAGACATTCGGCCACACGATGCCGGCGCGGATGCCCGCCTCGATGGTCCGCCAACGGGAGCTGGGTCCGTTGTCGGGCCGCTCGACCGGCACGGGGCAGTCGTGGATCCACGATCGAATCTGCTCGGCGAGCTTCTGGGCGTAGGCTTCGTCGCCGGTGTCGTAAAACGCCTGGGCCAGCGCCGTCCATTCGGCGTGGCGGTTGAGCTGCCAGGTCCATTCGTGGTTTCGCGGCCATTTCGAGTCCGGCTGCGTCGTCGGGTTGAAGGCCCAGTCGATCCGCTCCCCGAACTCCCAGGGGATGCCGATGGATTCCATCCGGTGACGCATCGCGGCCCGCGCACGGCTGGTGGAGGCGCCGGGGGCACGCCCGACGGCCGCGGGATCCTGCGGCCAGCGAGGCACCGTCCGGGTGCGCAGATGCCGGGCTAGGGCTACAGCGGCGCCCACGGCATCGCCCCGCGCCCAAGCGTTGCTGCCATCCGCCAAGGCCGGCCATGACCAGTCCGCCGCCTCCAGCAACGCGGCGCGGTCCAGACGGGGCCCTTCGTTCCCTCGCGCGGCCATTGCCGCCCACACGGGAAGAATCAGCCGGATCAGTGTCTTCATGGCGAGTCCTTCGCCTCCACGGTCCAGCGGACCTCGCGGCCCGCCTCGACACATAACGGGACGCCCTCCGCCATCCCGTGGCCGGATCGGACGGCCTCTGCGCCCGTCGCCGCGTTGCGGCACCGGTACCGCCGCTCGGCCTCAACGACGAACCACTCGGGAAACTGGTTGATACGTGGATCGTCGAGCGGCAGCTTCATGAACTCGCGGTAGCGCGGCCGATCGAAGACGACCCTGCCCTCCCAGACCCGGTCGGCGGCCACGACCAGCCGCAGGCGCGGGCCGTCGCGGACGGCTCCGAAGCGCACATCCGGGCACCACGGGCGGACGGTGACCCCCTGGATTTCCCACAGGGCGTACATCAGCGAGGTCCGAGCGAAATTGCCGTCGCCGCGCCACCCCTCGACCACGCCGTTCGACTGCTGCCGCGACCACATCGTCCGGATTTCCGAATCGACCCACTCGGCGGCCGACGCGACCGGCTCGCGGTTGAGCAGCGTGAGGGCACTCCCGATGGTGCCCGTGAGTCGTCGGCGGTGCGGCTCTGGCACACGCCGCCCCGGCCGGTGTAGTGCGCTTTGAGGCTCCCCAACGTCCGCCGCACCGCATCGCGGTAGGCCTCGACGCCGTCGAGCAGATACACCGTATAGAGGCCGTCGTAGTTGTAGCCCCAGTTGTCGGTCAGCTCGCTGGAGCGGGCGCCCGTGCGGGGATTGACTTTCAGATGGAACAGGCCGTGCTCGTTCACGGCCACCTCGAGCAGGCGGTCGTAGAGTTCGTGGAGCGGAGCGCGGTAGGCCTCGCGTTTGGCCGGCGCGGCATGGGCACAGGCCACGTACAGTTTGGACAAGCCGTTGATCACCTCGCACGAATGGTCGCCGAGCTTCAGCTCGGCCATGTCGCGCGTCGGATGGCGATCGCCATCGCGGCTATCGCCCAGGTTGCGGGGAATCAGGCCGCTGACCGGATCCGCGTGGGCCAGCCACCCGTCCACGTACTGCCGGCAGCGCCCGAACGCCTCCGCAGCCGCCGCGGCGTTACGGCCGGCGGCCTGGAACAGGGCCTCATCAGAGGCGCAAACCGGGAGGGGGCGAGGGCGGCGATGGCCCCGCCGGCGATACTGGCCGCCGCGGCTGGACGGATGACCGGCAGCATCGTCCGGAGTGTGCGCCGGATATGCCGAGACGACAAGACATCGGCGGCCCCGGCGGATGGAATGGGGACCGCCCGCCGGTCCGGGCGCCGGCCCGGCTTGACCCGCCCGGAACGACCAGTCTAGGTTGCCGCACAGGGCCGCCCTCGACGGGCAGCCCGACAAGGAAGCGGGTTCATGACCACGCGTTTGAACAGCCGGACATCGTTTCCCTTCCCTTCGTGTCGTCACCTCGGCCGATGGGCAGCGTGCCTGTCGCTGGCCGCGGCCTGGTCGGCCGCTCAGCAGACGCCAACCAACGCCCTTCCGAGGGAGGGACTGGTGCTCCACTTCGAATTCACCGAACCGCCGACCAACGCGGTCGTCGTGGATTCCAGCGGCCGTAACAACCACGGGCGGCTGGCGGGCGCGACCTGGACGGCCTCAGGCCGCCACGGCGGCGGATGCGCGTTCGCGCCGACGGCGCAGTTCATCGTCGTTCCGGCCTCGCCATCGCTGAACGTCACCGGCATTTCCGCAATGGCGTGGATCAAGGCGGCGGAAGGCATCGACGGCCGCACGGTGATCGAACGGCTGGCGGCGGACGGCACGGGGTTCGCGTTGGGCATCGCCGGCGAGGCCCACGGTGGCGGGGCGAAGGGCCGCCCGTTCGCGAGGGTGGGCGAACGGACGGTCGTCGGCGACAGCACTGTCGCGGACCACTTCTGGCATCACGTCGCGCTGGTCTTCGACGGCCGAACCCTCAAGCTTTACCTCGACGGGGCGCAGCAGAAACAGACCACGGAGTGGACGACCGCCCTCGGCGGGGCCGCCGCGGAGTTGACGATCGGAATGAACCGCTCCAACCCGGCTCCGGCGGAAAAGGACGTGTCGTTCCAGGGCACGATGGACGAGATCCGCATCTACGACCGCGCGCTGGACGGACCGGCGGTTACGGCGATCTACTCCTCTAACAAGCCGAGGTTCACGAAGAACGAGGTCGCGCGTCGGATTGCGGAGCTGAAGGAGTTGAAGGAGCGTGGTCTGCTGCTCGACGACTTCTTCGAACGCAAAATGAAAGAGTGCGAGCAGTAGGGCCGGCCGCCGTCATCGGGCGGAAAGGGCCGGTGTGGAGGCGCGCGCCGGCGGAGGCGAGGTGCCGGCGGGAGGTGGTGGAGGAGCCAGCGGCGCGGCCGCCACCGCCGGCCGCGGCGGACCAGGCGGAGGCAGGACGATCGCGGCCAGCTCCTGGGCGGGCACCAGGTGCCGCCAGAGGAACGCCTGCATTCGGTCCTCCGCGCCGGCGGCGACGCGTACGATCTCGCGCCCCGCGTTCGTCGCGATCCCCTCGATTCGCAGCGCCACGGGCACATGGGTTTCGCCGCGTCGAGCGCGGATGCTCACCCGCGCGGAGGTCTGGGTCCCGTCGAGGGTCACGGGCGCCATCTCGAACTCGCCCTGGGGCGCCGCCAGACGCAGCCGCACCGGTCCGGTGAACCTGTCGCGCCGGATCAGGTGGACCGTTGCCGACGCGTAGCCGTTGCTGCGGAAGGTCAGGCCGGACGGCACCACGAGCAGATCGAACTCCGGCCGCGGCGGGCTAATGCGGAGCCGGTAGCCGTATTCGAGGCCGCCGTTGTGCTGGGTGTCCGCCACCGTCACACGGTACAGGCCGTTCGACGGCAGGTCGGCGATCAGGAGGGAATCCGCGTGGTGGGTGGTGAGCCCGGCGCCAGTGTCCTCGTGATCGTCGTTGATCGCGATCAGGCGGCCACCGGTGTCGGTCAGGGTCAGCAGCGAGTCGAGCGACGAGTCGAGCCAGCGCGCGCGGATCTCGGCGACGACGCGGTCGCCCGCCCGGCCTTCGAACTCAAAGACGTCGCGGTCGGCGGCATCGTGGATCAGCCCGTTGACGATCAGGGGCGGCGTCACGCGTTGCGCCGCCGTCCCGCCGTTGTTCGGCTCCTTCTCCACGACCTCTGGCAGGTCGTCGCGCGCCAGCGGAAAGCGGTTCGACAGCAGTCCGCCGCGGCCACGGGCGGCCACCCAGTACATGCCGGGCGGCGCGTCGCGCGGCACGGCGGACTCCAGCCGCATCTGCTCGAGGTTCCATCCGCGGATCTCAACCGAGGTCGCCACGCCCGTCGGCCCGCCGAGCGGGAACACGGCGGCCACAAACGGCATCTCCGCGATCGTGACGCGGTACACGAAGTCCTCCCGGCCGCGGTAGATCGCGTCGTGGATGCGAAGCCGGTACTCGCCGTCGGCCGGAACCTCGAAACCGAGGACATGAACGTCAACGCCACCGCGGTCGCGATGCCTTCCGGCGTCCGGCTAGGGACCGCACGGTAGAAGTTGACCGGGCCGACGCGGAAGTTGCTGCCGTTGGAGGTCAGCAGCTCGCGGACGAAGCGGTCGTAGGGCTTGTTGTTCCGGAGGGACTCGACGACCCACCGGTGATAGGCCTGCGCGGCGTTCGGCCAGAGGTTGACGGGAAACTCCGCCTTAATCCGCAGAAGGTCCCCCCACTTCATCGCCCAGTAGTCGGCGTATTCCTCGTCGCGCGCGAGCAGCGCGTCCACCAGGGCGATTCGCTTGTTGGGGTCCTTGTCCTCGATGAACCGCCGCGCCTCGAGGGCGGTCGGCAGCTCGCCGGTGATGTCGAGAAACGCGCGGCGGATAAACGCGGCGTCGGAGCACGGACGCGGGCGGATGCCGAGGGCGGACAGGCGTGAGAAGACATGCCGGTCGATCTCGGTCTCCGGCGTGCCCCACTCCACGGACTCGAAAATGCGGGTGTCGGAGTCGGGGCGCGAAGCGGATGCGGCGGTCTGGCCCCGGGCGTCCCCGACGCCGGCCCACCCGATCATGGCGGCGATTGCGAACGCGAAACGCCGGCTCACCCTTCCTCCTCTGCCCGGCCGGGGCGATCCGCCACGGTTCAGCCCGGTCAACGCCGCTCGTAGGTGCCCACCAGCTCGGCCTCGGCGAGGACGTGTCCCTTCATCGCCTGCTCGAGCATTTTGCGGTTCGACCTCGGCGGCAAGTCGAGCAGGACGTCGAGCGCGTAGAGCCGGAACCGGTAGTGGTGCACGCCGCTGCCGGGCGGGGGCATCGGACCGTGGTAGCCCAGGCGCGGCCAGCTGTTCATGCCCTGCCGGGCTCCGCCGAGGGCTTCGACCTTCTCCATCCGGGCCACGCCCTCCGGCAGTTCCGTGACCGTCGCCGGGATGTTCCAGATCAGCCAGTGGTCCCATATTTTGCCGGCCACCGGCAGCGCGTCGGGATCGTCGCAGATCAGCGCGAAGGATCTCGTGCCGGTGGGCGCACTCTCCCATTTCAAGGGAGGCGACACGTCCGGGCCTTCCCCCGTGTGCGTCCTGGGAATCGGCTGCCCGTGTGGAAACGCAGGACTGGTGAGCTTCATGGCGCCCTCTCCGGCTGTCGGCACCGCGGCGGCGGCGTCACCGGCCAGCAACGCCGTCCAACCTTTCACGACGGCCTCATTGTACTCCCGCGCCGGCCCGCGCCAAGCCCGCGGGAGGAAGGGCACACTTCAACCGCCGGATATACTTCGCCCGTCGTGACACAAAATATACCGGCATGAAAACCGGCATGGGACGGGCGTGGACCCCGCGAAGCCGGAGGTGCGTTCGGGCGGGCCCGGCCTCCGTGCCACCGTCGCGCTGCTCGGCGCCATCCTCACGCGTTCCATAGCTGTGGCGGACGACGCCGGCGGACGCCGCATGGTCGGCGCGATCAGATGGGACGCCTGGCAGGCCGTGCCAGAGGATGACCGGCCTTCCCGTGATCCCGCCGGCGATGTCCGGCCGGGACCGCCGTCGAGCATCCGGTCCCGTGGGAGCCGTACCAGCGGCCCGGCGTGGGCATGGAGAATTTCTACGCGGCGCCATCGCCACCCGAGCCGGCGGCACACGTACGGGAGGCCATCGAGTGGGCCCGGACAAATCGCGGCCCCCGTTCCGCCCGCGTCGTGCTGATCTCCGCGTGGAACGAGCACGACGAGGGGGGCTGGCCGTGTCCCACGTCCAGGCCGGAGGGGCAGCTGGACGACTCGCTCCTCCGCGCAATGGCCGAGGCGTTGCGCCAGGCCACCCCGTTCGCGCCGGCAGGACGATGACCCGGAATACAGAACCGCCGCGGCGCTCGCCGCGGCGGTTCCATGTCCGGGCCGATGTGGATCAGAAACGGTTCTCGTACTGGCGCCCGCCGCCGCCCATGGGCCCGCGGCCGAATCCACCCTCCCGGCGCGGCGGCCGATCCTCGCGGGGTCGCGCCTCGTTGACCTTGATCGGCCGACCCTTCAGGAGGCTGTCGTTCAGCGCCTGGATCGCCCGACGGGCCTCCTCGTCGTTCGGCATCTCGACAAAGCCGAATCCCCGCGACCTGCCGGTCTGCCGGTCCACGATGACGCTCGCCGAGCTCACCTGACCGAACGCGGCAAACGCCTCGCGAAGGTCCTCATCCACCGCCTGGTAGGAGAGGTTTCCCACGAATATGTTCATTACCTACTGCTTTCCTTCACCATCGGCCGCCTCTCGTCGTGACCATGGCGCGCGCTGCGGGGCCCGCGGCCCGAACCGTCGCAGCCGTATGCCGCGCCCACAATAGAAGACCGTCTCCGCCGATGCAAGCCCAGCCGTCACGGGGCGCCGGTCGATGCCCGCCGCCCGACCACCTCCGCCGGCATGCCGAGCAGGTCGGCCAATTTCCGCAGCACGCCGGCGCCACATCCCACACCGATCGCATAGTGATGCGCTGGCCCCGCCCCGCTCCACGCCTCGATGAACTCGCGGACGGCCACCGCGAACCGGAGCGTCACCGGCCCCACCCGCACCGACATCTCGACGGACAGGCTGCACCCATCGCATTCGGGCGACACCTCGAACTCCCACCGGAACCCCGCGATCTTCAGCCGGATGTCCGCCGTCCTGACCTGCTCGCGCAGCGACTCCGGCTCGCCCATCTCCACCATCTCAAGGTGCATTCCGGACACGGCCGCCAGGCGGGTCAAGTCGCTGTAGACGTCCAGCATGCCGCCGTAGTAGTGCCCCAGCACGCCCTGCCGCATGGTGCGCAGCGCGCCGCACCCGGACGGCATCCTCCCACTCGCGGATCTCCCGCCACACGACCTCGTCTTCCAAGAATCCTGTCACCATGCGGAGCGGCAACCCCGCGCGCCGGAACACGCACGCAATTTCCGGACATGTACAAGCCTGGCAGTGCTTGAGCCAGACGCCGGTCATGCGGCCCCGATCGCCCAGTGCATTCGCCGCGCGCGCCGCGTCAGGCGAATCCACCAACCCGGCATCCACCGCCGACACTCCAATATCGCGCAACCGCCGGGCGAGGGCCTGCGGATGGCCAACAAGATGGTCCCGTAGCCCGGCGACTTGCCGCTCGCCGTGGCCGCGGTGTCGGTCACGTCGCTGGTCCTGATCCTCGTGCTGCTCGGTCGAGCGCGCAGGATCGTCCGCGCACCTTGAGCAGGTGCAGCGCAAACTTGAGGCCGTTACGGCGGCATCCTCCTCCGTCGCGGTTGCGCCGCCTACCGCAAGGGAGCCGTCGCCGGTGGCCCCGGCCGCCCCCCGTCACCTTCCGCCCCGCCCCCGGATTCCAAACCCAAGCCACCGCCGCGGACGCCGGTCGCCCCCTTTCTCCCCGTGAGGCCGCCGCCGCTGTCGCCTCCGCCCGCGTCGATGGCTCGAGAGGTCCTCCGCCGAATTTGGGCCTGGATCCTCGTGGGCGAGGAACATCGCCGCCCGGGCGTCAGCGTCGAGCACGCCCTGGCCGGCAACTGGCTCCTGCGCGCCGGAGTGGTCGCGATCGTCGTCGCGATCGGATTCTTCCTCAAATGGTCCTTCGACCGCGGCCTGCTCGGCCCCGAGGGAGGGACGGCGATTTCGATCTTCGCCGGGCTGGCGATGATCGCGGCCGGCGTGCGCCTGTGCGGCCGCCGGTACCGTCTCCTCGGCCAGGCCTCCTCGGCGGCGGCCTGGCAGCCCTGAATTTCAGCCTCTATGCAGCCGGGCCGCTGTACCGTCTGCTTCCGGTCGCCGCGTTGTTCGTCCTGACGGTCCTCGTAACCGCGGCGGCCGGCCTGCTGGCCGCGCGAACCAATTCCCTCTTGGTCGCGATCCTCGGCCTTGTCGGCGCGTGTACGCCGATGTTTCTGCGCGCCGACGAGCCCAACCTGCCGATCCTCCACGGCTATCTGCTGTTGCTTGGCGCAGGCGTGTTGTTCCTCTCGCGCGTCCGGCCCTGGCGGTTGCTGAACCTCCTGGCCTCGGGCGGCACGTGGGCGGCGGTGACGGCCTCGATGGCCCACTACCACCTTGACCTGTTCGCGCCAGTCCTTGCGCTGGTCTTGCTGCCGTTCGCGTTGCACTCCTCGATCGCCATCTGGCGTCCGGCGGCAATCGAACGGCGGACGACGACCCTCGACATCGTGTACCTGACTGCCAACGCCGCTGCTTACGCCCCGCTCGCGTATCGGCTGGTCGTGTCGGTCGCCGGGCGGCCCTGGCCGTCAATGGTGGCGCTGGCGATCTCCGCCTGGCATGTCGCCCACGTGACCACGTCGATGCGCGGCGGCCGGGGCGACCGTCCGCTGCTGATGGCGCCGATCGCGCTGGGCGGTTTCTTTGCGGCGCTGGCGATGCCGCTTGCCCTGTCCCGCGAAACGCTGACGCTGAGCTGGGCGTTGATGGCCTTCGCGTTTCTCTGGATCAGCGATCGGACCGGGAGCCGGTTCCTTCGCGCACTCTCGTTGGTCTTCTACGGCTGGGTCGCGTTGAAGGTCACCGCCGCCGACTGGCCGCGGGCGTTCGGCGCGACACCGGCCGCGTCGCTTCGCGCGCTCCTCGCCGAAGCCGTCCAGCGGCTTTGGTCGTCCGGCGCGCTCATCCTCTCCCTCGTTGCGGCCTTTCGCCTCGAGTCGCGACGGCGGCGCGGCGTCGTGGCGCCCGCCGCCTTTCACTGGGTCGCCGCCCTGGCCGCGCTGGCGCGGTCCCTGCTCGAGGCCCATCGCCTGTTCGGCTTCATCCCGGTTTTCCGCGCCCCGGTTTTGACGACGCTGTGGGCCGCGATGAGCCTCTACCGGCTCCGCCAAGCTCTCGCCACCGGTCGGAACCCGGACCTTGTCGCGGCGGCCGCCTTCCTCGCCGTCGCGCTGACCAAGCTGTTCTTTCTCGACATGCCCGGCTGGCGGCCAGATGCCTCGTGGGTGCTCGCGGGGCCCTACGATGCGTCGCGCGTGGTGGCCCGACTGCTGGACTTCGGCGTCTGCATCGCCGTGCTGGCCGCCGGCTGGCGCGGGCTGGGCAAGCACGGCCGACGTGGCCTCGCCGCCGTATCCGGCTATGGCGCGCTGGCCCTGCTGGTGGTTTGGTCCACCTTGGAGCTCAACTCGTTGCTCCACGTCGTGCTGCCGGCACTGCGCCGCGGCGGCGTCACGATGCTATGGGCCGCGTTCGGCGCCGCCTTCGTCGCCGCGGGACTCCGCCACCGGCTCGCCGGACTGCGGCGCCTCGGCGGCCGCATTCGAGCTGGACGACGAGGTGTACACGGCGACCGAGGATGCTTTTGCCAATTTGCGGCTGGTGGACTCCCACGGCGTCGAGACGCCGTTTCTCGTCCGCCGCTGCGCCCAGACGGTCACCCAGACCGTCGAGCGCGCGCGGGCGGCGGCGATCGTTCGTTTTCTCCCCCGGCCCGATACCACCGCCGTCGTGGTGGTGGACGCTGGCACCTCCGCACCGCCGGTCTCGGCGATCGCTCTGCTCACCGCCGCCCGGAATTTCGAGAAACGCGTGGCCATCTCAGTCGCCGACGCCCCCGACGGACCTTGGCGAACGCTGGTCGCCGACGCCGCGATCTATGACTATTCGCGTTTCGCCCCAGCCCGCAGCGTGCGCATCGACCTGCCCGCCCCGGCGACCTCGCGGTGGTATCGGATCCACGTCACCGGGGTGATCGAGCGGACCGGAGGTCGAGGTCACCTCCCGGTTTGAGGGCGGGCGCCAGATGACCGCCGCGGAACGCCGCACGATGCGCGAGGAACCGCTTCGCCTCGACGGCATCGAGCTGCGCATTCCAGCGATCGAGGTGCGGGACGACCAACCTGTCCGTCGCCCCCGTCATCTCGGTGGTCCCCGCCCGTCGGCCGACCCGCCCACGGGGGCCAGCGTCTGGCTGTTCGAGTCGCCCCGGGAGCCGTGGGTCGCCCTGCAGTTCGAGACGACCGCCGAGAATTTCAGCCGCATCTTCGAGATCGAGGGCTGGAACGCAGGCCCGCCGTCCGGCTGGCGGCCGTTGGCCTCCCGGACGCTTCACCGCATCCGGGTGGACGGAGCGCGCAGCGAGGACCTCACCGTCCGGCTCGTTCAGGCCGAGCGGCGTTCGAAATACCGCCTGACCGTACGCAACCTCGACAGCCCGCCGATCGAACTGACCGGCGTCGTCGCGACCGCCGAGGTCTGGGAGGAAGTCTTCTTTTCCCAGCCCTGCCGCGTCTACACCCTGCTGTACGGCGGCTCCGGCCATCGAGCGCCGCGCTACGACATCGCCTCAGTTCTCAGCTCGATCCCGCGGTGGACGACCGTCCCCGCCCGCCTGGGGCCCGCCTCGCCCAACCCCGGGTATTCGGCGGGCGTGCCGGCCGCCGCCGGTCAGACGCTGCCGTTTGCGGCCATCGGCTGTGCCGCGCTTGCGCTCGCATGGGCCGTCGCCCGCAGCGCCCGCCGGATCGGCCGGCCGGAGGTGGAGGATTCGCCTCCACCGAACGTCGGCGAGTAAAGACCCGCGCAGCTTTCCGCGGGCGCCGGTTTGCAGCCGCGCCGCCAGCCTTTACCATCCGCGCCGGTGCAGGATGAGCGGCGCGCCCAGCGACGTGCGTTTTCCCGCCGCGTGGACCGGCCTGCGGGTCGTCCTCGGGCACGACTGGCTCACCGGTCTGCGGGGTGGCGAACGCGTCCTCGAGCTGCTGGCCCGCGCATTTCCGGAGGCCCCTATCGTCACGCTGCTCTACAACCCCGTTGCGCTGCCGCCAACCCTTCGGGGGCGCGCGATTCTCGCGTCACCGCTCCAGCGGCTGCCAGCGGTGCATCGCTACTATCGTCGGTTGCTCCCCCTGTTTCCCGCCGCCGTCGCCGCCCTACGCGCGCCGCCGGCCGACCTCCTTCTCACCACCAGCCATTGCGCGATCAAGGCCCTCCGGCCACCGCCGGGCGCGGTGCACCTCTGCTATTGTTTCACGCCGATGCGCTACATCTGGACCTTCCCGGACGAATATCTCGGGCGCGCCGGCCGTACGGTCCTCGCCCCGCTGCTCGGCGCACTGCGCCACTGGGACCGCGCGACCGCCGCCAGAGTGGATCGCTTCGTCACCCTCAGCCGGCACGTCCGCGAACGGATCTGGGACTGCTACGAACGCGACACCGACGTCGTGCACCCGCCGGTCCGGCTGGACTTCTTCACGCCCGGCCCCGCCGTCGGGGCGCCGGCGGGCGCCTACGACCTGGTCGTCGCGGCGCTGGTGCCGTACAAGCGTGTGGACCTCGCCGTGCGGCTGTACTCCCGGACCGGCCGTTCCTTGTGGATCGTCGGCGACGGCAGCGAGGAACGCGCCCTTCGCCGGATCGCCGGCCCGTCGGTGCGGTTTCTCGCCCGCGTCGGCGACGACGAGCTTCGCGATCTCTACCGCGGCTGCCGCTGCCTTGTGTTCCCGGGGGAGGAGGACTTCGGGCTGGCGCCGGTCGAGGCTCAGGCCTGCGGCCGGCCGGTGGTGGCGTACGCCCGCGGCGGCGCGGCGGAGTCGGTGGTGGACGGAGAAACCGGCGTGTTGTTCCAGCCGCAGACCGAGGAGGCGCTGGCGGCGGCGCTCGAGCGGTTCGAACGCATGCGGTTCGACGCCGCCGTCCTGCGCCGCAACGCGGAACGCTTCGGACCGCAGCCGTTCGTGGACGGCCTCGGGCGCGCCATTGCGGACTGTCTGGCCCTTCGGAGGACCGGGTCATGAACGGGCTTCGCGAGGCCGGGTTTTCTCTCGGATCGAACCTCGGCGACCGCCTCGCGATGCTGCGCGCCGCCCGCGCGGCGCTGGCGACGGTTGCCGGCCGCCCCCCCACGGCCGTCTCGCCGGTCTACGAAACCGAACCGGTCGGCGTGACGCCCGAGCACGCGCACTTAACCTTCCTCAACGCGGTCGTCGTGTTCGAAGCCGGCCTCGACGCCCGGGCCTGGTTGCGCGAAATCGCAAAGATCGAGACCCGGCTGGGCCGGGTCCGTTCCGCCGACCGCAATGCGCCGCGGCCGGTAGATATCGACCTCCTTTATTGCGGCGGCGAGCTGGTGGACGATGGCGGGGTGGTGGTCCCCCACCCGCGATGGGCCGAACGCCTGTTCGTTCTCCGCCCGCTGGCCGACGTGCGGGCGGGCCTGCGCCTGCCCGGCGCCGAGCGCGCAGTCGGCGATGCGCTCGCCGCCTTGGACGATCGTGCCGGCGGGGTCCGGCTCCTCGCCGCAATGTGGTGAATCGACCATGACCATTCTCGTCCCGCTCGTTCTCGCCGCCGCGGCCGTGAAGACACCGTTGGCGTCTCTCGATCTGGCCCAAATGACCAGCGGATGGGGCAAGCCGATGGCTGACCGGAGCGTGCGCGGTGAGCCGCTGCGGATCGCCCAGCGGACCTATTCCCACGGCGTCGGGACCCACGCCGATAGCCTTCTGCGGGTACGCCTTCCCGGCGGCCCGGCCCGTTTCGTGGCCGAGGTCGGAGTGGATGACGCCGCCGGCGAGGGGCGCGGCAGCGTCGAGTTTCGCGTCCTCGCCGACGGGCGGCGCATCTGGCAGAGCGGCCCGATGCGCGGTGGCTCGCCGGCACGCAGGATCGAGGTCGACCTCACAGACGTGCGCGAGGTCGTCCTGCGCGTCACCGACGCTGGTGACGGGACCGTGGACGACCTTGCCGACTGGGCCGACGCCGTCTTCATAACGCAGGGTGGACGGCCGGAGGCCGTGTCGCCGGTGCCGGAGGAACTGCCCGAGATTCGCACCCCGCCGGTCGCCGACGCTCCGTGCTTCAATCACCCGCGCGTCGTCGGCGCGCGGCCGGGCCGGCCGTTTCTGCTCACGCTGCCCGTGTCCGGGCGCCGGCCGATGCGGTTTTCCTGCACGGGGCTGCCAGCGGGCCTTCAGCTCGACGAGGCCGAGGGGCGGATCATCGGCACCACGCCCCCGGAGCCTGGGGTCTACGATATCACCGTCCGGGCGTCCAACTCCCACGGCGGTGTCGAGGGTCAACTTCGGTTGATCTGCGGCGAGGCGCTGGCCCCGACGCCGCCGATGGGCTGGAACAGTTGGAACTGCTACGGGGCGGACGTCTCGCAAGAACGGGTGGAAGCGATCGCGGATGCCATCGCGGCCGAAGGGCTCCACCGACACGGGTGGATGTACGTGTGCGTGGACGACGCATGGCAGAACCGGCCTGACTCCGACGATCCAGCGCTTCGGGGGCCCGCCCGCGACACCGAGGGGCGCATCCTTCCCAATCGCCGTTTCCCCGACATGGCTGGGTTGGTGCGCCGGATCCATTCCCTGGGCCTGCGCGCCGGCATCTATTCCTCCCCCGGCCCCGTCACCTGCGCCGGTCATACCGGCAGCTACGGCCATGAGGCGGCGGACGCCGACCTTTTTGCGCGCTGGGGGTTCGACATCTTGAAGTACGACTGGTGCGCCTACAGCCGGGTGGCGCGCGGCAGCACGCTGTTCGAGCAGATGAAGCCATACCTGCGGATGGCCGCCGAACTCCGGCGGCAGCCGCGGGACATCATCCTGAGCATCTGTCAGTACGGCGTCGGCAATGTGTCGGGATGGGGCCGCGCCGCCGGGGGGCAATTGTGGCGGACCACCGGCGACATCGAGGACACGTGGGCCAGCGTCAGCCGCATCGGTTTCGGGCAGGCCGGGCTCGAGCTGTTTGCCGGACCCGGCGGCTGGAACGATCCCGACATGCTCGTCGTCGGCTGGGTCGGGTGGGGAACGGCGCAGCGGCCGACGCGCCTGACTCCGAATGAGCAGTACAGCCATATATCGCTCTGGTGTCTGCTGGCCGCCCCGCTGTTCCTCGGCTGCGACCTCACGCGGCTGGACGACTTCACGCGCAATCTCATCACCAACGACGAGGTCATTGGGATCAACCAGGATCCGCTGGGGCGGCAGGCGTCGCGGGTTGCGGTGCGGGAGACCGTGCAGGTGTGGGCCAAGCGGATGGCCGATGGCTCGCTGGCGGTCGGATTATTTAACCTCGACGAAGAACCCGTAGAGGCCGATTTGCGCTGGTCCGACCTAGGCATGACCGGCCGATGGCGGGCACGCGATCCCTGGCGCCGGCGAGACCTTGGGGTGATCTCGGGACGATGGTCCGTGACGCTGCCCCGTCACGGCTGCGAGTTGATCCGCCTGTGGCCGGATCCTTCCGACCCCACGGCCCGCTGCGACGATCCTCCGCACTCTTGGCGCGCCGACCCCCATCCGATTCCGATCCGGTGACGGCCGTCCGAGGGTTCTGCCCTAGGGCCGGAGATGAACAACGGTTCGACCACAGATCGTGCCCGACCATCAGCCGGAACGTCCCAAAT
>OGCI01000410.1_pt1 | contig 51059 bp, 45 predicted proteins | sample 1570021 | NCBI WGS metagenome assembly OGCI01 (sample SAMN06264664, study PRJEB24512) | hot springs metagenome | isolation source: Hot spring water | place: South Africa: Tshipise | collected 2015-06-21
TCGCTGCGACCGACCCCATAGTTCTCCGGGCAAGCTGGGTGGGAATCCCTTCTTCTTCCGGGCCGGGCCGGGGGATAGGGCTCGCTCCGCGACGCGCGGCCTCCCATGACCCCTTCCCTCTCCCGCAAGGCATGCCCTATCGCAGCCTCCGCCCCCGCAACATAGCCGGCCAGGAGGCCGCTTGCGGTGCCGCTCGCCCGGCCCCCGGTCCCGACATGGCGAAAGACGGGCATAAGTGAGAAGGCAAGGACGAAAGGGGAACGGGTTGCCACAAGGGAATTGTCACAGTGGAAGGAAGATCCCGGGATGGGAACGGGGGTGTGCATCCGGAAACAGGTTGCCGAGCGGAGGGAATCTGCTTTCGAGACGGGGGCCGATGAGGTATTTCCATGAAGCGTCCCCTTCCTGGGAATAGTCTACGTCCGCCGTTTCCTTTTCCAGTGCCTGGAATGCCCCCGCAATCTTGCAGGCCAGCAACCTGGGGAAGGGAACGTCCTCGATATGCGCCTCCATGAGGAAGGGCTTGCGTGTGACTTTCCTGGGCTTTCCCCACCCCAGCAAGGGGAGCCCCATGAAGAAATTCCGGTAGGCGGTCTTATAATTGCCACTGCTCAGGCCGGCGAACTCGGAAACCGTGGAGGCGGAGATGGCCTCGCTTATGGGTGCCGGCAGTTCCCCTGTGCGCGAGCCGTTTATCTCGTTGAGCACGCGCTCCCATCCCTCCACCGAGGTTAGGACCAGGTGGCGGTGGGTATCCGCGTGGTAGATGGTGCCCAGTTCGGGGTCCCAGCGCAGTTTATAGGGGAAGGACGGGAGGCGGCACTTTTCACAGACGTCGAGGTCGTAATCGCGCTCGGGACGGCGTGGCGGGCGCTCCTCGCTCGCCGCCTTTTTCCTCTTGCTTACCGTCTTCACCGTTATCTCCCACTCCCTTTCGGAGATATGTTCCAGTGAAAACAACGCTTCCACACCGAAGAAGCCCTCCCAGAAACCCCATATGTCACCCGCGAGGAGGTGGGGATGGTAGGGACGGCGTGCCGAGACCGCAAGCTCTTTTCCCGGCTTGAGGCGGGTGATGGCGATGTTCCCGCAACCGTAGTAGGCGGCTTCCCGGAAAGTAGCATGGATGATGCGCTTTACCAGAGGGCGGTGGCGGAGGAAAAGCCGGCGCATCCCGCTCATCTGTGATGCCACCCGGCCGCGCGTGAAGGTCCGGCGCACCTCGCACAGCGTATCCAGGACCTTTTCGCCCCGCAGGCGGACGCCTTCCTGGATGATGGCGGAGATGTCCTCCTCACCCAGGAAGACCAGCCTTTCCGAGTGGCGGTTGCGGAAGTACACCCCCCCGTTCATGGCCCACACCAGTTTGCGGTTGAGCGAGCGCGGAAGGCCGCAAAGCTCACACAGGTCCACCTTGGCCATATGCAACCTCCTTTTCCCAAGGTTACTGAAGAGGGGGGGCGGGCGCAACCTTCCTCTGGCCCGGTGGACCGGACTTTTCCAGTACGTTTTCTGCCGGTTCGCCCGGGCCGCCTTCCGAGCGCTCGACCGGTGCACCGTAACGCGGGCTGGGGGCGATAGCGAGGGCATGATAGGGCGTCAGGAAAAACACGGAAAAGGAAAAGGCCCCGCAGGGGGGACGGGGCCTTCCGCTAATGCGGACTCCATTGGGGATTCAGGGGATACCTCAGGGATGATCGGTTTAGCTGCGATTGTGCTGCGATCATTGCTGTGTCAGTTGCTGTGTCTATGCTCCGTTGTTTGCTGCAAAATTTAGCGTCATGGGCGAGGGTCGTTAAGTAGTCCGTCTGGGCTGCATTCGATTGCAAATGGGGTAGATGGCTGTCTCGGCTAGTCGGCTTCGGATGGTGCTAGGGGAATGCTAATGCGTCTACTTAAGGGGGCTGCGACTGTTGCTGATACCGGCTCGCCCACGACGTCCAAGCTTCTTATCTGGCGCTATATCCCCGGCGTCCGCTTGGGGCCTTTGTCAAAGGTCTTGTTCCTTATCAAAAATAGGGCATTGGGGGTTCGGATGACTATTCCTCGCCGGTAGTAATTGCGCGGGGGGTCTAATACCCTGGTATTAGAGTGCTAAATAGACGTGATATGCAGGTAAAACGGGGGGCGGCGGGCGCATAACGGTCCTCCCGCGAGCATGGTACGATAGTGCGGGTGGCCGAAAGCGGAGTCATCGTTGCGGGAGACGGGGAAGGTAGCGCCCCCCGAGCTCCCGCCCCGGCGAGTGAGAGGTTACCGAAGTGAACGAAGAAAAGGAAAATACCTGGGACCGCAGCCTGCGGGAAGTAAACGAGTTCATGGAAGCGGTGGCCAGGAAGATACCCCTGCTCAGGTCGCTGCGGGCGGCATTCCGCGAGCGCGGAGACCAGATGATCGACTGGGACCAGGCCAGGGAGATCGCAATAGTCGTGGCGCAGGCGGACGGGGTGGTATACGCGCCGCCCGGCCCGGAAGTGCAGCGCGACTTCGAGGAAATGAGGCGGCGCAGCGAGGAGCTGGTGCGGAGTTACTCCCACCTCCAGCCGCGGGAGGAGGTTGGGCCCCTCTTCGTCTTCGACCGCCAGCAGTGGATCGAGGCCAACCTATCCGGTTTCCAGCTCATGTTCCAACCTCTCGCGGAGAGTTACGGCAAGGCCTTGCAGGGCCTGGAAGAGCAGAGGAACCGCAGGTTCGGCCTGGGGCGCAAGTTCACCAAGGGATTGCTCACCGCCCAGCTGGGCATGGTCATGGGATACCTTGCCCGCAGCGTGCTGGGCCAGTTCGACCTGGGGCTGCCGAGGCTGGAGGACAGCGGGAAGCTTTACATCGTCTATCCCAACCTGGTCAAGGCGGAGGGCAAGATGCGCCTGGACCCGGGCGATTTTCGCCTGTGGATAACGCTGCACGAGGTGACCCACGGCTTCGAGTTCGCCGCCAATCCCTGGTTGCGCTCGTACTTGAGGTCACTGATGGAGAGGTATTTCCGCAGCGTTTCCCTGCGCCTGGAGGAGATGAGCCTCCGACTCAAGCCCGAGGAGCTGCGCGACGCGGGGCGCCTCAACGAGATCATCAACCAGGGCGGCCTCCTCTCCATCGTGCATACCCCCGAGCAGAGGGAGATTCTCGCGCGCATCCAGGCTTTCATGTCCCTGGTGGAGGGTTACAGCAACCTGGTCATGGACCTGGTGGGAAAGGACATCATCTCCACCTTCCAGGAAATGAGCATGGCCTTCCGCCACCGGCGGGAAGCGAAGACGGGGGCGGAGCGGTTGGTGGAGAGGATGCTGGGATTCGACCTCAAGCTGCAGCAGTACCAGGTGGGAGAACTCTTCTGCCGCGAGGTGGTGGAGAAGAAAGGTCTGGATTTCCTCAACCTGGCCTGGAAAAGGGAGGAAAACCTGCCCGGCGCGGAAGAGATACGCCACGCCTTCCTGTGGATCGAGCGCATGGAGGAAAGCGAGGGCAAGAGGGTGGTGCACCACCGCATCTAGCCGGCGAGGATCCACGTGGCGGCGACGATGACCCGCGTGGCCTTGCGCAGGCCCTCCTGGTTTATCCTTTGCGGTGTGTCGGTGGTAAGGTGGAAATCCGGATGTTCATTCCGCTCGAACCAGGACCAGTCGCAGGTTACGGCGGGGATGTGGTATAGGAAAAAGGTGCCCGCCGACGAACCGGGGTCCTCGCCTCCCAGCTCGAGGGTCACCCCCAGCAGGTCCGCGGCCTCCTCCACGGCCTTTACCGTCTCGCGGTTGCGCCGGTAATTGAGGTCCCACACGTCCATGTAATCCCCCTCGCCGGCGCCCAATCCCTCCAGGTTGATCACCCGCACGCGCTCGCGCATCCCCCTCTCTTCAAGGGCTTCGGAGAGGGCGGCGGCCCCGAAAGAGCCGCATTCCTCGGCTCCCAGCAGCGCGAAGACCACGTTTTGCCGGGGCGTACTCTCCACGGTTGAGAGCACGGCGGCAACCTCCAGGAGGGCGCTAACCCCGGAGGCGTTGTAATCGGCGCCGGCGTAGATGGCGCCGCTCTCGGGGTCTCTTCCCATGCCGTCATAGTTGGCGGTAAGGATCACCATGTCCTGAGATTCGCCGCGGATCATGCCCAGGAGGTTGCATGCCGTCACCACCTGGTCCGGTTGCGTTTCCCCCTCGAGGAAGCACCTATCCGCCGGGACCGGGAACTCCTGGCGGTAGCCCGAGAGGCCGAGGGGTTCCACGGGCTCCAGGCCGAGTTCCTGCAGGCGTGATGCCAGGGATCCCTCCAACGCGGCGCTCTGGGGAGAGCCCGCCGGCCTGCCCCCCAACTCCTCGCCGGCGAGATACTCGATCACGCCCATCATGCGTGACGTGTCCACGCGGTTGGCGAGGGAGACCAGGAAGGGATCGCCATCACCGGGGGAGGAGGAAGGGCCGCATCCGCACGCGGCCGCAAGGGATAAGGAGACGGTGGCGCAGACCGCGATTGCCCGCCACAGCGCCCCCCGCGCGCTACGCATTTTAACTGCCCTTCCCTTTCCCGCCGCGCTTGCCGGTGCGCTTTTCCGGCCGCGGACGTGACTTCCCCTCTCCCGGCCGGGATTTCTTCGCGGCGCCTTTACCTCCGTTGGGGCCGGGCTTCTCGCTCCTCCGCGCGGCATGAAGCGCCGCCGCGGCGAGGATGATGAGGGCGGGGATGCCCAGCGCCAGGAGGAGGACCAGCCATGTGCCGTCGCCTTTCTCGGTTTCCGGCTCCACCCCCGAGATCTCCGCCTCCACGTCCTGGGCGCTTATACCGAGTGCGGCGAAGGCGTCCTCGGGCATCCCCGTTATGTCCTCCGAGGCAACGGTGACCCCCACTACCGGGATGTCGCCGGCTTCCCGCACCGTCTTGACCAGTTGGGCAAGCGCCCTCACCGCCGCGGTCCTGTCTCCGGCAAGGGCCAGGAGGTCGCGAGAGAGGTTCACGCTGTACTCGCTGCGGTCCTGCTTGATGGTGGTGTACTGCAGTTTGACCTCCTCCGGAAAGTAGGTGACGTAGCCGGCGGCGCGCTCCTCCTCGGTGGGGCCGTTGAGCAGTTCTATGACCGCGAACTCCAGCGTCTGCCCCCCTGCGGCGATATCCCTGGGCACGGGGGAGAGCTGGTCCTGGAGGTAGAAATAGACCTGGCCCGTTTCGGGGGTTCCTTCCCCCGTAGTCTCCCCCTCCTGCGGGAGTTCCTCCTGCGCATGGGCAGAGCCCACGCAGACCGCGAGGGCGAACAGCAACGACAGGCTCAAGACGAGAGCCGCCCTTCTCATCGCCACCTCCCTTCCGCGCGCCGTGTCCGGCGAGCCTCGCTGCGACCTCCGGCTTTGCACCCCTGCGCTTTCCACGCGGGGATTGCCCATTCATTTTATTGATCACGGGAGGACGAGGGCAAGCGGATGTCCGTGGTTCTCGTGTGCCCGGGTCGGCGGAAAGCGGCCGCCCGCTCCGCGGAGCGGCGGCGGATCTTCCGGCAACGGAGGCCGCGCCATGGGCTGTTCCTCCCCTTGTCCGCAAGGTGGTGGCCGGTTCCTTGCACGGACCCCGCGGGAGCGGGATTGCGCGTCACGGCCAGGACCGCACTGCCGCGGAGATTAATACCATGTGATTTTCAGAGCCCATCAGAGCCGCATGCGGTAGGCTCGCGGCGTTCTCGCGGGATACTTCCCGCGGGATGTTGTATATTAAGGGGAGCCGGGTCCCGGGATGGCGAGCGAAGGGCGCGTGCGGCCTGGAGATAGACGGGGGGGCGGCTGCAGGCATCGCTTTCCGAGTCATGGGGGTGTGCGGTATGGAGGAGAAAGCGCAGGTCGGTTGTCGCGTGGTGGGCACCGTCAAGGCGGTTAAGGGCGTCTGCTCTGCCGGGCACAAGGTGGGGGACCAGTTCGAGCTCAGCGGCTACAGCTCGGCGGGTTTGTGCGGGTTCTTCTACCACGACATCTTCCCCTACCTCATCATGCTGCAGTTCGGCGGGGGATTTCCGCCGGAGTGGGGGGATCCTGAGGTGGTGGTGTTGGACTGCCTGGACAAGGCGAACGCGGTGACCCTGGAGCTGAAGAGGGTGGGCCCGGGGGCCTGAAGGCGCCCCGGTAGGCGCGGTGCCCGGCGCGTTGCCGGTGCCGGAGGTTTCCCTTTCGGAGGAGGGGAGATAATGATAGGTGGCCCCGGAGGGGGAGGTGCATTGCACGCAGGCGGATCGCCTGCGGCAGGGGAGGTGTTTTTCGCTTGAGGATCGGGATTCCCCGCGCGCTCATGTTCTACCGCTATTACCCGTTCCTGAAGACCTTCGTGGAGGGATGCGGCCACGAGGTGGTGACCTCTCCGCCCACCGACCTGAGGATCCTGGAGAGGGGGACGGAGTGCTGCGTGGACGACATCTGCGTGGCGGTCAAGGCCTTCTTTGGGCACGTGGATTACCTCAAGGACGGGGTGGATGCCCTGCTGGTCCCCCGCCTGGTGAGCGTGGAGAAGCGGGAATACGACACCTTCACCTGCCCCAAGCTCATCGCCGCGCCGGACATGGTGCGCTTCTTTCCCCACCGCCCCCCCTTGCTCCTCGAGTGGGTCCTGGACGTGAAAAGGGCCCCCTGGTGGTGGGGATGCCTGAGGCTCGCGGTGCAGCTCGGGGCGATGCCGTGCCGCGCTTACGAGGCCTATCGCGCGGCGCGGAAGGAGCAGGCAAGGTACGAGGAGCTCCTGCAGGGCGGCTTGCTCCCGCACGAGGCCCTGGAGGAGATGGCGGGCGTTTCATGTACGCCGGCAAGCGGGGGGAGAAAGGGCGGGCCACCGGGAGGCAGCGGCATGAGCGGGGCGGCTGGCGCGCGGGGGGGCCGCGGTATGGTCGGAGAAAGCCGGGCGGGGGCTGGTGGCCGTCGCCTGTGCCCGGCGCGGGGGGACTCTCCGGGCGGACTCACCGTGGCGGTGGTAGGGCACCCGTACCTGCTGGGTGACCAGTTGCTCAACAAGAACCTCATTCTCTGGTTGCGGCAGAGCGGGGCTACCGTGCTGGCCAACACCGCCTTCGGCGCGGAGGAGCTGGAACGGGAGGCAAACCTGCTGCCCGACCTCTCCTGGACTTACGAGAGGGAGCTCCTGGCGGCCGCTTCTCTCTTCACCAGGCGCGAGGAGGTCGACGGCGTCGTCTACCTCACCAGCTTCGGCTGCGGCCCCGATTCCATGGTCATGGAGATGTTCAAGCGCGAGATGCTTCCCTCTGGGGGCAAGGCCTTCATGGAGGTGGTGCTCGACGAGCACAGCGCGGAGTCGGGGGTGCGCACGAGGGCGGAGGCCTTCGTCGACATGCTGCGCTACCGCGAGGCGAAGAGGGCAGGCGAAAGCGCAGGGGCGGGCGCGGGGACGGGAGGAAGGGCGTGAGGATAGCCTTTCCCCACATGGGGAACGCCTACATACCGCTACGGGCCCTGGTGGAGAGCCTGGGCGCGGAGGCGGTGGTGCCGGAGAGGCCCAACGCGGAAACCCTGAAGAGAGGCCTCCTTCACGCCCCTGAGTTCGCCTGCCTCCCCTTCAAGGTCACCCTCGGAGATTGCCTCAACGCCCTCGACCGTGGCGCGGATACGCTGGCCATGGTATGCGGTATGTGGGCCTGCCGCTTCGGGAACTACGGCCGGGTGCAGCACATGATCCTCAAGGACCTGGGACACGAGTTCGATTCTGTGCTCATCGGGAGGGAGAACGTGGGCGAGGTGGCGGAGAAGTTCCGCTCCGGCCTGGGGCCGGGCGTCTTCCGCAGGCTCCCGGGGGCGCTGGCCATCTTCCGCTGCAAGGCGGCTGCGGTGGACGAGATGGAGCGCCTGGCGCGGTGGGCGCGCCCCCGGGAGGAAAAATATGGCAGCACCGATGCCCTGCTCTTCCGGTACCTGGATTTGCTCGACGGGGCGGATTCCCTCCGCCAGGTGCGCGAGTTGCGCGGGAGCTTCCGCGATGAGCTTCTGTCCCGGCCCCTGGACGGCGAGGATGGCGTCACCAGGATCCGCCTCGTGGGCGAGCTTTACGTGCTGCTGGAGCCCTCCCTAAACTGCGACCTGCTGCGGCGGCTGGGCAGCGTCTTCCGCGTGGAGGCGCACCCGGTGCTCTCCACCTACCGCTGGCTGTTGGGCCCGTTGTGGCTGGACCCGCGCATCCAGCTTCACGGCTATCGCGCTCGCAGGCGCACGCGCCCCTACCTCCCCTACGTGCTGGGCGGCGAGGAGCACATGACCATCAGCGGTATCCTGGACGCGCGCCGGCAGGGCTTCGACGGGGTCATCCACGCCTACCCCCTCACCTGCATGCCTGAGAACATCTGCCGCACCGTCATACCGAGCATAACCGCCCGCACCCGCCTGCCCCACCTGGGGCTGTGCTTCGACGAGCATACCTCGCCCGCGGGCGTTGAGACCAGGCTGGAGGCTTTCCTGGATCTGGTGAGGGACCGGAGGAGGATCCAGACGGGAGGCCTTGGCGAGCAGGGCGATGTCATGGCCGGCGACGTATCGGCTGCCGCGGCTGCGGGTGGGGGCCGCTACCCGCTTTGCCGCAGCGGCGCCGGCGGTTAGGGTCGCGGCGCCCTCCCTTCCTGCAAGACGGCATCTTCCTCCCGGGGATGGGTTTCGCGAGCGAGCGAGCGGGCGGCCGGCCACGGGCCCTCTCCGTGAAATAACCTTCCCGCGGCTTCGGGAGCGCGGGAGCGTCGTAAAGCCATCCCGCATGCAGGCCCCATTCGTGAACCGGAGTACCTGCCGCTGCGGGAAAAAACCGTCATCCCGGCAGGGATCGCTGCTTCGCCATGCCGCCGGGTGGGCCGGCTTTCAGTAGCGGAAGCCGGCGCCCCAGGCGATGAAGGTCATGACGAGGGAGACGGCGTATACCCCGCCCAGGAGAAGCAGCTTGCTCTTGAGGGATTTCATCTTCAGCATGAGGTTGATGCCCGCGAACCAGTAGAAGTATCCCAGGAGGAAGATCAGCCATATGCCCCCGAAAGTGCGGTTCCACCATGAATACTCCCACACCAGCTGGTCGCCGAGGTTCAGCAGCACCTCGATGAAGACGCAGAAAGCGGCGAAGAAGACGGCCATCAGCCAGCGGACGGGCATTCCCAGGAATTTCCTTTTCTCGTCTGGGAGCAATGAGTGGTAGTAAACCAGGCCCAAGAGCAGGAAGGTGAAGATGATCTCGATATTCCACCCCACCGTGACGCGGTAAGCGGTGTCTCCCGGCGTGGTCCAAACCGCGGAGCGCTTGCTGAGGTGGAAGACCCAGCCGTTCCAGGTCTCGTTGAAGAAGTCACAGCCGAAGAGGAGAAGCGCGGCGAGTACGGGGTCCCAGTTACCCGTCTCCCGCGAGTTCTTGACCTCGCGGGCGTAGATGTAGGCCGCCAGCGCCAGCAGCGGCACAGCGTACCATTTCAGCGTGGAGAGATCGCGCAGTCCCTCCAGTGCCCTGCGGGAAGCCTCCGTCAGCTCGGGGAACATGCAACCTCCTTCACCTCGAGTGATCCGGCACGGAGAGTACGCACTGCCGTTCCCACGTGCCTCGCCACCATGGCCTTTCGACACCGTACCTCGCCTTCCGGAACAGGACGTGTCCCCTGCCGGCAAGCCTATCTGACTTATCCTTCGCCGGGTGGTCGAGATAACCTTCCACGCCCCTTCGACTCCCCCTTCGTGCCCTTGGGAAAAGAAGATGTGCGGCACGTGACGGCAAGCCGCTTGCGGGTGCGGGCGCGGTGAAGAGGGCATGGCGCGGGAAAGTCCTCCTCGCCCTTTTCGAGATGCCCCCCAACACATATGGCAATAATCACCATGGTTCGGGGAACGGCGAGCAGGGGGCTTTGCGCGGGGAGGAGCAGCATCTCATCCAGTGGCGGCCTGCGGCGACTGCCGTCACGATAAAGAGGGGTGGGGACCGGGAAGAATAGACGGGAAGGATAAAAGATCATGTTGCCGTTTGGAGCAAGGTAAGACACGAGGGGTGATGACGGCATGGAGAAAGAGATGCTGGTGCGGGTTGTCGAGCAGGCTTGCCCTTTTGCGCACCACGCGAGCATGCGCGTGGCCGAGCTCGACGAGGATAAAGGCAGTGTGACGCTGGCCATGGGGGACGACCCCGCCAACCTCAACGCCTTCGGCCTGGTACACGCCGGCGCCATCTGCGGGCTGGCGGAGACCGCGGGCGGCATGGCCATCATGCGGCATTTTGACCCCCGGGAGACGCTGGTCCTCAATACCGTCTTCAACATAAGGTACGTACATCCGCTCCGGGGCGAGCTGAGGTGCACCGCCCGCGTGGTGGAGGAAGAAGCCCGCGCGCTGCGGGAGGACTTCGAGCGGGAGGGAAGGGCGGACAAGGCCATGGACCTCAAGGTCTTCGGCTCCTCGAGGGTACTGGTGGCGCAGGCCCAGGCTACCTACCGCCTAATCAGGACCCCCGAAGAATACCGCAGGTACTTCGGTGCGTGAGCAACGGGGCGGAAAGGCCAGGCGCGGTCGATATCACGCCGCGGCGCTCCCTTCCGGCACGGCCTTTGTATGCGTGCGTGGTCTGCGGTCCTGGAGGCAGGAGTGGCTGCATGGCGGGCTTGCAGGGGCGGATGCAGCGTTGTCTCGGTAGGCGCCTATATCGTCACGGTCGCGGCAGACGCTGACCCATGCCTACATAACGTTCAGAACGGGTGCTATCGGGGTTGAAATCTCTCCCGGGGCTGTGGTAGTTTTATCCCCGCAAGGAAGGAGAGTCATGAAAAGCCGGGCGAGAAGTCCGGATCACCCTCTCTCCTTGGTACCAGGTCCTTTGGTGGTAATAGGGGCCAAGAAGGCCTTTATAAGGAAGGTCTTCCTGGCCCTTTCAATTTGGGGAAAGAGAGGGGCGAGAGATGAACGCTTGGACCGTCGTGGCATGGCTCGCGGCGATGCCCGCTTCCGCCCTTGCCTGCTCAGCGTTGGCATTGTGGCCGCTGAGGGGCAGTAGGGCAGCCGCGATGGTCGCCGTCCCCGCCTCGCTCGCATTCCTCGCCGCCGGATTGACACGGGTCTCGGCAGGCCTGCGGCGGGCCACGGGCGCCTGTCTACAGGGTGGATGTACGGCGGCGTTCGTGGTCATGGGAGCGGCAATCTTCGCCGCAGGCTTCTATCTGCTGGAGGGAGAGGGAAAGGTTGGGAAGGAGATAGGGGCGTGGAGGGGGACGGCATTGAGATGGGCCCCCGTCTTCGCTGCCTCTTCCCTACTGCTTCTGGTGGGGATGCTCTTCCTGGGGGCTGTCGTGCCACGGGCGGAGGAGCTCTCCTGGACGTGGGAGTGGGGCGCCGCCATAGCTGCGCTGGCAGCCGGCACCGTCTTCTACCTGCTATCCGGGAGGCTACCAGCGGAAAGGGTGGAGGAGGCCAGGAGGACAGCGGGACAACTCTTGCTCACGGGAGCGCCCTCCTTCCTCCTTGGCTCAGTGTTCGCCCATCGGCTCCTGAGCCCGGATGGCGAGAGTTTCTCCCCTCTATTCTTACCCTCGCCCTGGGCCATGACCGCCCTCGTGGCGGGGGCGGCGGCGCTCGTAGGCATCGGCGCCATGGCCGCTCGCCGCAGGGGCCTGCTCGGGTGAGTCTACGATTCCCGGGCCGGGAAGAGAGCGTATGGGCGAGAAGGCAGGCGGTGACTGAGGTAAACGCATGAGGAGAGCGGAGGAGAGAGCGAGATGTACCTGGCGGGCAGCGAGTGGTTGGTGAGGATACTACACATCGTGTCCCAATGCTTTCTGGTCCCGGTGATAATAGCGCTCCTGGCTTTCTTCGCCCATGCCCTACTGGAACTGGGGATGCTGGCGGCGGAGTCCAGGTCTCGCAGGCGTGTGACCTCTGCCCAGATCGGTGAGCTGATGCAGGCCATGCAGGCCACGGGGGATGTGAGGAGGGCCCTGGAGGGACCCTACCTATCCGGGGGGCACAAGGAAGTGTTGGCGCGCTTTCTCGCGCTCGGCCACCTAGGAAGCGCCTCGCGGAGGGCTTATGCCCGCAGGCTGCTGGAAGAAGAGGAGCATAAGCGGGCACGCTCACTGGACAGGACGGAGATGGTGGTCAAACTGGGGCCGGCCCTGGGTCTCATGGGTACGCTCATCCCTCTTGGCCCGGGACTCGCGGCGCTCAGCAGCGGCGACGTGAGAGGCCTGGCCCAGGCGGTGATCATCGCCTTCGACACCACGGTGGTGGGGCTTGCCGCGGGCGGAGTCGCCTTCTTGGTGTCCAGGGTGCGCAGGCGCTGGTACGACGACTACATGTCCACCCTGGAAACGGCGACCGAAGGCATACTGGAGGTCCTTGAAGATGCTGAGAAAGAGAAGGTACTTGCGGGCTGGAGAGGAGGATCTTGACCCCCTGTCGGGGGTGGCCAACCTGGTTGACGCCATGCTGGTCTTCGCCTGCGGCCTGATCGTGGTCCTCATCCTCTCCTGGAACCTGCACAGCATCCTGTTGAGCGATATGACGGAAGCGGAGAAGGAGGAGGTCATGCGGACCATCTCCAGGGTGGTGCAGGTGAGGCAGGGAGAGGAGCTCGACCGGCTCCCGCGTCTGGCACAGGGTCAGGGAGAGGGCTACCAGGAGATGGGAACCGTGTACATGGACCCCAGGACGGGCAAGCTCATCATGGTGACGGGATACGAGCGAGAGAACGGCAGGACGGAAGAGCGGCCCCCGGGAGGGGGAGAGCAAGGGCAATAACCAGAAAAGAGAGGCCCCGGTGAAGGGGTGTCTCGTTCCGAGAGCTCAAGGTCCAGAGTTCCTACAGGGCCAAGAAGGCCCGGGATCCCCGGGAAGGGGAGGCCGGGCCTTTTGATGTTCGAGGGGAGGTGATGTGGTTGACGCGATGATTGCATGGTTGGAGCGGGAATGACGGTCTTCCGTGAATCGGACGAAGGAGGTGAGAGTGGCTTATGGACGGTAGAAGCGGGCTGAAGCCCGGCAAGCTGATCGGCTTTCTGCTGGTATTCTCGGCATGCCTACTAGTGGTCCTGGCCATGGGAGGAAAAGCCGAGGCCGATGACTCAGGAGGAGTGGGGGGCCAGGGCCAAGGTCCTGCCGTGTCCTCCCTGGAGGGCGACGGAGGCGCCTTGGAGCCTGCCCCGGAGGATAATGCGGTGCCTCCTGCCGTTCAGGAGAAGGGCATGCTGGAAGGGGGGTTGGCCGGCGACGGAGTGGAGGCGGCCGACAAGGACGACGATGCCGCGGTGTTGGGAGATGGGAAGGCCGGTGGAGGAGGGGGACCAGACACCACCGCCGCCGGAGGCGCCGTTGACCCCAGGATAGGGGTGAAGGTCGGCTTCGAATACGAGGACGATGCCTCGAATGTCAACCCCGTGGTCACGGTGTACGATAAGGCGGGAGATCCCATACCGGTCCCCAAGGTATATAACCCGTTGTACAGCACCTACGAGCTGTCTTTCGACTATGCCGTGGATCCGCAGAACCCCGTGTTTGTGGTGAAGGTGACCGCCCCCGGGTACCTGCCCGTGGAAAGGGACGTCACCTTGTACCGCAATGACAGTGACCCTGATGATCCCAACTGGTACGGGTTCCTGCAGGTCACCTTGGAGGCTACGCCCGCCTACAGGCTGGGCCGGGAGATGGCCAGGAAAGCCGACGAGAAACTCGATTTCGGCGCATCCCAGGGCGTGCTGTGCATTACAACAGCGGGGGGCGTCTACTTCCTGGGAACGAGCAGCGAGGACGCCCTCGAGGGAGTGCTCAACCACGCGCGTGGCCTGATCGCTTTCGGGGAGGGCAGCCTCCTCGCACTGCGCAGGACCCGCTACGAGCCTCTTGACTTCGCTTTCGTGGCGAAGAAGGGTGGCGACCTTGTCATGGCTTTCTTCCGCGAGGGAAACGCCGGGCCCCTCTACGTGGGGTCGGTTTCCAGACACCTCATGGGCGAGGCGCGGTGGGAGCAGCTGGTGGCCGCGCTGGGGCGGGCGGATGCTTTCGCGTTCGCAAGTCTTGCCAACGCATGGGCGGAAGGGCTTTCCACCGATGTCCTGAACTCCGCCGCCTTTCATGGCCATCTATGCCTGGGCACCATAAGCGGTTTCGCCATGGTGGAGGTGCTTTTAAAGTACTTCCCTCCCGGCACCGTCGGCGAGGGGATCGAGAGCACCAGTTACAAGGTCCTGGGGGTACCCGGTGGCTCCGACGACGACGTCTTCCAGTGGGTGATGGATGCCACTCCCGGGAAGAGGGCTTATGTGGGCCGCGACAGCGAGGAAGATTCCAACATGGTAGGGTTCCTCAGGTGGAACTCCTCCACCAATACCGGCACGCTGGCCATTATGAGGTACGACCTGGTGGCCCTGGCTTCCGCCTTTCAGGCGGAGACGGACATACGGGTGAGGGAGGACTGCCTCTCGGAGCTCCACTTCAACGCCTGGCTGGTCAACAGGCTCATGGTCCTTCCTGAGTCCCTCGTAGAGTTGGTGCTGGCCCTGGACGGCCTGACGCGGGACGAGTGCGATCACCTCACCGGGGGCGTTTCCTCCTCCACCGTGGAGACCGCATGGGGTCTGGACATGGAATACATCTCGATATTGAGAGGGTCGGGGCACATCACCGATATCACCGATTCCGTGAAGATGGCGATGGGCTCCGCCGCCCCCGCCTCGCAAAGCCCAGCCCTTACCCCGGAGCAGATAAAGGGGATCGGTCGCGATGCCGCGCTCCTAGCGGAGCAGCTCTTCCTCCGGGAGTTGGGTATCCGCCTGGAGAAAGACGACCCCCGGCTATACGCCCTCACCAGTTCCGGTTTCGCCCGCATCCACGGCCTCTCCACAACCATGGCCTGGGACGGGGTCTTCGATGTGCTGGGCTCCCGCTTGAGCCGGAAGACCCTGCTTCCCGTTCACTCCTCGCTTCTGGGGACCCTGTGGTTCAGCTTTGCGCTTGCCAGGGACGGGAAGCTGTACGCCGTCTACATCCGCTACGATTCCGCCACCGGGCAGTTGGTGGTGGGGAGAGCCTCGGACGGCAAGGCGGTGCAGGACATCGGCCCGGAGACCCTCAACGATAATAACAAGCTCCGTGTGGCCAGACCGGTGTTCGGCAGCAGCTTTAACGGCATACAGAGCATCGCCAACGCCATGAGGTACGACCCCCCTTACGAGATGGTGCTGGCCTACCTCTTCCACAACCACGTGTGCCCGGGGGTCTCCCCCTCCTACCTTATCGCGGACATGGTCTACAGGGAGTTCCCCCTGGGCGAGGACGAGAGGTACATCTACATTACCACCGTCAACTACTGCAAGGAGGACGGCCTCATATTCCTGCTGGGGCTTTCGGCGGGAAGCGGCAGCTATTATAACTTCAGGTTGAAGGAGGGGGACGACACTAGGTCACAGGTCATCCCCGGGGGCAACCTGGAGGGCATACTCATAAGGTGGGACGACGCGCTCGGTGTCGGTGAGGCGGTGGTAATAAGCTTCGCCTGGCCACAGTGGAACACCCAGGGCCTCACGACCAACGAGGCGCGGAGGGAAGCCCAGATAGGCGGGTTTATCCAGTACTACAAGGGGATCGTGAGCCCCTTGATGACGGCCGCTCCCCAGGTGGCCAAGGAGGCGGTCAAGTGGATCACCCGGGAGGAGTTGGACTCCATCCTCTCGTGGTCTCCGGATGACCCGCGGGGGAACGTGCTGCAGTTCGTCATGGGGCTTCCGGACCGCAGCCGCTCGGACCTCATCCCGGATGAAGCGGGTCAGGGCGATGGGGAAGCGGAAGGCGGTCCGCAGCCTGCCGAGATGGTAGCGGGCGAGGAAGGCATACCATCCTCGGAACCCTCTTCCGGAGCCGCCAGGGTACGGCGCGCTGTTTACCGCGTGCCAGGGACGACTCCCCGAACCGTGGAGGAGGCAAACCCCGAGGTTTCCGGCAACCCGGCTCTTGAGCCTGAGACGGAAACCCCTTCCGCCTCGGAAGGCGACGTGGAAGAGAAGATAGAGGGAAGGGCCTACGAGGTGGAGGAAGTGGGAAGCGAGGAGCGTGCCGGGAACTACCTGGCCCTGGCCCTGGGTGGGCTTGCGGCCATGCTGATCATGGGGGTTGCCGGCTTCTACCTGGCGAAGAAGAGAGCGCTTTGAGCACTGGGTGCGCAGGGCGACGGTCTCCGCTATGCGCGGCGGCCGCGCCCTTTTTCTTTCCCCAACCGTCTCGACTACTCGCGTGACCGCTGCGGCGGCGAGAAGGTGGTTTGCGGCGCCACTCCCGGGCTCCCTTGCCGTTCCCCTCCACGTCTCCCACTGCAGCGCCTCCGCCCGGGTGGACGCCTCTGAGCCAGTGGTATGCGAGCGCTCCGTGTGAGGTCCTGGCAATGCCTGGGTCTTTGAGCCGGTGATGATCCTGTGGTGACCCGGAAAGAGTTGCATCCAGGAGACCTGAAGCGACTCGCAGAGGAGATGAGGGCCCCCGCAGGGCGGGGGCCGGAGGCCATCGTTGTGAGGCCATCTTCCGACAAAAACCCTGGGGGCTATCCCCGGCTTACGTTTAGTTGCGTGGGGTAGAAGGTAGATTAATGAGTATATGGTGAATGAGGGAGAGAACTCAGGGGTTGAGAGTCTGCGGAGGAGCATGCGGCGAGAAGGCGGCATGAGGGCGGCTACGATGCGGAGAAGCCCTTCCAGGACGTCCAGGGGGACATCTTCCTGGTGAGGGTGGAGCCGACGAGTGGCCTCAAGCAGGTGGAGAAGGGGCAACGGGGATACGTTCTCGCCCTGGGGGAGGTCACGGGACACGCGCACGTCGCCGAGGGGGACGTCACCCTTTTCGAGGAAGGCGGCGTTCGGCGCCTATTACCCGCCTTTCTCAAAGTGGAATAGAAGGATCGGCCTCGGTTTCATGCATGGTGATCCCGCGGGCCGGGTGGGCAGGGATAGCCGGCCTCCCGCTTGCGAGGCGCCTGAAAAGCGGGGGTTCACGGGATTGGCATCTGCAACATGCCTATATTTTCCATACGATGTTCTTCGCGTGTTCTAAGGCGGTTTTGTATCGGGAGGCTTTCCCCTGGGGTCCCATCCGTTCTTTCGGATGCCCACCGTCTACGGGGGCGCATACACGTTGCGCACGGCCCCGCCTTCGAGGTACTCGTGGTGGTTGGGCGGCATTGCTTTGCTCCGTAAGACGCTTTGGTTGCGCACGGCCCCGCCTTCGAGGTACTCGTGGTGGCCGCCCGGGCGGACCTGCGGCCGGTCAGATCCCCCAGAGGCCGTCCTCGGCCTCGTCATCCTCTTCGTCCGGGCCCTCGTCGCCCTCGTCGCCCTCGTCGTACTCGTCCCTGAAGGGCCGCTCCTCCTCGGCTTCCTCTATCTCGTGGATCAGCCCCGCCGCGAGGAGGATCTTCAGAAGGTCGTCCATCCCGGCACTCCCGCAAAACGGATGATCCCTATACCCTCTGGACCAGGACCTGAAGCCCTTTCCTCTGACTGCCCTTTTCGGCCATGACCCTCTTTCCGCGGGCACGCGGTCATCGCCATCCTGCCGTTCGGGTCAGTGCATCCGGGCTTCTAACAATAGGATACGGCATGCCCCTCGCTGTTTCCAGGCGGAGCGAGGCGCCCGCCCCGTTTCGCGGACATGGCCGCGGGCGGCTTCACCGCCCGCGGCCTGTTGAGGTAAGATCGCCGGCGCTTACGTGAGGGGCGCTCAGTCCTGTACCTTGACCTCCACCGTGCAGTCGTCCGGGAAGATCTCCATGTAGTAGGTCCCGGGCGCGAGGTAGATCGTATTCTGGTGGGGACCGGGCTCGAAGGCGTACGCCCCTGCCTGCATCTTTTTGTCCGGATATGAGTGCACGGTGATGGTCACACCCGCGTCCTCTCCACCAGTCACGTTGTAATGGAGCACCTGTGATGACGTGGTGACCTGGAAGGTGTCGGTCGCAGTGTCCTCGCTCACCGTGACGGAAAACACGTAATCTTGCGGCTGGGAAGCCTGCGGCGCCGACCCGGTACCCGCGGTTTCACCCGCGCTCTCTTCCGCGCCGGGAGCCTCCGTCGCCTCCTCGGAGCCGCAACCGGCCATGGTGCCGGCAAGGAGCAGGGCTATGGCGACTCCGATGATCAACAGGTGGGTTCCGTTTGCTTTTCTGCCGGCTATTTCACACCTCCTCGATACGCGTCTTTTTTGGATCTGATTTTAATATCCACGGCATATGGCTCGCAAGCGTGGAGCGCTATGTGCTATGTATATCTTCCGGAAGAACCGTGGGTCGGTGCGCGATAACAGCAGCGATCTTTTCCTTGGTTACCGCAGCAGGGCCGTTGATGATTTCGGTTTGCCCATGCGGTGATCGCACGGATGCTCACCACGAAAAGGCCTCGGGGGTGCATGGCCCCCGATACACGGGAGAGCAGCGTTGAGGCGAAACCCCGGTGCCCGCGGAGAACAGGCCTGGCCGGAGGAAACGGCCTCCGGCCGGGCTTTTCATCTGGTGGAGATGAGCGGATTCGAACCGCCGACCTCCTGCTTGCAAGGCAGGCGCTCTCCCGCTGAGCTACATCCCCGCGTGCCTTCGCGGCGCGAGCGCCCCGCCCTGCCTCGCTGGGGCCCGTCACGGCGCCAGCCAGGGGGCGGGAGGGCCCGCCTAAGGGGATTATATACCATGGGGTCAGGCGGAGGCGCTGCCGTCTTGCCCTTCTGCGGCAGCCGCGCCAACCTGGCAAACGCTGCGGCAGCCGAGGGTTCAGGAGGACTCGCTTTCCCGCCGCTCCCTTGTGAACTGCCAGATTAGGTAAGGAGTATATAAGGCCATCATGCTTCCGATTACCAAGATGATTATGGTGGCCGCGTTCACGGCGAGCTTGTCAAGCAACCAGCAGATCACGATGGTGGAGATCGCCGCGCAGCCGAAGAAGATCATCAGGTGCACGCTTAACCTGGAGATATAGAGGCCGAGGGTGCTGCCCGGTCTCCCCATCTCCGCCTTGGCCATGAGCATGTCCATGCGGTAGATGTCGCTGTCGTCGTACCAGGTCATGTCCCTGGTCGCTCGCTCCACTTCTTGCGCGGCCTCCACCACCTCCTGCGGGACATGGGAAAGCCGGTCTGTGACACGCGAAAAGAGCTTAGTGATGACTATGAAGAGGAATATGGTGCTGCAGAAGATGTACAATATGACGTCATTCCAGGGAGTGCGACCCTTCCTCTCCGGCTCCTTCACCGCCCCCGGAGGCTTGGCGGCGGAGATGCTATAATTCCAATCCGGCAATACCTCTTGCGAGGCCGCCCAGTATCCCACGTTGTCGTTGTTGGGGTTGTTGGCGGGGGTCACCCAGCCCGTGACCATCAGCTCCCGGTCCAGCCGCACCATTACGATGGGGGCGTTCCTTTTCCACTGGTTGACGCCTCCTTCGAGCCCGAGATCGCTGCCCCTGCCCGGCGGGTTCGCGACCCACCCCCCTTGAGGTATGCTCAGCTTTTCCTGCCCCAGGAGGCAGTACTGCGCGTCCCAGGCCTCGTCCGACACGTGCATGGAGGAGAGCATCACCGGCTTGAAGGCTTCGCCCGGGCGGTCGACATCCGGGGTCGCCTCGCTCTCCACGCGCGCCGTGACGTCAGCGCATATGAGGTCGTCTCCGGGAGGGTGGAGGGTCGCTGCTCCCTGGACCTGGAGCTGCGACACCGTGCCCGTGTACGAGATCACCAGGTCGTCCCCGTCGATGTTGTAGCTGGCGTCGATCTCGCCACCCTGGTAGTATTTGCCATCTTCCCGCATGCAGGGGAGCAGTATCACGGAAGTGCCCCATCCGGACTCAGGCCCGTAGTTGAGGCGGAGATAGCCGCTCTCGAGATCCAGGGCGGCGTACTGCGGCTGCTTGTTGTCTTTGCAGTATATGATTTCCATCATGCTTCCGCCCTCTCTCACTTTCCAGCCGATGTAGTCGCGCTGCAGCCATTCGCATCCATCCAGGCAGAGGGAGGATGCCGCCAGCATGAGCAGCGCCGCAAATGACAGAGCCTTTTTACGGCCCGTCCCATTCCTGCCCCAGGAGGATGTTCCTGCAGGCACGATCCCTGACCCTTATCGCCGGGCTAGATCAGCGCAAGCCCCTACACCTTGACCCCCATTCGATTCTTATCAAATCCATTGCTTCCTAAACGTGGGCGGCGAGGCAAGCGCCACCGTCACCCGTGGCAGGTTCGCGCGCCTTACGCCTCGAGCGCCGTGAGCCTGGAGGCGGGGGGCGCCAGGGCGCACCCTTTCATGCGGCAGGTTTAAAGCGGCGCCCTGCGGCGAATAAGAAATAATAGGTAATATCCTGGTGATTATGAACCCGCGATGTGCAGGGAGAGGTGAGCGCAGGAGGTGAGAGCATGAAGGCCTTCGTTCTCATCAAGGTCGAGCCTGGAAGGCTGAGGGAGGTGCTGGAGAAGCTGTCTCGCATGGATGCGGTGACCGAGGTGCACTGCATCACCGGGCCGGACGACATCATCGCGGTGCTCGATTCCGATGACGCCCGCGGCATCTCGGAGGTGGTCATCGCCGGACTGCACGGCGTGGAGGGCATACAGGCCACGGACACCCGGCTGGTGGTCGAGATACCCTGAACAGGCACTTCGAGGAGCGCCCCCGGGAAGCCTTCCTGCAGCACCGGGTCACAGCGGGATATCCCAAAGGGCCGCAATGCACTGCCGGGCGGGCACCCGCAAGGGCGTCCCGGAACGGTCTTGCCCCGGCGACGATCGGCGAGCCCGCAACATGCGAAAGAGAGAGCGTTCAGTTCCAGCCAACGCCCTTGACGCTGCGGACAGATATCATTGGTATATGGCTGGGCTGGGTGGTAAACTTTTGCAAGAGCCGCAGTTCATAGCTTATATTGGCTCTCGGAGGCCGCATGACGGAGGAAGTCAAGGAAGCACGTGCGCCGCGCGCTCCCCGGGGGACGCGGAGCCGAGTTTCGCCAGCGAGATCCCGCGGAAGACGCCCGCGCAACCGCCTCAAGTTCACGAGGCGGTTCTATATACTGCTGGGATTTATTGCCTTGGCCGTCCTGGTCATCGTCCTGGTCGCGGCGCTTGCCTCATCGGGAGGCGAGGAGGGATTCCAGGAGACGCTCACACAGGCCGTCGGGCTGATGGAAAGCGAACTGCACAGGCTCAAGGTCAACGAGCTGGGGGCGGTGATGATACTCGAGTACCACCGCATCGCCGAGGAGGGAAGATGGTCGCGCGCCCCCGATAACTTCCGGGCCGACCTGGAGTTCCTCTACGAGCATGGATACCGCTGCGTAAGCCTCAAGGACCTGGTCACCAACAACATCTCGGTTCCGGCGGGGTACACTCCGCTGGTGATAACCTTCGACGACGCGGACCCCAGCCAGTTCCGCTACGTGGAGGAAAACGGGGAGCTGGTGATCGATCCCCGCTGCGCGGTGGGAATCATGGAACAATTTTCCAAGGAGCACCCCGACTTCAACATGACTGCGACCTTCTACGTGCTGCCGGTGCTCTTTGGCCAGGAAGAGTACGTGGAGAAGAAGCTGAGCTACCTCGTGGAGCACGGGTACGACATCGGCAACCACACCGTGAACCACGTCCCCCTGGGGGAGGCGACTCCGGAAGAGATCCTGGAGGAGCTCTCGGGCAACATCAGCATGGTCCAGGAATACTTGCCGGAATACCAGCAGGCCAGCATCGCCCTCCCCCTCGGCTCGGAACCCAAGGACTACTCGCTCTTCAAGTACGGGGACTACGAGGGCGTGAAGATCGACTTCCTGGCCTCGCTGCTGGTGGGGGCGAACCCATCCCCCGCTCCCTGTGACCGCTCCTTCGATCCGATGCGCCTTCCCCGCATACAGGCAATCGATCCCTCGCTGGACACCGGTGACAGCGGCCTGTACGCCTGGGCCCAGTATTTCATGGAGAACCCTGAGAGGCGCTACGTGAGCGATGGCGATCCCAATACGGTGACCATACCCAAGCATATGGCGGACCGGGTGGACACGGAAAGACTGGGAGAGAAACGCCTCAGGGCCTATTGATCGCCGGGAACAGGAATGGCGCATTACCCGAGAAGTGGCAGCAGGATCTTCACCCGCCGGCGCTGGCGCTCGCGGCTGGTTCCCCGTGCCAAGATAACAGGGGCCCGCGTGACCGGCGGACGGCCAGGCGCAAGATCCTCCCAGCTGCGCATGCGCAGGCGCAGGTTAAGACTCACCCCGCGCGCCGTCTGGTCGTTGCTGGGGATCGGCACGGTGATTTTCCTCATCATATTGCTCGCGCTCATTTTAAGCTCGCCGCCGGTGAAAGAGCTGTGGCCGGCGGAGGGCGCCTGTGTCAGCGGCTCCCCCTTGCGTATCCAGGCCGCCATGCGAGGAGGCATAGGCCTCGACCAGGTAACGGTCTTGCTGGACGGCCAGGACATGACCGGCCAGGCTATCATGGAGGGAACATCCTTGTCCCTCGATGCCGCTCTCCCGGACGGCGAACACCTGGTTGAGGTGCAGGTCGAGGGCAAACCGGAGGCCTCCGCGCGCTTCACCGTGGACAACACCCCTCCCGTGGTGCAGGTGGACGAGTGGGAGCTCCGGGACGACGGCAAGACCGTCCTGCACGGCAGCGTGCAAGATGCGCAGGCCCTCTTCATGGGGGAACACAGGGTCAAGGTGAACCCCGACGGCACCTTCCGCATCGAGGTGGACCGCTACGAGTACTCAACGGTGACCATCGCCGCTGTGGACGCCGCCGGCAACCGCCGGGAGCTGCTGGTCAACACCTCCCCGCCCCCCGAAATAAAGGGCATACACGTCTCCATATGGGTGGCGGCCGACCGCGCTTTTTTCAAGCAGATGGTGGACCTGGTGGAAAGGACCGAGTTGAACGGCATGGAGATAGACGTCAAGGACGAAAGCGGCAGGGTTGCGTATCCCAGCCAGGTGCCGCTGGGGGTGGAGGTGGGAAGCCCGCTGACCAAGGGCGGCGTGGATATAGAGAGGATCATGGACAAGTGCTGGTATAACGACATCTATCCCATCGCCCGCATCGTATGCTTCAAAGACCCCATCGTGGCTACCAAGCGCCCTGACCTGGCGGTGCACGCCGCCGGCGGGGGGCTGTGGGGGAACGGACAGTGGCTGGACCCCTATAACCGGGAAGTGTGGGATTACTTGCTGGGGTTGGCCGTGGAGGCGTCGCGCAAGGGCTTCAAGGAAATCCAGCTCGATTACGTGCGTTTCCCCTCCGATGGCAACACCGCGACCTGTGTCTATCCGGCCAACGACGGCAGGTCCAAGGAGGATACCATCGTGGATTTCCTGAGGTACATACGCCAGGGCTTGAAGCCCCTGGGTGTCGTCCTCTCCGTTGACGTGTTCGGCCTTACCGCCTCCGACCAGGGCTCCATGGGCATCGGGCAGGATATCGGCGCCATGGCGCATATCGCCGATTACATGTGCCCCATGGTCTACCCCTCGCACTACAATCCGGGGGAGTACAAGATCGCCAACCCCGAGGCCAACCCCCACGACACTGTCTACCTGAGCCTGGTGGATTTCCAGAAGAGGCTGGAGGGGACGAACTGCAAGCTGCGCCCCTGGCTGCAGGATTTCTCCCTGCGCATCAACTACGGGGTGGCCGAGGTACAGGCGCAGATACGCGCCTGCTACGAGCTGGGGATCACGGAATGGCTCTTGTGGGACCCCAACTGCACCTTCACCGAGGGGGCCATCCAGCCCGCCTCGAGCTGAGGATGGTCTGCCCTTCCATTTCATGATATGGCAATATTTGCCGACTCACCCTTGCCTTCGCTGCGGGGTCGTGGCGCCCGCGCGGAGCGCCGCCGTGGTTTCAGCGGCGGCGGAGGAACTTCAGGCGGTCGATGAGCGCGACCGGGAGGAGAGAGCAGGCAAGCGCGAGGCCCCATCCTGCGGCCCCGATGTACTCGGTGCCGAAGAGGCGCATCACCGGGGGTACGGTCACCACTAGCACCTGAAGGCCCGCCGAGGCGGCCAGGGCGGCCAGCAGGGCACGGTTGTCGGTCACGGATGTCTCCGAGAGGGTGATGGTCTCGGAGCGCGAGTTGAAGGAGTGCAGGAGCTCGGAGAAGACCAGGGTGACGAAGGTCACCGTCTGGGCCATGGCTATGTGGGAGGGGAACATGACGTAGAGCGAGATGAAGAAGGCGGCAAGCCCCCCCAGGGAGAGTATGGCCCCCTGGAGCACGACAAAGACCTGTTTTTCCCACGAGAGCATCCTTTCCGAGGGGTCTCGCGGCGGGCGGGACATGATATCGGGGGCGGGAGTGTCCACGCCCAGGGCCAAGGCCGGGAAACCGTCGGTCACCAGGTTCATCCACAGTATCTGCACCGGCCGTAGGGGGATCACCGAGGTGACGATCATGCCGATGAACATGGTAATCACCTCGCTTATGTTGCAGGAGAGCAGGAAGTAGACGAACTTCTTGAGGTTGTCGTAAATGACCCGGCCCTCCTCGACGGCGTTGACGATGGTGGCGAAGTTGTCGTCGGAGAGGACCATGTCCGAGGCCTCCTTGCTCACGTCCGTCCCGGTGATGCCCATGGCCACGCCTATGTCTGCGTTCTTGAGGGCCGGGGCGTCGTTGACCCCGTCCCCAGTCATGGCCACCGTCTTGTCGTGGCTCTTCCAGGCCCGGACTATCTTCACCTTATCCGCTGGGGATACTCGCGCGAAGGCGGCTATGTCCTCCACCCGTTCGGCCAGGTCGTCCTCGTCCATGCGCGCCAGCTCGGCGCCAGTGACCACCTCTTTCCCCGGCGTGAGGATGTCGAGCTCGCGGGCTATGGCCCTGGCGGTGGCGGCATGGTCCCCGGTGATCATCACCACCCGGATGCCGGCGCGCCGGCACCTGTCCAGGGCCTCGAAGACCTCCGGCCGCGGAGGGTCTATCATGCCCACCATCCCCAGGAAGGCGAGGTCTCCCTCCAGACCCTCCAGGGGCACGTCCCTGGGTATTTCTTCCAGAGGACGACAGGCGAAGGCCAGGGTGCGAAGCGAACGCCCCGCCATGTCCTCGGCCGCCTTCTCCAGGCGCTCCCTCGCCTCTCCGGTGAGCTCCCGCAAGCCGTCCGGGGTGACGACGCGGTCGCAGCGGTGGAGTATGGCCTCGGGGGCTCCCTTGGAGAGGAGGATGTAAGGGGCTCCATAGGAGGGCAGGGAATAGGGGTTTCCGTCCGCGCCGGCATGCGCATGGACCGTGCTCATCATCTTGCGCTCGCTCTCGAAGGGGATCTCCTCCACCCGTGGCAGCAGGCCCTCCGCCTCCTCCCGCGAGAAACCCAGGCCGCGGGCCATGCGCAGTAGCCCCACCTCCGTGCCCTCGCCGAGGAACTCGCCTTCCTGTTCCCGGGCGTCGTTGCAGAGGACGGAGGCGGCGAGGAGCGCCTGGAGGGCGGGCATTTCCTCGCCTCTTCCGGACTCCGCCTCCGCCGGTATAAAGGGAGGGAGGTCCGGGAGATGGATCTCCTGGGCCTCAATCTGGTTGCGGGTGAGGGTGCCCGTCTTGTCCGTGCATATGACGTCCGCGCACCCGAGCGTCTCCACCGCGGGCAGCCGCCGCAGGAGGGCGTTGCGGTCGGCCATGCGGCGCACTCCCAGGGCCAGGGCGATGGTTACTATGGCCAGCAGGCCTTCGGGTATGGCGGCCACGGCCAGGCTCACGGAGAAGAGGAATAACTCGGACCATTCCTGGCCTCTCAGTCCGCCCAGGATGAAGACCACCACGCATACCCCGAGGCACAGCACGGCGATGCGCTTCCCGGTCTTGGCCAGCTCCTTCTGCAGGGGGGTCTTCTCCTCCTCCGCCTCCCCGAGCATCTCCGCTATGCGGCCCAGCTGGGTGCTTTTGCCGGTCTCCACCACCACCGCGGTCCCCCGGCCATGTACGATGTGGGTCCCGGTGAAGACCATGTTCACCTGGTCGCCGAGGGGGAGGTCCTCCCCCCGCAGGGTCTCCGGCCTTTTTTCCACGCTGTCCGATTCCCCGGTGAGGCTGGCCTCCTCGGCGCGCAGCCCGTGTGATTCCAGCACCCGGGCGTCGGCGGGTATGCGATCACCGGCTTCCAGGAGTATGATGTCCCCGGGGACCAGTTTGTGGGAGGGGATGACCCGCTCCAGGCCCTCCCGGATGACCCTGGCCGTCGGGGCGCCGAGCACGCGCAGGCTCTCCAGGGCCTTTTCCGCCCGGTATTCCTGGATGAAACCCAGGATCCCAATGAGCGCTACGATGAACAGGATCACCGCGACGTCCAGAAGCTCGCGGAGCACAAGGCCGGACACCAAGGCCGCGACGAGGAGGAAGTAGATCATGAAGTCCCGGAACTGGTTAAGGAAAAGGAAAAAGGGATGGGTGGGCTTTTCCTCGTGTATGCGGTTATGCCCGTAGGTATGCAGGCGGGAGGATGCCTCCTCCAGGGAGAGCCCCCTCTCGGCGGACGTCCCCAGGAGGCTCACCACACGGGTGGTATCTAGCTCGTGCCAGGCGACCTTCTCCTCCGACGACCTCAAGTTTTCCCCCACCTTTCTCTGGGTATGATAATCTACGGGACCGGCCGACAGGTCCGCGGCGGGAGCGGGTTTGTTTATGCTACCGCAGTGCTATTATAATGGCCACTGTCCGCCTCCGGATACGGGGAGGCGCGGGGGCTGTGAGAAGTCGACGCGGGCGCGGCCGGCGCCAGCACCTGACGGACGGGGGCATGAGACGGCGTTAAAAAGAAAGACAGAAGATTTCGCCGAGAAGAAAGTAAGGAGTAAGGAGGTATAAGGGATGAAGGTGACGCTTAGCATCATCAAGGCTGATGTGGGTGGATACGTGGGACATTCGGACGTCCATCCGGCCATGCTCAGCAAGGCGAGGGAGGCTCTGGCCGAGGCCAAGGAGCAGGGGCTGCTCATCGACGCTTGCCAGGCCAAGTGCGGCGACGACATCGCCCTCATCATGACCCACACCAAGGGGCCGGACAACGAGGAGATCCACCGCTTCGCCTGGAACACCTTCGAAACCATCACGGAGATCGCCAAGAATCTGGGGCAGTATGGCGCGGGACAGGACCTCCTCACCGACGCCTTCTCCGGCAACCTGCGGGGCATGGGCCCCGGTTTCGCGGAGATGGAGTTCGAGGAGCGCAAGTCGGAGCCGGTCATCTGCTTCCTGGCCGACAAGACCGAGCCGGGATCGTGGAACTTCCCCCTCTACAAGATCTTCGCCGATCCCTTCAACACCGCAGGGTTGGTCATCGATCCTTCCATGCACGACGGCTTCCGCTTCGAGGTGCACGACCTCATCGATGAGAAGAAGATCATCTTCAACTGTCCCGAGGAGCTCTACGACATGCTGGTTTTCATCGGTGCCCCCTCGCGCTACGTGATCAAGCACGTCTTCCGCAGCGAGGGCGACGAGCCGGTGGCGGTCACTTCCACGCAGCGCCTCTTCCTCATGGCGGGGCGTTACGTGGGCAAGGATGACCCCGTGATGGCGGTGCGCTGCCAGAGCGGGCTTCCCGCGGTGGGCGAGGTGCTGGAGCCCTTCGCCTTCCCCTACACGGTGGCCGGCTGGATGCGCGGAAGCCACCACGGGCCTTTCATGCCGGTGGGAACGCAGTGGGACACCCCTACCCGTTTCGACGGCCCTCCGCGGGTGGTGGCCCTGGGGTTCCAGCTCAAGGACGGCAAGCTGGTGGGGCCGCGGGATATGTTCGCCGACCCCAGCTACGACAACGCGCGGCGCCAGGCATTGGACGTCGCCGACTACCTGCGCCGGCACGGCCCCTTCGAGCCGCACCGCCTGCCCCTGGACGAGATGGAGTACACCACCATGCCAGCGGTGGTGGAGAAGCTAAAGGACCGCTTCATCCCGCTGGTGGGGGACGAGAGGGACCACTGAGACAGCGAGACGGCGAGCAGGGATCCCTATCCTCCGGCGTTTGTTGGGATAGCGGAGAAGAGGGCCGCCCGGAGCGGCCTTCCTTCCTTTCCGTGCGTTAGACGGCGACGCCCGTCCCCGCGCCGTTGCTCATGGCAGGAAATCGTCCAGGTCCGCGTGGGCCCAGGCGTCATCGTAGTGACCGTGCAGGGACCACATCTCCTTGCACCTGTTGTCCATGAGCACGTGATGCCCTTTCACCGTCTGCGAGGTGTCCGTCCCGTAGTATTCGCAGCGGGCCGGGTTGAGGAAGTCGATGATCCACATGGCCCTCATGCGGTCGATCCTGCCGTAGGCCTTTTGCAGCAGCGTGAGCATAGCCTGGTATCTCCACAGGGTATCGCCCTTCTTCGTGCCCGTGGACGGGTAGGTGATGGCCTTCCAGGGAAGCAGGTAGTGGTTGGTCATGGCCACCAGGTCGGGGTAAGTCTCTTCCTGCAGGGGCAGGATCTTTCCGATATTCGTGGTACCATTATCTTCCATATATTCGACGAGGCCCGTCAGCCAGGGCGGGTCCGTGTAGGCCATCCCCCTGACCATAACCCCCCGCACGTCCCGCACGTCGCTGCCGCCCTGCAGGAGACCCTGCAGTTCTTGGGCGGAAAGAGGCGGCGGCCCAGACCGGCTGGCCGGCGCCGTGCCGTACTGCTCGCCGCTCGCCTGGAAGCACGGGAAGATCAGGCGCAGCATCCCCGAGATGAGCCTGTCGAGAAAGGCTTTGCCCTGGTCTTGGGGAGGAAGCAGGCTGCTTGCCGTGGTTTCCAGCACCACGGCTTCGCCCCGCTCCCCGTCGGCGATCATGTACAACCAGGGGACCGCCCGGTCGGAGTCCCTTATCAGGGACACCGCCTCTTCCAGGGACCCTCCGTACTGGACCGCCTTGCGGCAGAGGAGCAGGGTCCCCTCCCCCGTGATGATGGGCCGGGAGAGTATGGAGGCCACCATGTCCATGCCGCAGCTTATCCCCCGGGAATTGAGGGCCGTGGGCACCCCGACGAAGCCGGGGGCGGCGGAGGCGATGAAGGGGTAGCCGCTTGCGGGATTGTGGATGATGAGCATCGCCTCGTCTGAGAAGACGCCCCCTCCGGTAGGGAACATGAAGTCCCTGCCGTGGAAGACCCGCCCGTCACGGGTGGCCTTGCCCGCCACGGCGAACTCGTTACAGGCTATGGCGGCGAAGGACACGAAGATGCTCTCCAGCACATCGAATCCCAGGTTGAGGGTGAGGACGTCCAGGAAGGAAACGTTGTAACCCTCCTGCCGGCAGGCCTCGGAGATGCCCCTCATCTCCTCCAGGAATTCCGGTGGCACCGTGTCCATGTTGGCCGAGACTATCACCTGGAGGATGGGCCAAATCATACGCAGCAGTTCTTTGAGGGTCCTGGGGTCGAGGTTGATTCCCACCGTCGGGAGCATCTCCCCGACGATGTTGGTGACGAAGTCGTGGGTCATGCGGTAGACGGAACGGGGGCACAGCTTTCCGGTGGCGTACCCCCTCTCGCGGGCGCTCCCCTCCAGGTAAAGCAGCCGCTTGCCCGCCCCGTTCTCCGCCAGGTACGATTTTCCGAAGCTCGCCACAGGCCGGTAGTCGTCGCTGGAAATGGGGTTTGACAGTCGCCCGAAGACCACCCTTGTCTCCGCTGTCGCCGGGCGGCTGGCCCGTTTCCCGTCGCTCACCACCAGCCTCACGCGGTAAAACCCCTCCATGTCCGCGAGGAACCAGGGGTTGGGGGAAGCGGCGTCGCTCATCACCGCCGCGCTCCCCGCCGGCTTTGCCGCCAGGTACCACGTGTAGGTCAGGGGGTCGCCGTCGGCGTCCGAGCTCGCGGTGCCGTCGAGTTCCACCCGTTCTCCCTGCACCGCTTCCGGCGGTGCCGAGATGCGGGCCTCCGGGCGATGGTTGGCCACCGCAAGCGCCCTCTCCTCCCTTGCCGCGTAGGGCGCGAGTACGGTGAAGGAGACGGCAAAGGCGAGGAAAAAGGCGAGTGATCTCACGTAAAGAGCGCAACGCTTATCGAGAGAGACAGGACGACCCATACCGGCAACCCCCCCTTTTGTCAGCAACCGCGCTTCCATAGCAAGCGGTTTCCCCCAGCATCAACATGTCGGAGAGTGAATTTCAGGCATTATGGCGGTGCTTCGTAAGCAAAAACGAAAGCCTTATGCCTACACGTAAGATAACACGAACGTCTCGAGGCCTCAACGTGCGTGCGCGTGCGCCTGGAGAGCCGCCCGCTACTGCGGCTTTCCTCGCACATGGAGCGCTCATGCCCCCTTATGCGCGGCGGGCCCCAGGCACGAGTTGAGGCGGACCCCGGTTCTGCTGCCTCTTGCCTGGGGCGTACATTGGCTCACTTGCGCCGGGTCTCTATATACCCGCTGGGGTATCAAAATTCAAGACCTGACCCCTATCAAAATAGCTTCGTCGTCCACGCGGAGGATGGCCTCGTAGGGTATCACGTTCACCTCTTCCGCACGGTTGTAGCGGCGGCGCAGCTTGCCCACCAGCCTCTGCAGCCTCTTCCCGGCGGGAAACCATTCCGTTCCCACCTGCAGCCCCTCGAGGAAGAGCAGGACGCCCTCCCTTCTGAGGATCACCGCGTCCACGCGGTGCAGGCGGTTGCCCTCCTCGTCCACCATCTGCTTGTTGAGGATGTCCCGCCGCACCAGCACCTTCCCCTCGCTGGAGATGACCTCGAAATCGGGATGGGCATGGCGCAGGTACACCGCCTCCTCCTCGATGGATTCCAGCTCGGACCACGGCAGCAGGAGCACGATGTCCTCCACGGGGCGGGGAAGAAGCATATCCCCGATACGGTCGGTCCATGCGAGGTGCACGGCGATGTCGGTGGATACCGGAGGCCTGGCGGAAAGGTCGAAGGCCAGGTCCTCCAGGTGTCCGATCTCCCTGTCCTCCGCGTCCCTCACCTCGCGTTTCAGGAGGGACGCGAGCATTATGTGCCCTTCTTCGTTCAAGCCATCACCCCCCTCTCGGTGAGAGAAGACATCATCGCTAGATGATTCCATGCAGAAGACCGGATTTCCTATCACCTCCTTCAATCGGCGGGCAGGAAGGTGGATATTATCATAGCCAGGTTTATCAGGTAGAGGACCGCGACCACCACCCACATGATGGTGTTGAACCGCGGCGAGTTGGCATACTCTCCCATCAGCTCGCGGTCGTTGGCCAAGATCATCATGTAGGTCACAATCACCGGCAGCAAAATGCCGTTGAGGGTCTGCGAGGCAACCATCACGAAGACCAGGTTTATGCGGGGGATCATCACCAGCAGAGCGCTACCCACGATGAAGAGGGTGTATGTGAGGTAGAACTGGGACGCCTCACTGTAGGGGCGATCCAAGGTCGCTTCCCACCCGAAGGCCTCGCACACCGTGTAGGCGGTGGTCAGGGGGAGGATGGAGGCGGCGAAAAGGGAGGCCGTGAAGAGGCCGATGCCGAAGAGGTACGAGGCATACTTCCCCGCGATGGGGGCTAGCCCGGCGGCCGCTTCCTCAGCGGAGGTGATGCTGAAGGCCCCGACGCCGGGCTTGTAATAGAAGGCCGCCGCGCAGCAGATGATAATGAACATTCCCACCACGATGGCGAAGAAGACTCCCACCAGGGTGTCGACTCGCTCGTAGCCCATCTTCTCGGCGTCCAGCCCCTTGTCCACGATGGAGGCCTGCTGGTAGAAGAGCATCCAGGGAGCGATGGTGGTGCCGATGTTGGTCACTGCCAGCACCAGGTATGAAGTCTCCATGCTGAACCTGGGCAGCACCAGCGACCGGCCTACCTCTGACCAGTCGGGGCCGGCCATGAAGGCGGAGATGAAGTAGGCCACGTAGACCAGACTGATCACCAGGAAGACCTTCTCCACCCTCTTGTAGGTCCCCTTGACCACCAACCACCACACTGCGAAAGCCAGCAGGGGGATGCCCACGAGGACAGGGAGGTGGAAGAGCTGGAGGCTGGCCGCCAGCCCGGCGAAGTTGGAGACGGTGTTGGCGAAGTTGGTGAAGAGGAGGGCGAGCATCACCAGGGCGGTGACCCGCAGGGAGAAGCGCTCCCTTATCAGCGCAGCGAGGCCTTTACCGGTTACCATCCCCAGGCGGACGATCATCTCCTGGATGAGGGCGAGGAAGAGAGCGGTGATAGTGAGCACCCAGAGGAGGTTATACCCGTAGCGTGCCCCGGAAACCGAGTAGGTGGCGATGCCCCCCGCGTCCGTGTCCACCATGTTGACGATGATGCCGGGGCCCAGCACGGCCAGGAAGATGAGGATCTCCCTGCGGCCCAGCCGCCTTTTCCGGCGCCCTTCCCTGCCGGGCATGGCTCTCCTCCAACCTTTGATCACCCCTGCTTTCAGGATGCTTCGACGAAAGTCCTGGTTGATTATACCCCAAGGGATGAAGTGCGGAAAAACCTCTCCCGTTTTTTACCGTGCGGCGGGGTACGGGCCGGCGGGCGGTTCAGTGCGTGATACAGGTCGCCGGGCAGTCTATGACCCGCTTCTCGGTCACGATCTTGTGGATGTGGTGGTCGTGGTCGGCGCAGGGGACGTGCTCCACGATCTGCAGCTCGAAGGCCAGGGCGATGAGCCGGCAGCGCGGTCTGCATCTTTCCAGGAAACGGTCGTAATAACCGCCTCCGTATCCCAGCCTTCCTCCGGTGAGGTCGAAGGCCACCCCCGGCATGAGCACGATGTCGATCTCCTCCGGAGGCACGGGGTCAAGGCATTCCCGCCGGGGTTCCAGTATGTTGTAATTCCCCAGGCGCAGGTCTTTCTCCAGGTCGTGCAGCCGGGAGGCCACCATGGACTTTTCTTCCATCTCGGTGCAGGGAACGCAGACCCTCTTCCCCTCCGCCAGGGCGCGCTCGATCATGGGCAGGGTGTTGACCTCGCTGCGGAAGGAGATGAAGAAAAGCACCGTCTTGGCAACGGCGAATTCCGGCACGGACCACAGGTTTTCGGAGATGCGGGCGGAGAGTTCCTCCCTCTTCTCCAGCGGAAGGGCGTCTCGCAACTCCTGGACCTTCTTGCGCAGCTCCTTCTTCCTCTTGTGGATCATGCCTTTCTCCTTAGGTCCCCGGCGATACGCGAGAAAAGGCCCGCAGCAAGATTATAATATGCGATGAGGGGCGTAAAGCAAGTCAGGCGGGCGGCGCGGGAGGCGCTTTGCGGAGCGGGTTTGCGTTGGATGCCGGGCGGGGATAGGAGGCGTGGCAGAGGCATGCGGAAGGTGGTGGCCATTTCCGACACCCATATACCTAAGGTGGGGTCCCTCCTCCCTCCCGTCCTGCGGGAGGCCATGCGGGAAGCGGACCTCGTCCTGCATGCCGGCGACCTGGTGGACCTCTCCGTGCTGGAAGAGCTGCGCGGGCTGGCGCCGGTAGAGGCGGTGGCGGGGAACATGGACTACCCGGCGGTGAAGGCTGTCCTGCCCGAGCAGACGGTAATCGAGGTGGAGGGGAAGCTCATCGGCCTGACCCACGGTTGGGGCCCCCCGCTGGGGATAGAGAGGAGGGTGCTCTCCCGCTTTTCCGGGGTGGACGTGGTGGTCTTCGGACACACGCATGCGGCGCTTGTGGAGGAGAGAAAGGGCACGCTCCTAGTGAACCCGGGGACCCCCACGGACAGGCGCTTCTCCAAGCGCCTGTCCTACGCCGTCATCACGGTGGACGGAGGGCGCGTGAGCGCGAGGATCGTCTGGTTGGATTAGGGCGCGCATCCTGTCCGGCGGGATGGGGCCGAGGCGTTTGCGCGGGGGCGTCCTTCAGGGCGTTATTCCCCAGGTTTCCTTTTCGGAGAAGTCCAGCCCTCCCACCACCACCCAGCGTCCCTTGCCGGCTATGTCTTGGAAGCCCGCGACGTGGAGCAGGGGGTCGTTGACCGGGTCCTCATACCACTCGAGGTAGACCTCCCCCTCCTTGTCATTGAAGCTGTCCATCTTGTACTCGACGCTCTTGAAGATCTCGTCGCCTATGTAGCGGATGTTTCCGCCCGTTATCTTGACCACCGCCTCCGTCTCGCCCACGCTGGCCTCCACCAGCTGGATCTCGTGGAACTCCACTTCCCATTCCTTGGAATTCCACTTTTCTCTCAGGGCGTCCAGCTGCTCGAGGCCGATGAACTGGCCGTTGTTGTCCAAGAGCACGACCGGGTTCACGACCTGGAGGAAAAGGTTGAAATCGCGGCCGTTATCCGGGTTGCGGACCCCGTCCTCGCCCTCTATCCATTCCATGGACTTGAACCATTTCTTCACGGCCGTCACCGGGCTTGTGTCTTGCGGGTCGAATTCGTCTAGGAACGATACCCCGCTCTGCCAGCCGCATCCCGCGGCAAGCAGGAGGACGGCAACGGCCGCTATGTAAACGGCGGTCTTCTTCAATCGCAAGTCCTACCTCCCGTGCATGTGTCCGCGCGGCCTAACCACGCGCGCCTTCGCTTCCTCGCGGGGCATTGCCCCGCTTTCCCACGTTTCCCGCGGGCTTGGGCGTCTTCAAGTATAGGGCAAGGGAAAGGGAGATGTCAGCCGCCCCCTCCTTCCTCCGCCTCGGGAAATTCAGGTTCGGCGGGAACGACTTCCTCCACGGGGTAGGGCAGCTTGGCGGTGGCGTAATCCTGCACGATCCATGTCCCCTCGATCTTCACCAGCTTCACCAGCCGGGGATACTTACCGAAATCCACCCCACCGCTGTTCACCCCGTTATCGTAGAAGCCCTCGAAGAACCCTCCCGTGACCTCTACCTCGGCGTATTCCCCTTCCTCCTTGACCAGCCGGGTGCGCAGGTCCTCAAGGACGTAGGAGTCGTAGTCTATCCCCTCCGTGTAGGGGTCGGGCTGGTACTCTCCGCTCTTGGCCATCTTGAAGACGTCGGGCTCGGTGTGTTTCAGGTAGGTGAGGACGTCCCTGTCCTTGATAGCCTGGTAGAAGGCCTTCACCGCCCTCTCCGGCTCGCTTACGCCGCCGGTAAGGGTTACGACCAGCACCACCGCCAGTACTATGAGCCCCAGGAGGAGGGTAACACCCATCCATGGCTTGGTGCGGCGCCTTGCCCTGCGCAGACGGCGCTCCACCTCCGCCCGGTCCAACCCCTCTTTCTCCAGCTCTATCCGCAGGCGCGCGGCCTCGCGCAGGGCCTTGCGGCGCGCACGCGCCTTCTCGGCTTCCAGGCGCGCTATTCTCTCGCCGCACTCCTCGCAGTAGCGGCGCCCCTCGGGGTTTTCGTAACCGCAGTTGGGACAGCGCAACCGTTTCCTCCTCTCGTCAGCGTCGCTCGCCGGCAGGCCCGGCGCATCGGCCCTCGCTCGTCGCTACTCCTCGCTTTTCCCGCCATAGGACGATTTATGCGCGAAGGCGGTTTCCGCCGCGGCGGGCCGGCGCGTCAGGCCATCTTGTTGCCGCAGTTGGGGCAGAAGGCCGAACCTTCCGGGATCTCTCCTCCGCAGTTGGGACAGGTGGCGGCCGTGGCGGGCGCCGGTCCAGGCGGGGCGGGCGCGGCGGCCGGTGGAGGAGGAGGGGGTGGAGCCGACGCAGCGGGTTGGGGGGGTGCCGCGGCTTGGGGCGGAGCCTGCGCGGCCGCCTGCTTCTGGGCCTCGATCTGCCTCTCCACCTCCATCATCTCCCGCTCCATGTTGAAGATCTGTTCCACCTGGGGACGCAGCTCCTCGGGGTTCACCTGGCTCTGCCGGAACTGGTTGAGCAGCGCCTCGCCCAGCTGGGTCACCATATCGTCCCTCTGCTTGCGCATGGTATTGAGCTGCGATTTCTGCTTGGTGCTGTCCAGGGCCTGGTCCAGCTGGGCACCTATGCTGGAGGCCTGTTCCTTCAACTTGTCAAAAAAACCCATGACACTCACCTCGTTCCTCTCGCTGCTTGGAGTTCATCGCCGAAAATCATCCCGATGACATTATAAAGCATTCCCGGCGGCTACGGTCATAAGAGGGGCGTGGTTCAGGCCGACCGGATATGGACAGGGCCGGGCGAGCGGCATCGCAGGTGGCCTCATGATATTTGGACATGGGAATGGAGGCAGCGGAAGGGCGCGGAGGTAGCGAAAAGGCTGTTCCCTACGGAAAAGGAGGTGCTTGCGGGGGGACGCGCGTCGCGGAGCGAGCCCTATCTCCCGGCCCGGGCCGGAAGAAGTAGGGATTTCCACCCACCTTGCCCGTGAACGGCAGAGTTGGTCGCAGCGCAGCCTGCGGAGCGATACCACTGCACGGCGGCCCGGGCCGGAAGAATGTGGTATTCGCTGCTTGCGGGGGATGGGTGCGGCGAAGGCCCGTCCAGAGGGCCGAGACGCACTCCATCCCCAGGAACGACCCCTCTCGGACATGAACGCGGTTTGACCCCAAAGTATGTCTGGTTTGAGGCCTGGCCCCGAAGTGTTGAAACCGGGCCAAGATCAGAAGGGGGGTTCTTCGCCGGTGAGGAGGCGGTGGATGGCGCGGGCGGAGCGTTTCCCCGCCCCCATGGCCTCGATCACCGTGGCCGACCCGGTGACGATATCGCCGCCGGCGAAGACGTTGGGTATGGAGGTCCTGCCGGTTTCGGGGTCGGCATCGATGTACCCCCACTTGTTCAGCCGCAGTTCGGGCAAGGTGGAGGGGAGCAGCGGGTTGGCACGGGTGCCGATGGCCATGATAACCAGGTCCACCTCGATCTCGAATTCGGATCCCGGGATGGGTACGGGACGGCGGCGTCCGCTCTCGTCCGGTTCACCCAGCTCCATCTCCAGGCACTCCATGGCCCTTACCCAGCCCCTCTCGCCCAGGATGCGCTGGGGCAGGGTGAGGTATTTGAAGACGACGCCCTCCTCCTCGGCATGGGCTATCTCCTCCGCCCGCGCGGGCATCTCGGCGCGGGAACGGCGGTAGACGATGGAAACCTCCTCCGCGCCCAGGCGCAGGGCGGTGCGGGCGCTGTCCAGGGCGACGTTGCCTCCGCCGATCACCGCCACGCGCCTGCCCCGCTTGATGGGGGTGTCGTACTCCGGGAAGAGGTAGGCCTTCATGAGGTTGGAGCGGGTTAGATACTCGTTGGCGGAGTAAACGCCGTTCAGGTTCTCGCCGGGGATGTTCATGAACATGGGAAGGCCTGCGCCGATACCTATGAAGGCTGCTTGGTAGCCGGAAGCCAGCAGTTCCTGGAGGGTGGTGCTGCACCCGATGACCTGGTCCAATAGGATCTCCGCTCCCAGGCTGCGGATATACTCCACCTCGCGTTCCACGATGGCCTTGGGAAGGCGGAACTCCGGTATTCCGTAGGTTAGGACACCCCCGGATGAGTTGAGGGCCTCGAAGACAGTCACCTCGTGTCCCATGCGGGCGAGGTCGCCGGCGCAGGTGAGTCCAGCGGGGCCGGAACCGATCACCGCTATGCGCTTCCCCGTAGGCTTGGGCCTGGAGGGCGCCGTCGCTTTTCCGTGGGCCGCCTCATAGTCTGCCGCGAAGCGCTCCAGGCGCCCGATGGCCACCGGCTCGCTCTTCTTGCCCAGGGTGCACACGGCTTCACACTGGGTTTCCTGGGGGCATACACGGCCGCAGATGGCCGGGAGGTTGTTCTTCTCCTTCAGCTTCGCCGCTGCCGCTGCGAAGTCCCCCTTCTCTATGGCGGCGATGAAGGCGGGGATATCGATCTCCACCGGGCAGCCCGCGACGCAGGGCTTCTTGCGGCACTGCAGGCAGCGCGACGCCTCGGCCATCGCTTCCCGCTCCCCGTAGCCCAGGGTGACTTCATCGAAATTCCTGACTCTCTCCCGCGGATGCTGCTCCGGCATGGGATTCCTTGGCAGCCGAGCCCTTTCTTTCTTCTTTCCATTATCTGCCAATAGATGACCTCCTGCTCCATCCCGGGCCACCGGCGGCATGTTGCACCGCTTGCTTCCGCCTCGGCGGTATTCTAACAACCTCCCAGCCGATTTTAAAGTTGCCCTTGCAAGCATGAGGTCAACGGAGCAAGCAAACGCAAGGGTCGTTCATCGCCCATGTGTCCCATGGGAATGTGGGGTTACTGGCTCCGGGACGGAAAAGCCACGTCCAGATATGAACGCGATTTGACCCCAGTATATGTCTGCGGCGGAGTCCCCTGCCTTGGGTCCGCCTAAAAGGCGACATGCGAGGCCTGACCCCAAAGTGTTGACAGGGGGGAACCGCGGAGGTTGGGAAAACATCCTAAGAACAGGTCTGGGAAACGGGGAAGGGAGGAGAAGATGGCCCGGTTGCGGATATGCAAAGTAGCGGTACCGGCGTTGGTAATCCTGGCCATATGCGCGGGAGCAGCCGTGGCCGGCTGCGGTGAGGAGACGGTCGAGGCCGTGCGGGACGAGGACAACACGTTTAGCTTCGATAAGAAAACGGGTGGCGAGGAATCAATCGTCGACTCCGCGGAATATGGACCACACGAGCAAGGGGAAGTGAGAACGGAAGAGCCGGCATCGCTGGGCACGTCAGGCGGATCCACCCTCCCGGAACTGCAATTGAGGGTGATCAAGAACGCCCTGGTGAAGATGGAGACGGGCAAGGGCGGCTACGCAGATGTAAGGGAAGACGCGGTAGCCCTGGCCGCAGGGGCGGGAGGTTACGTGCAGAGCGAGAGTTCCGGCCGCGATGACGACGGTCTCACCCACGCCACCCTTACCCTGAGGATCCCGGCCGCGAAGTTCGACGAGGTAATGGAAGGGATCGCCTCGTTGGGGGAGGTCACCTCCGCGCAGGTATCGACCAGCGACGTCAGCGCAGAGTACGTGGACCTGGAGAGCAGGCTGCGCCACCTGCAGGCGGAGGAGGCATTTTACCTTTCACTCATCGGGGAGGCCAAGTCGGTGCAGGAGATGATCTCCATCCGCGAGCACCTCTCCTCGGTGCAACTGGAGAAGGAGCAGGTGCAGGGAAGGATGAACTTCCTCGACCAGCAGGTGGAGTTCTCCACCCTCACCCTCTCCTTGGACGAGGTGGGCGAGGAAGACGGTGAGGGGTTCTGGGATTCCGTGGCCAGCGGGTTCAAGGCCTTCGGCAGGGGACTGCGGGCGGTTGCCCTGGGCCTCTTCTACGCGTTGCCCTACCTCGTTCTCATACTGGTGGTGGCGGGGATCGTCTATTCGGTGGTGCGCCGCAGGCGGCGCGCGTCACGGCAAGCGGGGGAAAGCTGAGAGCGGCCGCCTTCCGCGCATGGCGGGCACGCCTCACCCCTCGCGGGGGCGCAGCAGGACTTTGTGGTCCAGGAAGGTGATGGCGGCGATCTCGGCGTCCAGCACGCTCTCCTCGCCTATGATGCTGGAGAGGTAAACCTTGCCCCCCTCCTCCTTGATGTTGACCACGTCCTCCATGACCAGCTTTTCCTGGCCACCCTCTACCATGTAGGCATGGGATTCACACATCTCCCTCTCCCCTCGAGTTGTCGAAGCTGATGCTGCGCACCAGGTGGTTCCAACTGCATCCCACGCAGACCTCCACGACGTAGCAGGTGAAGCTGCGGTACTTTTCCCGCAGCCCGTCGAAGACGATGCGGGTGGGAAAGACCCTGCCGTTGTCGTAATCGAGCTCATCCCCGTAGACGAAGTTCAGCAGGCGCAGGTTCTCGCGGCGGCAGATGGGGCACACGGCGCGCGTATCCTCCCCCACGTTCCTGGCGATGCGGCGTATCTCGGGGTGGGCATCGCAAACGTCGTAGATGGAGATGCGGCCGGTGCGGTAATCGCGCAGGACCGACCGCTTGCGCAACGTGTAATCGACGGTGGTGGCTACGCTTCTCATGCGGCTTTCCTCGCTCGTGCTATGCCTCCAACGGGTTAATTATACCCCATGGCCCGTAGATACCATTCTTGTGCCCTGTACGGGGGAGCGGATCGGCCGCGCAAAGTCATGTGCGCTGGTCCGCGCTCTCCATGCCCTTGAGATGGCTTATGTCGTTCATGCTTCGCAGCATCCATCCTCTCTCCCCGTGTGCGATGACGTTGATGGCCCCGTTGGACTGGTCCACGCGCCAGAAGCCGGCGGTGGGGAGTTCTAAGACGATGCAGAGGATCAGGCGGTTGATGAGTTTGTGCCCCACCAGGAGCACCATACCGTCGTGCTGCCCCGCTAATCTCTCCAAGCCTGCCTGCAGTCTCTCCCGCACCGAGAGCAGGGACTCGCCCTCCGGGAAGACCACCGCCTCCGGGTTTTCCACCCATTTGGAAAATATCTCGGGCCAACCCTCGCGCACCTCGTCCACGCTCTTGCCGCTCCACAGCCCGTAATCGACGTCGTTGAAGTCCGCGAGCGGCTGCACCTCGCCGCCGTGCTGCTCGGCTATGGCACGCGCCGTTTCCAGAGAGCGCTTCAGGGGGCTGGAATAAAAGGCCTCGAAACTATGCTCGGAGAGGCGGGAAGCCGCCGCGCGCGCCTGCATCCTGCCCCGCTCGTTCAGGGGAAGGTCCACGCGTCCCCGGAATACGTCCGCCCGGTTGTACTCCGTCTCCCCGTGCCTGACCAGTATCAGCTCCACGCTCTTCTCCCCTCCGCGTCTTCCCTGCCGTGATGACGGAGGATATATGGAGATGTCCTTTCCTGCACGTCCTCAAGAATATATAGTAGTCGGGGACGTCGCGGCAACGACGTCGGGCATCGCCTGTTATCAAGAGGTACTTTGGCCGGACGGGTTGTGGGGCGGAAATGGGGAAAAACGCGGGGCTTTCGGGAATCGCTGCCGTTAGCCGCTGCGCGCGATCGGTTTGGGCAACCGTTCGGAGCGGGAGGTCACTGGTTGATGACCTTGGCGGCTTCCACCGCCTCCATGTAGCCTTGGGTTGTGTAATAGATCGCGCGGTCGAAGTAGAGCACCACCTGGTTGTTGAGCTCCAGGGCCTGGTATAGCTCCAGGTTGGTCTGGGTGAGGCCCTCTGAGATCACCTCGAGCCAGAGGTAGCGCTTGAGCAATATGAGGGCCATGATGACCTCTTCCAGTCGGAATCCCTCCTGGTAGCGCCTCCGTCCCAGGTTCATGTAGAAGTGCCTTATCTCCTCCTTCTGCGTCTCCGGGCTCAACCAGTAGCCCAGGCGCTCGTAGACCGCCATAGCCCTCTCGAAAAGGAGTTCTTCCGGAAAGTGGTGGTAGGTGGGTGTGTACCTGGACTGCCTGACTTCCTTAAGCCATAGTTTCGCCACTTTGTCCGCCCTGGTTTCGATCATCTTGATGAATCGTCTGGTCAGCACGTTAACCTCCAGAGTGAGAACATCGCTCCTTGTTCCCTGTTGGGCGAAAGACAGAGATATTATACCTTTTTCGAACCCCTTTTCAAATTGATCGCGCCGCTTCGCCGCAAGGGTGACAACCTCTCGCTTGGCCCGCGCCTCGCTATTGGTTATGCGGGTTCTGCCGCTGTTGCCGGATGATCGCGGCCTCGACGGGAGTCACCCCCTTCGGGGACGCGGCCCGCTCGCCGAGGGGAAACCGCGCCCGTTAAAACGAGGCGGCGTTTCCGAGCCGGGTCGAAGGTTGCGGAGGCTTTGCCGGCCCTCAGGGGTTTTCGGGAGCGCACTCGGAGGTGTCGCCGCGCAGCTTGTCCAGCCCGTGGTCGAGGGCGGGCAGGATGACCTCCAGGTTCTCCCTGGCCGCCCGCGGGCTCCCCGGCAGGTTGACGATGAGGGTAGACCCGCGGATACCGCTTACCGCCCGGGAAAGCATGGCGTGGGGAGTCTTGCGCAGCGATGCGACGCGCATGGCCTCGACGAATCCGGGGGCCTCCCTTTCCAGCACCTGGCGCGTCGCCTCGGGGGTGACGTCGCGGGGGCTTAACCCCGTGCCCCCGGTGGTGAGCACGAGGTCCACGCGCAGGCGGTCGCAGTAGAAGCGCAGGCGTTCCTCGATCCTCACCGCCTCGTCGGGGACGACGTCGCGCATCTCCACCTTCCAGCCCTGGGCGAGGACCAGCTCCTCCAACGCGCGGCCGGAGAGGTCCTCTCTCTCGCCCGCGGACCCCCTGTCGCTCACCGTGAGTATGGCCACGCGGAAGTCATGTGCGCCCATTGCCAGGTCACTCGCCCCCCGCTTCGCTGCACGACCGCGCGTTCGTGATAGGTTCTCCATGGCGCTTCACGTTCGGTCCTCCACCGCGATGATCTCGTCACCCGGCCTTACCCACCCGCCGTGCACGACGCGCGCGAAGATGCCCTCACGGGGCATGATGCAGTCGCCGGCGGCGTAGTAGATGGCGCAGCGGTCCACACATTCCTTGCCTATCTGGGTGACTTCCAGCAGCACCTCTTCTCCCACCTGCAGGCGTGTGCCGACCTCCAGGCCGACGAGATCCATGCCCCGGGTGACCAGGTTCTCCCCGAAAGCCCCCGGGCGCAGGTCCTGCAGGCCCAGAGCGCGCATCTTGTCCACGCTTTCCTCCGCCAGGAGGCTGACCTGGCGGTGCCCGAAACCGGCGTGGGCGTCACCCTCGATGCCCAGCTCCTCCACCAGGAGCACCTCGCTCACCTCGTCCTTCTGCACGTGCTTCTCGGTGCTCAGGCAAACGGCCACGATCTCGCCCTTACGCATCGCCGGCTCCTCTCGCGAAGGTGCCGGACCTGCCCCCCGCCTTTCTCAGCAGCTGCAGGTCGCTGATGGTCATGGAACGGTCCACCGCCTTGCACATGTCGTAGATGGTGAGGGCGGCCACCGCCGCGCCGGTCAAGGCCTCCATCTCCACGCCGGTGCGGTCGCGGGTCTTCGTCCTGGCCAGGATGGCGATCGCCGGGACCTCCTCCTCGACGCGGAAGTCGATCTCCACCGAGGTGACTGCTATGGGATGGCACATGGGGATCATCTCGCAGGTCATCTTGGCGGCCATGATGCCAGCCACCCGTGCCACCGCCAGGACGTCACCCTTCTCGACCCCACCTTCCAGGATGAGCCGCAAGGTGGATGCCTTCATGAGCACCCTGGCCCCGGCCTCCGCCGTGCGCGTGGTGATCCTCTTGCCGCTGACGTCGACCATCCTTGCGGACCCTTTCTCGTCAAGATGGGTCAGCTTCTCCTGTGCGGGCTTTCCCCGCCCCGTGCTGCGGGCCATACCTCGACCTCCCGTCAAACATCCTTGGGCCCGTGTCCCTTCCAGACATGAACGAGGTTTGACCCCATTTCATGTTTGGCCCCTTTCATGTCCTGTCAGCCTCCTATCTGGTACATGGCTCTACCGGCGAAGGAGGAGAGGCCGCCGTGGTCGCGGGGTTTCTTCTCCAGGCAGCGCACGATGGCACGTAGGATGTCTTCGTCCGCGCACCCCTTGCGCAGCACCGCTTTTATATCCGTCTCGTCACGTGAGAACAGGCAGGGCCTCATCCTTCCGTCGGCGGTGAGCCGCAGGCGGTTGCACTCCGGGCAGAAATGGGAGCTGACGGGAGATATGAAACCGAACAAGCCCTTGGCGCCGGGAAGGCGGAAATAGCGCGCCGGCCCCGCTCCCGGCGGCGGCGCGGCCTTCTGCAAGTTGCCATATGGTACCAGCTTACTCATGATCTCGCCGGCGGGCACGTAATAGGGCCGGTCCATCGCCCCGCAAGGGCTCATGTACTCGATGAATCTCACGTGCACCGGCAAGCGGCGCACCAGGTCCACGAAACCCTCCAGCTCTTCCGGGAGATGCGCGAGCACCACCACGTTGACCTTCACCGGGCTGAGCCCCGCTTCCAGGGCGGCTTCCAGGCCTGCGAGGGCATCTCGCAGTTCGCCCGTGCGGGTTATGCGGCGGTAGGTTTCGGGCTGCATGGAATCGATGCTGACGTTTACCCTTTTCAGCCCGGCACGCGCCAGCTTCTCCGCCTTCGTGGGAAGGAGGATGCCGTTGGTGGTGAGCGAGATGTCCAGGCTGGGCAGCAGGGAGGCGATGCCCTCCACGAGATGCTCCACGTCCTTGCGCACCAGGGGTTCCCCACCCGTGAGGCGCACCTTGCTGACCCCCGCTTTCACCGCCACGCGCAGGAAACGCAGGATCTCCTCGTAGCTGAGGATCTCCTCGTGGGCCAGGTGGGTGACTCCCTCGGGGGGCATGCAGTAGATGCACCTGAGGTTGCAGCGGTCGGTCACCGCAAGGCGGAGGTAGTTTATGGGCCTGGAAAAGCGGTCAATGAGAGAGCTCATCGAAAGGCCTTCCTCTTTCTTCTATCTTGTTGTGGCATGCAGGCTCGCGACGCGACGCGCATCGCTACTCCTTCAGCGCCTTTTCGATGTGGGAACGCATGGTGTCCATGGATTGCTTGCCCAGCAACCTGGATACCTCCTTCCCGCCCGTGTCCAGGAAGATGAAGGTGGGGGTGGCCCTGATGCCGTACGATTCGGCTTCTTCCCACGCCTCGTACACGTTGTAGGAGAAGAAGTCCACCCGCCCCCCGTACTCTTCTTCCAGCTGCTCCAGCAAGGGTTCCATGGCATCGCAAGGGGGGCAGCCCGGTTGCCAGAAATCGAGAACCGCCGGCTTTCCCGTGGTTTCCCGTTCCACCGCGACCTGCTTACCGCAGCCCGCTTCGAATGCCAGTGCCGCCAATACCAGAATGATCGTGACAACTTGCAAGGCTGCCTTTTGCGCGCGCCGCATACGCTTTCCTCCGCTTCCGGATGGTCGATTACGCAGCGTAATTATAGCATAGCGCCCGCTGGGCCCGGCTGGACCACACCATGCCAGGCCGGGGCCGGGGGTCGGGCGAGCGCTATCCGGAGAGCGCACACAGCAGGCCGGCCACCTCACGTGCGGCGCGACGCAGCAAGGGCGCCGCATGCGCCATGCACTCCTCCCGGCTCATGGGCCTGGGGCATATGCTCAAGAGGGCGGTGACTCCCAGCGCGCGCAGGGCCTCCGCCTCCTCCGCCACTTCCCCGCCCAGAGCCAGGACGGGGAGGCCTAAACGGAAGGCTTCCCTCGCCACCCCGATTACCGTCTTGCCTTGCGCTGTCTGTTCGTCCAGCCTGCCCTCCCCGGTCACTACGAGGTCGCAGGAAGGCAGCAGTTCGGCGAAGCCCAGCGTCTCCATGACCACCTCTATGCCCGGCCTCATGCGGGCTCCCAGGAAAGCCACGAGGCCGAAGCCCAGCCCCCCGGCGGCGCCCGCGCCGGGTGTTTCCTCCAGTCCCCGAGCGACGAAGGCGGAGGCCACCTCGGCGAGGCGCGCCAGGCCCTTTTCCAGGACCTCCATGTCGTGTGGCCCCGCGCCTTTCTGGGGGGCATAGACGCGCGAGGCCCCCCGGGGGCCCAGAAGGGGATTGGCGACGTCGCAGGCCACGACGATCTCCGCCTCCCGCACGCGGGGATCCAGTGCCGAGAGGTCGATGCGCGCCAGCCTCTCCAGTTCCCTTCCTCCCGGCGGAAGCTCGCGCCCCTCGCCGTCCAGGAAGCGCGCCCCCAGCGCGGATGCCATGCCCGTGCCGCCGTCGTTGGTGCCGCTGCCCCCGATGCCCACGATGATGCGCCGCAACCCCAAATCGAGTGCCGCGCGTATGAGGTCTCCCGTTCCCCTGGTGGTGGTCACCTTGGGGTCCCTGCGCTCGGGGGGGATGAGCTCCAGGCCGGAGGCGGCGGCCATCTCCACCACCGCGGTCTCGCCGTCGCCGGCGATGCCCAGGGGGGCCGAGCGAGCCTCGCCCAGGGGCCCCGTGACCTCGGTGGGCACGACCCGGCCGCGAGTGGCGTTGACCAGCACCTCAAGGGTGCCCTCCCCGCCGTCGGCCAGGGGGCAGACGACCGTCTCCGCCTCCGGCCAGCCATCGGAGACTCCCCGGGCGATGGCCTCCGCCGCCTCGCCGGCGGTGAGGGAGCCCTTGAACTTGTCGGGGCACACGAGAATGCGCATGGACCGCCTCCGCTTACTCCACCACCGGGTCCGCATCGCCGCCTCGAGTATATCCGAGCGGCGTGGCGCCCGCACCCCATGCGCGTACGGCGCGTAAGCGGCACCGGGGAACCATTCCCTGGGGAAGGACAGTTCCCCGGGGGAAGGACAGTTCCCCGGGGGCGGCCGAGGGGTAAATCATGTCATGGAAAATATTACCAACAATTCCGGAGCTTGAAGCCGCTCGCAGGCTTCTCCCTCTTCTCAGGGAAGGTTGCGGGCGACCTCTTCCTCCTCCAGGTACTGGTCGAGGCGGGAGAGGAGGAGGTTCCAGTCCACCAGGTGGCCGTCGAACTCGGGGCCGTCCACGCACGCAAAGCGGGTCTTCCCGTCCACCTCGCAGCGGCAGGTCCCGCACATGCCCGTGCCGTCCAGCATGATGGAGTTCAGGCTGACCTTGGTGGGTACGCCGAACTCCCGCGTGACCGCGGAGGCGAACTTCATCATGATCGCCGGCCCGATGGCCATGACCAGGTCCGCCTTCTCGCGCTTCAGCCTCTCCTCCAGCGCCCATGTTACGCGGCCCTTGAGCCCCCGCGACCCGTCGTCGGTGGAAACCAGGAGCTCGTCCGTGACCTCCTCCATCTCCTCCTCGAGGATGAGGAGATCGGCGGTGCGGGCTCCGATGATCCCCGTGACGCGGTTGCCCGCCTCGCGCAGCGCGCGGCAGATGGGGTGGGTGGCTGCGATGCCCACGCCGCCTCCCACGCAGATGACGTGCCCGAAACGCTCCACCTCCGTGGGCCTTCCCAGGGGGCCCACCAGGTCGAGGACGGCCTCTCCCGGCTCCATGCGGCTCAGCTTGCCGGTGGAGCGGCCCACCACCTGGAAGACCAGGCGTATCCAGCCCTCCTTTGCCGACCAGTCGCACAGTGTCAGGGGAAAGCGCTCTCCCCGCTCGTCGAGGCGCAGGATGACGAACTGTCCCGCCCGTGCTCGCCGGGCGATCCCCTCCGCCTGCACCCTGGTTGAGAAGATCTTTTCCGCGAGGTTTTCCTTGTCCAGTATGGCGTAACTCATTCCTCCGCTCCCGGTTCCGTATCCGTATCCCGCGACTCCTCCGCTCCACGCAACGCCTTTTTCCTTTGCGGCCTTCCTTACTCCTCCCCGGCGTTTATTCCCAGTTCCTGGAAAAGCCTTTCCTTGATGGACCGTATCTCATCCACGAAAGCGGGGTCGGCGTCGAAGGGGCTGGTCCCCTCCAGGTCGGCGCGGCGCACGCTCTGGTTGTAGGAGATGGAGCCCAGGAAAGGCAGGCCGTCCAGGCGGCTTTTCACCAGTTCCTCCTCCTCGGCGCTCTGCACTTTGTTGAGGACCACGAAGACGCGCTGCACCTTGAGGTCCCCCGCCAGGCGGCGGATGGAATTGGCCGTCTGCAGGCTGCGCATGCCCGGCTCGATGACCACGATCATGGCGTCCACCGCCCCCGCCGTCCCGCGCCCCAGGTGTTCCAGGCCGGCCTCCATGTCCATGATCACCACGTCCTTGCGGGCCAGGAGGAGGTGCTGCAGCAGGGCCTTGAGCATCACCGATTCCGGGCAAACGCAGCCCCCTCCCCCCTCCTTTACCGTCCCCATAACCAGGAGTCTCACGCCCTCGTGCACCTTGGAGAGGGCTTCCGGCAGGTCGTCCACCTTGGGGTTCATCTTGAAGTAGGTGCCGAAGGTTCCCGGCTTGGAATCCGTGCGTTCCGCGATGAGCTCCTTCATGTCCGCGATGGGGACCACGCCCTCCATCTCCTCGTCCGGTATGCCCAGGCTGGAGGCGAGGTTGGCGTCGGGATCGGCGTCCACGGCCACCACGTTGTAGCCTTCGCGGGCCAGCAGGCGCGCCAGCCCCCCCGCAAGGGTGGTCTTTCCCACCCCTCCCTTGCCGGTCACCGCTATCTTCAACCCCCTCACTCCTTCCTGCGGGATCTTCCTGCGGGATGCGCATGTTCCCGCATGCCCTGAAACCTGCGCCGCTCTGCGAGAGGTCACGCACGCGGGATTCCGCGCGCGAGCAGGCAAGCAAGTTCCACGCAAGGATTATACTATAAGACCCTCCGCCGCCCTCGCGGGTCGGATCATGCCCCACTTGCATCACCGGGCGAAGGGGCGCGGTGCCGGAGCCGTGGGTCCCCATGCCCGGCAGCCCGGCTTGCCCTTGGTTGGCGAGCGAACAAGGGAGCCAATTGTGTTTACCCGCAGCACGGCCGCGTGCTAATATCTTCCCATCGGTCCGTACGCCATGAGCCGATGCATCAGGGGGGTTGCCCATGCCCAAGGAGGGGGAGGACAGAAGGTACCTGGTCATCGTGAACCCCGTTTCCCGTGGCGGCAAGGCACAGGAGGAAGGGGTATGGCTCATCAACCGCCTCAAGCGCGCCGGCGTGGATTACGAGGCCCTCTTCACCGAGCGTGCCGGGCACGCCGAGGAGATGGTGGTCAAGTGGGCTGAGGACTTCGACGTGGTGGTCTCCGTGTCCGGCGATGGAACCACCAACGAGATCATCAACGGCATCATGAAGGTGCCCCGCGCCGACCTCAAGCTGGCCATGTTCCCCGCCGGGACCGCGGACGACTTCGCGTGCAACATGGGATACGACTGCAAGGACAAGGAACAGGCCCTGCGCGCCATCCTGGGTGATACCTACCGCACCATCGACCTCATCCGCTACGGCGACCGCTACGCCGCCGTCTCCTTCGGCCTGGGCGTCGACTCGGAGATCGCCGACGGGGCGTACAAGTGGAAGCGTTTCCGCATCCCCGCCTATTTTTACAGCGGACTCAGGAAATGTTTCCTCGAGGACCGCAAGCGCTACCACGTGCGCTTCGACTACGAGGACCAGACCTTCGACGACTGGGTGCTCATCGCCATCCTCTGCAACGCGCCGCTTTTCGGCAAGTATATAAAGATCCACCCCGAGGCCAAGATGAACGACGGCATCCTGGGACTGACCATCGGAAGGGAGATGCCAAACGTCTACGGCCTTGTCCTCTTCGCCTTCGCCTGCTTAGGGGGCAGGCACGGTTTCTCGCGCAAGGTTTCTTTCCACCAGGTGCGCCGCATGCGCGTGGAGTGCAAGTCGGACACCTACGCTCAGATCGACGGCGAGGTGTACAAGTTCGATGCCGGAAGGGTGATAGAGCTTTCCGTGGTGCCCATGGCCCTCCGCGTGCTGGTGCCCGCCGCCTCCCTGCGCAACAAGAAACTGCCCTTCGTTGCCCGCGAGGAGCCGCCCGAGCCGGTGCAGCTGCGCCTCATTCCTCGGCGGGAGGGCGTCGCCGAGGACCTGGAGCTGCTGTCCCGCAGGGTGAAGGAGAGGGTGGAACGGGCCATGGAGGCGACGAGGGCGCGCCGGGGGGGCTTTATGCGCCGCGAGAGGGTCCCGGCAGGGAAGCAGCAGGCGTTCGACTTCGAGCGCGAGGAAAGGCGGTTGGTGCGCCGGGCCAGCAGGTTCCTGAGGAAGGAGATGCAGCGCGGGTGACGGGCCAGGGCGTGCGGGCGCAAGCTTACGCGCAGTAGCGGGACAGGGCATGATTTGAATCAATACGGAAGCATACATGTTTACCCTCTTTATCTTGACAGTTGTTAATATCTCTGATAGTTTCAAAACGGTGGGTGGGGATCGGACGAAAAGAAGAAACAATGCCCCATCCTAGGCTGATTATTTTTGTACTTTGACATAAGCCCTACGCTATTAGCTGCCGGCCAACCCCATATGCCCTATAGCATGAGATGGAATAAGCACATTCCACCCCCTGAATAGCCCTATCCGCCGGTGGCTAATAGCTCTTTTTGGAGGCGCTACGGCGCCTCCTTATTTTTGGTTCCTCTCCCTTGAGCGAGGTTGGATTGCAGAATGAGGTCAAGGTGTTGACCCCGGGCGTTTGCCGCTACGGCTGCCCGCACTTGAGGGCGAAAAGCCTTGATCCTTGAGCGACCGCGGCTTGAAGGGCTGGGGCTGGGCGAGCTCGGCCGTCCCGCAGGGAGGGGCGGAGGACCCCGCGCAATGGACGTGGCAGTTGGCGGTGCAGCCCGGTATGGGAACGAATTCTTGCGGTCCTGCGCGCCGGGAGAATGGCATGGGGAAGGCCTCGCAGTGGGGGAGGCCCTGGGTGTCCCCCTCGCTCGCGGGAAGCTCCTGGCAGACGGCGTAGGTCATGCCCAGTTCTTCAGCGGCTGCCCGCGCCTCGCGGTGGAAGGCCAGCCGCAGGGGAAGGCGGAGCATGAAACCGCGCGAGGTCTGGGAGCGGTCGTAGAGGTAATCATCCCGCATGGCGCGCGCCTCGCGGGGGGAGAGTGAGGAAGTGATGTTTTCCAGGGCTCTGAGGGTCGGCCCGGTGAAGCGGCCTGTGGAGCTCACCACATGGCCCGCCCCCGCCCGCGAGCAGTCCTCTAGCACCCCTGCCAGGGGTTCCTTCCACTTGGCGCCGTATAGTGCGCGCCAGAGTGGGGGGATAACCGGGTCCAGGCGCACCAGGGCGGGCAGGCCGCGCGAGGCGGCCCAGCGCAGCGCCTCCAGCCTGCGCTCGTAGGGGGGCGCGGCAGGGGAAAGGATTCCCAGGACCCCCGGGGGTCCCTCTATGGTCACTGCAAGGAAGAAGTGTCCCCTCCCCGGGAAACCATCCACTTCCCCCAGGAAGGAAGGGTCGCCCTTGGTGATGACGTGGAAGCTCACTCCCCAGCGCACCAGCACTTCCACCAGCGCCGTGACGGCGCGGCGCAGTTCTGGAAGATCCTGGCAGGGGTCGGTTATGTTGGAGATGGAGACGGGGGGGCAGAGCGCCAGCCCGGCAAGCTCTCTTTCCACCAGGCGGGCCAGGTTCCCGTATACGGCGGGGCCGTCACCGCCCTTGCGTGAATAGACTGCGTCGCGCGCGTAGCAGTAGACGCAGGCGTGCGTGCAGTGCTGCTTCCCCGGGGGAGTGACGTTCACGATCCACTTGTGGTAGCACTTGCGGCCTTCTCCCCGGTAGGGGAAATCGTGCAGCGTCGGCGTCTGCCTGCATATCACGCTCACCTTCATACCTCGATGATAACACCCGGGGTCAGGCCCCATTCGTTGCCTTTTATAGGACCAAGGGAGAGGCTCCGCCCCTCCCTAGACATACTTTGGGGTCAAACCGCGTTCATGTCTGGGAGGGGTTCTCCGGGGATGGGGTGCGTCTCGGCCCTCTGGACGGGCCTTCGCCGCATCCACCCCCCGCAAGTTAAGGAATCTCATTTCCTTCTTCCGGCCCGGGACGCCGAGTAATGGTCTCGCTCCGCAGGCTGCGCTGCGACCAACTCGGCCGTTCCCGG
>OGCI01000411.1_pt1 | contig 51044 bp, 45 predicted proteins | sample 1570021 | NCBI WGS metagenome assembly OGCI01 (sample SAMN06264664, study PRJEB24512) | hot springs metagenome | isolation source: Hot spring water | place: South Africa: Tshipise | collected 2015-06-21
CATCATCAATTAGTGTTTTCGCATTATATTTTTGAGCGATTTGATTAAGTCTTGGAAGATCTACAATTTCGCCTCCAGTACTAAAAACTCCGTCGCTAACGATTAGTTTACCAGCCTCCAATGGAATTTTTGAAATCACTCTTTCTAAATCATCCATATCATTGTGTTTGTATCTGATTAAATTTCCCATTGCTCCTTTAGTAATCATTGTACCAGTTACAATACATGCATGATTATCTTTATCAGATATAACATATTCATTTCTTTGAACTAAAGTTGGAATAACTCCCAACGCAGTCTGAAATCCGGTACTATAGAGTAATACCGCTTCAGTATTAAAAAATTTAGCGAGTCTGTTTTCAAGTTCAATATGCAGATCTAAAGTTCCGGTTAAATATCTAGAGCCTGAGCAACCGGTTCCATATTTTTTAACAGCATTAAGAGCAGCTTCTTTTACTTTAGGATGACCTGTTAATCCTAAATAATTATTAGAGCCTGCCATAATTATTCTTTTACCTTCAATTTGAACGACAGGTCCTTCATTTTCTTCAATTGGTCTGAAGTAAGGATAAACTCCTAATGCTTTTACTTCATCAGCACGAGTAAATTCATAACATTTTGTGAATAAGTCCAAGATTCCTCCTTCGATATATGGTTAATTCTAAAACAATATTGTTTTTCGTAAATTTGTTTTCGAATTTAAAGTTAAAGTTCAAGAATTCAAATTTTTATTGATATGGAAAAAAAAGAAATAGCAGTAGTAACAGGCGGAACAGGCTTTGTTGGAAGCCATTTAGTTGATTTATTACTTTCAAAAAATTACGAAGTTTGGTGTATTATCAGAAAATCATCAAATACAAAATGGCTGAAAGGTAAAGATGTTAAGCTGATAGATTGTGGATTGAATAATAAAGCTGATCTCAAGAATGTTATCAGAGAGGTGGATTATATTTATCACGTAGCTGGAGTAGTTAAATCAAAATCGAAAGAAGGTTACTTTACTGGAAATGTAGAAACTACCAAAAATTTATTAGATACTGTTGTTGAAAACAATGTGAAGCTTAAAAGATTTGTTGTCGTTGGAAGTTTAACTGCTACAGGTCCCTCATTGAATGGCGTTGCTGTTGATGAAAAAACAATTTGCAATCCAATTACTACATACGGCAAAAGTAAACTTGAGGAAGAGAAATTAGCTCTGAGTTATAAAGATAAAATTCCGATTACAATTTGTAGAGCTCCGGCAGTTTATGGCGAAAGAGATACTGAGATTTTTATATACTTCAATACTTTTTCAAAAGGATTAACTACACTGATTGGCTTTGATGAAAAGAAACTAAGTCTTATTCACGTTTTAGACTTAGTCAATGGCATCTATCAGGCATCAATATCAGATAAGGCAGTTGGAGAAATTTATTTTCTTTCCTCTGAAGAATATTATACTTGGGATCAGATTAATAAAATTACTGCATCAATACTCAACAAGAAGCCAATTGTTATCAGAATTCCTCATTCGATTGTATATCTCATTGCAGCAATTGCACAATTTTTATCTTATTTTAGTTCAAAAGCTGCAACATTGAATATTGAAAAAGCGAAAGACCTTACTCAGAAATACTGGATTTGCAACACACAAAAAGCAAAAGATCACTTTAACTACAAACAATATATAAGTATTGAGGAAGGCATCAGGAGAACAATCAATTGGTATAAGGAACAAGGCTGGATTTAATTTTCTTTAGCTCCTTCAACTATCCAAGTTTTAACTCCTTTAATTTGATTGTTATTTAACTGTGGCATATAAAGTGGGGGCATTGGAGCGAATCCTGCTCTAGGAGGTCTGTTAATTCTCCACACAAGAATACTTGTTATTGTATCTCCTGGCACGACAATTCTTCCATCAACGAATCGAGTTCTTAAAGTCAGATCTAAACCAGCTTCGTATCTACCATTCCCGTGACAAGAGAAACATTTTATCTGAAATAGCGGATAAATATGCTTTGAAAAACTTACATCTTTATCGGGAATAACAGTATTATCAACATCCTGATTAGTAATGGTATCATCACAACCAATAATGAAAATTAAGCCTATCATTGTAACGAGACATTTCAGAGTCTTATCTGCTACCTGCTTCATCAATATGTTTTTATTAATCATAAGAAACGAAATTTTAATGTTAAAATAAAAATTGAGATTGATTCAAAAATAAGAATTGTCACGCCTCGACAATCTTAGCGTGACAATGGAAACCTATCTTGAGGCAACTTCTGAATTTCTTAATTTACTTTTTCATTATTAATAGGAACGAAACCAAAATGCTGATTCTGCGGAGGCTCTAATCTTATTTCACCGAATCGTGATTCAAATTTTTTAATATTATCTTCTAAAGCCTTCATCAACATTTTTGCATGTTGAGGTGTAGTAATGATTCTTGATAGAACTTTAGCTTTAGGGACACCTGGAACGATTCGCGTAAAATCAATTACGAACTCAGCAGGAGAGTGTGAAATAATCGCAAGATTAGAATAAATTCCTTCTGCTTCTTTCTCTCCAAGCTCGATATTTATCTGCTGACCTTGTGGTTGAATATTTGTATTGTCCATATTATTTTCTCAAATCATCCGCTTTGTTAAAAGCATTGGTTGCATCTTCAGTCATTCCTAAAACTGAATAGACTCTTCCGAGTAACTCCCAAGTATTAGCGTCTGCATCCGGAGATTGAACTGCTTTTTCGAGATAAGGCAAGGCAGCTCTATATTTTTCTTTATATTCATCAGAGAATTTGCCTTCTTCTTCAGCTTTTTTATTTAAATAACCGCCCCATTTTAAGTAAGTAACTCCGAGATTATAGATTGCATTGGCATATTCAGGGTCTAATTCAATTGCTTTTTTAAATTGTTTTTCTGCTTCTTGGAATTTTTCTGCTCCAAGAAGAAGTACTCCGTAGTTATATCTATAATATTTGTTTTCAGGTTGGGATTCAACCCCAGCTTTGAATTGCTCCATAGCTTCGGAAATTCTGTCGGCACCAATATAGGCGTTTGAAAGATATAATAGAATTTCAGCATCTCCGGGGAAGACTTTTCTTCCTTCAGATAAAACTTCTATTGATTTATTAAAGTATTCTTTTGCTTCAGAGTCTTTACCTTCATTCTTTAAATTGGTACCAGTTACCAAATAGATCTCTCCCAAATATTTGTAACCATCTTTTGATTTTTCTAAAGCGATTAATTTTTCAAGAGGTTTAATAGCAGATTCATTTTCACCTTTACTCATATAAGCAAATGCAAGATTTTTATAAGCATCAGCAGAATCGGGTTCAATTATTGTTGCAGAGTTGAAATCAGCAACTGATTTATCAAATAATACATTTGCGCTATCTATATTTTCAGCCTTAACTGCTCGCTGAAAGAATGCAACTCCACGATTAAAAGTATTTATCCACGCAGATTTTTTTGCATCACGAATTTCTTTTTCATACACTTTCGAAATGGCTAAAGATTGTTCGAAATTCTTCAACATATTCTGAAAGTCACCTTTTTCATAGTAAACATAGCCGAGAAGATAATAACCTTGATCACTTTTTGGATTTTTTTGAACTTCTTTTTGCAGAACTTCTATTGCTTTATCATAATTTTTTTGTTGAATATATAACTTTGCACTTGTTATTTCTGTTGAAGCACATTGAAATCCCATAAAAAGAATGGCTAATGTTAATAAACCATAAATCAGTTTTTTAGATTTTTTCATATTATCTCCATTTTTATAAAATATTTAAAGTTGCTTGACAAAGATAACATTAAGATAATAAAATTTAATGGATAATTAAGTCAAGAAATAATAACAAATCTTTACTTTTTAATTAAATAATAGAACAAAATTTTATTCTAATTACAATAAAAAAAATTACACTTATTTAAATCTCAATACGTCTTTTCAATGTAAGCTTAATTTGATACGAAAAGGAATTATTTATAACCTATTGATTTTACGGTTAAATAAATCATTTATTTTTATATTTATAACAGAAATAGAAAAGTTTTAATTAATTCGGAGAAACTTTAACGATGCTGAAAATTCTGAAAAAAATTTTTGGTGATAAAAAAGAAAGAGATATAAAACTTCTTTGGCCTATAGTTGATGAAATAAATAAATATTATAATGAGTTCAAGGAATTAACAGATTCACAACTTCAGCAGAAAACAGTTGAATTTAAGAATCTAATTAATGAAAGAACCGCTGAATTAAGAGCAAAAATAGACGAAATAAAAACTAAGCTTCAATCAAACGAAGATTTTGACAGAAAAGCTGCATACGATGAACTCGATGAACTTGAATCATCTTTAGATGAAGCATATGGAGAAATTCTTGATGAACTCTTGCCTCAAGCTTTTGCTGTTGTAAAATCAACTTGTGAAAGACTTGTAGGAAAAAGCTGGACTGTTGCCGGACATAAAATCACTTGGGAAATGATTCCTTACGATGTTCAGCTATTGGGTGGAATTGTATTGCATCAAGGGAAAATTGCTGAGATGGCGACAGGCGAAGGTAAAACACTTGTTGCAACATTACCACTATACCTCAATGCATTAACCGGAAGAGGTGTCCACCTTGTTACTGTGAATGACTACCTCGCAAAAAGAGACAGCGAATGGATGGGAGAGATATTTAAATTTCATGGACTGACGGTTGGATGTATCACTAATACAATGGATCATCACCAAAGAAAAATACAATACAATTGTGATATAACTTATGGCACTAATAGCGAATTCGGTTTTGATTATTTACGTGATAACATGTCTATTGATAAAGAATATCAGGTTCAACGGGCACATATTTATGCAATTGTTGATGAAGTTGATTCTGTTTTAATTGATGAAGCGAGAACCCCACTTATCATTTCTGGACCTGTTGATAGAGACGACCACTTATTCGGCGAAATGAAACCGAGAGTCGAAAGACTTTACAGATTACAACAAAGTTTAGTAGGTAAAATTGTTGGTGATGCTGAAGCTGCATTGAGCAGAAATGAAATGCAGGAGGCTGGTATTTTACTCTTTCGTGCTTTTCGTGGATTGCCAAAAAATAATAAGTTATTAAAAGTCTTATCTGAACCTGAATATAAAAAACTAATGCAGCAAACGGAGTTAGAATACCTTAAAGAAAAAGGAAAGAATATGCATATAATCGATGACGAGTTATTTTTCGTTATCGATGAAAGAAATAATACAATTGATTTGACTGAGAAAGGCAGAGAGGAATTATCCAAAGGAACTGGAAGAGAGAAAGATTATTTTGTGTTACCTGATTTAGGAACTGAAATAAGTAAGTTTGAAAATGATCCAAATCTATCTCAGACAGAAAAATTAAAACTCAAAGAAGAACTCTACAAAAAATATTCGGAAGCAAGTGAACGAATTCACGCCATTCATCAATTATTGAAAGCCTATACTCTATTTGAAAAAGATGTTGAATATGTTGTAACAGAAGATGGAAAAATAGCAATTGTAGATGAATTTACCGGAAGAATTTTACCCGGAAGACGTTACAGTGATGGATTACATCAAGCGATAGAAGCAAAAGAAAATGTGAAAGTCGAAAGAGACTCTCAGACTCTTGCCACAATTACACTTCAGAATTTTTTCAGAATGTATAAAAAACTTGCTGGAATGACAGGTACAGCTGAAACAGAAGAAGCTGAATTTTATCAAATCTATAAACTTGAAGTTGTGGTAATTCCAACGAATAAGCCTGTAATCAGAGAAGATTTGGATGATGCAGTTTACAGAACTAAAAGAGAAAAGTACAATGCAGTAATCCAACAAATTGAAGAATTAAAAAAACAGGGAAGACCAGTGCTTGTTGGAACCACCTCAGTAGAAGTTTCTGAGACACTTTCAAGAATGCTCAAACGAAAAGGAATTCAACATAATGTATTGAATGCAAAACAGCATCAGCGTGAAGCTGAAATAGTTGCTCACGCAGGTGAAATGGGAGCAGTTACTATTGCAACGAATATGGCTGGTAGAGGAACTGATATAAAGTTGGGTGCAGGTGTCAGAGAGAGAGGTGGTCTTTACATTTTAGGAACTGAAAGACACGAATCACGAAGAATTGACAGACAATTACGAGGAAGGTCAGGAAGACAAGGAGATCCCGGAACCTCCAAATTTTTTATTTCACTCGAAGATGATTTGATGAGATTATTCGGTAGCGATAGAATATCATCAATTATGACGAGAATGGGAATTCAGGAAGGTGAAGTTATTCAACATCCGATGATTACAAAATCTGTTGAAAGAGCTCAAAAGAAAGTTGAAGAAAATAATTTCGCTATAAGAAAAAGATTACTCGAATATGACGATACTATGAATCAGCAAAGAGTTGTCATTTATGCTCGCAGACAAAAAGCATTACAAGGTGATAGATTAAAAAGTGAAATTTTTGACTTACTTGAAGAATGGGTTGATGAATTAGTTCAGAAATATTTTGATGACGTAAATGTTCAGGCATTAAAAGAAGATTTGTTGCAACATATTTTAGTTGATGTTAATATTTATCCCGAAGAATTTGAGACTTTAGGAAAAGATGGAATTAAAGAAAGAATAGTTAAAGCTGCAAAAGATTTCTATAATAGAAAAGAAGAAATGATTGGCTCAGAGATGATGGCTCAATTAGAAAGATTTGCGATGCTCAGTGTAATTGATTCCAAATGGAAAGAACATTTGCGAGAAATGGATGATGTCAAAGAAGGTATAAATTTAAGAGCTTATGGACAAAAAGATCCGCTTGTTGAATACAAAACCGAAGCATTTAATTTATTCCTGAATTTACTGCAGTCAATCAGAAATGAGACTGTTTCATTTGTGTTCAAATTTTTTCCTCATAATCGGGAGGAAGTTCAGCAAAGGAGAAGACAAAGCGCTGGCCGTCAATCTCAAATTAAAGAAGACACAAGTAATTTGGGCTTAGTAATACCGACTCTTAAGCAAAGTAGAGAAGCATCAGGTGGGAAACTACAGCCTGTTAGAATCTCAGATAGAACCGGCAGAAATGATCCCTGCCCTTGTGGAAGTGGGAAAAAGTATAAACAATGTCACGGTAAATAATTGAAATATTTTTATGAAAAAGATAGAAGCGATAATTCGTCCATTCAAATTGGATGAAGTCAAAGAAGCCTTGCTCGACTTCGGAATTAAAGGAATGACAATTTCTGAAGTCAGAGGTTACGGAAGGCAGAAAGGTCATACCGAAACCTTCAGAGGAAGTGAATATCATATTGAATTCATTCCCAAAATAAAAATTGAAGTTGTTATTGAGGATGATAAAGTTGAGAAAGTTTTAGATTTAATTATCAAAACCGCAAAGACCGGGCAGGTCGGTGATGGTAAAATTTTTATTTATGATGTTCAGGAGGCGATTAGAATCAGAACTGAAGAATCTGGTCCTTATGCGTTGTAAAAAAAATACCTTTTTATGATTCTTACCTTTTGATAGCTTTAGTTATGAAATTCAAAGTAAGTAAATATCTAATTATTGTTTCTCTACTTTTTCTTTTCAACGGATGTTCAGTTTGGGAGAATTTTACGACTTATTTTAATCGATGGTATAACATCAAACAACTTTATAGCAGTATCGAAGAAGACATTGCTTCCCAAAGAAAAAATATCTTTTCAAATGAACCATTGGTCTTATCAGGTAATTCAAGAACAAATCTGACCAAACTTGTTGATAAATGTTCAGATCTTCTTCAGTTTAATAAAAATTCTTCATTCGTTGATGATGCACTTCTAATTTTAGGTAAAGCATTTTATTATCAGGCAAACTATCAGAAAGCAAAAAGGAAATTTGAAGAATTATTAAGTACAGATATTTCTGAAAAAGTAAAATTAGAAGCTGAATTGTGGATTGCAAAATGTGAAATACAAATGAGGAATTTTACTACTGGACTCAATTTGCTTCGAACCACTGGAGCAACTGCTATTGTTAAAGATTATGATGAAATAATTGAGCAAGCATTCGTTGAAGAAATTAAATATTTCAAATCTATTGAAGACTTTAATTCTTCGATTGAATTATTAAATCGTTTTATTAAATATGTGTCGGATGATGAATTACTTGCATTAGTCTATCTTGAACTTGGCAATCTTTATACAATTCAGGAAAATTATTCAGGTGCAGTTGATAGTTATCTTTTAGCAATTGAGTATACATCTGATTTTAATAATGAAATAAAAGCTACATTAAATTACGCTTCTTCACTTCGATTGAATAATGAAGTTGAAAAATCTTTAGAGTTCCTGCAAAACATCAAAACCAAGGATAAATTTTTAGAATCACTTGCACAAATTGAATTGGAAATTGGTAAAGCCTATGTAATTCTTGGCAGATATGAAGAAGCGCTTGAGAGTTTCGTAAAAGTTGATACTGCATATAAAAATTCACCATTTGCTGCACTTGCTGTTTATGAAATTGGAAAATTATACGAATTTGAGTTAGGAAATTTTGATAGTGCTGCATTTTATTATAGTCGCGCTCAACTGAATAATCCTCCTAAGGAGTATCAGACGGAGATTATTGAAAAAAATTCTTTATTCAATTCTTATGTCAGATTGAGAAAAAATATTGACATTTATGACAGGCAATTATTCTATGCATTAAATCCTGAAATTTTCAAACAAGACTCTATTGAATATGTTCTGGACTCATTGCAGATTGTTAAAGAGTATTTTGAGAAAAAAGAATTATCTGATATTTGGAACAGCATAAATGAAGCAAATGAAAAAAAAGTTACTATCAATTACATTAATCTTCGTGATTCAATTTTCGTTCAGGATAGTATAAAACTTTCTGATAGTTTAAATAAAGCGTTTGTCAGATTAGAACCTGATTCGATTATAAACATTTTATTAGTAAAAGCATTATTCAGGGACAGTGTAAAGGTTGCAGACAGTTTAAAGTCCGAGGGAATTTTTTTAGAGCCGCACGAACTAAATATTGTTTTGTCCGAAAGAAGAAACAGACTTTTACCAGCTAAGGATAACAAAAACCTTATTTCTGATTTTAAGGGTATTATTCCCGTTGATTCATTAGCGTTCAAAAAAAATCCGCCCACTTTACCGAAAATACCTCTGAACGAATTAAAGGAGCAAATAGCCAAAAACAGACTCGAACTTGGTAATCTTTTTTTTACCGAGATCGAAATTCCTGATTCTGCATACAAATTGTATTACGAGATTGTTGAGAATTTTGATAGCACTAAATATTATCCCGATGCTTTATTTGCTTTAGGATCATTTTATTTGACAAAAAATGAAAAACCAAAAGCGGATAGTATTTTTCTAAAAATTTACAACGATTATAAACATCTCACAATTGCTAATAGTGCTGCACATAAATTAGGTCTTCCACTTATAGATTTTACTTTCGATCCTGGGAAAGAAATGTATCTTACTGCCGAGAATTATATTAAAAGTGGAGATTACAAAACAGCAATAAAAACATTTATAAATATTCCCGAAAAATTTCCTCAATCAAAGTTTGCTGATAAGGCTTTGTATGCTGCCGGATTTATTTTGGAGAATGATTTAAAGCTATCAGATTCTGCTGTTACTGTTTACGACAGTTTAATATCTAAATATCCGAACTCAGAATTTGTTCGATTGATTGCTATGAAAATTACAGTTTACAAGCAAGAAAAAGCTCGAATTAAAAAAGAAATGGAAGAGGCTGCAAACAAAGTCGTTAAAGTTGAAGAAGAGTTAAATCCTGCATTTCTTGGACTGAATGAAGAAGATGTAAAACCGATTCAGGAAGAAGAGCAATTAGAGATCACTGAAAAAGAAATTGAAAATCAACAACTTTTCACCATAACTCCAAAGAAAAAACTTGAGAGGTTATGGAATCCACGAAAGCATAGAAGGTAATAATCTTAATTTCAATAAAGATAGATTATGAACTATCGTGAACTTAAAGAGTTAATTGAAGAAGGTGAAAATCTTCAATGCGAATTCAAACTGAAATTTTCCTCAGAAGAAAAAATAGCCAAAGAAATGATTGCATTTGCAAATACAAAAGGTGGTTATTTGATATTTGGTATTGATGATGACAAAGAAATTATTGGTGTTGAAAGTGAAAAAGAAATTGCAGATTTAGTTAGACAAACTGCAAAAGAATTTTGTGTCCCTCCATTAGAAATTAGCATTGACTTCATCGAATTTAAGGGAAAGGAGATTGTAGTTGTTTCGATTCCGGAATCAGAAAAAAAACCGCATCGTTTGCAAGATTACAAGAATGAGTTGGATTTAAATAATTCAGTTGTTACAATTCGTGTTAATGACAAGAGTGTTCAGGCGAGTAAAGAGATGATAAGAATTTTAAGAGCTAATAGTTCAAATAAAGCATTGATTAAATACTCAATCGGACAAAATGAAAAGTTAGTTTTCGAATACCTGAAGCACAAAGAAAAAATATCAGTTAAAGAATTGAGTAAACTTGTGAACATATCTGAAAGAAGAGCATCACGTACATTGGTTAAAATGGTGCGAGCAAACCTTTTAATGATTCACACCAAAGAAAATGGCGAGGAGTTTTTTACTGCGGCTGTTTAAAGATTCATCTTTTATCGAATATTTCTCTGAGTCTAAAAATAGATATTCCATAAGCCACTGAAACATTTAGTGATTGTTTAATTCCGTACTGAGGAATTTCAATTGCATAATCACACAGATCTAATAAATCCTGCGAAACACCAGAGATTTCATTTCCTACAACTAAACAAATTGGAAAGTCATCACTTTTCAGTTCATAATATGGCATACTTGAATCAGTCAACTCCAAAGCAACTACTTTAATATTTTTTTCTTTAAAGCTTTTCAAAACTTCTCTTGCGTCTTTGACATATTCCCAAGCAACACTTTGCGTTGAACCGAGAGCTGTTTTTAAAATCTCTTTTTTCGGTGGATGAGGAGTATAACCGCATAAAAAAAGTTTTTCTATCATCGCTCCATCTGAAGTTCTGAAAATTGATCCAACATTATAGTTACTTCGGATATTATGGAGCACAACATAAACAGGTAATTTTTTTACCAAATGGATTTCATTAAGGTTTGCTCTGTTGAGTGAAATTTCGTCGTGAGTGAGCTTTCGCATTAATTCTTTTCAAATTTATAAGCCAATTGTCCACAAGCTGCGGCTATATCACTTCCCTGTGTATAACGTACGGTTACAGTTATATCTTTTTCTCTTAATCTTTTTACGAATTCATCTAATCTAAGTTTAGGAGAAGGTTTTAGTTCTGCAGAAATTCCTGTGGGAAGCATATGTGATATTGAGTTGAATGGAATAATATTGAGTTTGCACGGAAATGATTTACAAAGTCTTACCAAAGAATAAAAATCATCCTCGCGATCATTTAAATCTTTGAACATAACATATTCAAAAGTTATTCTTGTATTAGTTTGATTAACATAATATCTGATTGCTTCAAGATTTTCAGCTATAGAATATTTTTTATTAATTGGCATTAACTTGCTTCTTGTTTCATCAAATAATGAATGCAGAGAAAATGCAAGTTTTGGTTTGATTTTAGAATTTGCAAGCTCTATGATTTTGGGTGGAATGCCTGCAGTAGAAACAGTAATTTTCTTTAAGCTGATTCCTCTTGTCTTTTCTTCAGCAAATATTTCCAAAGATTTCAAAGTATTCTGAAAGTTTAATAAAGGCTCTCCCATTCCCATATAAACAATATTAGTAATTGGTTTCACAGTGTATAATTTTGAAGATAAAAGGAATTGGTCGAAAATTTCTCCGGCAGTAAGGTTTCTTCTGTAACCCATCAATCCTGTAGCACAAAATTTACAATCAAGAGGGCAACCAACCTGAGTTGAGATACATAAAGTAGTTCTCTTTGCCTCAGGAATTATTACAGATTCGATTTTGTAATTATCTTTTGTTTCGAATATGAATTTTCTTGTTCCTGTTGAAGGAGATTCTTCAACTGAATGAAATTTTAGTGTGATTATTTCACAAAATTCTTTAAGCTTTTTTCTGAGATATTTCGGAATATTATCCATCGAATCAAAATCATCAACCATATGTCCATAAATCCATTCAAATATCTGCTCGCCTCTGAAACGTTTTTCCCCAGCAGCTTCAAAAAAATCTCTCAGCTCTCTTAAAGTTAATCCTTTAAGAACTGTTTTTGTAATATTTTCTGTTTCGGCTAATTTCTCTTGCATAACTTTGTTTGCCAACGACAGAACAAAAATATAATAAATGCTTATCCTATCAAATATGTTTTGGTGGATAATGAAAATTTTATTTTTATTTTTGTCAAAGAAATATTCTAACTAATTATTTCAAGAGGTAATAATGGACTTTAATTTCACCGAAGAACAATTAATGATTCAACAGACTGCAAAAGATTTTGCATTGAGCGAAATTGCTCCCTCAGCTGTTGAAAGAGATATCAAAGCAGAATTCCCTTATGATATAATTAAAAAACTTGGTGATTTAGGATTTATGGGGATGATGGTTTCACCTGAATATGGAGGTGCCGGATTAGATACCATAAGTTACGTTTTGGCAATGATCGAAATTTCCAAAGTTGATGCAAGTGTTGGTGTGATAATGTCTGTAAACAATTCTTTGGTTTGCCATGGTTTGGAAAAGTATGGAACAGATTATATCAAACAAAAATATTTAGTGCCACTTGCAAAAGGGGAGAAACTTGGAGCTTTCGCTCTCTCTGAACCTGAAGCCGGAAGTGATGCAACAAAACAAAAAACTACTGCAGACAGAGATGGTGATTATTTCCGTTTGAATGGAATAAAAAATTGGATAACTAACGGAATAAATGCTGATTATTATCTCGTAATGGCAACAACTGATAAAGAAAAAGGTCATAAAGGAATTACAACTTTTATTGTTGAGAAAGGTACTGAAGGATTCGGACACGGAGTTAAAGAAGATAAATTAGGAATCAGAAGTTCTGATACTTGTTCACTTACTTTTGAGAATTGTAAAGTACCAAAAGAAAATATTGTTTGGGAAGAAGGAAAAGGTTTCAACTTTGCAATGAACACACTGAACGGAGGAAGAATAGGAATTGCTTCTCAGGCTATCGGAATAGCTGAAGCATCTCTTGAAGCTTCAATTAAATATTCGAAAGAAAGAAAGGCATTTGGTTCAGTCATTTCATCGTTTCAGGCAATACAATTTAAGTTAGCTGATATGGCTGTTAAAATTGATGCTGCAAAATTACTTACTCTAAAAGCTGCTGCTCTCAAAGACGCTGGAAAGTCTTATGTAAAAGAAGCAGCGATGGCAAAATTGTACGCTTCAAAAATTGCAGTCGAATGTGCGTTGGAAGCTATTCAAATTCACGGTGGATATGGCTATGTGAGAGAATATTTAGTCGAAAGATATTTGAGAGATGCTAAGATTACTGAAATCTACGAAGGCACTTCTGAGATTCAAAGAATTGTAATTGCGAGATCTTTACTTGATCAAAAATAATTTTATATCTGTGATTTTTTTTATCATCGTTTCGTTTTCTCATCTTTCTGCTCAAACAGATTGGGTAAGATGGGAAAGGTTAGATAATTATTATTTGATAAACTATGATGATAATATCCGAAGGATTGAATCTACGGTAATATCTAAAAACGATAACAGTTCCGAAAACTTTGCAAAAACTTTTGTTAAATTTTATAAAATAACAATTTCGGATTTTGATGGTGATAACTGCAGATTTAATCCTTCCTGTTCAGAGTTTTTGGCAGAGTCTATGCGATTGACTAATTCATTCAATTCAATTTTATTGTTTTTTGATCGGCTTACAAGGGATTCAAATATTTTTTCAAGTGGAAAATACAAAATCGTCAATAACAGATTTTTCGATCCACCTTCAGAATATATTTTCTTTAATTCGAATTCTTTCCAACATTAAATCAAATGTTAAGAATAATTTACTGGTTGATTATTCCACTCAGTTTCTCTTATTCTCAAAATAATTATTATCATGCTCCTGAAAACATCAAACTTTTTGCCGACCATTTATTTTGTGAGAGTGATTACTTAAGAGCAATTGAAGAATACAATAGACTTGATTCTTCTTTTATTTCTGATACAATTTTATTCAAAATTGGATTTTCTTATTTACAAATTGGAGAAAGAAAACTTTCTGATAGATATTTCGATACGATAGATAAAAACTCTTCATTAAAGTCTTTGGCAGTAAACTATAAATCTTTCAATCTTTTTCTTAATCAAGACTTTGAATCTTTAAAGAAAAATGTGCAATTAAATTCAGATTTGGATATAACAGGTTCGCAAAAACTTTTACTGTCATCTTTGATTATTTATGAAAATAAATTCCCGTCCAACGAACAGCTATCTATTTTTGATAATTCAGACAGATTATTTATAAATGAATTAGTCATTAAAAAGAAATATCCAGATCATAAATCACCTACTGTTGCCGGGATATTATCAATCATTCCCGGATTAGGTAAACTCTATACCAAAGACTATTCTGATGGTCTGACTTCTTTGCTAATTACAGGAATATTTTCATTCTTAGGATATGAGAATTTTAATAATTCACATCAGTTTCGTGGTTATTTATTTTCATTAACAGCATTAGGATTTTATTTAGGGAACATTTATGGTTCGATTATCTCTGCTAAAAGATATAATCAAGATTACTATGAGAAAGTATATTCAGCAGCTAATGAATATCTGAAACAAAAAAATTACTTTATACAACAGGTGAAATTTTGTGAATAAATTTCTATTTCTTCTACTAATTATCTTTTACAATTTTATTTATTCACAGAGTGATTTAATTAAACAGTCTGAATACGCTGATTCACTATTTCACTCTCAAGACTATTTTGATGCAATAAAAGAGTATAAAAGATTAATTTTTTTTGATAAAGAAAATTCTTTGCAATTTTACTCTTATAATCAAATAGCTAAATGTTACAAATATGGTGGGAAATTTGAAGACTCGTACAATTACTTCTCACTTGCTTTAATTGCTGCAAAATCATATCGAGAAATTTTCGATTCAAAAATCAATATCTGTCGCTTAAATATCTTGGAGAAAAAAACTAAGAATGCTCACAGAATTCTTGACGACTTGGAGAATGACTCTTCATTCTCTGAATTTTTTGATGAAATAAAATATTGGCGTGGCTGGACTTTTTATTTCGAAATGGAATATCAAAAAGCTTATGAAGTTTTCAATGAACTAAACAAAGAAGAACTTGCAAAGATCACCAAGAAAGTTTTGGATAAAACATATTCTGTTCAGAAGTCTAAAATCTTGTCTATGTTTCTTCCGGGTGCAGGACAATTTTATACAGGGAACTATTTGAATGGTTTGGGCTCATTTGTTTGGAATTTATTATCAGGCTATCTGACAATAAATGCATTTGCAAATGAAAGACTATTTGATGGAATTATTATTTCGAATTTTCTTTGGCTCAGATTCTACAAAGGAAATATTGAAAATGCTGAAAAATTTGCTATTCAAAAAAATCAGGAAATATTTAATCAGTCATTGAAATTAATCTATTCAAACGTTAATGAAGAAATTCCATAAAAACTTTTAGTAAAACATAATTTATTTGTTATTTTAGTACTAGGTTTTAAGCAATAGTTGATTTAAATCACAATTTGAGGTCTTATATGAAAAATAAGGCACTTACCATTTTCATTGCGTTTATTGCAGTGGTTTTGGTTTTCTTCGTAATACTTGTAATCTGGGGAGTTGGTGTTTATAATAATCTTATAACAAGCGAACAGAATGTTGTAAAGCAATGGTCACAGGTTGAAAACCAATATCAAAGGCGCGCTGATTTGATTCCTAATCTTGTAAATACCGTTAAAGGTTACGCCAATTTTGAAAAGCAAGTTCTTACAGATGTTGTTGAAGCCCGTTCAAGAGTTGGTCAATTTAATGTTACTCCGGAAGTATTGAATGATGCTCAGTCATTTCAGAAATTTCAGGCAGTGCAAGGAGAATTAAGCAGTGCGCTCTCAAGACTACTTGCAGTCGTAGAAAATTACCCCGAATTAAAAGCAAATGAAAATTTCCTTCAATTACAAGCACAATTAGAAGGAACTGAAAACAGAATTTCTGTTGAAAGAAAACGATTCAATGAAACTGTTCAGGAATACAATGTTGCCATCAAACGATTTCCTGCAACTATTCTTGCATCAATTTTTGGATTCGGAGAAAAACAATATTTTTCAGCAACACCTGGAGCAGAGGTTCCACCCAAAGTTGAATTTTGATAATGATTAAAGTTTTAATTTTTGTTTTATCGTTATCATTTTCATTGATTGCCCAAAATATTCAAAAACTTGATAATTGGGCGAATGATTTCACAGGCACTTTGAAGAAAAGCGAATTAGTCGAACTTAACAGTAGATTAAAAGCATATCAGGATTCAACTACTAATCAAATAGTGGTTCTCATTATCTCTTCACTTGAAGGTAATTCTATTGAAGAATTAGCTAATGAGATTTTCAAATTCAATCGAATTGGTACGAAGAAGAATGATAATGGGGTCTTAATTTTAATTTCCAAAGAAGACAAAAAAATTAGAATTGAAGTTGGTTATGGACTTGAATCAAGATTAACCGATGCTACAAGTTCTTCAATAATAAGAAATGAAATAATTCCTTTTTTCAAAGAAGAGAAATATTACGAAGGAATAGACTCAGGAATTAATGCAATTTTTCAAGCTATTCAGGGAGAGTATTCGAAACAAAATTCAAGTAAAGATAATAACAATCTTAGTCCTTGGGCAATTCTGATCATTTTGATTTTCATTATATTTTTTTCAAACATATTTAGGAGAGCAAACAGAACATTTAGAATTGGAAGACACACAGGTATATACAGGACACCATGGGGTGGATTTGGAGGCGGATTTGGCGGATTTGGCGGAGGAAGTTTTGGCGGCGGAGGTTTTTCAGGTGGTGGTGGTATGTCTGGTGGAGGCGGAGCAAGTGGTCAGTGGTAAAAATTTACCTAAAAATTACTTGTTAAAATTTAATTTATTTTATAAAATATACTCGTAATTATAATTCTTTTTTTAGAACAAAATAGAGAGTGAAATATGGCAATAATGATAACCGAAGAATGCATCAATTGTGGTGCTTGTTTGCCAGAATGCCCAAATACTGCAATTTATGAAGGTGGTGTAGAGTGGGAATTAAATGGTCAGAGTTATGGCGAAGGCGATCCTGCACCATCAGGAGCAACAGGATTTTTTTCAAACGATTTCTTTTACATAGTGCCGGATAAGTGCACTGAATGTGTCGGTTTCCACGATGAACCTCAATGTGCTGCAGTTTGTCCTGTTGATTGCTGTGTTCCCGATCCAAAACACGTTGAGGATAAAGAAACACTATTAAAGAAAAAAGAATATCTTGATAGTTTAGGCAGATAATTATTCATTTCACATGGCTATCTAAAAGATTTATTCATTCAAAATAAATTCTTTTGATAGCCTTTTTTATTTTTAGAAAAACATAAATCTCAAAATTCCATTCTTGAGAAACATTTTTAACAAATTTCAATCTTCTAATTATTTTCAATACATTTTTTGGCATTAAAGTGGTTAATATTTGTAAGCACAAATAATTATTGGAGAAAAAATGGCTTACAAAATAACAGAAGAATGTATCAACTGTGGTGCTTGTGTTTCAGAATGCCCAAACGATGCAATTTATGAAGCTGGCACTAATTGGGAACTAAACGGACAAGTATATGGTGAAGGAGATGCAGCTCCTTCAGGAGCAACTGGTTTCTATTCTGAAGAATTTACATATATTGTTCCGGATAAATGCACTGAATGTGTGGGTTATTACGATGAACCTCAGTGCGTAGCAAGCTGTCCTAATGAAGCTGTTGTAAAAATTTAATTTCATAATAACTTCCTTTTTTTGTTGGTTAATTGGTTAATTGGGGGTTTAATGGGGCAAAAGGGCATAAAATAAATGCCCTTTTTTTATTTTAAACTTAATAGAAATTTTAATTAAAATTTTAGAGTTTTATTTGGAAGAAGTTTGTAAAATAAGTGACCTTTCTGAAGGTAAAGGCAAAAGATTTATAATTGATGATGAGGAGATTGCCATATTTATGGTTAATGGAAAAGTTTATGCTTTAAGTAACATCTGTCCACATCAGCATTCTGCAATTATTTATGATGGAATTATCGAAGAAGAATATGTCGTCTGTCCAGCTCACGGATGGAAATTTCGTTTATCGGATGGGAAAAAAGAAAATGGATACAATGGATTGAAGTCATTTCCTGTAAAAATTATAGACAACAAAGTTTTTGTTGATGTCAGTAAATCAAAAATTAATTGGTAAACTTGAAAAAAATAAATAACGAATTAGTTGTTAAATTAGCCAAAGATTTTGGTTTTGATTTAGTGGGATTTGCAAAAGCTGACATTCTCAGCGACGAAATTCTTTTATATGAGAACTGGTTGAGAAATAAATTCCAAGCTGGAATGGATTATATGACCAAGAATATTGACAAGAAAAAAGATTTAAGAAAGATTCTTCCCGAAGTTAAAAGTATCATTTCACTCGGACTAAACTATTACAAAGATGACAACTATTCTGATATTCCTTCCAAATCGGGTAAAGTTTCGAGATATGCATGGGGAAAAGATTATCATAAAGTAATAAAAGAAATGCTTCGAAAATTAGAAATTAGATTAAAAGAAATTGACAAAGAATTTATCTCCATATCTTATGTTGATACAGGTCCGGTGATGGATAAAGTTTGGGCTGTTAGAGCAGGACTCGGATGGATGGGTAAAAATACAAATATTATAAATAGAAATATTGGTAGTTGGTTTTTTATAGCTAATATTCTTTGTAATTATGAGTTCGAATATTCAAATCAGATTGAGGATTTTTGTGGTTCGTGCAATGCTTGTATTGAAGCTTGTCCCACTAATGCAATAATAGTTCCTTATGTGGTTGATTCAAATAAATGTATATCATATCAAACCATTGAAAATAAAGATGTTATCTCAGATCAACTTAAAGGTAAGTTTGATAATTGGGCTTTTGGATGCGACATTTGTCAGGACGTTTGTCCATGGAACATTAGGTTTAGCGAAGAATCTCCCTTACCCGAATTTGGTGCAGAAAACAAATTTCTTAATTACAAGGAAATTCAGAAAATGAATGAAGAGGAATTCAATTCCAAATATAAAAACTCGCCAATCAGAAGAAGTAAATTAAAAGGGATTAAACGAAACCTCTCATTTCTTTTTGACTAAATAATTTTTAATGAATCAACTTTAAAATTCTATCAGTTCTGATTGAGCCAAGAAGTCTGAAAAAATCTGAAAAAGGAATATTTCTATCCCAAGAAAACAGGATTATAAATGCTTCACCTATAACAGCATCACGAGAAACAAATCCCCAGAATCTGCTATCCAGACTATCATCACGATTATCTCCCATCATAAAATAATAGTCTTTCTTAAAGGTGTAAGAATTAACTTTTTCATTATTTATGTAAATATCATTTCCGCGAATTTCAACAACTCTTTCACCGAATTCTCTATCAATCAAAGTTCGCCATTCTTCTACATTATCAATGTTTAATTCAATGGTCATACCTTTTTTAGGAACAACTAAAGGACCGTAATTATCTTCATTCCAGGGCTTTCCTTTTGGAAAAATTCTGGGTTCAGGAAAACCTTTTGGCAGTGGTCTTAATCCTGCATTGGAAAATCCTCGGTAATATTTTATGAAAGGAGGACGCCAGAACTCTTTTCCATTAACAAAAACGACTTTATCTATTATTTCAATTGTGTCGCCGGGTAATCCGATGCATCTTTTTACATAATTTATTCCTTTTTCAAAAGGCTCAAGCTGATCTCTGTCGCCGGGATACTCAAATACTACAACGTCACCGGGTTTTGGCTCCTTAATTGCCGGTAAAGTAAAATAAGGTAAAGCAATTTCAGTAAAAGGTATGTACCTCGGTGAGCTTGAACCGTAAATGAATTTATTAACTATAACGAAATCTCCAACCAGAATCGTATCTTCCATTGAACCAGTAGGAATTCTTGTGTTTTGAATTATAAATGTAATTATAAAAAATGCTGCAATGCCGGCATAAAACAATTGTTTAATGAATTCTAAAAATCTTTTGATTGGTGGTTTATTCTTATCTTCTTTCTCTTGAGGATGAAAGTAGTTGTATATTTTCTTCTTTAAAGTTTCTCTGAAATTTGAACCTTCTAACAATTAATAATCTCCTATATTTTATTTTTTTTGTTATTCAATTCCTCGATTAAAATTTTGTTCACCATTTGAGGATTTGCTTTTCCTTGAGTTAATTTCATAATCTGACCAACAAAAAATCCAACAACCTTTTCTTTTCCAGAAAGATATTCATTTAGTTGATCAGGATTTTTTTCAATAACCTTTTTAACAATTTCTAAGATAGTTTTTTCATCTGAAATCTGAATTAAATTCTTTTCTTTCACAATAATTTCAGGATCTTGATTGCTCTCAAGCATAATTTGAAAAACTTCTTTTGCAATTTTACTACTAATTACTCCATCAGAAATTAAATTTATTAGTTTCGATAAATTTTCTGGTTGAATGGTGAATTCTTTAATTGAAATATTTTTTGAATTCAGAACCGACATTACATCAACCATTATCCAATTACTTGCAGATTTATAGTCTCTTGAATTTTTAGCAACCATTTCGTAATACTCAGCTATATCTTTTTCCTGCGTAAGAATTTCTGCGTCATATTTAGGCAATGAATATGATTCAATAAATCGATTTGACCGAGCATCAGGTAATTCAGGAATTGAATGATTGATCTTATTGTACCATTCATCATTTATGAATAAGGGAATGAGATCGGGGTCGGGGAAATATCTGTAATCGTGCTCTTCTTCTTTAGTTCTCATTGGATAAGCATGCTCCAAATCAGCATTCCATAAAAGTGTTTGTTGAATAATTTCTTCACCATCTTCTAATGCATCAATTTGTCTGCTTATTTCATACTCAAGAGCTTTTTCAACATTTCTGAATGAGTTCATATTTTTAATTTCAGTTTTAACACCGAGATTATTATCACCTTTTAATCGAACGGAAATATTTGCATCACATCTTAACGAGCCTTCTTCCATATTCCCGTCACAAATTTCTAAATACTGCACGATTTGTTTTATTTTCGTTAAATACAAATAAGCTTCTTCCGGTGAAGAAATATCCGGCTCAGTTACAATTTCAATCAATGGGACACCACAACGGTTAACATCAATTAAGGTTGTATCTGATTTATCGTGAATTGATTTTCCGGCATCTTCTTCTAAATGAATTCTTTTAATTCTTATATTCTTTTGAACACCATCTTTAGTTGTGATTTTCAAAAATCCATTCTCACAAAGAGGTTCTTCGTACTGAGAAATTTGATAACCTTTCGGCAAATCAGGATAAAAATAATTTTTCCTTGCGAAGATTGAATGCCGGTTTATGTTACAATTAGTTGCAATTCCCATCATCACTGCAAATTCGACAGCTCTTTTATTCAGAACTGGCAATACACCAGGATGTCCAAGACAAACAGGACAAACATTAGTATTTGGTTTATTTCCAAACTTTGTTGAACATCCGCAAAAAAGCTTCGTTTCAGTAAGAAGTTGTGCGTGTACTTCTAATCCGATTACTGGTTCGTATTTTTGATTGAACTTTGACATAATTTATTTTGAATTCAAATATATACTATCACACTCAAATATCTTTCGGAAAATTGGATATAGTAACTAACATCAATCTTTATAAAATTGTTAATTCAATAATCTATTACTAACTTAAATCAAAAATTATTCAAATATATGAATAGATTCTCTAATGCTTTTATACTAATTGGAATTGCTTTATTCACTTTATTTATCTTATTGATTGATCTTGGAAATTATCGAATCACAATTACTGCTGCAGTTGCAATTCTAATGGCTTTCTGGTGGATGACAGAGGCTATTCCTTTGTATGTTACTTCTTTAATTCCATTAGTTGTTTTTCCTTTGTCAGGGATTTTATCAGCATCGAAAATTTCTGACTCATATATTAACTCTATAATATTTTTATTCCTTGGTGGATTTTTAATCGCAATTGCTATTGAATCTTGGAATTTGCATAAAAGGATAGCACTTAAAATAATTTTATTCTTTGGAACAAAACCTTCAAGATTGCTTTTAGGATTCATGGTTGCTTCTGCATTTTTATCAATGTGGATATCTAATACAGCCACTGCATTGATGATGCTTCCGGTTGCTTTTGCTGTAATGAAACAATTTTCCGAATCATCGGAAGAAAATGTTAATCTTTCGAAAGCATTATTATTAGGTATTGCTTACTCTTGTTCAATTGGAGGAATAGCAACTTTGGTTGGGACTCAACCTAATCTTGTTTTTTTAAGAGTTGTTAAAATTTCTTTTCCTGCTTCTCCTCAAGTTAATTTTGTTGACTGGATGATGATGGCTTTACCAATTTCGATTTTAATCTTACTTTTAGCTTGCATTGTGATTAGATTTTTATTTAAGCTGAACAAAATCGAATCAAATATTCAACAATTATCGGATAGGAATTTAATCCTTTCAGAATATAAAAAATTAGGTCCTATGAGTTATGAAGAAAAAGTCGTTGCAGCAGTTTTTCTGATGACTGTGATTCTGTGGATAACAAGAACTAATATTGAAATGGGTTTTATAAAGCTTACTGGTTGGTCAAACCTTCTTAACTTGCAGAATTATGTTGATGACAGCACAGTCGCGATTTTCTCTGCTTTGATATTGTTTTTAATTCCAGCTAAGAGTAAAAATATAATTGATACAAAAAGAATTTTATCAATAAATGCAATTGAAAAAGTACCGTGGAGTGTAATTCTACTTTTTGGTGGTGGATTTGCATTGGCTACTGCTTTTACTGAAAGTGGATTATCAACTTTTATTGGGTCGAAATTGAAAAACTTTGGTCATATTGATATAATTTTCCTGATTTTTATTATTTCAATTACGATTAATTTTCTAACAGAATTCACTTCGAACACAGCTGTTACTCAAATGATTTTACCAGTTTTATCTTCAATTGCTATTTCACTTAACTATCATCCTTTTCTTTTGATGATACCAGCTACTCTTGCAGCGTCAATGGCATTTATGTTACCAGTTGGTACTCCTCCGAACACTATAGTTTTTTCTAGTAATAAGTTAAAAATTATTGATATGGTAAAAACAGGATTTTTATTAAATTTATTGAGTACAATTGTTATTTCACTGATAGTTTACTTTTTAGGAAACATTATTTTCGATCTGAGCATTTTCCCAGATTGGGCTAAGTGAGAATTTAAAGAAGCTTTAATGAATGAAAAGAATACTATTTATTTCTTCTGTATCAATCTACCTATTGTTGATTAACATCAGCTGCAGAGTTGATATAATTGAGCCGAACAATCCTGCCGGCAATAAAAATATTCCTGTAAGAGAAGGAAAAGAAAATTATTTCAATGTTGCTATTAATGCTGATAAACTTACAACCGAAATGAATTTTGATGCAAATTTTAGCTCAGAGGTCAATAGCATTTTATTGAAGGTTAATGATAAACAGAGTGGTACTTGCACTCTCCGAATAATTAGTTCTGATAATAGAATTTTATATTCATCAATCATTGAAATCAGTGACATTGATGTCAGACAAAGAATCAATCAAGGTATTCCAAGTAAAATTAGACTTATTTATGATAATTTTACAGGTAAAATAAAAATAGTAATTAGTAAATCATCTTTTTAATTAAGGATAGAATTTTATGAAAAATATTCTAGTCTTTCTTCTACTAATATTTTCATTCAAAGGATTTTCTCAATTGGCAAGTTCATATTTTCCGGGAAATGAGGGTTATGTTTGGCATTACAAAATGACTCCCTTGGATACGCTTAATAATCCAATAGATAGTTTGACCTCTTTTAGAGTTGATTCATTTGCTACTACTTCTGACATTTATAATAAAAGTGCAAAAGTTGTTTTAACTAAAGCAGGTGATGATCCATTTCTTTATGAAGAACCCTTCCTCGACACAATCTTATATAGTTTTGAACAGAATACAGGTTTTGAATATTTGGGAATGAATCAATTGGGTTTACTAATTGATTTCATTAGTCAGTTTTTTCAGGATTCAACAGGCGGAGTTTTTAATTTCTTCAAGTCTTTTGAAGGATGGAAGTCGTATTACCGATTTACAAATACAGTTAATTCTCAATATACCATTTTGCAAAGAGATACTACTTTTACTATAGATACATTGACATTGCCTCTGAGATTTCAGATCTTAGGGAAAAGATTTAATGACCAGCAAATTATCACTGATCTCGGAACTTTTAATTGTAAAAAATTTACAATCGAAAGGAGATTAAGTTATTTACTTGTATTTCCACCACCGATTCCACCATTAGCTGTAAAAATTCTCGGTATAATGGATACACTTTGGATTGCACCACAAAATTGGATTGTTAAATCATTTATTCCTTCTACACTAATAGATTTGAGCATTGTTGGTTTTGGTTCCTTTACAATTCCGGGAATGAAGATGGATATTTTAGTCCCGCCATTGAGTATAAATGAGATTAACAATTTAGTTACAGATTTTGAGTTATATCAGAATTATCCGAATCCTTTCAATCCTACAACAGTAATTAGTTGGCAGTCACCTGTGAGTAGTTGGCAAACTTTGAAAGTATTTGATATTCTTGGAAACGAAGTTACAACTTTAGTAAATGAGTTTAGAGATGCCGGGAATTATCAGATTACGTTTAATGCTTCAGGTCTTTCATCAGGAGTTTATTTTTATCAATTGAAGTCAGGGGATTATATCGCATCAAAAAAAATGATAATAATGAAGTAAGCAAGATGAAAAGAAAAATCTTTAAATCATTTCTTTTGTTTTTAATAATAATATTGTCTTACTCTTGTGATAAAGGAATCGCTCCACTACCAGAACAACAGGAGGTTTCAGGTTTTGAAGGTACAATTTTTTTCGTAAGTAGTTGGCCTGATAGTATTAGAAGAACACATCTTGTAATTTTCAAGAATCCATTACTTCAGCCTTGGGACTTTGTTATTTTTAATCTTAAATTCATTAGCAATGAAATACCATTTGGCGTTCGATCCTACAAATTCAGCTCACTTGATAGCGCTGTTATCCCTGTTTCACCGGGACCATTTGAACCGGGAGATTATGCTTATGTAGCAGTGGCTCATCAAACAACAGAAGAATTATCGCTTGCAAGAAAAGATTGGTTTGTAAGTGGTGTTTATTATGTTAATAATGATACTTCAAAACCAGGAATTTTGAGAATTGAGCCAAATAAAATTACAAGAAATGTCAATATCAGAGTTGACTTCAATAGATTACCAACTCAACCACCGGGTGGATAGTTTATGATAAAATTCATATTAGTTTTTATTCTGTTTTTATCAGCTAAGCTTTATTGTCAGTCATTCAATATATCAGGTAGAGTTACAGATAGTGAATTTAATCCAATTCCAGGGGTTAATATTGTTCTGTCCAATTTATCTAAAGGAGATGCAACAGATGAGAAAGGAAAATATGAAATTAAAAATTTATCCCCCGGAAATTATGAGATTGAATTTTCTGCTATTGGCTACGCCAAGAAAAAATTAAAAGTTACAGTTGCAAATAAATCAATTACCTTAAATGTTATTTTGTATTCTGAACCGATTAAGACGGATGAAATTCTTGTAACAGCAGGAAAGTATGAACAGAAAAAATCTGAACTTCCTGTTAGTGCTGAAATCATTCAAGGTTCTTTTTTAACAGAAAGAAATTTTCGAAATCTTGAACTTGCAATGAGATATGTTCCGGGAGTTACAATGACTGAAGATCAAATCAGTATTAGAGGTTCAAGTGGATATAGCAGAGGTGTTGGAGCAAGGGCACTCGTTACTATTGATGGTTTGCCATTTTATACTGGTGATACTGGTGAGATTGTTTGGGAGATGATTCCAACTACTGAAATTCAACGAGTTGAAATTATTAAAGGTGCAGCAAGTTCTCTCTACGGCTCTTCAGCAATTGGCGGAGTTGTTAATGCGATCACCAAAGAGATTTCAAAATTTCCAAGAACGATGGTTAATACCTTCTATGGTTTTTATGATAAACCTCATTATAAAGAATGGGATTGGTCGGGGAAATATAGACCTTTTAATGGATTAACATTCTCACATTCTAATACCTTCGGCGATTTAGGTTTTAATATATCCTTTACAAGGTTGGAAGATTTAAGTTACAGAAGAGACGACTTTTCAAAAAAATACATCGGTTTTTTGAAAATGAATTATAAATTAAATCAATCTTCTGATATAACTTTTCTTGCTAATACATTCAATAAAAAAGGCGGAAGTTTTCTGTACTGGAAAGATTCCAGAAATGCTTTAGTTAATTCTGAATTTGTAACAACTAACAGAATAGAAACCAACAGATATTTGTTTGGTTTAGCATATAAAAATATTCTCGACAAAAATTCCATTTTGTATCTGAAAGGAAATTATTATCGTAATAATTTTATTGACAATGGCGCTCCTGCTAATGTTTCAACTTCTCATTTATATAGACTTGAAACCCAACTAACTTCGAGCATAGATGAAAATATTATTGTATCATCAGGTGCTGAAGTTATTCCATCAAAAGTAAATTCAAGTTTGTTCGGCAATCCTAAAGCTTTTACTGCTGGTATTTACTCCGCTGCTGATTTCAAATTTAATTTTCCTCTAATCATTTCAATTGGATTAAGATATGATTACGGAAAAATTGATACGCTTGAGTCATCAGGTTCTCTTTCACCGAAATTAGGACTTAATTACAGATTTACAGATAATTTTATTTTGAGATCATCAATTGGAACGGGGTTTAGAAACCCATCCTTAGCTGAAGCATTCACATCAACTTCTACAAGTGGAATAACTGTTAAGCCAAATCCTAAAATCAAACCGGAACGAAATATAACTTTTGAGATTGGTTTCAATTATTCAATACAGTCTTTAATTGAGTTTGACCTTTCAGTTTTTCAAAATGAATACTTTGAAATGATTGAAGCAAGTGTCGATCCCAGAGATGGTTTAATATTTTTTAATAATCTATTAAGAGCCAGAATTCAAGGCTTGGAGTTTGGTTCTACTATAAATATAATTTCGGGAATATTAAAAGCTGGATTTTCATATTCGTACTTAAATTCAAAAGACTTAGAAAAGAATTTATCACTCAAATACAGACCAAGACAGACGATTAACAGTTCAATCGAATTTACTAACTGGCATTTTGGAGTGGGAATATTTTTCAAATATCAAAGCAGAGTTGATGAAATTGATAATGAATTAATTGATCTTGGAATAGTAAGAGATGGTAAACTTCGTGTCCCTGTTTATCAAACGGATGTTAGTTTAAGTTATGATTTAATTTCATTAAATATTCCTTTAGCTTTTTATTTCAACGTAAAAAATCTCTTCAATTACAATTACGTTGAATTAGTCGGGAATCTAAGACCGATTAGAAATTTTTCTTTCGGATTTAATTTGATACTATAGCTTGCTTAAATTCAGACTGAAAAATTTATTTAAAAAATATTTGTGAGGTCGGAATGAAAAGGCTATCATTTATTTTTTTGATGATTTTTTCAAACATAGTTTTTTCTCAGCAGGCAAATGAATTTTTCCCCAATCAACTGGGATATGTTTGGAATTATAAAGTAACGCCTCTGGATTCAATAAATAATCCTATAGTTCAATTGGAATATTTCCGGAAAGATTCTTTTGGTGTTGTAAGTAATTATAAGGGACGAATGGCAAATATAGTTTTCTCAAAAGAAGGTGGTTGGCAAACAATTAATTCTCAACCATATCTTGATACAAATTTTTATAGTTTTGAAGGCACAATCGGTTTTGAGTATTTCAGCTCATCGGGAATTGAACCTTTCCTTTTACAATTAGATTCATTACAACTTGATCCCAACTTCAATTTTGTTACTTTCTTTAAATCTTTGCAGAACTGGTATTCAGTTTACAGATTTGCAGCAAATGTAAATTCAATTTATACTCTAATGCAAAAAGACACTACTATCTCAAACTTTAATATTCGTTTTCGATATGCAGCAATTCGAAATCATGATCAAACTGTATCAACTTTAATCGGAACATTCAACTGTAAAAAATTTACAACAGTGTGGGACTTTTCTTTGCTGGTGGGTTCTTTCGTATTTCCTCTTTTCTCGATAGATGATACAGTCTGGATTGCACCCGGGAATTGGATGGTGCAGGCATATCAACCTTCAAAATCTGTTGATTTATCTTTGTTAGGAATCCCACCATTCAAAATAACGGGGAGAAGAATTCACATAATTGATCAAATAACAAACATTGATGATGAGTCTTTCATTGTTCATGATTTTGTTCTGTTTCAAAATTATCCAAATCCTTTTGGTAATACTCTGAATTCTAATAATCCAACTACTAAAATTAGTTGGCAATCTTCAATTGGAAGTAGGCAAATTTTGAAAGTTTATGATATACTTGGTAATGAAGTAGCTACTCTTGTTGATGAATACAGAGATGCGGGGAAATATGAGTTCGAATTTGATGCGGAAAGATTGCCTTCAGGAGTATATTTTTACAAACTTCAAAATGGTGAACAAATTCAAGTTAAAAAAATGATATTAATAAGATAATAATCGGAATATAATGAGATTAAAAACTATTACAGAAAAACAAACAGGGGAGTTATTGGAAAGAGAACAAGTTGATGAAAATCTAAAATGGAATCTTAAGGATATTTATGAATCAGATGAAAAATGGGAAGAAGATTTTAAGTGGGTGGAAACTAATTATCCAAAAATTTCTCAATTCAAAGGAAAGATAAATTCATCATCTTCAATATTACTCGAATGTCTGAAATCTAATGAGGAAATCGAAATCAAATTAGATAGATTAGCATTATATGCAATGCTCTCAAAAGATTCTGATGTGCGGGTTCAAGTTTATCAATCAATGGATAACAGAATTAAATCTCTGTATTCCAAAGTTCTCGCAGAATCATCATTTATTAAACCTGAAATTTTAAGTATTGATAAAAATGATCTCGATTTGTGGATTGATGAAAATGAAGAATTGAAAATTTATAAACATTATTTTGATGACATTTTCAGATCGAAAGAACACACACACGATCCTAAAATTGAATCAATACTTGCAATGACTTCAGAAATTGCTCACGTCCCTTATAACACATTTTCAATTCTAACTAATGCTGATCTAAAATTTCCTACAATAAAAGATGAAAATGGAAATGACTATCAACTTTCTCATGGACGGTTTTATTCTTCTTTATATTCTAAAAATAGAGAATTCAGAGAGAATGCTTTTAAGGGATATATGTCTGTGTTTAAAGAATATGCTAATTCACTAAACACAATTTTTAATGGAAACCTTAAAGCAAAAATTTTTTGTGCCAAAGTCAGAAATTTCAATTCAGCTTTGGAGGCAGCTTTATTCAGAGATAATATTCCTTTAAGCATTTATAAAAATCTCATCGAATCAGTTGGCAATAATCTTCAGCAAATGCACAGATGGGCTGAATTAAAAAGAAAATTATTGAATCTTAATCAATTAAATCCTTTTGATACTTATGTTAGTCTCTTCGATAGCATTACCGAAAAAAAATATACGTATGAAGAATCCAAGGAATTATTAAAAAATTCTTTTAAAGTATTTGGTGATAATTATCTTTCTATTTTAGAAAAAGCTTTTAATGAAAGATGGATTGATGTCGCTGAAACAAAGGGAAAACGAAGCGGAGCTTATTCTTCGGGGACAACTTATGGAGTTCATCCTTATGTACTTCTTAACTGGAATTATCAACTAAATGATGTATTTACTTTTGCTCACGAAATGGGACATAATCTTCATTCTTATTTCACAGGAATAACACAGCCCTACGTTTATGCAAACTATTCAATCTTTCTTGCCGAAGTTGCATCAACTTTAAATGAAGGACTTTTGATGGAATTTATGATAAATAATTCAAAGCAGAAAGAAGAGAAAATAATTCTGATTGAAAAATATTTGAATAATATTACTACAACATTTTATCGTCAAATAATGTTTGCTGAATTTGAAATGAAAGTTTATGAATTAACTGAAAGTGGCTCTTATCTCACTGTAGATGATTTATGCAAACTTTATTCTTCCTTATACAAAAAATATTGGGGAGATGCGATGGATGTTATTGATGAAGAATCCTACACGTGGGCAAGAGTTCCGCATTTTTATTATAACTTCTATGTTTTTCAATATGCAACCGGATTCGCTGCTTCGGAAATTTTACTAAAAAATTTCAAAGAAAAAGGAGAATTAGCCGTTAATAAATATCTTGATTTTCTAAAATCTGGCTCTCATAAATATTCAATTGAGATTTTGGAAGATGCTGGTGTTGATATGAATTCAATTGAACCGATTGAAGCAGTAGCAGTCAAAATGGAAAGTCTTCTAAATCAACTCGAGAATCTAATCAACTAAAGGAATACAAATGAAAGTTTACAGTAAAAAGGAATTGAATGAATACCATCAATCTTTAACTTATGATGATATCAGTTTAATTCCTACAGAAGTATCAAGAATTAAATCAAGAACAGAAGCTACAACTAATACAAATTTTTTAGGACTGAAATTAAAACTTCCGGTTCTCTCAAGTCCAATGGATACAGTAACGGGCATTGAGATGGCAGAAAAACTATCAAGATTAGGTTGTCTCGGAATTTTAAACAGATTTGATTCTTCTCTTACTGAAGTTCTTAACAAAAAAAATAAATTAAATATTAAATCAGTTTCAATTAGCTTGAATACAGGATTAGATGTTGTCGAGAAATTAGTTGAAAATAAAATGATAATCTGTATTGACACTGCTAATGCAAATAATAGAGAAGTTCTTAAAAAATGCGAAGAAATAAAAAAGAAATTTGATACTCAGATAATCATCGGAAACATAGCTCACGGAGGCACACTTGAACAATTGGAAGACGCTGGTGCTGATGCTGTCAGAGTCGGAATAGGAAGTGGAAGCGTGTGTACAACTTCAATTCAAACGGGAATAGGAATTGGTCAGGTATCATCAATACTAAACGTGTTCTTCAGTCGTGAAGAGAAAAAATTAAAAATCAAAATCATAGCAGACGGTGGAATTAAAAGTCCAGGAGATGTTGCAAAAGCTATTGCATTAGGTGCGGATGTAGTTATGTTAGGAAGAATGCTTTCTGGAACTAAAGAAACTCCCGGAGAAGTAATTAAGTACAAAGGACAGCTTTGGAAAAAATATCGTGGTTCAGCTTCATTTGGAGTTAAGATGCGAAATGAATTTATTGAAGGCGAAGAAACAATGGTTGCATACAAAGGCACTGTTGAAAATGTTATCAACGCTATTTCAGATGGATTAAGAAGCTCTATGAGTTATATGAATTGCTTTAATATTGCTGACCTGAAAAAAGTAGAGACATTTGCAATTTTATCAAATAGTTCGTATTTGGAAAGGCTTCCAAAAATATAATCTCAAAAAAATCAGAAGGGAATTGTTATACGTTACTTTATAATTCTTTTTTCACTTTTTATTCTTCAGAATTTTTCCAATGCTCAGAACGAGCAGATGAATGTTGATGAGCAAATCAAAATTTGGATGAAATATTCTACTCCCGGAAAAGCTCATAATGAATTTGCGAAATATGTTGGTGACTGGAATGTTGTTTCAAAAATGTGGCAAGCTCCTGATACTGAACCAGTTATTTCTGAAGGGACAGTAAATATGAAATTGTTATTAGGCGGACGTTATTTCAAAACTGCTTATAATGCAACTTATATGGGAATGCCTTTTGAAGGTATTGCGGTAGATGCTTATGATAATGCAAAAAAACAATATATAAGCATATGGATGGATAATGTCGGAACAGGAATTTCTATGATGTATGGCAAAAGTGATGATGAAGGAAAAACAATTTTTTATGAAGGGCTTATGTTTGATCCAATTCAAAATAAAGATGTTAAAATTAAGTCCATTGTTCACTACATTAGTGAAAATGAAATTCAGATGGAAATGTATGGCTATTATAATGATGTAGAATTCAAGTCAATGGAGATGAAATATACCAGATAAATATCATTGAAAAATCTCAAAGAAAAATTAGAATACTACTACAAGTATTTTAATCAATCTAAAATTGAATCAGACCCGGTTCAATTTCCGCATCGTTTTAGTGAACCGGAAGATATTGAAGTGATGGCTTTCATTTCATCCATATTTGCATATGGGAAAATTGATCAAATTCTCTCTACCCTTGAAGAATTTTTAGCTATCTCTGAAAATCAACCTTATGAATTTATTTTAAACTTTAATAAAAAAATTAAGTTGAAGTTACACCATAGATTTTATAGCACTGATGATATAAAAAATTCATTTGCAATTCTAAAAATTATTTTGATAAAGCATAAGTCAGTTAAGAATTTATTCCTTTCAGGATATTCGGAAAAGCACTCGAATGTTAAACAGGCTATTTCAGTATTTTCAAAAAATATTTTAAGATTGTATGAAGAACATTCATTAGTTATCAATCACGCTGTAAAATTTATGTTTCCACTACCTGAGAAAGGAAGTGCCTGTAAAAGGATGAATCTCTTTCTTCGGTGGATGGTAAGAAAAGATAAAATTGATTTTGGTCTTTGGCAGGAGATCGAAAAAAATAAGTTGATTATTCCAGTTGATACACACATCGCTAAAATTAGCAAACAATTGAAATTGACTAACAGAAATAATGTCAGTTGGAAAATGGCTGAGGAAATAACCGATAGCTTAAAAAGGTTCAATGAGAATGATCCAGTCAAATATGATTTCTCATTATGTCATCTTGGGATAAATAAAATGGAATTTTCATTAAAGAATGATTATAGAATTAGGAATTGAATATATAAATTTGCACAAACAAAATAATACTTTCATTACATAATTAAGTTATCTTCCATTTATAGGAGAAGCATTATGTCAGATCAAAAACGTTTCGTTCCTTTCGTCTCATCCGAGACAAATATGGCTGAATTCACAATACGTGCACTTATCATTGGATTAGTAATGTCTGTTGTATTAGGTGCAGCAAACGCTTACCTTGGATTAAAAGCAGGTATGACAATCGCCGCCACATATCCAGCAGCAGTTATTGGAATGGCAGTTTTAAGATTATTAAAAGGTTCAATTCTCGAGGAAAATTTTGCAAGAACTGTTGGTTCAATCGGTGAATCAATAGCTGCCGGAGCTATATTCACTTTACCTGCATTTTTCATCGCTGGAATTTGGGTCCCATTTTACACAACAACGAATTACTTCATTTCTGTTGCAATTATGGTGGCAGGCGGTGTCTTAGGAATAATGTTTGTCGCTATGTTAAGAAGAGTTTTAGTTGAAGATGCAGAACTTCCATTTCCTGAATCAGTTGCTGCTGCTGAAATTCACAAAGCTGGTCAAAGAGGTGGCTCAAGTTCAAAGTTTCTTTTTACTGCTATGGGTATTGGTGCTGTTATTAAAGCTTTAGGAATGTTGAAATTATATGCTACAAGTTTCAAACACATCTTATCTATAGGACAAGGTAAGCTACTTTTTATCTCTCCAGATGTTAAACCAGCTTATATGGGAGTTGGCTATATAATTGGTCCTAAATTAGCAGCGTTAAATTTCAGTGGTGGACTTATTGCATGGGGTCTTTTAACTCCAATAATTGCTTACTTTAAATTTCAAAATGTTGAATTACCAGCAGATTTTAATTGGTTAGATGCAATGACTCAAGTTTGGAAAGATTTTGTAAGACCAATTGCAATAGGTGGAATGTTAGTCGGAGCTGGTTATACTCTATTTAGAATGAGAAAAAGTTTGGGTGCAGGAATTTCTCGTTCAGTTAAAGATGTTAAAAAGGCTGCTTCAGGTATTCAAACCTCTGATAGAGTAGAAAAAGATATTAATATCAAAACAGTTGCTCTGATTATTTTAGCAACTTCAATTGGCATTTTCTTTATCTATAATTACTTTGCACAAGATATTGTTGCTGCATTAGTAGCTACTATTGTTCTTGTTGTTGCTGGATTTTTCTTCTCAGCTGTTTCTGGTTATTTAGTTGGAATAATTGGCTCTAGTAATAATCCTGTTAGTGGTTTAACAATATCAACATTAGTTATTGCTGCTGTTCTGATGGTAGCTTTAGGAATGAAAGGGACACAAGGAGTTGCTGCAGTTATTGGAGTAGCTGCGGTTATTTGTGTCGCAGCAGCAGTAGCTGGCGAAATGTTCCAGGATTTGAAAGCTGGTCATATTCTTGGAGGAACGCCGTGGAAAATGCAAACGGGTAACATAATTGGTGCTATCGTTTCTTCATTAATTATGTTTTTACCTCTCTTAGTTCTTCACGAAGGTGATATTAAGATGGGAGGAACCGGTTTTGGCGGCGAAAATATACCTGCTCCACAAGCTTCTTTAATGGCTATTCTTTCTCAAGGTATTGTTGCGGGTCAAATGCAATGGATTTTAATTATTACTGGTATGTTAATGGGGTTTGGGTTTATTTTGATGAATGTAAAAAGTCCTATGCTTGTAAGTGTAGGAATGTATCTTCCTTTAGGTACTACATTTGCAATTTTTGTCGGAGGTTTAATCAAAGGGCTAGTAGAAAAGATTTCCGAAAAGAAACAATTCAATGATGCTCAAAAAGCAAGAGTAGAGAATACCGGAATTCTTTTAGCTGCAGGAATGATTGCCGGAGAAGCACTTATTGGATTACTGTTTGCTGGTTTTGCATTTTATGATGTGAAATTATTTGGCTTCTTTGATTCACCTGGATTTTTAATTAGCATACTTGTTTTTGTATTTATAGCTTGGTATTTTACTAAAGTTCCGGTAGCTAATGCAGGTAAACCTGATGAACCTGCTCCTCCACAGGTTTCAATGTAATTAATTTTTAGGAAGCTGTCTAGAATCTATTTGGACAGCTTCCCTAAACTCATATTCAAATATAAAATAGTGATAGTTTCATTTTTAAAAAGAAGGAAAATTCTTAAATCAGCTAATACATTAGACCTTCATCCTGTAAAGAATTATTCGGAAGAATTAGACTCTGATGGAATGGTTAGAGTTTTGGTTCCTAAGATTAAGAATCATTTTATTAGAAAAGTTTTTGATAAATATATTAAAAATATTTTCATAAAAGTGAAACTTGATAAATACGGCTCTGAAGTTTGGAAAAACATTGATGGGATTAAAGATGTGGACACGATTGTTAAAGATATGTCGAAAAATTTTTCATCAGAAACTTCTGAAATTGAGAGTAGAACCATTAATTTTATATTTTTATTATATCAACAAGGGTTTATCACATTTAATGAATTAAAAAATAAATAGGAGTAATTATGGGAAGCATTTTAGGACATCTTGAGCCAAAATTATTATGGCATCATTTTGAAGAAATTTGTAAATATCCTCGGCCATCAAAAAAAGAAGAAAAGATTGCTGCTTATGTTGTTTCGGTAGCTGAAAAACTGAATCTGAACTGGGAGAAGGATAAGTTCGGAAATATTTTAATTAAAAAACCCGCAACTCCCGGATTTGAAGACAGAAAAACAGTTACTCTCCAATCGCATATAGATATGGTTTGTGAAAAGAACAGAGATGTTGTTCACGATTTTGATAATGATCCAATTCAGCCATATATTGACGGTGAATGGGTAAAAGCAAAGGGAACAACTTTGGGTGCAGATAATGGTATTGGTGCTGCTGCTGCTTTAGCAGTGCTTGAATCTTCAGACCTTCAACACGGTCCAATTGAAGCCTTATTCACGCTCGATGAAGAGACAGGTCTTACAGGTGCAGCAAATCTTAAAAAGAATTGGTTAAAAGGTGATATTCTAATCAATATGGATTCAGAGGAATTAATGTCACTTTACATTGGTTGTTCGGGTGGTAGAAACACTTTTGCAACATTCAAGTTCAAGCAAGAAAAAACGCCTAAAAATTATATTGCATTTGAAGCAAAAGTTGAAGGATTAAAAGGTGGACACTCTGGATTAGAGATTCACGTTGGTCGCGGTAATGCATTGAAAATTTTATCAAGACTTCTTTGGAATTATCTCAAACAAGGTAATTTCCTCCTTGCTAAAATGGAAGGTGGCAATAAACATAATGCAATTCCAAGAGAAGCTTTCGCTGATGTTTTAGTTCCGAAAAATGATGAGAAGAAATTCAAAAAGTTTGTTTCTGAATTTAATAAAATCGTTAAAGAAGAATTTGCCACACTCGAACCAGATTTAAAAGTTTCTGTCTCAAAAATTGATTTACCGGAAAAAGTTATTGATGGAAAAACAACTAAAAGATTATTAAATGCTCTTTATATTGTCCCTCACGGAGTAGTTAAAATGTCTCCGGATATTCCTCAATTAGTTGAGACATCAAACAATTTGGCAGTTTTATCAATGGAGGGGAAGACTTTTAAAATAGTTACTAGTCAAAGAAGTTCTGTTGCAAGCGAGATTGTTGATATTACGAATGTTGTCTCAGCTGTTTTCGAATTAGCAGGTGCAGAATTAAGTTTTGGCGATGGTTATCCTGGTTGGAAACCCGACATTAATTCTGAAATTCTTGGAGTCTTCAAATCTACATTCAAGAGAATGTACGGACACGATCCAGAAATAAAAGCTATTCACGCAGGATTGGAATGCGGTATTATTAAAGAAAAATATCCGAATATGGATATGATTTCTTTTGGTCCTACAATGTTTGGAGTTCATTCTCCTGATGAAAGACTGAAAATTGATACTGTACCCGAATTCTGGAATCAATTAACTACAGTCCTGAAAAATATTCCTGTCAGATAAAAGTAATTATTTTATAACAAGCAGATACTGATGAAAAAGTATCTGCTTTTCATTTTTGAGGATTATGAATCAAATTAATCTAAAACCAGAACCGAGCACTTTTTTAAGATGGCTTGCTTTACTATTAGTAAGCCTTGGAATGTTTGGTAATTATTATATTTATGACAGCATAAGTCCTTTAGCTGATTTGTTGAAATATCAATTGGGTTTTTCTGATTCGAACATCGGACTGCTCAATGCAATTTATAGCTTTCCAAATATTCTGATGGTTTTGATTGGAGGTTTAATTATTGACAGAATTGGAACAAGAACTTCTGTTCTGATTTTTACCGGGTTGATAATGTTAGGAGCAATTATCACTGCTTTAACAGGGAATTTGCTCATAATGGTAACAGGCAGACTTGTTTTTGGTTTAGGTGCCGAATCAATGATAGTTGCAATCACGACAATTATTGCCCGATGGTTCAAAGGGAAAGAACTTTCATTTGCATTTGGATTAAACTTAACAGTTGCACGATTGGGTTCTTTTCTCGCTCTAAATTCTCCAACGTGGGGTAAAGAGTTGTATCAATACTGGCAGTCACCGTTACTAATTACAGTATATGCTGGAATATTTGCATTTGTAATGATTATTATCTATTTCTTATTGGATTTATATGCTACTAAGAATTATGATATGCCATTAGAAGGTAATCAAGATAAAATTATTTTTAAAGAAATATTCCAATTTCCTAAGTCATTCTGGTTTATAACAGCTCTTTGTGTTACATTTTACTCTGCGATGTTCCCGTTTCAAACATTTGCAATTAAATTTTTTCAGGAAGCTCACGGAACAACCAGAGAAGTCGGTGGTAATCTTTCAAGTATTCTTACTCTATTTGCAATGATTTTTACTCCATTATTTGGTTTGTTAGCTGACAAAATTGGGAAAAGGTCATTATTAATGATGTTTGGATCACTTTTAATTATTCCTGTTTATTTAATGATGGCTTATAAATTTGGCAGACCTGATATTATGACAGAAAATGATTTTATTAAAATCAGTTTTTCTTTTTTTGATATAGATGCGATGATTCCGATTTATTTAATTTATCCTATGGCAATGATGGGAATAGCATTTTCACTTATTCCAGCAGTAATGTGGCCATCGGTTGCAATTATTGTCCCAAATGCTAAATTGGGTACAGCTTATGGTTTAATGACTATGATTCAGAATATTGGATTGTTTGGTTTTAATCTTTTGATTGGATTTGCAAATGATTTTGCCGGTGCAAGTGCTCAGAATCCTGAAGGTTATAATTTAGGAATGTGGATTTTCTCAATACTTGGTTTTCTTGGTTTGATCTTCTCATATCTTTTAAGGAGAAGTGAGTTAGGGCAGGGTGGACACGGGTTAGATGATGGGATGAAAAAATGAAACCATTTATTTTCTTATTCATATTAATTTTTTCGTCAAACTTTGTTAAAGCTCAATCCTTCGGTTTCGGGTGTCTTGGATTAGTTGGAGGTTATGGAGGTTTTACTTATCAACAGTATCAACCCGGCTTATTGAAAGATTATGTAGTAGAGTTTAATTCATTTAAAACAAAAGAGTTAAATGATTTTGGTAAAGCAGAAGGTTATAGGTTCGGAATAAATTTTTTCAGAGCAAGATTTAGTGGATTTTTTATAACAGCAAAAGGTTTCTATCAGCAATTGGAAGAATCTCACGATGCACAAAAATTTTCAAGAGTAGGCACTCAAGATTTTAACTATGAATTAAAATTTAAAAGCTTTGGTGTTGGATTAGATGTGGGGATTCCAATATACTCCAGATTACTTTGGAAAATTGTTGATGGAGCAGTTCTTGTCAATACAATTAGACTAACTGAAACAGTAAACAATTTTTCTGGAACAAACGTTAGAAAATTCGACAATGAGAAACCTGAAATAGGATATTCAGTTGGTTCAGGTTTCGTTTTAGATATATTAAAAAACTATGTTAGTATAGAAGGAATTGTAGGATATAGTTTCTTTCAAATAGACAAAATGATTTCTGAAGATAAAACTAAATTTGAAGATTTACTCACAACTCCTGAAAATAATAAACCATTTATAAAATCAGGTGGATTTAATGCAGCAGTTCAATTGAATATTGGATTTCCACTTTAATGGGTAGCAATATGAAAAAAATTACAAAACTCGATACAGCTTCTCAGATTGCAATTAGAGATTGCATGGGAGCCAAGAAAACAGAAAAGATTTTAATTATCACAGATGAAATAAAAAGAGAGATTGGTCTGTCATTGTATGAAAATGCATTGAGATTAGGTCATTATGCTTTGCTTGTTGAAATGAAATCCGGAAAAGTTAATGGGGAGGAACCTCCAGAAGAAGTTGCTGAATTGATGCAAAAATTTGATGTTGTCTTTTGCCCGACTGCCAAATCTTTAACTCATACTAATGCGCGAAGAGCCGCATCTGCCAAGGGAGTTAGAATTGCTACTTTCCCTGGAATTACTAAAGACGTGATGATTCGTGGAATGAACGCAGATTATAAAAAAATTGCTGCACTTTCAATAAAACTTAAAAATATTTTGGAGAAGGGAAGTTTTATAAAAGTTACTTCACCAACAGGAACAGATATTTCATTTTCGATTGAAGGAAGAACAGCTTACGCAAGCAAAGGTTTATTTCATGCTAAAGGAGAAAGCGGTAATCTTCCTACAGGTGAAACTTATTTAGCTCCTGTTGAAGGAACTGCTAACGGTGTTTTTGTTGTTGACGGCTCTATGGCAGGTTTGGGATTAATTAAAAATGCTAATATCAGAATTGAAGTTGAAAATGGATATGCAACAAAAATCACTGGCGGTGCAATTGCAACTAAATTGAGAAAGCAACTTGATGCAGTTGGTAAAGATGCCAGAAATATTGCTGAATTTGGAATAGGTACAAACGATTCTGCAAAACTTAGTGGAGTTTTGCTTGAAGATGAGAAAGTAATGGGAACTATTCACATTGCATTAGGAAATAATGTTTCGATGGGTGGTAATGTAAATGTTCCGATTCATCTTGATGGAGTTGTGAAAAAGCCAACAGTTTGGTTAGATGATAAATTATTGATGAAAGATGGTAAACTCTTAGTTTAATGCTCAATATTAAATTTCCATTGTTAATTTTTAATTGTTAATTCTTAATTCAAAGCTAAGATGTCTATTCTACCTATTACAGTTTACGGCGATAGTATTTTAAGAAAAAAAGCTTCACCTGTTTTAGAGATTGATGATACTCTCATTTCTATAATAAGAAATATGTTTCAAACAATGCATAATGCTAATGGAATTGGATTAGCTGCCAATCAAATTGGTTTGGCTAAGCGAGTTTTTATTGTTGATGTTTCGCCTGTTGAAGGCTATGAAAAAATCAAACCTATGACTTTATTGAATCCCAAAATTGTTAGTAAATCTGATGATCTTGATTCTTATGAAGAAGGTTGTCTTAGTATTCCGGAACTTAAATCTGAAGTTATTAGACCTAAAGGAATTGAAATTTCGTTTTTTGATCTTGATATGAAGGAGTATAAAATGGAAGTGGATGATTTAATTGCAAGAGTTATTCAACACGAACTTGATCACTTAAATGGAGTTTTATTTATTGACCATCTTAGTGAGGAGAATAAGAAAAAGTTTAAAAAACATCTCAACAAAATCAAAAACAGAAAGCTTGATGTTGGGTATCCAATAACTGAATCTTCAACTTATACCTTATACAAATAATCTTAATGAGAATTGTTTTCTTAGGAACTCCTGATTTTTCACTCCCATCGTTAAAAGCAATATATCATAGTTCTGATGAATTAATTGCTGTAGTTACAGTTCCAGATAAAGAACAAGGAAGAGGTCAAAAACTTTCTTTCAGCCCTGTTAAGAAATTTGCGATTGAAAATAACATTCCGGTATTCCAACCTGAAAAGTTAAAGGGTAATGAAGAATTTATAAACCAAATGAAAGAATTGCAGCCTGATTTATTTGTTGTGGTTGCTTTCAGGATTCTTCCAAAAGAAATCTTTGAAATTCCAAAATTTGGTTCGTTTAATTTACATGCTTCACTTCTTCCAAAATATAGAGGAGCTGCACCAATTCAGTGGGCTTTGATTAATAGTGAATCCGAAACTGGTTTAACAACTTTCAAATTAGCTGAGAAAGTGGATACAGGTAATATTTATCTTCAAACCAAAGTTCCAATTTTCCCTGAAGATAATTTTGGTACTCTGCACGATAGAATGAGTGAACTTGGAGCTGACATTGTTGTAAAAACTATTGAAATGATCAAAGATGGAAATTATAAACTGACTCCTCAAGATGACTCTTTAGCTTCACCTGCTCCAAAAATTACAAAAGAAATTTGTAAAATTGACTGGAACAAATCAGCACTCGAAATTCATAATCTTGTTAGAGGTCTCTCGCCCTATCCAGCTGCTTTTTTCTATTTCGGAGAGAAAATAATAAAAATTTACAAAACCGAAATAGCTAAAGATTTAAAGTTATCTCCTTCAGAATTTTATCAAACAAAAAATGAATTATTTGTTGGTTGCGGAAAAGATTCAATTAAAATACTTGAGATTCAACAAGAAGGCAAAAAAAGAATGGGTATAGAGGAGTTCTTAAGAGGTTTTAGTTTTATCCGATGAACGCATAATAGAAATCAGAAATCCAAGTTTATAAAAATCAAAAAGCCAAAGACTAATAAATCCACTGATTAAAATTTTTCTAATTAAGGTCTGCAAAACTTTCCATTTGATATAAAATAAATTATCTAATCTCAGTCTTTTAATCAGATAAAATTTTTTTAATAGAGTAACTTCATCAATGAAGTCTTTTTCATAATTCATGAACTTAAGAATTAGATTTAAGTTTTCTATACTGCTTTCAGTTTTCCTAATAAATTCTTCATTAGTTTCCAAATCACCATTGAGTACAGGATTATTTATGTGATATATTTTTATGCCCGCTTTCTTTAATTCATAACCGAATAAAGTATCCTCGTGTCCGTAGAGAGTTAATCTTTCATCAAATTTTATTTTTTCAAAGAGAGATTTTTTAATCAAAAAGTTATTTGACATAAAAGGAAAATTTGTCGAATCAGAATATATCGAAGCTGGATTTTGCTCTCTTACAAGACAGTACTTCCATCTAAGTAATTTATTCCTTTCAGGTTTTGTCTGCGGATAAATTCTTCCTCCGACGATAACATTCTTATCTTTAGTGATGGCACTAAGATAATTTTTTATAAAATCTGAGTTGATGATTTTAGAATCACAATCAAGAAATAACAAATAATCATAGCTTGCAAATTGCAAAAACATATTACGGATTTTGGCTCTCCCAATATTTTCATCTAATTGAATGTATTTTGAAATGGATTGAATTTCTGAATTGATTTTTCTGAATGAAGCAACAGAGCAGTCATCAATAATGATTATTTCAGATTTTTGTTGTAAATCCTTGCATTGCGCATACAAAGATTTAACTAAATCTCTCACATCGAAATTAAAAACAGGAATACAAATAGAAATCATTTAAAAATTTTCTGAATAAATTGTTTATCAAAAAATAATGAAAATATTATAAAAGAGCTGAAGGATAAAATGTTTAACAGTTTATTTAATTTACTTCATCAAATTCATAAATTCTTTATGAGGAATTTCCTATGGGTTTTTCAACTGATGCAATTCACGCAGGTCAAATACCTGATCCAACAACAGGTGCGGTGATTACTCCAATTTATCAAACTTCAACTTACGCTCAATATGAACTCGGGAGAAGCACTGGCTTTGAATATGGAAGGGCACATAATTTTACTCGACAAGCTCTTGAGAAAAATATTGCAACTCTTGAAAAAGGAAAGTATGGAATTGCATTTTCATCAGGAGTAGCAGCAATTAATTCTATAATGAGTTTATTAAAAATTGGCGATCACGTAATCATTTCAGAAAATGTTTATGGCGGTACTTATCGTCTTTTTGAAATGATTGTAAAAAATTACGGAATTGAATTCTCTTGGATTGATACCAATAGTCAAACTGAAATTGAAAATAACATCCGTCAAAACACGAAGATTATTTATGTCGAGACACCGACTAACCCGATGCTGGTATTAACAGATTTAAGGATGATTTCTTCTGTTGCAAAAAAATATAATCTGATTTCTGTATGTGATAATACTTTTATGAGTCCATATTTTCAGAATCCACTCGATTTTGGAATTGATATAGTTATTCATAGCACAACAAAATATCTCAACGGACATAGTGATGTAATTGGTGGAGTAATTGTTACGAATGATGAAGAAATTCAGAATAAGATTAAATATTTCCAACGTGCATCAGGTTCGATTCCATCTCCTTTTGATTGCTGGTTGGTTTTGCGTTCAACTAAAACTTTAGCAGTAAGGATGAAACAGCATGAGCAAAATGCATTGCAGTTTGCAAAGTTTTTAGAGCAATCTGGAATAGCTAAAAAAGTTATCTATCCGGGATTGCAGAGTCATCCACAATATTATTTAGCAAAACAACAAATGCGAGGTTTTGGTGGAATTGTTTCTGCTGATTTTGGTGATGCGCAATTAGCGAGAAAAATATTGAATGGAGTAAAAGTATTCACATTAGCCGAAAGTCTTGGAGGTGTTGAAAGTTTAGTATGTCAGCCTTTTTCAATGACTCACGGTTCTGTACCAAAAGATAAAAAAGAAAAACTTGGTATTACTGAATCCTTAATCAGATTTTCAGTTGGACTTGAGGATATTGAAGATCTAATCGAAGATATACAAAATCTGATATAACTTTTTCAATCAAAAAATAATTTATTAAGTTTGCCTACAGTTAATCTAAATAATTTATAAGGAGCATTATGAAAGTCAAATTCAATTTTTTCTCTTTTTTGTTATTAAGTGTTCTTCTTTATATGAGCACTGCATTTTCACAATATGATCTCTGGAATGAACAGAATGAAAGTGAAATCGAAATAGTAGGCGAGCGATATATCAAACCGAATACCTACAAAGTTTTTAAGCTAAATCTTGATGCTTTTTCGGCACTTTTATCAGATGTCCCGATGGAATATTCTATGGAAGCGACGACAAAAATAAGAATAATTCATATCCCAATGCCGGACGGTTCTTTCCAAAGATTCAGATTTGTTGAATCGCCGGTAATGGCTCCTGAGTTGGCGAGAAAAGCTCCGGATGTAAGAACTTTTCTTGGTTATGGTATTGATGACAAATATGCTTCAGTTAGGTTTGACATTACACCTCAAGGATTTCACGCAATGATATTATCTCCGAATGGTAGAGTGTTTGTTGATCCATATTCGAAAGGAGATCGGGAAAATTATATTTCGTATTATTCTCGTGATTATGTTAATCCGAATAAAACAAGGGAGTGTGAGCTAATTGCTCTGAAAGATAGAGTAAACGAAATGAATTATCTTCTGCAAAATCTTGAAAGCAGTTTAATTGGTCCACAATTAAGGACTTACAGATTAGCTTTGGCTTGCACTGGTGAATATGCAACCTTTCACGGTGGAACTGTTCCTTTAGTGAGAGCTGCAATGGTTACCTCTGTTAACAGAGTAGTAGGTGTTTATGAAAAAGAATTAGGTATAAGAATGGTGTTAGTTCCAAACAATGACACATTGATTTTTCTTAATGCTTCCACTGATCCATATTCAAATAATAATGGAACAGCAATGTTAACTCAAAATCAAACTACAATTGATTCAAGGATTGGTTCAGCCAACTATGATATCGGACATGTATTTAGCACTGGTGGCGGAGGAGTTGCTTATTTGGCAGTAGTTTGTGTTAATGGATATAAAGCAGGAGGAGTTACTGGTTCTCCACAACCAGTCGGTGATCCTTTTGACATTGATTATGTAGCTCACGAAATGGGACATCAGTTTGGTGCTAATCATACATTCAATAGTGTAACTGGAAGTTGCGGAGGTGGGAATAGAGTTGCCTCGAGAGCATATGAACCAGGTAGCGGCTCAACAATAATGGCTTACGCGGGAATTTGTGGCTCTGATAATTTACAATCAAATAGTGACCCATATTTTCATGTTGCAAGTTATAATGAAATTGTCGCTTATACGAATAATGGTACTGGAAATAGCTGTGCACAAATTACAAATACCGGAAATTCTGCTCCGATAGTTTCAGTTCCTGCAGGTGGTTTCTACATTCCGAAAAGTACTCCATTTGCATTAACAGGTTCGGCTACCGATCCAAATAATGATCCTTTAACTTATGATTGGCAGCAATTTGATTTGGGACCAGCTGGCACTTGGAACAATCCATCCGGTAATGCTCCAATTTTCAGAGTATGGAATCCAACAACAAGCCCAACCAGAACTTTTCCAAGACTTCAAAATTTATTAAATAATACTATGGCTGTTGGTGAAGTTATGCCGACATATTCAAGAACACTTACATTCAGATTAGTTGTCAGAGATAATAAAGCTGGAGGTGGTGGAGTTGATTTTGCTCAAATTCAATTTCAGGTTGATGGCAACTCAGGTCCTTTTGTAGTTACATATCCTAATACTAATCTAACTTTGCCAGGATATTCTAATCAGATAATTACCTGGGATGTTGCTAATACTAATTTAGCTCCTGTTAATTGTTCTAATGTAAACATTCTTTTATCAACTGATGGAGGTAATACATTTCCAATCGTATTAGCTTCCAATACTCCTAATGATGGTTCTGAAGCAGTTCTATTACCAGCAAATCAAACAACTCAGGCAAGAATTAAAGTTGAAGCTGTTGGAAATATTTTCTTTGATATATCCAATGTTAATTTTAGCATTCAGGGTGTAATACCAGTCGAATTAGTTTCGTTTACTCATTCTATAATTGATAATGGAGTTATGCTCAATTGGAAAACAGCAACTGAAACTAATAATGCTGGCTTCAGTATTGAAAGAAGCAGAGATAGTGAAAATTATACTGAGATTGGTTTTGTTGGTGGAAGAGGAACTACAACAGAGCCGCAGAGCTATTCTTTTATTGATGATAAAATTGAATCAGGTAAGTATTATTATCGCTTGAAGCAAATAGATTTTGATGGAAAATTTTCTTATGTAGGTGAAGTATTAGTTGATATTGGCGCACCAAATAAATATGTCTTAGAACAGAATTATCCCAATCCATTTTCCGCTGGGGGCGGATCCGCAAATGGCGGAAATCCAAATACAGTCATTAAATTTGCTTTGCCTGAAAAATCAGAAGTAGTAATTAAAGTATTTAATTCACTCGGACAAGAGATTTCTAAACTAGTTAATAATGAATTTGAAGCAGGTGTTCATCAAATTGAATTTGACGCAAGTAATTTAACTAGTGGTGTTTATTACTATAAAATGGAAACACCGAAGTTTAGTCAAATAAGAAAAATGATTGTTGTGAAGTAAACCTTATTTTCAACCCCCTCTATTGCGATACCAGGAGGGGGTTAAATTAAACTCATCATAAAATTTATAAAGACTTTTTATATCTCATTGTAGAAAGAATTGTTTTAACAGTTATTGCTGTAATGATAATGATACCACCAATTATCGCATTTAACTTTGGAATCTCTCCATAGCCCAAAAAAACCCAGATTGGATTTAAGACAGGTTCAAACATTGAAATGATAGATGCCTCAACCGCTTTTATCCGCTGAATTCCATAACTAAATAAAGCATAAGGGACTGCAATTTGAAATACTCCAAGAAAAGAAACCATTGCTAAATCATTTGTATTCAATGTCTGAAGTTCAAGGATGAATGGAATACAAAAAAGACTAACTAAAATGTTTCCGTAAAAAATTGATGCTTCACCAAATTTACCTTCATTCTTTTTCATTCCGAGGAAAAATGCAGCAAAAGCAAGTCCAGCTAATAATGCAGCTATGTTTCCGTTAATATCTCCGGGGGATAATTCTCCTACGAAGAATAAAATCATTCCAAAAAAACAAACAGCAATAGTGATTATGTTAATTTTTTCATATTTTGTTTTTGTTAATATCGGCTCGAATATCAAAACATAAATCGGGGCAGTTGATTGTAAAAATATTGCATTAGCTGCAGTTGTTGTTTTGGTTGCATAAACAAATAAAATGAGAACAATTGCGTAATTGATTGAATTTAGGAGTGCAAGAGGATTTAATCTCAAAACTCTTTTTCTAAAAATTAAAATAAAGACAGTCGCAGCTATCAAACATCTGAAAAAGGATATTTGCATCGGCGAAAGAGAAATCAGTTTAATGAATAATCCTCCTGAACTCCAAAGAAGAGCTGTTAAAAATACTGCAAAAATTCCTTTGAGATGTTCAGGGGAATTTTTCATCAATTATATCAGCGGATAAAAACCATTTTTTTCGTTTCTGTAAAATTACCGGAACGAAGCTGATAGAAATAAATACCAGATGGCAATGAGTTTTTCATTTGATAAAATTTTGAGTGAGAACCAGATTCAAAAAAACCTTCAACAATTGTTTCCAATTCTTCTCCGATTGAATTATACAATTTTATTGATATGAAATCACCCTTTGGTTGCTGCCAACTGATTTTTGTTGTAAGATTATCTGTAGTTCCACCGAATCCTGTGTAAATAGAATTTCCAAAAGGATTCGGGTAATTTTGATCAAGTTTGAAAGTTGATGGAATATCAACTGATTCATCTTTTATGTTTGTTAAAATCTGCTGATATTTTACTCGTGCATTTTGAATTGCTAAATCCAAAGATTGTTTATTCATTCCACCTGCAATGGCAAAAGCTACACGAATACTATCGCCCGGATTGATTGAATAAGGACCTGAGGCAACAACTTGTGAAACATCGCCGGGACCTGCATTTTGTTTGCTTACACCACTTGAGATTGAGAGCCATTTTTCGTGATCAGCAAATCCATCGTAAATGCCGAAGCCACCATCACCGCTGTCATTTTTGATAGCATAAAATCCAAAATTCTCTGCTGAGATTAATCCAACACCAACCCAATTAAGACTAGGATTAGCAGTATTTCTTGTTATTCCGTATTTGACGTTATTATCCCAATTTGTAACATCACCATTACCGTCAACCATATCCCAATCGAAGAACAATCCGGTAAATAAATTATTTATCTGTGAAGTGCCATTATTGATAAACGTATAATCAAGAATAATAAAATTTTCATAAGGACTTTGTGAAAAGGAATATGATTTTAATTTTGAAGTGATTCCAATTTTATTTGTTCCTGCATTATTATCATTAAATACAGAATTCCCTTCAACATCAGCAATGCTTCCCGGAATCTTTAATGTGAAAGGTTGAACCACTGCAAAGTCATTATTCTGAACTGATTGATTTGCACCTCGAGCAGCGTCAGATATCCTTTCTGCTGAAGTTCCTAAAATCAAAGCTCCTTCAAAAAGTTGATTATTTGAATCGTTATACTTAAAACCTTGTCCTTGTGAATTGGTTGGATAATCGTTGAATGCAAGTGTACCTTTTGATGTAATAGTTAGTTTTACATTATTTCCACTTTGCGTTGCATAAGTTGGATTTGCAATAACTTCAATCCATTGAAAATCAGCATAGCTGCCATCAGTATATCTAATTAAGAAATTAACTAGTGCATTTTGCGGAGTTGTATTTGAAATTCTAAAAGTGAATTTATTATTTTGATTATTGAATTGCTGTAATGTGTTAACTGCTCCAACATTAAAAGTCCCACTCAGAACGGTTGAATAAGAAGTTCTTGATTCAAGTTGAATAGTAAGATTTGAAGTAGGGGAGAGATAGTTTACAAAAACAGCAGAAACAGTTATAGTTTCTCCTGATTGAAAAATACCATCGCCATTTCCACCAGGTTGCTCATCGGAAAAGGTTAAATCTATGGCTCTGACTGATTTTGAATTTGTATTGTTCAATGATTTGAATGCGTTTATTCTTCCATTACCTAAAAGAAACTGAAAACTTGGATTAACTGAGTTAATATCATCGCAATTAACTCTGATTTGTTCTCCTATTTGAATTGCATTGTATTGAGGAAATCTTGAAACTACCAATCCTGCTAAACCAGCTGTAAGAGGAGAAGCCATTGAAGTTCCGCTTAAAGTTGCGTAAGTATTGTTCTGCCAAGTATTATAGATATTGCTTCCCGGAGCGCTTACGTCAATTGTCTTTCCGAAATTTGAAAATGAAGAGCGGGCATCTGTATTTGTTGTCGAAGCAACTGATAAAGCACCTTTGTAAGAAGCAGGATAGAAAGGCTCACTTGAGTTGCTATTTCCAGCAGCACAAACTACTAATGAATTTTTAGAAATTGCATAATTGATTATTTCCTGTCCAAACATAGAAAATCCACTTCCACCCCAACTACAGTTAATTACTCTTGCTCCGTTATTTGCTGCATAGACTATTCCTTCATAGCCAAAAATTATATAAGGTCCATTTGGTCCTCTCAAATCATTTCTTGATGTTTTTATTGCCATTATTTTACACTTAAATCCGATTGAAGCCACACCTATTCCGTTATTTGTAACCGCAGAAGCGATGCCTGCAACGTGAGTTCCGTGGTCGGGTTGATCTTCCATTGGATCATTATCAGGAGTTCCGTTTAATCCACCAAAATCCCACCCACGAATGTCATCAATAAATCCGTTATTGTCATCATCAATTCCGTTGTTTGGAATTTCATTCCAGTTTCTCCAAATGTTTGCAGCTAAATCAGGATGATCCCAGTCAACTCCTGTATCAACAATTCCGATTGAAATCGTAGTATCGCCTTGACTAATATCCCAAGCTTGTGCGGCATTTATTCTTGTCAATCCATACTGCAGATTGTATGATGGATCGTTTGGTGTGAAGTTAAACTCATACACAAATTTTGGTTCTGCCCATTCAATTTCAGAGAAGGAATTAATTTTTGAACTAACGTAAAAAGGATCGGCTGAATCTTCATAATGAACTAATACAATTCTGGAGATTTCTGAATTCTTATTAAGTTTTTCAGGAAATAATAATTTTGATTCTTTAACGCTGAATAACTTCAGAAATTGAGCAAGATTAGAACTTAGAATCACATTTCCAGAACCATCGGTTGAAGGAGATGATTTTAATTTAAGTATAATTGTATTAGAAAGATAAAGAGTACCATTCTTTTCCAAAACCTTTTGTTGTGAATTGTTGGAATTAAATCCATAAAACAATAATGGAAGCAAAATAAGAATTGTACGAAGAAACCTGATTGAAAGCAGATATTTCATAGTTCTCCTTTTTTTGAATACAATTTAATGCCATCATTATTTTTATGAAAGTGCAAAGTTAACTTCAGTGACTTTTATGGAATATTATAATGTTAGTGTCGTGATTTGAATTTAATATTTTAAAATTGTCATTGTTTGTATATGCCCGTTTGACTTTAATCAACAAATCAGCAACATATAAAAATTTAGAAATTTCAATATTAAATGTTAAAGAAATAGAAGAATTGGATAGAGTAATAATTGAGAAATAATCGAGAGATTATTAAGAGATAATCGAGAGAATAGCGTATCTGGAGCGTATGTGGAACGACTTTAAAGTAAGATTTAAATGAGTTTGAATTGAAAGAATAATTTTAAACCATAAAATCTTTTACGAATGAATGTGAAGATTGGAAATTAGAAATTTGGAGTTAGCGAATTAAGAATGAAATTTTAATTAGTGATAATTCGTGAAATTCGTGGCTGAATTGGTCATTAGTCATTGGTCATTGGTCATTAGTCATTGGTCATTGGTCATTAGTCATTAGTCAATGGACATTTGAAATTCTTAACTGTTCATTGATATAATGCTAAAACCAAAATTATTTAATTAGTTTGGTAAAGCAAACTACAAACTAAAAAGTCGAAAAAAATCCCGCAGGGATGATATGATTATAGAAAATGAAAAACAAGACAAACAAAAAATCCCGAAGGGATGAAATTATTTTTAGGATGTAGGAGATAGGGGATTGGATGTTGGTCATTGGACA
>OGCI01000414.1_pt1 | contig 50868 bp, 46 predicted proteins | sample 1570021 | NCBI WGS metagenome assembly OGCI01 (sample SAMN06264664, study PRJEB24512) | hot springs metagenome | isolation source: Hot spring water | place: South Africa: Tshipise | collected 2015-06-21
GGGCGGTTGGGGACCGGCTCGCTACTACCGCTTCCCAGGCTTTCGGGGGACGCTTGGCTTCATCGGCTCTATGTCTGACCATTTCTGCGCGGAGTGCAACCGCTTGCGACTTACTGCGGACGGTCGGCTTAAGAACTGCCTTTTCTCGGGTGATGAGCTCGATGTGAAGGCGGCCGTCCGGGTGCGCGACCGGGAGGGGGTGCTCCGGGGCATCCGGCAGTCGCTCTCCTGCAAGACCTTTGACAAGAACCTGGTCCCCGGCCGGACTTCGCGGGGCATGTCGCAGGTAGGAGGCTGAGATGGAAGAAGCGCGACTGAGTCATGTGGACAGCCAGGGCGAAGCCCGTATGGTGGATGTGAGCGAGAAACTGCCCACCCGGCGCTTCGCGCGGGCTGGAGCTCGGGTATGGATGGCGCCTGCGACCCTACGCCTGCTCAAAGAGCAAGCCCTGCCTAAAGGCGATGTGCTCACCGTCGCCAAAGTGGCTGGGATCATGGCCGCTAAGCGTACTGCCGAGCTGGTGCCGCTCTGCCATCCCCTCTTTCTTACCCAGGTGGACCTGACGTTCAGCGTGATCGACGAGGACAGTCGGGTGGACATCGAGTGCGTCACCCGTACTGAGGAACGCACCGGCGTGGAGATGGAGGCTCTGGTGGGCGCTGCCGTTGCCGCTCTCACCATCTATGACATGTGTAAGGCAGTGGACCGCGGGATGATCATCGGTGACATCCGGCTGCTGGAGAAGACGGGGGGCAAGGAGGACTACCGGCGCGAAGAGGAGACCGTGCCTCGCCAGGTCGGAGAAGCGTCCAGCGGGGTCGCGGGTCCGCAGGCAGGGGCGGCTCCTGCCGGGGCTGGGCTCAGTGGTCGCGTGGTAGCCGTGAACGTCAGCGCGGGTAAAGGGGAACGGAAGAAGTCACAACCGGGGGTCAAGCTTGTTGCTGAACACGGCATAGAGGGGGATGGTCACGCTGGCACCGGGCACCGGCAAGTCAGCTTGCTCGCGCAGGAGTCGATCGACAAGATGGTGGCGCTCGGTCTGAAGGTGGGACCGGGTGACTTTGCAGAGAATGTCACCACCAGCGGGCTGGAGGTGGCCAAGTTGCCCCCAGGCACGGTGCTAGAGCTAGGCGAGGCCTTGGTGGAGATCACCCAAGTGGGAAAGGAGTGCCATAGCCGCTGTGCCATCTATTACCAGGCGGGCGACTGCGTCATGCCCCGGGAAGGGGTCTTTGTGCGCGTGTTGCGAGGCGGAAGAGTAGCGCCTGGCGATACGGTGCGAGTCACGGCCTGGGGCCTTGGTCACGCTGCCGGTGAAGCTAGAGGGCAGGAAAAGTAGTCCTGACAAGGAGCGGGAAGGAAACCCCAGTAGGAGATGACCAAGTGAGCGGCGCCGGCCCTTTGGATCCTAGCCCTATGCATCGTCCCCCGGAAGAGACCCGGTCTGGAGAACCGCCACGGGCGGTCCCCGCGCCGCTTCGCGCTGCGGTGGTCACTCTGAGCGACAAAGCCAGTGCCGGCCTACGTGAAGATACCGCGGGTCCTCTGCTTGCCGAGCTGCTACGCGAGATGGGGGCCGTGGTAGGCAGGCTGGTGGTGATCCCCGATGAGCAAGAGCAGATAGAGCAGGTGCTGATAGACCTGGCCGACAGTGGAGAGTACGACTTGGTGCTTACGACCGGTGGCACCGGCCTCGCCCCCCGTGACCGTACTCCCGAGGCTACGATAGCTGTGGCCGACCGCCTGGCCCCCGGCTTCGCCGAGGCCATGCGGTCGGCCTCCCTCGCTCTTACTCCCCATGCCATGCTCAGCCGGGCCGTGTCCGCCGTGCGCAAGAGGACGTTGATCATAAACATGCCCGGCAGCCCCAAAGCCTGCCGTGAGCACTTCGCGGTGATAGCCCCTGCCCTCCCGCACGCCGTGGAGACCCTCCGGGGCGAGGCTTACGAGTGCGGTCGGAGCGGATGAGAGGACTCAGAGCCGCGAAGAGTCAGAGCCGGGTGCTGGGCATCAGGGTCGAGCCCTTAAGGGCTTTGCGCTCCTTGGAAGCGTAGAGTTCGGCGTCTGCTTGCTGGAGCAAGAGCTCCGAGTCGGTGCCGTCCGCGGGGCAGGCCGAGGTGCCGAAACTGATGCTCAGGTCGACCGAGGATTCGCCCGGCCTGAGTCGGGTCTTGCTGAGGGACTCAGCAATGCGGCGTCCGACTGCTCGGGGTGAGTTCTTGTCTACCTCCGGCATGAGGATGACGAACTCGTCTCCGCCGAAACGGCAGGGGATATCCACATCGCGGATGCTGGACCGCATCAGATTGGCCAGGTGTTTGAGAGCGGCGTCTCCTGCTGCATGACCAAAGGTGTCGTTCAACCACTTCAGGTTGTCAAAGTCGAGCATGAGGAGCGCGAAAGGACGCTGGTAGCGCTTATAAAGCTCCACGTGGCGCTCCAGTTCCTGTTCCAGATAACGACGATTATGCAAGCCCGTGAGGATGTCGGTGTGGGCGAGCCGGTCCAGCTCGGCACTCGACTGCTCGTGGTAAGCCTCGGCAGCCGAGGTCAGGATTCGCCGCAGCCCAGCCCGCAGCACTTTGACCAGGCGCAGTACCTCACGGTCCTGTTGGCGCAGTCCCTGGGCCACCTGGTCCCAGATGGCTTCCTCTAACGCATCCAGGCTCTCGGCCAAGGCTCCCAGAGAGCCCGTCCCTTCTCGCTGAAGGAGACCGAGAGCGGCTGCCTGTTTGTAGTAGATGCCGCCGGGATCGAACTCGGAGAGGCTTTGTCTAGTGGCTAGGCAATCGGCCAGGCCCTGGATCAGCTCCAGTGAAGTGCGCACGCTTTCCTGGGTGGGAAATCTCTCCAGCGCTTCGACATCGTCGATGCTACTGATCAACCGGTTGAGCCATTCCCGGGTGATGTCCAGTTTGCGCTCTTCCAGGATGCGGGCAGCCTTCTGGAGGACCGCGCCAGGCTCAGTCATTTCCGTGGATTCCTGCGGCCGATCACCCTGGGACACCCATGGACCTCTTTGCGAGAAGAACCAAAACGTGCACTCATTCTACAATCATCGCGCTGAGCGTGCAAGAACCATCGCTTCCCCCCTCTGCTACTATTCTATCGGAAGGCCGGTAGGGGAAGAAGCTCACCGCGGCGCCAGATGCGGTGTACGGTTCACAGGTGGGAGAAGGGATGAAGATCGGTTTCGACGCCCGCGTCATGCGATACCGCGGCATCCGTACCTACTCTCGCAACCTCTTGCGCCACTTCGCCGCCTCGGGGCTCGAAGTCGTAGTCTTCTGCCAAGACCAGGAGAAAGAGGCGCTTCCTTGGGCCGAGAGTCTCTCTCTAGTGTCGGCCAACCTAGACCCCTTGGCTCCACACACCGGCAAGGCCTTCCGCACCTTGGTGGAAAAGAGTGGGGTCGACCTGCTCCATGTGCCGAGTCCGTGGGCACCAGTGCCCTTGACGGTGCCGCTCGTCGCCACCGTGCACGATGTGACGCCGCTCTTGTACCGGCGCAGTCTCCCGCCGATTCTTCGCTTTCGGTATAAGCGTCGACTGGAACAAGTGCTCCGGGAAGCCCGGCACATCATCACGGTTTCGAACATCTCTCTTTCGACCCTGATCGCTTATGGCGGAGTCGATCCGGCCAAGGTGAGTGTCATCCACAACGGGGTTTCCGAGCGCTTCCGGCCCGACGTCTCTGCCGAGGCTCGTGCTGCCGTGCGGCATAGGTACTTCCTACCCGAGCGGTTCGTGTTCTGGGCCGGGGACTTCCGACCCGAGAAGAACCTCTCGTTCTTGATCGAGGCCTGGGCTCGTCTCTACGCCCGCTCTCCCGACATTCCGGCCTTGGTGTTGGCCGGTAGTCAGACCGGCGAGTACCGGAAGCTCAAGAAGGAGGTGGAGAAGCGGCGGTTGGGCTCCCGAGTACTCTTCCCCGGTCTGATCCCTGACGAGGACATGCCCGCCGTCTACTCGGCCGCCACGCTCTTCGTATTCCCCTCTCTCCATGAAGGTTTCGGTCTGCCGCCCCTGGAGGCCATGGCTTGTGGGACGCCCTGTGTGGTGTCGGACTCCTCTTCTCTACCCGAGGTCACCGGTCCAGCCGCGCTGCGCTTCAATCCCACTTCCCTAGAACAGTTTGAGGACTGTGTGCTGCGAGCGCTGAACGATTGCGAGCTGTACGAGGGTCTGCGGGAGGCTGGCCTTCGCTGGGCGGCCAACTTCGTCTGGGAGAGAGCAGCCGAACAGACGATCCGCATTTACGAGCGGGTGCTCCGCGCCTAAGGAAAGACCTGACGATGAACGATCTCAGGGACTTCATCAAGGTCCTCGCGAAGGAGGGCCAACTCAAGGTCATCGACACGCCTGTAGACCCTCGACTCGAGATCACCGAGATCGCCGACCGTGTGGTCAAACGCGGCGGTCCGGCGCTTCTTTTCGTAAGGCCTCGGGGCCACTCCGTCCCGGTGCTCATAAACCAATTCGGCACGGCGGGACGCATGGCTTTGGCTCTGCGCGTGGGGTCTTTGGAGGAGCTCTCTGCGCGGATCGAGGCGTTTGTGGCCCTGGGACCCCTCGAGGGACTTCGTGAGAAGCTGGCGACTCTGCGTCGGCTGAAGGATCTCGCGGGGCTATCGCCTCGCCGAGTGCGGAAGGGATCTTGTCAGGAGGTGGTCCTCACCGGTCATCAGGTTGATTTGGGACAGCTCCCCGTCCTTCAGTGTTGGCCGCTGGATGCCGGCCGCTATATCACCCTGCCTCTGGTCTTCACACGCGACCCAGAGACGGGCCGACGCAACGTGGGTATGTACCGGCTGCAAGTGTTCGACCGTAACACCACTGGGATGCATTGGCATCTCCACAAGGACGCCGCTGAGCATTTCCGGGGCTGTGGAGGCAGGCTGGAGGTGGCCGTCGCCATCGGGACCGATCCCGCGCTCACTTATGCTGCTACGGCTCCGCTGCCAAGACAAATCGACGAGATGCTCTTTGCTGGCTTTCTACGGGGCAAGCCGGTGGAGATGGTCGCCTGCAAGACAGTGGACTTGGAAGTCCCGGCGCACGCGGAGATCGTGCTCGAGGGCTATGTTGACGTGGACGAACGGCGTCGAGAAGGACCTTTCGGCGACCACACCGGTTACTACTCACTAGCCGATGACTATCCTGTTTTCCACGTGACCGCGCTTACCCATCGGCGCGATCCTATCTACGCCACCACCATCGTGGGACAGGCTCCCATGGAGGATGCTTATCTGGGTAAGGCCACCGAGCGCTTGTTCCTACCCTTGCTCCGGCTGATGGCTCCTGAGGTGGTCGACTTGGATCTGCCCAAGGAAGGTGGCTTTCACAACTGTGTCCTGGTCTCGATCAAGAAGAGCTACCCGCTGCACGCTCGCAAAGTGATGCATGCGCTGTGGGGGACCGGCCAGCTCCAGTTCTCGAAGTGCATCGTGGTGGTCGACGGAGAAGTCGACGTCCACGACTACGCGCAGGTGGCCTGGCGCGTGCTGAACAACGTGGATTGGAAGCGCGATATCGCCGTGGTGGAAGGGCCACTGGATGTTCTCGACCACTCTTCGCCCCATCCTCTTTGGGGCGGAAAGATCGGTATCGACGCCACCCGCAAGTGGCCGGAAGAAGGACATGGTCGCGAGTGGCCCCCTGATGTGCAGATGTCGAATGAGGTCAAGGCGCGCATCGACCAGCTGTGGTCCTCTCTGGGGTTGGAGGAAGCCTTGGGGGCGCGACCGGGAGCGCGCTCGGTTTGAATCACATGCTTCTTACCTACGCCCGCCGTTTTGTGCGGCTTATCAAGTTCGAACACTCGGTTTTCGCTCTGCCCTTCGCTTACTCGGCGGCCTTCCTTGCTGAACTGCGTGTCCCCGGTTTCTGGCGTCTGTTTTGGATAACCGTGGCCATGGTGGCGGCCCGCAGCTTCGGCATGGCCATCAACCGGCTGATCGATGCGGAGATCGACGCTCGCAATCCGCGCACGGCGGGACGCGAGCTTCCCGCGGGGCGTCTCAGTCGGCGCCAGGTGTGGATATTCGCCCTGGTTTCGCTGGCCGTGCTCGTGGGAGCCACCTTCAATCTTCCCGTGATCACCCGGTACTTGTGGCCGGTGGTAGTCATCCCGATGGTGATCTACCCCTACACGAAGCGGTGGACCTGGAGCTGCCACCTCGTCCTGGGTCTGGCGGACGGCCTGGGACCGGCGGGAGCCTGGGTAGCGGTGACCGGCGTGGTGAGTTGGGAACCGTTCCTACTTGGGATTGGGGTGGGCCTATGGATCGCGGGTTTCGATGTGATCTATGCCTTCATGGATATCAAGGTAGACAGGGAGCAGGGTCTGCATTCGATCCCCGCCGATTTCGGGGAACGTTCGGCTTTGTGGGCTACGAGGCTGTTGCATTCGGGGGCTGTGGTCCTGCTGCTGGGCACGGGCCTCGTGCAGGGGGCTGGTCCCCTCTACTATCTGGGGGTGGGGGTATGTGCAGCTCTTCTTGCCTATGAGAACTGGCTGATGCGGCGGGCTGAGCTCGAGAAAGTAGGCGTGGCCTTCATGACCATGAACGGCATCATCAGCGTGGTGTTCTTGTTCTTCACCACTCTCAGTCTGTTCCTGCCGTGAGCCGCCTGGAGATCATGAGCCGCTGTCTGGGTACCATGACTCGCCGCCTGGCTGCTGGCGGGCGGTACGACTTGGAGCAGGAGCTCTCCTCCTGGCTAGCCTCGTGGTTGAGGCTGCCAGCGGTCGATGCCTCCCCCGAGCCTGGGCGGGTGATCCGCATGTTCGACGAGATCGCCCGTACTTATGACCGTCTGAACGACGTGATGACCGCAGGACTCCACCACCGCTGGCGGGAGCTTGGGGTGCTGGTAGCCCAGGTCAAGCCAGGCGACACTGTTCTCGACGTCTGCTGCGGCACGGGGGACTTCGCCTTCGCCTTGCGGCGAGCTGTCGGCAAGGAAGGACGGGTGGTGGCCGTGGATCTCTCCGCGGAGATGCTCACCGTGGCCAAGGAGAAGTGCGGCCGTAATCAGCTCCACGTGGATTTCGAACTGGCGGATGCGCTAGCTTTGCCCTTCCCGGACCGCAGCTTCGCTGCTTGCACCGTGGGGTTCGGGGTCCGCAACCTCCCGGACATCGTCCGCGGGTTCAGAGAGATGAGACGGGTCTGCCGAGAAGGGAGCAAAGTGGTGTGCCTTGAGATCACTCAGCCGCAGATCCCCGTGTTCCGCGAGTTCTACGGGCTCTGGTTCAGAGGCGTGGTGCCCCGCCTCGGCAGTCTTTTGGCTGGTGACCGCACGGCCTACAGCTACTTGCCTGCGTCGGTGGCCCGCTTCCCTGACCCAGAGAGGTTGAAGAGCCTGATGGAGCAGGCCGGCCTGCGCAACGTCCGCTACGAGATACTGGCGGGCGGCATCATCGCCCTTCACCACGGAGTCGCCTGACCAGCCCCCGGCCTACTGGGGGCTGCTGGACCGAAGCGTCGCCAACAGGGTCGGGAAAGCAGCGCCCAGGCTGGTCGGCGACAGCCAGGGTCTCGTCTCCTAGCTCAACAAAGGAGTCGCCCCACTCGCGTTCCAAGAGGGCGTAGGCAGTCGCGGAACTCTCCTCTAGAGTCTCGCCAGCATCCAAGATCAGCTAGTGGAGCTCGACGGTGGCGTAAGAGCCGGTCAGCTGGAGACGCAGAAGAAGGCTGGGCTGGAGATGGCGGACCAGCGGCCACTGGGCTGGTTTCTCGCTCTGCACTGGCTCCCAGCCCGCCAGCCACTCAAAGGCTATGCCGCTTTCCTCCCAGTGACCGCGTCCGCTGGTCGTCGTGGTGTCCGACGGCTGCGTAGTACTTTCTGGCTCAGAAGTGGGTCCCTTGTCACTAGGGGGGTCCACAGGCCGTCTGACGCAGAATCGCTAGAGCTGTGCCTCGCTCCCCCGTTCACCAGGAACCCTCTTGGCGCGGGCCGCTTCTGCCGATATTGAACGTCGAACCCGCACAGCTACTTTTAAGGCGCGAAAAGGATTGGGACCACCGAAGAAGAAACAGCTACTTACGCCCCAGTAGCGTGACGGTTAGAGGCGGCGCCTAGCTGGAGGTCCTGCAGGCTTATGTGGGTTGCTTTGATACACAACACCGCTCTGCTGATTGCTCTTACCGCCCTCTATAGCTTCGCGTCTCGGCTACGCGAGAAGCACGCGGTCTGGTTCACAATGTGCGCCGGACTTGTGTTTGGAGCCATTGCAGTAGCCGGCATGATGATGCCCGTAAAGTGCGCGCCGGGGATCATCTACGACGGACGGTCCATCGTGCTTTCCCTGGCCGGGCTCTTCGGCGGACCGATACCTGCAGGCATCGCGGTGGTCATTGCCGGCGCCTATCGAGCTATGCTGGGGGGAGCGGGTGTCTGGGCAGGGCTTGCCACGATCGTGGGCTCGCCACTTGTCGGCCTTGTCTTCCGCCGCTTATACCGGGTAAGCGCGGACAGGCCGGGAATTCTGGGCTTGTACATCGCTGGTTTCGCCACCCATGTGGTGATGCTCCTCTGCCAGCTGGCGTTCTTGCCTCGTAATGTGGCGGTCACGACTGCGGGAGACGTGTGGCTGCCCGTCGTATTGATTTTTCCGATCGCCACTGTGTTCGCAGGCGTGTTACTCCAGAGCGAGGAGCGGCGCTGGCTGGCTGAGAAGGAGCTCATCAGGAGCCGGGACATACTTCTGCAGTCACAGTCGATAGGAAGGGTGGGAACCTGGGAACTGGATCTGACCCGCGACTCCCTGCAGTGGTCCGACGAAGTCTTTCGCATTTTCGGCGTGGAGCCGGGCACGTTCGCTGGCACGTACGAAGCGTTCCTAGAGTGCATTCACCCCGGCGATCGCGAGGCCGTCAACGCAGCTTACTCAAGCTCAGTCGATAAGGGGCAAGAGGGCTATGAGACCGAACATCGCATCATCCGCGCGGATACCGGGGCCACCCGATGGGTGCACGAGAAGTGCATACACTTGAGGGACGCGAAGGGGCGCATCGTCCGCTCGATCGGCTTCGTGCAGGACATCACCGAGCGAAAGCAGTCTGAGTCTGAGCTTGAGCAGGCCAAGCAGTTTGCCGAGGACCTGATAAGCACGGCCAACGTGCTTTTCGTGCACCTGGACTACGATGGACGAGTGGTGAGTCTAAACCAAGCGGCCGAAGAGATCACGGGTTATCGTCTAGAGGAACTGAAGGGCAAGAGCTGGTTCGACACCCTGGTTCCCAAGGAGCGCTTTCCGCATGTCTGGGAGATGTTCGACCGCGCGAGAGTGAGCGGCGTTCTTCCCCGGTCATTTGAGAACCCGATCGTCACTAAGACTGGTGAAGAGCGCCAAATAGTCTGGCGTAACAGCCCGCTCCGCCAGGGAGGCAAGCTGGTGGGCACTATCTCGTTCGGGCTCGATGTCACCGAGCGTAAACGCGCTGAGGAGGCGCTCCAAGAGAGCGAACAACGTTTATCCCTGGCCCTGCAGATGGCCCGCGCTGGTCACTGGGATTATGACGTGGCCACTGACACGTTCTCGTTCAATGACAACTTCTATCGCATGGTCCGAACAACGGCAGACCAGATGGGCGGATACCGGATGTCATCGGCCGAGTACGCCCGCAGGTTTGTGCACCCTGATGATGCCCATCTGGTGGCCGCCGAGATAAGAGAAGCGCTAGAGACCAACGATCCGGCCTACAGCCGGCAACTGGAGCATCGCTTTCTCTATGCGGACGGCCAGGTTGGGTATATGGCGGTCCGCTTCGCCATTGTGAAAGATGCCGAAGGCCGCACCGTCCGGACCTATGGGGTCAACCAGGACATAACCGACCAGAAGCTGGCGGAGCAGGAGCGGGTGAGATTGCAGGAGCAGCTGCAGCAAGCCCAGAAGCTCGAGTCCATCGGTCGCCTTGCTGGTGGTATAGCTCATGACTTCAACAACATACTGAGTGTCATCCTGGGGTACGGCACCACCGTCCTCAGCGAACTGCCTGTGGACAGTCCGTTGCGCGCAGACATGACGGAGATCTTGACCGCCGGCGAACGGGCGGTGGCCCTTGTCCGCCAGCTCCTTGCTTTCAGTAGGAAGGAAGCCTTGGCACCTGTGCTGCTCGACCTGAACGATCTTGTGCGCAACCTAGAGAAGATGCTTTGCCGCCTGATCGGGGCGAACATCGCCCTCGAGTTGTCGCTGGACGAGCATCTTGGCACTGTCTTGGCTGACTCCAACCGTCTCGAGCAGGTGATAGTGAACCTGGTAGTGAACGCTTGCGATGCCATGCCTAAGGGCGGCAAGCTGCTCATCGAGACTGCAAATGCCAACCTGGACGAGACCTATGCCGCCACCCATCCGGAGGTGAAGTCCGGGGACTATGTACTGCTGGCGGTCACTGACACCGGACACGGCATGACGCCTGAGGTCAAAGAACACATTTTCGAACCTTTCTTTACTACCAAACAAAGAGGGACCGGGACCGGTCTCGGTCTCTCCACCGTCTGGAGGATCGTGAAACAGTCAGGCGGTCACATATCGGTGTACTCGGAAGTGGGCAAGGGAACTACGTTCCGGATCTACTTGCCCCGCGCCGAGGGTGGGGTAGCGCGGGAGGTGGTGGCACCAGAGGGGGTGCCGCCGGGCTTCTCGAGGGAAGATAAGCACATCCTTGTGGTTGAGGACGACGAGTCGTTGCGCAAGTTGATGACGGGTTCTCTTTCGAGGCTGGGTTATCGGGTCACGGCAGCGGCTGACGGTACCGAGGCTCTAAGACTGGTGGAGGAAGAAGGGTTGCAGCCCGACCTGGTTCTCACCGATCTCATCATGCCTAACCTGAGCGGCAAAGACCTGGTCGAGCAACTGAGGCGCAGAAGGCCGCAACAGGCAGTCCTTTACATGTCGGGTTACTCAGAAGACGCCCTGGCTCTCGGCGCTAGTCTACCCCCCGGTACTCTCTTCATCGAGAAGCCCTTCAGTCTGGACAGATTGGCGGCCAAGATTCACGAAGCGTTGGCACAAGGCTGACGGCCCGGACCAGTTTCTTCGGAGCCGTGTGATTCCCCTCGCGGTGGTGGCATCATCCCAGGTGTGTCCACTGCGCCTAGGGTGGGCGGCCGCCCTGCCTAGCCCTCGTGCTAGACTCCGCTTTATGTCCACTGAAGCGTCTCCAGATCCTCTCGCCGCCATCGAGGCGAAAGTCGAACGGGGAGAGCGGCTTACCGCCGCCGACGGGATAGCTCTGTTCGAGTCGCCCCAGCTCTTACGGGTCGGCCGTTTGGCGGACCAGGTGCGGCGGGGAAAGGCAGGAGACGATGTCTACTTCGTGGTCAACCGTCACATCAACTACACCAACGTCTGCCGCAACCGCTGCCGCTTCTGCGCTTTCTCGCGTGACGAGGGTGAACCGGGAGCTTACACGCTGACGGTCGAAGAAGTGCTCGCGAAGGCGGGGGAAGCTCTGGCAGAAGGTGCCACCGAGATACACATCGTGGGGGGTGAAAATCCGCGGCTGCCCTACGCGGACATGCGGGCCATGGTCGCCGGTATCCGGCGGATGGCGCCGGATGTGCACATCAAGGCTTTCACCGCCTCTGAGATCGCCTGCTTTGCTGAGAAAGAAGGTGTCACTCCCGAGGCCATCCTGCGCGATCTCAAGGAAGCAGGCCTCGACAGTCTTCCGGGTGGGGGAGCAGAGATCCTGTCGCAGCGGGTAAGAGCTGCGGTCTGCCCGGCGAAGATCTCGGGTGAAGAGTGGTTGGCCATCCACGAGACCGCACACCGGCTGGGACTCCGCACCAACGCCACCATGCTCTACGGGCATGTGGAGACCGTGGCCGAGCGCGTGGATCATCTGCTTCGCTTGCGGGAGCTGCAAGACCGGACAGGAGGCTTCCAAGCTTTCATTCCGCTCGCTTTTCAACCGGGGCGGAGCGCGCTCTCGCATCTTCCGGGACCTACTGGGGTCGACGACCTGAAGACCCTGGCGGTCGCTCGTCTGCTCCTCGACAACTTCCCGGCCATCAAGACCTACTGGGTCATGACCGGGATCAAGTTGGCCCAGACCGCTCTTTTCTTCGGTGCCAACGACATGGATGGCACCGTGGTCGAAGAGGTGATCTCGCTGCTTTCGGGAGCGGATTACGGACAGGCGATGCCCAAGGCCGAGCTGATACGCGTGATCCACGACGTAGGACGACCGGCGGTCGAGCGGGATGGAGCCTATCGGGTGCTCCGTCGGTACGAACCGCCGGGCGACAAGGAGGCTGAGGTATGACCGTGCGCGTGGGTCATATCGGGTTTCTCAATTGTTTTCCCCTCTATCACGGGTTGGAGCACAACGGACTGCTTCTGGCTGGCCGCGAGCTGGACCTTCCGGAACGGCCTGGGATCAAGCTGGTGCCCGGCGTGCCCACGGACCTTAATCGCATGCTGCTCGACGGCGAGATAGACTTCGGCCCCATCAGCTCTATAGCCTACGGTCGCCATTACCGTGCTCTCTTGCTGTCCCGCCATCTCAGTATCTCGTCGGAAGGCGCGGTGGACAGCATCCAGTTGGTCTCTCGTCATCCCCTAGAAGAGATCGAGAGCGTGGCCCTCACTCCCCAGAGCGCTACTTCGGTAGCTCTGCTCAAGACCTTGCTGAAGCTCCGCTTTCGGCGGGCTGTCGATTATGGTCGGCTGGAGGGGTCCGTGAGCGAGGCCCTGCGGCATTATGACGCCGTGCTCTTGATCGGGGACCAGGGTCTTGACGCTCTCTACTTTCCCCTCGCCGGCACCGAGTGCCACGACCTGGGCGCGCTGTGGCAAGAGTGGACGGGCCTGCCCATGGTCTATGCGGTGTGGGCGGCTCGCGAGGAACATGTGCGCGGCAACGGGCGGGAACTGATGGAGGTGGAGCGGGAGCTGGTGAGCTGCATGGATTATGGTCGCGAGCACCTCCCCGAAGTGGTGGAGGCCGCGCGCAGCCGGTCTCGTCTGGACCGGGCCGGGCTCACGCGTTACTTCGGGGTACTGCGGTACGACTTCGGCGAGGAGTATCAGGCCGGTCTGCGCCGGTTCTACGCACTGGCCCACGAGGCCGGTGAGCTTCCCGAGCTACCGGAGCTTCGCTTCATCGACGAGTACGTCGGTGTTGCGGACAGAGCCCGCGTCGAGCCGCGCTCAGCGGGAGAGGGGAAGCCATGAACCGTCTCACCGACCGAGAGGCGCTCGAGCTCCTTCGCTCCCGCGACCTCCTTGCGGTCGGGGCGCTGGCCCACGAGAGGCGGGAGCAGATGGTGCCCGGAAGACGGGTCACCTACGTGATCGACCGTAACATCAACTACACCAACGTGTGCGTGTCGGGCTGCCGCTTCTGCGCTTTTCACCGGCCGCCCGGGTCTCCTGAGGCTTACCTCCTTTCCCGGGAGACCATCTTCCAGAAGATCGAAGAGACCCTGGCCCTAGGCGGGACGGCCATCATGATGCAGGGAGGGCTCCACCCTGGGCTCGACGTGACTTACTTCGAAGACCTTTTCCGCGCTATCAAGGCGCGCTACGACATCACCATCCACTCTTTGTCGGCACCGGAAGTCCTGCACATCGCCCAGGTAAGCGGACTTAGCGTCCGCGAGGTGCTCAGGCGGTTGAAAGCGGCAGGACTGGATTCACTACCGGGTGGTGGCGCGGAGATCCTGGTCGACCGGGTGCGGGAAGAGCTTTCCCCCGGCAAAGCTAGTACCCGCGCCTGGCTGCAAGTGATGCGCGAAGCCCATCTGCTTGGCATCCCCGGCACTGCCACCATGATGTTCGGTAGCGTGGAGACCCTGGCAGACCGGATAGCCCACCTGCGGGCCATCCGCGACCTACAGGAGGAGACGGGCGGCTTTCGCGCGTTCATCCCTTGGAGTTTTCAAGCCGGCAACACACCACTTGCGGCGCATGCCAAGCAGGCGACAGGGGTAGACTACCTGATGACGTTGGCGGTGTCGCGGCTCTATCTCGATAACATCCCGCACATCCAGGCTTCCTGGGTCACTCAGGGGCTCAGACTGGGCCAGGTGGCTCTTCACTTCGGGGCCGACGATCTGGGCAGTACCATGATCGAGGAGAACGTGGTGGCGGCTACCGGTCTCCGGGTGAAGGCAAACCAGGAAGACTTGGAATATGCCATCCGCCAAGCCGGGTTTGAGCCGGCCCAGCGTTATACTGACTACACGCTGGTAGGCGCGGCCGGCGAACCAGCGAAGGCGTAGAAGCAGCTCAAGGAGGGCAAGAAAGCACGGTGGAAAGACAGATCGGGACACTCAGAGTCAAGACCGGGCTGGCGGAGATGCTGAAGGGCGGGGTGATCATGGATGTCACCACTGCCGAGCAGGCTCGTATCGCCGAGGAAGCAGGGGCCTGTGCTGTGATGGCCCTGGAGCGGGTGCCGGCCGATATCCGCAAGGAGGGGGGAGTGGCGCGGATGGCCGATCCCGAGAAGATCCTAGAGATCAAAGAAGCGGTCAGCATCCCGGTCATGGCCAAAGCCCGCATCGGTCATTTCGTCGAGGCCCAGATCCTACAAGCCCTTGAGGTCGACTACATCGATGAGAGCGAGGTCCTTACCCCGGCGGACGAACTCCACCACATCAACAAGTGGGAGTTCACGGTGCCTTTCGTATGCGGGGCGGTCAACCTGGGCGAGGCTTTGCGCCGCATTAACGAAGGGGCGGCCATGATCCGCACCAAAGGAGAAGCGGGCACGGGCAACGTAGTGGAAGCGGTGCGGCATATGCGGACGATCATGAGCGAGATCCGGGCTCTCACCGCCATGGACGAAGACGAGCTCTATCGAGCGGCCAAGGAGCTGCAGGCCCCTTACGATCTCGTGGCCTGGGTGGCTGAGCACGGGAGGCTCCCCGTGGTCAACTTCTCGGCGGGCGGCATCGCCACTCCGGCCGACGCTGCTCTCATGATGCAGTTGGGAGCAGACGGGATCTTCGTGGGTTCCGGTATCTTCAAGAGCGCCGATCCCGCGAAGAGAGCCAAGGCCATCGTGGAAGCCACCACCCACTTCCGCGACCCCGAGATCCTCGCCCGGGTATCCCGCGGGCTGGGAGAGGCCATGCCGGGTCTGGAGATCGGGGCCATCGCCCAGGAGGGCCTGCTGCAGCACCGTGGCTGGTAGCGTAGAGTCGGCCCGCCGGTCTTCCCCCGAGATCGGGGTACTGGCCCTGCAGGGGGCCTTCCGTGAGCACGCCCACATGCTGGCGCGACTTGGCGTCGCTACGCGCGAAGTGCGCCTCCAGGAAGACCTGGAAGGTCTCGATGGATTGATCATCCCCGGGGGTGAGAGCACGACCATGGGTCGGTTGATGGCGGAGTTCGACCTGGTGGAGGCCCTTCGGGCCTTTGCGCGTAGGCGGCCCGTTCTTGGCACTTGCGCCGGTCTCATCATAATGGCCAGTCGGACCACTCAAGGCCGGCAGCCGTTGCTCGGTCTCCTTGACATCACCGTGCGCCGGAACGCTTTTGGGAGCCAGGTGCACAGTTTCGAAGCCGACGTGGAGCTCGACCTTGGGCCAAGGACTGAGCGACAGACTTTCCCGGGTGTCTTCATCCGGGCTCCTTGGGTGGAGGAGTGGGGGCCCGGGGTCCGGGTGATCGCCCGCTGCGGGGAGCGGGTAGTGGGGGTCGAGCAGGGCGCCTTGTTGGGGGTGGCCTTTCACCCGGAACTCACCCAGGATATGCGGATCCACGAACACTTCCTGCGGTTGGTCTCCGCTGCTCGGCGATAGCTGCCCGGGATACTAGCAGCCGATGCTGCCGGCCCGGGTCTACTCACGGGCTGTGTGTCGGCAGGCTACACTATGACGCAGTAAAGCGCCTGCTGGAAAAGCTCTGGGCAGGAAAGGGTAAGAGAGGGCTGCAACAGCCCAGCGTGACAGAGGGCGGAGCACAGGAGGGGCCGAGTGGCTGCCAGTGATTCGACTAGAGGCGCGCATCGCTTCGCGCGAAGACCGGAACGCCGGAATTCTCCGGGTCTGCTGTGTACCGGTCGCGCGGTTTTCATACCGTTCGTGTCCGCGGTCTTTGCTCTGGCGGCGGTGATGCTCTTTGTCGGGGCCTGCCGCACGGCCACGGTGACCACCACTAGCGAAGCGAGCAACGAGACCCTGACCTCGGTTGTGCCGGAGTCAGGTCTGCCTCGCCAGATCGCCATCATCAGCCCGGAGAAAGCCAACGATTTCGGCTGGAACCAACAAGGCGTGGAGTCGGTGAAGGCGGTAGCGGCTGAGATCGGAGCTGAGGTCTTGGTCTCCGACGGAGCAGGCTACGACGACATCGCTCCTATCTACCGCCAATTGGTGGCGGCGGGGGCAGACTGGATGGTGCTGTGGGCGAGTGGCTACAACACTGTTGGCAAGCAGTTGGCTCAGGAGACCAAGACGCGCACGGTGCTGGTGGGGGCCTTCGAGACCGGACTAGTCCCCGATCTTTGCACTGATTTCGAAACCCAGGCTCAAGACGGCGCCTACCTAGCCGGGGTAGTCGCTGCCCTGATGAGTAAGTCAGGGACAGTCGGGATAGTCTCCTCCGCCGACGATGAGAACTGGAACAAGATGGCGGGCGGTTTCATCGCCGGGGTCAGGGCTACCCGACCTCAGGTTCTCATCCGGCTGGCGCAGGTTGGCCAGGCTGCCTATGCGGATGCCGCGGCTGGCAAGCGGGTGACGGAGAGCGTGATAGCCACCGGGGCGGACGTCATCCTGGGGATGGGCGACGGCTCCTCTTTCGGCATGATCCAGGCGGTGGAGAATGCCACTCCGCCGGGCGGCGCCGATAAGGTCTGGTTCATCGATGTCATCGGGGATAAGAGTATCTTGGACACCAGGGGGATCCTTCTTACTTCGGTGGTATGGGATTACCGGCCGCTTCTCCGGGCGGCTCTGGCCGAGATGAAGGCCGGGACTTATGGAGACAGCGTCGGCTATCTCGACCTTGGCAATGGCGGTATAGGGTTGCTCAAGAGCGACAAGATCCCCGCTGAGATCTGGCAGGCGGTTGAAGCGGCCAAAGTGAGGATCACTGATGGCTCCGTCGAGGTACCGGTGATCTACAAGAAGAGCGATCTGGAAGCCCTGGTCGACTGACATCGGGTAGGTGGGGCTATGGAGCATACCGGGGCCCCGCGAACGGGTGGAGCATTAGAGGGCACCAGGACCCAGCCGCTGGTCCGGCTTTGCGGCATCACCAAGCGCTACCCAGGGGTGATCGCCAACGACGCCATCGACTTGGAGCTTCACTCCAGGGAGATCCACTGCTTGCTGGGAGAGAACGGCGCCGGGAAGACCACGTTGATGCGGATACTCGCCGGTCTGGCCAAACCCGACGCGGGGAGCCTGGTCTTCGAGGGGCGGCCGGTGCTCTTCCGGTCGCCGGGTGAGGCCCTAGCCGCGGGGGTCGGCATGGTGCACCAACACCCCACCTTGGTCCCGACCTTCACTGTGTTAGAGAACCTACTCCTGGTGGGTGGTCGGCGGTGCGCAGGCGAACCCTGGCGGGATCGCGGGTCGCGGTCGCGCGGGCTTCTTGGCCGCGGGTTTCGCCTCCCTCGAAAGGAAGCGGAGACTGCCTTTGGTGAACTTGCCCAGCGCCTAGGGGCTCCAGTGGATCCACACGCTGTGGTGGGCAGACTGCCGCTGGGTCAGCAACAGTGGGTGGAGATACTCAGAGCCTTGTGGACAGGGCCGCGTCTGCTCATCTTGGATGAGCCCACCGCCAGACTGGCCCCGCAGGAGGCCGCCGCGCTCCTCGCCTCGCTTAGGTCACTCAAGGACGGCGGGACGGCCGTAGTGCTGATAACCCACAAGTTGCGCGAGGCGTTGCAGGTGGCCGATCGTATCACCGTGCTAAGAGCGGGTCGGGTGGCCGGGGTGATAGGTCCTGAGCGGCTGGACGCGGTGCGGGCCTCTGGAGCGGAAGAGCCAGCGCTCCTGGAGAGCGAGATAGTGGGACTCATGTTCGGGGAGCGCGGAGTGAGTGCCGAAGAGCTGGAGCTGGCGGGGGCGGGGCGCGCCCGGTCGCGGAGCACGACCGGGCGCGCCCCCGCCCCCGCACTCCCCCCAACGCCCGTGGTGCTCAGCGTACGAGACCTCACCGTCGCGCCGCGCCGGCAAGAGGTCGGGCTTCATTCCGTGTCCTTCAGCCTGCGAGCCGGCGAGATCTTCGGCATCGCGGGAGTGGATGGCAACGGACAGAAGGAACTGGCGGAAGCCCTTGCTGGCGAGCGGCCCGTGCGCCGGGGGAGCATCGTGCTGGACGGGCGTGATGTCACCAAGGCGGGAGTAGCGGCTCGTTACGAGCTCGGTCTGCGGTTCGTCACTGACGACCGGTTGGGCCAGGGACTGATCCCCTCTCTACCCGTGTCGCTCAACTTGATGCTGAAGCGCATCGGTCGACCGCCGTGGTGGTCGAGAACGGGACGCCTGTCGCGGACAGCCCTACTACGGGAAGCCGAGCGACTCATCCAAGCCTTCGAGATCAAGACGCCGAACCCAGAAGCGACTGCCGGCGCTCTTTCCGGCGGGAACCTGCAGCGGCTCATACTCGCCCGCGAGCTAGCCGACAGACCCCGGGTGGTGGTCTACCTGCGGCCGACCCAAGGTCTTGACGCGCGCACGGCTCTGGCCGTGAGGCGGCGCATCGAGGAGATGGCTGCCCAGGGCGTCGCCGCCGCGGTCATCTCGACCGATTTGGATGAGCTTCTCTCTGTCTGCGGGCGGATCGGCGTACTCTACCGGGGCCATCTGCTAGAGGTGGTGGAGAACGATGGTCCCGGGGTGGAGTACAAGATCGGCGGCCTCATGGTTGGGGCCCCCATGGGCGGCAGGCTCGCGGCTGGCGCGGACCTGGACGGGGACGGAGCGAGCGAGGAGCTCCACAATCGCGAGCGGGCCGCTAATCATGAGCTGACCTCCCAGCCCGACGAGCCGACCTCCCAAGGCGACGAGTCGACCCCACGGCTGGGATGAACGACATGAGGGAGGCAGCCTAAAGTGAACGGCGCGGTGAGCGACTCCGCAGCGGGTGCTAGCCCTGCCCCCGCGTGGTCCAAGCCCCGACGCGGCTTGGCGGCCGTGCGCGTTCTCATACGGATAACCGTTCCGGTGATGGCCGGTCTGATACTGGGCGCGGTGATCCTTGCCCTGCTGGGCCGCAACCCTTGGACTTTCTACAGTGACCTCTTCCGCGCCGGTCTGATCAGCCACCAAGGCTGGCAGGCCATGCTCACCCGTCTTGCTCCCCTGCTTCTCATGAGCGCCGGATACGTGGTGGCCTTTCGGGCCGGCCTATGGAACATTGGCGGGGACGGACAATTCCTGCTGGCGGCAGCTTTCGTGGCTGGACTCAGTCCCACCCTAGTGGCTGGACTCCCCCGGCCGCTCGCTTTGCTGCTTCTCGGTCTGCTGGGCATGGCTGTAGGGGGGGTCTGGACGTTGCTCCCCTCGTATCTCAAGGCCTGGTTCGGAGTCAACGAGATCATCACCACCGTCATGATGAGTTTCATAGGCATGAACCTGGCCGCGCTGCTCATCAAAGAAGCTTGGCGGACCGAGTCAGTGATGGTGCCCCAGACGGACGCCGTGCCCCTGGATCAGCTGCTGCCCCGCCTAGGAGGCACTACCATCCACGCCGGCATCATCGTGGCTGGGGTAGTGGTGCTCGCGGTGTGGTACGTGCTCCGCTATACCGCGACCGGTCTGCGCCTTACGGTGCTCGGGGCTAGCCCTGCCGCTGCCCGTCATGCCGGCCTTCCGGTCCGACGCCTCATCGTAGGCGCCTTCTTTGCAAGCGGCGCTCTGGTGGGCTTGGGAGCGGCGCTGGAGATCCTGGGGGTCTGGGGCTATATGCGCGCTGACTGGAACCCCAAGTTCGGTCTGGCCCTGTTCGCCCTGGTGTTCTTGGCCCGATTGGACCCCTTAGGAGCAGCCCCTCTGGCTACGTTCTATGCCGTGCTTGATATCGGTGGGCACGAAGCGGCGCGCACGGCTTCGCTGGATAGCGATTTCATCTTGGTCCTGGTCGGACTCATCCTGCTCTGTTTGGCGGCCTGGCAGGTGTTGCGGCTTCCGGCGGGAGAGAGGCTGACGTGGTGGCGGTGTCTCGGAGATCGGCTACGGCTGAGGGACACGCCATGAGCGGCATCCTGAGCCCCGAGTTCCTCTCCGCGCTCATCTCCGGGATGGTGCTTGCCGGCATGCCGCTTCTTCTTGCTGGACTCGGCGAGACCATCGGCGAGCAAGCCGGCGTACTCGGTCTGGGCATGGAAGGTTACATGCTGTTTGCCGCCTACGCTGGTTTCAACGGGGCCCTTTACGGTGGCTCCCCCTGGCTGGGTCTGCTGGCAGGCCTGATCGCCGGCCTTGCTGCTGCTCTGTTGGTGGCGATCCTCTGTGTCTGGCTGAGATTGGATCAGGTGGTGGTGGGGATCGGCCTGATACTGCTGGGCGAAGGTCTCACCAGCGTGCTTCATGCGGTGCAGTTCGGCGACACCAGTCCCCGCCTTCCCTCTGTTCCCGGCCTGGCTATCCCGGGTCTTTCCCGTCTTCCGGTGGTGGGAGATAGTGTGTTCAGCCAACCCGTCATCTTCTGGCTGGGCATCGTGTTGATCTTAGTGGTGCACTTGCTGCTGCGTTCAACCCGCTGGGGGCTCAAAGTGAGAGCGGCGGGTGACCGTCCTGAGGCCCTGGATGCCGCCGGAGTAGGAGTCACGCGCACCCGTTTCTTCGCAGTGCTCGTCTCGGGGGCTCTTGCGGGCCTGGGGGGTGCCTATCTTTCCGTGGTAAGCAGCGGTTTCTTCTGGCCGTTCATGACCAACGGGGCCGGCTTCATGGCCATCGTTCTGGCCATGCTGGGACGGGGGCGCCCAGTCTGGGTGGGGGTCGGAGCCTTTCTTTTCGGGGCCTGTGTCTCGATGGCGACTGCCCTGCAGCTGGTGGGCGTCGACGTTCCCACCGATGCTGTTTTCATGCTGCCCTTCCTCGCGGTCATGACGGCGCTAGTGGCATTCGCGCGGCGTTCCTATTTGCCCGCGGCGCTGGGTGTCCCCTACCGTCGTGAGGGGTCGTGAGGGCTCTCGCTCCTGCGCTCGTGGGCGAGCCCCCGGGGGGTGGGCAGTCAGTGGTCTTGCTGCTTGGGCTCGGGGACTCCAGCCGGGTCGGCCTCGCAATACGATATCTCGATATTGGGGAACAATATTGCTAGTATCATGGAGCATGCAATGTATACCGTGCTTCAGGGGGGCGAGACGGAGACTCTTCCAGCTCCGGGACGACTAAGGGGGTCCATATGATTGTAGGCTGTCCCAAGGAGATCAAGAACAACGAGAATCGGGTAGGTCTCACTCCGGCGGGCGTGTGGGCTCTCACCCGGTCCGGGCACACGGTCCTGGTAGAGACGAGCGCGGGCGCGGGGAGCGGCTTCTCGGATGAAGATTACCAGGCCAAAGGTGCTGAGATCGTCGATACTGCAGCTGAGGTCTGGAACCGCTCCGATCTGATCGTGAAGGTGAAGGAGCCCCTTCCTGCCGAATATGGGTTCTTCCGCGAGAACCTGGTGCTTTTTACCTACCTGCATCTGGCGCCGGTCCCCGACCTGACGAAGGCCCTGCTCGAGAGCGGCATCATCGGCATAGCCTACGAGACTGTGCAGCTTCCCACCGGCGAGCTGCCCCTCTTGGTGCCCATGAGTGAGGTAGCGGGCCGCATGGCCGTGACTGTGGGAGCCCACTATCTAGCCTATCCCAACGGCGGTTTGGGTCGCCTCATAGGCGGCGTGCCAGGGGTGGCTCCGGCCGAGGTGCTCATCATCGGGGGAGGAGTGGTGGGCATCAACGCCGCTAAGATGGCCGCCGGGCTGGGAGCCAGGGTCACCATCCTGGATGTCAATGCCGACCGTATGAAGTACCTGGATGATGTACTCCCGGCCAATTGCGTGACAGTGTTCTCCGACCGCTCGGCGCTGGAGTTCCATCTACGCACCGCCGACCTCGTGATCGGGGCGGTGCTGGTGGCGGGCAAGGTGGCTCCCAAACTGGTGACGCGGGACATGCTCAAACTCATGAAGCCACGGGCGGTGGTGGTGGACGTGGCTGTAGACCAAGGTGGCTGCTTCGAGACCACGCGCCCCACCACTCATGAGAGGCCGGTCTACACGGTGGACGGGATTCTGCACTACGCGGTGGCGAACATGCCGGGAGCCTATCCTCAGACCTCGACTCTGGCTCTGACCAGCGTCACCTTGCCCTATGTACAGGCCCTTGCCGACAAAGGGGTTCTGCAAGCGGCCAAGGATGACCCGGCTCTGCGCCTGGGCATCAACACCTGGCACGGGCGCCTGACGTGCCGGGCGGTGGCCGAGTCCCAGGGACTGCCCTACGAAGAGATTGCGGAGTTGGTCTAGGTCAAGGGCGTCAGGTACGGTATAGTCACAAATGGCGCGCCTCTGGTCCCCTGGCGACTTCCGGGTCCTTGCGGTGCTTTTGGGGGTCCCAGTGGTGTTTTTCGGGGTCTGCGCAGTGAGCGTCTTTGGTAAGAAGGAGGGTCGGTTTGATCCGGTATGACGCGATCCAGGCGGCCTACTATCGGGACAAGCTGAAGAGGCGGGTGCAGGCTGACGTGCGCGACTGCTATCAGTGCGGCAACTGCTCGGCGAGCTGTCCCGCGGTGTTCTCTTTCGATTACACCCCCAATCAGCTGATGCGAATGCTGCAGGTGGGTCTGGTCGACCGAGTACTCGATTCCAAGGCCGTTCAACTGTGTGTGCAGTGTCTGACCTGTTCTGGTCGCTGTCCCCGCAACATCGATGTGGCGGGCATCATCGAAGATCTCAAGACCATAGCGACTGCCCAAGAGCGGCCGGTGCCGGAGTACGTAAAGACCTTCAACAAGGCTTTCATGGACGTGGTAGCCCGCTTTGGGAGACTGCCGGAGCTCTACATGATGGGCAGGTTCTATCTGGGCACCATGAATCCCCGCCTGCCCTTGGCTGACGTCAGACTCGCTCTTCCGATGGTGAAGAAAGGCAAGATGCAGTTCGTGCCACGGCGAAGCAAGGGCGCATCCGAAGTCGCTCGCATTTACAAGAAGAGCATGCAGAAGGCCAAGGAGCGGGAAAAAGCCGAGCGGGCCGTCTTGAACACCGCGGCCGCTCGTGCCGCCCAGGTAGAAAGTGGGGTGGGAGCATGACTCTCGCCTACTACCCTGGTTGCTCTTTGCACAAGTCTTCCCTCGAGTTCGATGTGGCCACCCGCAATCTTCTCGCCCTGCTAGGGGTAGAAGTGGCCGAAGTGCCCGACTGGACCTGTTGCGGCTCTACTCCGGCGCACATGATGGACCACCTCCTGGCCCAGGCCCTGGCGGCTCGCAATCTACGCCAGGCTGCACTGGTGGGGGAGGAGATGCTGGCCCCCTGCCCCTCCTGCTATCAGCGTGAGAAGAACGCGCAAGTGGAGATCCATCGGGACGAGGCACTACGCGCCGAGGTCAACGAGGTCCTTGACGCTCCTTATACGGGGCAGGTTACCGTGTATTCGTTGCCTGAGTACCTTTACCGGTTTGTGGGTGAGGAGAAGATCGCCTCCCTGGTCAAGGTAGATCTTTCTGCTCTCCGTGTGGTCCCTTATTACGGCTGCCTGCTCGGCCGACCCCTGGATCTCACCGGAGAGGTGGACATCGAGCAGCCTATGATGATGGATCTGCTGCTGCAGGCTGCCGGAGTCGATGTCAAGTGGTGGAACTACAAGACCGAATGCTGCGGTTCCAGCGTTGGCATGCCTAAGGCGGAGATCCAGCGGCGGCTAAGCGGGAAGATCATCCAGCAGGCGCTGGCTGCGGGGGCGGAAGCCATTGTGGTCTGCTGCCCGCTTTGCCATGTGAATCTGGACCTGAAGCAAGAGCAGATCAATAGTTTCATGGGCACCAATTACCAGGTGCCCATCCTTTACCTATCGCAGGTTCTAGGTCTGGCCCTGGGCTTGAGCGCCGAGGAAGTCATGCTCCAGAAGAACGTGGTCGATCCGCGCCCGCTGGTGGCCCAGGCGGTCGCGGAAGCGGCAGCTCGGCTGGCAGAAGAGGAGCGCAAGGCGGCTGAGAAGGCGGCCAAGGCAGCGGCGCGGTCCACCGAGGGATCGCGGGCGGCCCAGGGAGCTCGGGCCGGCGAGGGAGAGGAGGTGCAGTCGTGAGGATCGGGGTGTTCGTGTGCCACTGCGGCACCAACATCGCGGGTACCGTAGACGTGGCCGCTGTGGCCGAACGGGCTCTTACGCTCAAGGATGTGGTCCATGCCGATCATCCTATGTACAGCTGTTCCGAGCCTGGGCAGGCCTCCATCCAGGCTGCCATCAAGGAGAAGAAGCTGGACCGGGTGGTGGTGGCCGCCTGCTCTCCGCACATGCACGAAGTCACCTTCCGCCGCTGCGTGGAAGGCGCCGGCCTCAATCCCTACCTGTTCGAGATGGCCAACATCCGCGAGCACTGCTCCTGGATCCACGACGACAAACAAGCGGCTACCGAAAAGGCCTGGGAAATCATCCGCATGGCCGTGGCCAAGGTCCGGCAGCTCGAGCCCCTCTATTCCCACGAAGTGGAGATCAACAAGGATGTGCTGGTCATCGGCGGGGGGGTGGCGGGCATCCAAGCCGCACTCGACCTGGCCGATGCCGGCCTCAAGGTCACCATCGTCGAGAAGGAGACCACGATAGGTGGGGTCATGGCCAAGCTGGACAAGACCTTCCCTACCATCGACTGCTCGGCCTGCATCCTCACCCCGCGCATGGTCGACTGTGCTCAGCACGAGAACATCGAGCTCATGACCTACTGCGAGGTGGAGAAGGTCTCGGGTTACGTGGGCAACTTCACCGTGGACATCCGCAAGAAAGCGGCCATGGTGGACTGGGACAAGTGCATCGGCTGCGAGATCTGCGTGCAGAAGTGTCCGGCCAAAGCCCCTGACAAGTTCAACGTGGGTCTGGAACCCACTAAGGCCATCTACATCCCCTTCCCGCAGGCGGTGCCCAAGCGCGCGGCCATCCAGGTGGACTATTGCCGCTGGTTCCAGCAGGGCAAGTGCCGGGTCTGCGAGCGGGTGTGTCCGGCCGGAGCCGTCGACTACGAGCAGAAGGACCAGATCATCCAGAAGCGGTTCGGGGCTATCGTGGTGGCTACCGGACTCGAGGTCTTCCCCTGGGAGCAGTACTACCACGAGTACGGCTCGGGGAAGATCAAGGACGTCATCTCGGGACTCCAGTACGAGCGCATGTTGAACGCCTCTGGACCCTACGGGGGCCACGTGCATCGTCCCTCCAACGGCGAGGAACCCAAGACGGTGGTGTTCGTGCAGTGTGTGGGTTCCCGCGATGAGTCGGTAGGCCGGCCCTACTGCTCCAGTGTCTGCTGCATGTATACGGCCAAGCAGGCGCTGCTCACCAAAGACCACTGCGGCATGGACACGGAGGTCTACGTCTTCTACATCGATATCCGCGCCACGGGCAAAGGTTACGAAGAGTTCATCAAGCGTGTGCAAACCGAGTTCGGGGTCAAGTATGTGCGCGGTAGGGTCTCCAAGCTCTACGAGGAGAACGGCAAGGTGATCGTGCGCGGCATCGATACCCTGCTCGGCGAACAGGTGGAGATCGCCGCCGACCTGGTGGTCTTAGCCAGTGGCATCATGGCGGCCGAGGGAGCCAAGGAGTTAGCCCAGAAGCTCAACATCAGCTACGACGAGTTCGGCTTCCTGAAAGAAGGGCATCCCAAGTTGCGTCCGGTCGACACCAACACGGCTGGTGTCTTCTTGGCGGGGGCCTGTCAGGCGCCCAAGGATATCCCGGCCACGGTGGCTCAGGCCTCGGCCGCAGCCTCTAAGGTCGTCGGGCTCTTGGCCAAGGACAAGCTCAAGACCAGCCCCATGATCGCCGTGGTGGACCAGAAGAACTGCGTCTCTTGCTGGAAGTGCATCGAGGTCTGTCCCTTCAGTGCGCCCGAAAAGCAGGAGGTGCGGCCCGGTGAGTTCAAGAGTCATGTGATCGAGACGGTGTGCCAGGGCTGCGGGGTGTGTGTGGCCACCTGCCCGGTGAACTGCATCTCGCTCAAAGGTTTCACTACCGACGCCATCCTCGATCAGATCGAGGAAGCCCTCCTCGTGTAGAAAGGCGGTGAAGATGGCCGAGCGTCCGGTCAAAATCATCGGGATCGTCTGCAACTGGTGTAGTTACGCCGGGGCTGACACAGCCGGGGTGGGACGGTACAAGCAGCCGCCGAACGTGCGCTTGGTCAGAGTCCCCTGTACAGGCCGCATCGACCCCCTGTTCGCCTTGAAGGCCTTTGAAAAGGGGGCCGACGGCGTGCTCATCAGCGGTTGTCATCCGGGAGATTGCCACTATTCCGAAGGCAACTACTATGCCCGGCGCAAGTTCGAGCTGGCGGAGCGCATGATCCACCATCTGGGCATCCCCAAGGAGCGGTTCCGCTGGACTTGGGTGTCGGCCTCGGAGGGGCAACGCTGGCAGCAAGTAGTCACGGAGTTCGTGGCCGCTGTGGAGAAACTGGGTCCTCGGGAAGGGAGGGCCCTGTGAGTCGACAGGACCACATTCGGGAGTTCGCCGCCCAGGCACTGAGCGAAGGACGGGTCGACTACTTCATCGGGTGGAAAGAGGGCTTCAACCCTTCCGAGGTCATCCCCGCCTTTGTGAAGGAGGTGGCCCAGGTGGACCAGCTCCTCTGGAATCCCCTCTGCCACCACAACCTGGTGACCTTCCTCAAGCGCAACATGCCCGATCCCCCTGAGGCCAAGATCGGGGTGTGCGTGAAGGGCTGCGACAGCCGCACCCTGGTAGCGTTGCTGCAGGAGCAGCTGGTGGACCGGGAGAGGCTCTACGTGGTGGGAGTGCCCTGTGACGGCATCATGGACCGACGGCGCCTTGAAAAGGAGTTCGCCGAAGAGATAGTCGACATCGCCTTCTCCGAGAAGGGCCAAGTGGTGGTGACCACCCGCAGCGGAGAGAAGCGGGAGTTCGATCAGCAGGCCGTCCTGCTCGACATGTGCACTCGTTGTCGGTACCCCAATCCCTTGTATGCCGACGACATGGCGGGCCCGGCGGTGCCGGAGCCCGACCGGGAAGAGAGCCAGCCCGACTGGAGCGATCTGGCCGACTACGAGGCTCTCTCCGACGACGGAAAGCAGGAGCTCCTTGCGCGGATCTACGCGACCTGTGTGCGCTGCTTCGCCTGTATAAATGTCTGTCCGGTGTGCGTGTGTTGGGACCGCTGCGTCAACCGTTCCCGGCAGCCGGAGTTGGTGAGCCAGAAGGTGGAGACCAAGTCGAACCTGCTCTTCCAGATGGTGCACATGTTCCACGTGGCCGGGCGCTGTCCTTCGTGTGGAGCTTGTGATCGGGCTTGTCCTGTGGAGATCCCGCTCTATCTGCTCCATCGCAAGATGAACAAGGAGCTCTACGACATGTTCGGCTTCGAGCCTGGCACCAAACTGGACGAGAAGCCAGTGTTCCAAGTGTTCAACCTGGCCGATCAGTTCGGTGACTGAAGGGAGGGTAGATGGCGACCAAGTTCCTAGCTAGTGAGCAGTTGCCGGCCCTCCTGGAAGCGCTCGCACGAGACGCGCGCCTGGTAATCCCGGCCAAGAGTGACGGGCTGGTGCAGTTCGACATATGGGAGCTGAGGAAAGAGGTGGAGCTGCAGGTGCTCCTTGCCCGGCAGTCCCCCAAGGAGTGGGTGTTCCCCCAGTGTGAGACCTACTTGCGCTTCGAGTACGCCATGGCGGCCCCGGAAGAGACTCAGGACGGAGCGAGCGGGGTAGCGCCGGCCGGGGTCGCCCCGGCCGAGAGTGCGCCCGCTCAGGCAGCGCCGGCCATTCCACACGAGACCATCCAGCTCGAGTCCCTGAACGAGGCTCCCCGGCAGGTCATCTTCGGTTTGCGGCCCTGCGATGTGCGAGGGTTCGTGCAGATGGACCGAGTGTTCGGCGGCTACGGGGGCTTCTACTTCGACCCCTTGTACAATGCGCGGCGGGAAGCGACTACTTTGCTGGCAGTCACCTGCCGGGAGCCGCGTTCCACCTGTTTCTGCACGGCGGTGGGGGGCAGTCCGGCCGGTCAAGAAGGGGTGGATGCGCTTCTTACGGAGGTCGGCGGCGGTTTCGTGGTGGAAGTGCTGACGGCCAAGGGGGAGGCGGCTCTGGCTGCGGCGGTCTCTGCGGGCTTCCTGAGTGACGCCGGCGAGGCGCAGGTGGCGGAGGCCGTGAGAGTGAAGACCGCAGCCAGCGCCAAGGTAGACAGCCCCTTCACGCTGGAGGGCATCCGGGAGAACTTGCGGGCCAATTTCGCCGACGACCGCTGGCACGACCTCTGCCTGCGTTGTATCTCGTGCGGCACTTGCACCTACGTGTGCCCCAACTGCTACTGCTTCAACATCAATGACAGTCTGGTGGAGACCGAGGGCGAGCGCTACCGCACCTGGGACAACTGCTTCAATCCCCAATACACGGAGGAGACCTCGGGTCACAATCCGCGCGCTCATAAGGCCAACCGCTTCCGCAATCGTTTCAGCCACAAGTTCTGGTATTACCCCGAGAAGTACGAGAGCCTGCTCTGTTCGGGCTGCGGTCGCTGCATCATGCATTGCCCTACGCGCATCGACATCCGCGAGGTCCTGCGGGTGATGGGCGCGCCCGCGGCGGCGCCTTCCGAGGGCGTGGCGGCTGCTGCAGCTCCAGCAGCGGCCAGCTCGGCAACCAGCCCTGTAGCAGACCAGTCAGCCTCGACCGAAGGGAAGGAGGCCTAGATGACCGAGACCACCGGCAGTAACGCGCAGGGCAAGAGCTGCCTCACCTTCGCTGACGTGGTGCCCGATGCCGGTATCCCTCGCGCCGGCAAGCTGAGCGGCAATCCCTACCTGCCCGAGGTGGCGACGGTCGTCCAGATCATCCCCGAGACGCCCACCATCAAGACTTTCCGCGTGCGCTTCGATGACCCCGAGGTGCAGAGGAACTTCTCCTTCCGGCCCGGCCAGGTCGGGCAGCTCGGTGTGTTCGGGGTGGGTGAGGCCACCTTCGCTATCACCTCGCGGCCGTCCGAGAAAGAGTTCATCCAGTTCTCGGTCATGCGGGCCGGTGAAGTCACCAAAGCCATCCACAACCTCTCTGAAGGCGACAAGGTGGGCGTCCGCGCGCCCATGGGCCGCGGCTTCCCGGTCGAGGAGTGGAAAGGCAAGAAGATCCTTTTTGTCATGGGCGGCATCGGTTCCGCGGCGCTCAAGGCTACCATCGAGTACTGCCTGGAGCATCGGGCGGACTATGCGGGTATCTCCATCCTCTACGGCGCTACCCATCCCACCAATTTCACCTATTGGTACGACGTAGAAGAGTGGCAGAAGCGCGACGACATCGAGCTCACTCTCACCATCGACCGCGAGTGCGACGGCTGGCAGTGCGATGTGGGCTTGGTGCCCGCCGTACTTGAGCGCCTGGCCCCCAGCCCTGAGAACACCATCGCCATCACTTGCGGCCCACCCATCATGATCAAGTTCGCGCTCATCAGCTTCAAGAAGCTGGGCTTCACTCCGGAGCAGACCTACACCACCCTCGAGAAGCGCATGAAGTGCGGCATCGGCATCTGCGGCCGCTGCAACGTGGGACCCAAGTACGTGTGCGTAGACGGCCCGGTGTTCTCCTTGGCGGAGCTGAACGAGCTGCCGGACGAGCTGTAGTGCCGTCAGGTTGCACGGGCTACCTGGGGACTGCGAGTGGACGAACAAGACCGCTTCCGTGGTTGCCTTCTCGGTCTCGCTGTTGGTGATGCCGTGGGTACGACCGTCGAGTTTTCTCCGCGGGGGAGCTTCGAGCCACTCGCGGATATGGTCGGCGGAGGCCCCTTCGATCTCCAGCCCGGACAGTGGACCGATGACACTTCCCTGGCGCTTTGCCTAGCGACGAGCCTCGTTGAATGCAACGGTTTTGACGCCCGTGACCAGATGGAGCGCTACTTGAGGTGGGCCGAAACTGGATACCTCAGCAGCACTGGGCAATGTTTCGACATAGGTACCACCACGGCCTCTGCCTTGCGCAGGTTTCGCGCGACAGGGGATCCTTTCGCTGGGTCCAGCGATCCGCATTCAGCTGGCAACGGCTCCATCATGCGGCTGGCGCCGATTCCCCTGTTCTTCTTTCCAGATTTGGAGGCAGCCGGGCACTTTGCGGGAGAGAGCTCCCGGACTACTCACGGGGCCGCAGAGTGTATAGATGCCTGCCGTCTACTGGCGCGCATCATCTGCCGAGCGCTTGCTGGCAGGCCGAAGGCCGAGGTCGTTCTGGAGGATGGCGGGACGTTTGTGGGTGCGGAGAAGGTCGAAGCCATCGCGCGGGGGGCTTACCAGAACCAGTCCGAGGACGGTATCCGTGGCACCGGCTACGTGGTGGATAGCCTCGAGGCAGCGCTGTGGTGCTTCCTTCACACCGAGAGTTTCGAAGATGAGATCCTCAAGGCGGCCAACCTGGGGGACGATGCGGACACGACCGCGGCGGTCTGCGGGCAAGTGGCCGGCGCGTACTACGGTGCGGGGCAGATGCCCGCCCACTGGTTAGAACGACTGGCCATGCGGGCGGAGATCACGGAGCTAGCGGATCGGCTGTATGACGCGAGCAGGAGGAGGGCGGGCTGAGGAGGTCGAGGGCGCTAGGTGACCAGGTCCAGCTGACTGTTCGCGGAGCCGGTCTCCGGTGGCCGCGCCTGCGGCGCAGCTCGGGCAGCCCAATGCTCTGAGGGTGGATCGTGCTCAGTGGGACTATTGCTCTGGGGAGCAAGAGATCGGGTCTCGGGATTATCGGTACCTGACCTCAGAAACCAGGCGGCCTTGTTCCAGCTTGATAACGTGATCGGCCGCAGGTCTGAAGCGGGCGTCATGGGTGGCGACCACGACTGTCATGCCCAGCTCAAACTGAAGCCTCTTCAGCAAGTCCAGTACGAGCCCTGCGGCAGCATCATCCAGGTTGCCCGTAGGTTCATCCGCGACGAGTAGCTCGGGCTCATTCACGATAGCCCGGGCGATAGCGACCCGCTGCTGCTCACCGCCGCTCAGCTGTGACGGTAAGCGATCACCCAGAGTCTTCATGCCGACGAGTTCCAGACACTGTTCGACTCGTGCTCGGCGTCCATTCTTATGTCGGACGGACTGTAACCTCATTGGGAGCTCGATATTCTCATGTGCAGTCAGGAAGGGCAGAAGGTTGAATGCCTGATACACGAAGCCGATCCTCTTGGACCACAACGCGGCTCGATCTCTATTGCCGAATCTGGCAGTGTCCATGCCAAAGAGCATCACCTGCCCCTCGGTGGGGGGCTGAAGACCGACGGCGACCTGCAGCAAGGAGCTCTTGCCAGAGCCTGACGGGCCTTGGATGATTGTGAACGCGCCGCGCGCTATCTGAACACTAATGTCGCTGAGGGCAACAACACATGTTCTCGGTGCGGGTCTGAAGACGAGGCTGACGTCTTTGGTTTCTATGATTGGACCCATCTAGAACACCTTTGCAAGCGCCTTGGTAATCTGTGAGACCCTTGTTCGCCAGATGGCCAAGGCGGCAATCAAGGACCCAACAATGATGTCGAGGACCAAGCCGTGAATGCTTAGCCTGGCTATGAGATGGCCGGGGAGGACGAACATCAGCTGCAGGCGGAAGAACAGGTAGGTTGCGATAAGGGCTAGCGCTGATGCTGACACGATAACTATGAACATGTCCGCAAGAACGTACGCAAGCAGCGTGGGTCGGGCTGCTCCTGCGGCTGCAAGAACCGCCAATTCCTTACGGCGCGAGGTCAGCCGCTGGCCACAGAGGTAAAGCAGGGCCACCGTGTACAGCAACACCGAGAGGGATTTCAGGATACTGTTGGTACTGCTGTCCAGTCGGGCGACTTCCTGGCGCTCGGAATCCAGACGATCCTTCCTCCATTCCAGGCTGTATTCCTCCGGTTCCCCGCCGATGGTCTCGAATATCCAAGAATCGTCTACAGGATGACGAAGTGAAACGAAGAATACTGTGAAGCGAGGCTGGCTGGCTCCAGGTTCCCCTTTGGCTCGCAACTTACCCATCGCTTCCATCAGCGCAGTTTCGGCCAAGTCCTCGTCGACGACGGCTAACTCTCCGTCGGCGCCGGATTCCACTAGGCAAGAAACTCTGGCCGGCACTGCAGGAGGGGAGTCAACATCGTAATCCGCCCAGTCCATCAGGATGGAGTCGCCTACACGAACACTTAGCTGTGATGCGAGTCGAGAGGTGAGCACAGCTCCACCTGGTTCAAATGTCTTCTTGCTTGGGTTGAGTGGCATCAGACGGGATGCCACTGCCATGTCATCAACGAACACTACCATCGCGGATCGCACGGCTTTGCCTTCGTCTGACTCGAGTCGTAAGGACCATATCGCCGCGGCCAGTACTTCCTTGACCGCCGGCGAGTTTCTCAAGGCCACGAGGTCTGACTCTTCAAGGTTCCCCGATAGCCGAAAATCGTAGGCTGCCTGCTCGTAGCCGCTGAGGCGAAGGACGCCATAGGCATCTGGCAATATGTGGAGGATCGCCCCGACGGCGAGGATGACCGCCAGAACCAAGCATCGGTAGATCTTGCGCCCCCGTTCTCGGCGGTACTCCCGAAGAACCAGCCAGACCCCTACGCCGACGTTACGGGCTTGCGGCAATACGCTACGAGTCGAGGTCGACCAGCGCATGAGTGGCTAGCGAACATAGAGGTAGCCGCTGTACCAATCGTCCGGTTCCCACATCTCATTTGCGCCGACCAGGTGGAATGTCCACAGGTTGTGAGGGGTTGTGCTCTTGAGCTGGTACCGACCGTAATAGTTCAGGTCATATCTGCCCGTGTACCACATCCATCCGGAGCTGTACTTCCAGCAATTGCCGCCGTAGTCGGAATCGTAGCCGCTGACCCAGTCAGAGTTGGGTGCATTACCGCTCATCTTTGCTGGCTTGTTTCCGAACAGTGACATCCGAGTGTACATGCCGGCTGGCGAGATGACCGGGCTGAACCACTTCGTTAGGGCGTTGAAGTAGACACTGCCGCCCGGGTACGAAGATGCGGGGCTGAAGGTGATCTCGCCCCAATCGGACGCCTGCGGAGACACCTCGGCAGCTCTTGCAGTGCCGGGCAACACGGCGCAGGTCGCGAGTGCGAGGAGCAACAAGAGACAGACGGCATATTGTGGCGATCTGTCGCGCAGCAGATTCATAGGTTGTCTCCCAGTAGCCTTCCTTCGACTACCCACCAATCATGGCAAAACCGCAGTCAGTGTAGGTGTCGGATAGTTAGTTGTCAAGGGTGGCTTAAACTGCGGACAGAGCCGAAGGTTCCTGGCGCTGTGATAGTTCGTACCAGTTGTAGACCAGTGATGGATGGATCTTCTAACAGGGAAGGCCGGAAACCGGAGCTGGGATATAGCCGAGGCGTCCGCCAAGCCCGTCACTCCGAGCCTCAATACTGGCATACAGCGGGGATATAGCCAGGCACGTGGCCTGGAGGTTGGCGGCTGCGAGCATGCCAAGGTGCCGAACGTCCCAGACGGAGTCAACCCATATGCATCTCCGGCAGAGTTTGAAGAGCGTATCCTTACACGCCTTGCCACCGGTGACAGTTCACTATGGCGAGGATTCCCTCATGCAATCAGTCGTAACGGGTTGTCGGACCCAGTACGTACAGTGGCAAGATCCCGCCGGCTTCCGACGCGCCCGCCAGCGCCTCCGGCCCCGTCCTGTCACGTGGTGTACGAACTCTCAGGTGCTCCCTCCTCTGGTTCGTCAGCTGAGCTCGCCATGAGCAGGGGCACCACCTCCTCTTCCGAGCTCTGCGGTCCCCACTGAGGGCGGCATGGCCTTCGCAAGCGACTCCTGACTCAGGTAGCGGCGGGCCACCGGCCGCTCGTCGTGCGGTTCGGCCAGGACACAGCCCACCAAGCGGATGATGGCAGCCCGGTCGGGGAAGATGCCGACGACATCACTTCGCTGGCGGATCTCCCGGTTTAAGCGTTCCTGGGGGTTGTTCGACCAGACTTGCCGCCAGGGCTGAGCGGGGAAGGAGCTGAAGGCGGTGATGTCGGGGGCAGCTTCTTCCAGCATGCGAGCCACATCGGGGAAACGGTCCTTAAGTTGCCGGGTCACCCTCCGGAGCCGGACTTGCCCCTCCTCGGCCGAGCCCTTAAGCGAAGATGGTCCTGACCAGGGTGGCCACGAAGGGCGGGGCCAAGCGGGGCACCCGGCAGAGGAGGTTCTTCAGGAAATGGGTCCGGCATCTCTGCCAGGCGCATCCGGGAAGCACGGCTTCGATGGCTCTGACCAGTCCCTTGTGGTCGTCGGAGATGACGAGGCGCACGCCGGAGAGTCCCCGGGCGGCCAGGTCTTTGCGGAACCGGGTCCAGGCCGCCTCCTCTTCAGCCGTGAAGATATCCAGGCCCAGGATCTCCCGGTGACCATCGGCGGAGACCGCGCTCGCAACCACGGTGGCCACGCTTATCACCCGCGCCTTTTCCCGGGCTTTCACTGAGAGGGCGTCCAGCCACAGGTAGGGGTAGGGGCCGCCGTCAAGCGGGCGGGAGCGAAAGGCGGCCACTTCGGCGTCGAGAGCCTTGGCCAGCGCCGAGACCTGGCTTTTCGAGATGCCCCCCTGCCCAGGGCCTTGACCAGGCCGTCCACCCGGCGGGTCGAGACCCCGCGCCCGTAACCATCGCAGATGACAGCCACCAGAGCCCGTTCCGCCCGGCGTCGGCGTGCGAAGAGCCACTCCGGGTAGTAGCTGCCCTGGCGGAGCTTGGGGAAGGGGAGAAGAAGCGAGCCGATGCGGGTGTCAAATGCTACGCTGACGATCTGCTCGTCACGTGCAAGAGTGAGGAGGAGGCTCGGCGCCCCCTGACGGCGCTCCGGATGCTCCTGGCCGAGCTTGGCCGCTACGTGCGCGGCCGCGCGCGACGCTCCCGGCACTTCACTTCCCCGCTCGCTGGCTCTCACGCAAGGGGATGCAGCACGCCCGCGACCGCATCCGCGAACTGCCGGCGCGAGAGCGGCTGCTGCTTTCGGTCGAAGATGTCGGGCGGGACGTGAACAACTTCCTGCGCGGTTGGGCGGGCTACTTCCGGTACGGAAACTCGGCCCGTTCTTTCGACAAGATCGGCACCTACCCGCTCGGGCGGCTCTCGCTGTTCGTGGCGAAGCGCCATCGCCGGTCGAGAGGCTGCGGCTGGCTGCTGGTCGCCTACGAGTCGCCGGACCGGATGGGTCTGATCAACCTCAATGGATGCGTTCTTGCTCCACGACCGCACCGGTCGTGCCGGGAAAGCCGAATGCCGGCGGTGAAGGACGTCGGTGAGCCGGGTGAGGGAGAACCTCATGCACGGTTCGATGGGGGCGGGAGGAGACCTACGCCACTCGGCAGAGGCCGTGCGGCATCAGGCGCCTCCTGCCTACCCGAGCGTGGACGGTACTGAACATTTCAGACAGAGTTAAGCCTGGACACTTCAGCTGGGCGGGGTGATATCAGGCTGCGCAGCGCTTATGCTTGCTAGATGCGAGTACGGCAGGCCTGGAAGCTCTGTCGGGTACCGGTGCGCCATTGGTTAGTCTCCGCCTTACAAACTCGCACTCCGTGTCGCGCATGACTGCTGGTTATATGCAAATCATTGCAGCGTTCCTTGCCGGACCTGCGGACTTGTGCTACAAAGGAACAAATTGTGTCACAAGCATACGTCTTCGGGGGCGGCACAGTGCGCAGCATGTCCATACGGCAGTTGAGAGACTCGCTCTCCTCGCTGGGAGAGATCCTCGAAAAAGACCGGGAGATCCTCATCACCCGCCATGGTCGCCCGCTTGCTAGGCTCATTGCTCCTGGCCCGTCGCGGTCAGCCCCGAGTCACTCCGACCTGCGGGCCGGTATGCCTTTCCTGTCGATTCCTAGTGGAGAGCTCATCAGAGAGGAGCGCGACAAAGGATAGCCGTGTCGGGGGTCTACTTCGACACCAGCGCCCTCGCCAAGTGGTACGTGAACGAGCCACGGTCCGACGACGTCGAGGAATATGTTAGGTCGGTCTACCCTGTGTACGTGAGTCTGCTCACCAAGCTCGAGATGAAGTCGCTCATGGCGCGGCGGGTCAGAGAGGGGCACGTCGACCTTCTCACCCAGAGCAAGGTGATCGCGACCTTCGAGGGTGATATATCGGCGGGTCATCTCGTGCTACTTCCTCACAGCGTGGAATCGTTCCTGATTGCTGAGTCTCTGCTTGGCGCTCACCCGGAGATCCCGCTCCGCAGCCTTGATGCGATGCACCTTGGCACAATGCAAGCGGCCGGTATTACGGCTCTGGCTACCGCCGACCGGGTAATGGCTCAAGCGGCCGAGGCGCTCGGAATGCGGTGCGAAACCTTCTTCTAGGAATGCAGCAGACTGTCGATGGGTGCCTCGGCTCTCCCGAGTCCCTGTCGCTGCTCGCTGAACTCACGCCGCGGGCTGAGAGCGCACCGGATATTCCTCCCCTGACGCGTCGCTGGTTGGCGGTCATCGACTGAGCTGTCGGGCGCGAAGCCCAAGAAGCTAGCGCTTGAGAACAAGGCCGCGTCGTTGTTGCCCGATCAGGATATCTGGCACGCTATGACATGATGAGCTTTCTGGGCTTTGGTGCGTCTGAGTTGATGGGATGGCTCCGTGGCCACCGTCCCAGCCCATTCGTCGAGCTCCAGCTCCAGGGTCTTGATGCAGCCGACTGGTCGACTCTGCGGCTCGGTGCTCGATGTGGCGCACTTCGTGCATAACCAGCACAGCGACGCAAGCGCAGTCTTAAGCCTGACCTCCCGGCAGGCGATGTACCTGCAGAGCGCTCAGGGGTTGGCCGGCTCGCCATCGACGGGCGTGGGAGTAGCACTCGGGGGGGAGACCGGTGAAAGCAGGCTGGGCTGTTTCCTGCTATAGGGGGCAGCGCGCCAAGCTTCACCACCGAGGCACGCTCTTACCCCAAGCGGCGGATCCGGGGTGGTGTGGGCGGCTAGCAATGACTTAAGGTCCATGATGCTGGACTTGGCCCAGGTGTGTTGTGATGTCTTCACAAAGGTCGTCCAGCGTACCTGATCGTGTGGATTCTTGGTGCTGCACAGCACGCTTTCGTCTTGACCGGCCGCAGCGCCGCTCACAAGATTTGCCCAGCGCGTGCTTCGCGCATGGGAGTTACTGACGGCTTCAGGACTCCGCCACAGAACAAGGAAAAGGGCGACGGCCTACCACCCTGGTGAAGCTCTTGCAAGCTCCACCGACGGCAGCATTCCGAGACCACGGGCGAGGTATCATGACGAAGCGTCTGGACAAAGCAGCCGGACAAGGCGGCTGAAGGATGCATCCGCGATACATGACTGAACTGCCCACGAAACTCCAGCCTGCCTTGGGAGCAGCCGAGCGCGAACCTGGATCTACTTAACCCGGTCCAGAGGCACACGGTGGACATAACACTCATCTATTTTTGTCAGACAGGCAACACACGCCGCGTGGCGGAGGCTATGGTCGAAGTCTTTCGGGGGCCGGACATGACACCCGCTCCCTCTCCCTTAGGAAGGCATCGCCTCAGGATGCAGTCGGGTGCGATCTTCTGGGCATAGGGACGCCTTGTTTTTCCAGTCAAGCGCCTACACCCGTCAAAGCGTTCCTCGAGTGTCTTCCCGCTCTCGAGGGCAAGCGTGCTTTCGTCTTTGCGACTTCAGGGGGAGCGCCGGGGCGAGTACTCTACGACCTAACGCGCTTGTTGCGGGCCAAGGGGGCTGACGTGATGGGTGGTCTGCTCGCCCGCGGTGAGCTGCATCATCCTGCTCCCTGTCTGCATGGTCGCTACGCTGGTCGCCCTGATACAGAGGACTTGGATCGGGTGCGGCGCTTTGCAGCAGAGGTCATCGGGCATGTGTCGGCTGGGCGGCCTGGGCCGATGGTGGGAAGTCGGTCCGATGTCTTCAAGCCGAAACGAGGCTTCTACGACTTTGTGGCGCTGGTCAGTACGGATGGTTTCTTGCGTTTCACTCTGCCGGAGCCCAGACTTGACCCAGCACGATGCAATCAGTGCAAACGGTGTGCCCACGAATGTCCGATGCACAATATAAAGCTGCAACCCCACCCGACCCTGGGAGACGCGTGTATCCGGTGCTATCGCTGCCTGACAGACTGCCCCCAAGGGGCTTTTGGCGCCGACTGGAGACTGGGCAACCTGGCCATTTGGGCTTTCTACAACAAGGCTTTTGAACGCTGGTTCGGCGACTTGAAACCGGGAGAACACGTTGATTGATCTCGGAGGAAGGGCATGTTCCGATTGCTGAGGTCCTTGTTCTCGGGTCCGAGCCCGCGGGTCCTCCCGAGGTGGCCGTACCGCAGGCAGTGCGGCTCTTTGCGGTTATCCGAAGAGGGTCAGAGACCTGATGTCATGAAATTGAACGTCGCTACGGAGGTGTCGCACGCTCTGGGTCCGGAAGGCAGAGCTGCTAACGACACCGCTGACTTCGTGAGAACCGTTGAGGGTTCGTAATCTTGAAGCGGCCGGTGGCGCGGTTGTGACACAGATGGATATTAAGGTTAAGGGGAAGATGCATGGGTGAACTTCTTTGTGGACAGTCGGCTCACCCTGAGCAGTACTCCCGCCCCTCGCTGCAGAACCGGGCGGATCAGGCAAGGATCTCCGGACTTGCAGCCAGTGCCTTGACAAGCCCCATATAGCAGTCTTGACATACGCCATGCGCGACGCGGGGGAGTGTTTCCCTTTGAAAGAGGGCAAGCCGTGCGATCGCCTGCTCCAGTTCCACCCACTCCGTTTCGCTGAGCCGCACCTTCTTGCACCAGCTGCAGATGGCAAGGAGGGATTGCTCTGCCCCGCCCTGGGAAGTCCGAAGCGGGTCAGCCTCGGCAGTCTCGAGCCACGTGGACTCGCGGGGCTCCTCGCGGATCACCCGGGTGACAAAGTCCACTTCGCGACTGGGCATTCCCGCGACGGCCATCTCCATGTAACGTCGACGGTCTGGGGCATCACAACGGAAGGGAAGTACTAGCGTCCTCTGCGATCCGCGGATCCGCGCCATAAGAAGCTCATAGAGGTGGCGGACTTCCGCACCGCTGATGAAGGACCAAAGCGACCGTCCGACCACATACGAAGCCTGCAGGTGGGGCGCTCCATTCTCGAGGGCGAATTCATCCCATTTCTTGCTCACAGCGAGGATCTCGTCTTGAGAGCCGATCCGGTACCAGACGGTGTCGGAGTCCTCCTGTCGATCTTCGAACCACTGCATATCCACGCCTGCCTCCCTCCGGTCGACTCCTTCTTGAGCCCAGACTAAGCCCCTAGGACAGCCCGAGTCTCTTCCGTGATCGACGCCACCCTAGACTTCCACCCTAGACTCCTAGGTCGATCACTTCCAGCCGGTTGTTGCCCTGTATCACCGTCGCGAGTCCCGGCCGCAGACCTTTCTCTTTCAGCCAGCGGCGAGCCACGAAGTGCCAGTCGACACTCGATCCCACCAGAGTGACCCGCGCCGCCTCGGGTACGAACACCGGATGCACTCCTCGCGTGAACTGCAAGCGATGGCAGGTACGCTCATGGGGGCTGAAGGCGATTATCCACGCTTCCGGTCGAAGCCGGGCCACACTGCGAGCAGTGGCCCCTGTCTCGGTCGGGACCACGATGTACTTGGCGCGCACCCGTTCGGCAGTAGTGGCCGCTTCCTGGGCAAGGACCTCTGGCACAGTGACAGCATCGGCAGGGGGACGACGCATCCCTTCGCGATACCGCTCCGCCGAGGCAGCGATGCGGGCCATGACGGCGACCGCATCCACCGGGAACTGTCCCATGGCTGTCTCTTCCGAGAGCATAACGCAGTCGGTGCCGTCCAAGATAGCGTTGGACACGTCGGCCACCTCGGCTCTGGTCGGCCGCCGGTTGTGAGTCATGGATTCGAGCATCTGCGTCGCCGTGATGACCGGCTTGCCCACTGCGTTTGCGCGGCTGATTAGTAGCTTCTGGACGATGGCGATGCGGTCGATAGGCAGGTCGACCCCCAGATCGCCGCGCGCCACCATGAGACCGTCAGCCTGTTCCAGGATGGACTCGATGCGTTCTACGGCCTGGGAGCGTTCGATCTTAGCGATGATGAAGAGGTCCGCCCCCAGTCCCTCGGCGCAGGAGCGCACGGCCGCTATGTCGTCTGGGCCCTGGACGAAGGACACGCCCACAGCCTCCACACCCTCTGCCACAGCGAAAGCAAGGAGTTCTCGGTCGCGGTCGGTGAAAGCGGAGATGCCTAAGTCGATCCCGGGAAAGTTGATGCCATCCCGGTACCGCAGCTCACCGCCCACTACCACGCGGGCGAGCGCGACCCGACTGGCTCCACCCGCGCCACCATTGCCGCGAGAGGCGGCCTCACCCTCTTGGCCAGCCAGATCCTCTGTCACGACCCGCTGGATGCGTAGCTGGATCAATCCATCGTTGAGGAATATGTCATCCCCTGGCCGCAGCGACACCGGGATAGAGAGCAGGCTGACCGGGATAGTGAGTGAAGCAGTCGCGGCCGGGATATTGAGCAGAGCAGTCTTGGTGGTCGGTCGACTATTCGCTGTAGCGCATGCTTCCGCCGAAGAATCGGGGGGTGAAGCCGCCCCGGACTCGGCTGTCGCCTGGGTGTAGGACTCGCTGGCGTCGAGACCGACCAAACGGACTGTCTGCCCGCGTCTCAGCTCGACGACGTCCGGACCCAGTCTTCCTACCCTGAGCTTGGGCCCAGGGAGATCGGCAAGCAGCGTGACACGTCTTCCTACCTTGTCAGCAGCCGCCCGGATGGCGGCAATGGTCTGCCGGTGAGTCTCGAAGTCGCCGTGAGCAAGATTCAGACGGGCCACGCGCATACCCGCCCGGATCATACGTTCCAGAGTCCGGAGCGAGCTCGAGGCCGGGCCTATCGTGCAGACGATGCTGGTCTTATGAGGGGGCAGTTCGGTCATACGAGCTCCCGCAAGCCTTGTCAGCAACAAGATGGTAGCGCACAGTGACACCCGAGTTCGGGAAACACGCTAACCTAAGCTGATGTTCAACAAGTGGCTCAACCAGTGGCGCGACCAACCCACGCTCTCCACCCTGCTTCCTCTGGCCGCTCTCATCCTTCTGGCCTTGCTCTGGGGATACAACTGGGTAGCCATGAAGATCGCGGTACGCGACTGCGACCCCTTTACCTTTGCTGCTCTGCGCAATCTGCTTGGGGCCCTGGCCCTCTTTGCCGTGGCTGCGCTGCGCCACGATCCTTTGCGACCCCAAGCCTTTTGGTGGACCACGCTGTTCGGGATCTTCCAGACCACCCTGTTTGGCCTAGCCGTGTGGGCTGTGTATCTGGGTAGTGCGGGCAAGACCTCGGTACTTACTTACACCATGCCTTTCTGGCTTCTTGGCATAGCCTGGATCGCCCTAGGTGAGCGGATCCGCGGTCTGCAGTGGGCGGCCGTGGGGCTAGCCCTAGCCGGCCTGGTCTTGGTGCTCGACCCCTGGGCTCCGCGCGATGTCTGGGCAAGTGTGCTAGCGGTGGGTAGTGGTATTTCTTGGGCGGTGGCTGCGGTACTCTTCAAGATCATCCGCCGCCGACACCAGATCCACCTCCTGCCCTTTACGGCCTGGCAGGCGTTTCTCGGAAACATTCCCCTCATAGTAGTGGCACTGCTCGTGGACCACACCGGCCCCACGTGGAGCACCAGCTTCATCCTGGCTCTCATCTACAACGTGTTGCCCGCCAGCGCCGTAGCTTGGTTGCTGTGGCTCTACGTGTTACACCGACTACCGGCGGGTCCGGCTGGGATCAGGACTCTGGCCATTCCCGTGGTGGGCGCCGTCTCGGCCTGGATACAGTTGGGGGAACGGCCAGGGGCGCTGGAGGCTGTCGGTCTGGGGCTGATCCTCCTTGCGCTGGGAGTCCTTACTGCCTGGGAATGGAGGATGGCTCGCCAGACGCAGGCGGCTGGGCCGGTCCGGCCACAAGCATAAGATGTACTTGATTCCCACCGATGCGGGGGCAGCAATGGGGGTGTGATAGTCCGCTGTCGGCCTGATTAGGGACCTGAGGGGAGACAGGCAATCTCGGCTGGAGCAGGGGATGCTGCCGAGCGGTGAAGGGTTTGTAGGAGCTGCAGGAGCGCCTGCGTCTGAATCCGAGGCGAAGACCGATGTTCTGCGGGCAATGTGGGGCAGAGGTAGAAAAGGGTGCCCGGTTCTGCTGGAACTGTGGAGTCTCACTTGTGGACACGCACACTCCTAGCGGGACTGCCAGCCCCCGGGGCATCGCGAGCGACCTCTCGGGACGAGCCGCACCTGGCCACGGTTGGCTATATGCTCTGGTGCCCACGGCTCTGGTCATAGGACTCGTAGCTGGGTTCATTGCTGGCTTTCTTGTGACGACGGATTCACAACCGCCGAGGGACACGGCCGAAACCGGTCCTGCACTGGTGTCGAGTAGTAGCTCCCTCGTCGGCTCGACGAGCACGGTAACGCAGCCCACGACGACGCCGGCGCAAACCACCGTAACGCACATGACCTCGAGCGCGACTGTGGCCACGTCAACCGCAGTAACGCCCCGTACGAGCAGGCCTGAAATCGTCACTGTGGTCACAAGGCAGCCCGGGTATGTGGTGAGCTGGCCCGAGCGCGACGGCTGGACGATCCTACTCTTCGGTTGTGGAGCAAGCATGAAAGATGATGCTGAGCGCCACGCCCAAGAGGTGTTAGCCCTGGGTCTGCCAGCAGGCATGTGTTACGTCGAGAACAGCAACTTCGAGAACAGCAACATTTACGTCATCACGCTAGATGGGGAACAGCAAGAACTGGACATCGCCACCGGCTGGATCGTGTTCTCCGGCGTGTTCGACACACAATCTCAAGCCGAAGATCATCTCGAAGTGGTTCTGGACCGCCGGGATTGGGCAGCTGATTGGGACTCGGAGCCCGTGGTGGCACATATCACCCACTAGGAGAGTCGCCGCGTCGCTCAATGGAGCCACGACCTTGTTGCCGGGCCGTCCGAACTGGATGCAAGCCGAATCGAGCGACGCACCGGGCCTGCGCTGATGTGCCGGCTGGCGAGGGTACGGGCCGCTACGCGGCCGCCCACTCGGCCGAGAGCACCTCGGCCTGTTCGAGCACGGTCAGGGTGGCCTTTTCCTGTTTGTCGGGCGGGTAGCCGTACTTGTGGAGCACGCGCTTGACGAGTACGCGAAGGCGGGCACGCACGTTCTCACGCAAGGTCCAGTCGATGGTCACATTGGCACGTACCGTGGCCACCAACTCGCGAGCGATCTCCCGCAGCTTCTCATCTCCCAGCACCTTCACCGCGCTGTCATTGGTCTCAAGAGCATCGTAGAAGGCCAGCTCCTCTTCAGTGAGGTCAAGAGCCACTCCTCGTTCCTCAAGTTCGCGGAGATCCTTGGCCAGCTTGATTAGCTCCTCGATCACCTGGGCCGCCTTGATGGTACGGTTCTGATAACGTCGGAGAGTCTGTTCCAGCATCTCGGCGAAAGAGCGAGCCAGGACCACATTCTTACGAGACCGGGTCCGGATCTCGGTCTTGAGCAGCCTCTGAAGCAGCTCCACTGCCAGGTTGCGTTGGGGCATGCCCCGGACTTCGGCCAAGAACTCGTCAGACAGGATGGAGATGTCCGGGCGCCGGAGGCCGGCGGCGGCAAAGATGTCGACTACTTCTTCGGAGGCGACCGCTCGCGATACGATCTGCCGGATCGCAGCGTCGAGCTTCTCGTCGGTCTTGGGCTCTCCGGGTGCGCGCTTCACCAGTTGGGCCCGCAGTGTCTGGAAGAAAGCAACGTCGTCGCGTATGGCTAGAGCTTCTTCATGGGGCACGGAGAGAGCGAAGGCTTGGGAGAGTTGCTGGACCGTGGCAACAAAGCGTTCCTTGCCGTTTTCTTGGGCCAGGATGTGGTCAAGAGCACCGGGAATGAGGGCGAGCCTCTCGGCCGGCGTGCCGCGAGTCCACAGCGACCAGTCAAACCCGTGTAAGAGACCGAGACATACCTCGTACTTCTCTTTCATAAGCGCCACAGCCTCTGCCTGGCCGAGCGCGGTGCGGCCGGTGCCGCCGCTCTCGGTGTAGGTGGCGAGCGCTGCTTTGAGCTCGTGGGCAAGCCCTAGATAGTCCACCACCAATCCACCGGGCTTATCGCGAAAGACGCGGTTGACCCGCGCGATGGCCTGCATCAGGCCATGGCCGCGCATGGGCTTGTCCACATACATCGTGTGCAGGCTTGGTGCGTCAAAGCCGGTGAGCCACATGTCACGCGCGATGACCATGCGGAGAGGGTCGCCCGGGTCCCGAAAACGCTTGGCCAAAGCCTCACGCGCTCCTTTGTTTCGAATATACAGTTGCCAGTCCACCGGGTCAGAGGCGGAGCCGGTCATCACCACCTTGATCTGTCCCCGGGCGTCGTCCTCGTCGTGCCAGTCGGGGCGCAGGCGCACGATTTCGCGATAAAGCTCCACGCAGATGCGCCGGCTCATGCAGACCACCATCGCTTTGCCGTCCATCACCTCCAAGCGACGCTCGAAGTGTTCGACGATATCCTCTGCCACTAACCGCAAGCGCTTCTCCGCGCCCACTATGGCCTCAAGTTGCGCCCACTTGCTCTTGAGCTTCTCTTTCCGCTCGACCTCTTCCCCTTCGGTGACCTCCTCAAATTCGGGGTCGATGTGCGGACGCTCGGATTCATCCAGAGCCAGTTTAGCCAGGCGGCTCTCGTAGTAGATGGGGACAGTCGCCTTGTCTTCGACTGCACGTTGGATGTCGTAGATGCTGATGTAGTCGCCGAATACAGCGCGGGTGTTCGCATCTTGCAGCTCGATAGGAGTACCGGTAAAGCCGATGAACGAGGCATTCGGCAGGGCTTCGCGCATGTGACGAGCAAAGCCGTCGATGAAGTCGTACTGGCTGCGGTGTGCCTCATCAGCAATGACCACGATGTTGCGACGATTCGAGAGCATGGGGTGGTGGCGGGCACCTTCTTCATCGGGAAAGAACTTCTGGATAGTGGTAAAGACCACTCCGCCTGACTCAACCGATAGAAGTCGCCGCAGGTGAGCGCGCGATTCGGCCTGCGCGGGCGGCTGGCGCAACAGGTCCTGGCAGCGTGCGAAAGTACCGAAGAGCTGGTCATCAAGGTCGTTGCGGTCTGTGAGTACGACGATGGTGGGGTTCTGCATCGCCGGCTCGCGGATGATGCGTCCGGCATAGAAGGCCATGGTCAAGCTCTTGCCCCAGCCCTGGGTGTGCCAGACCACGCCCACCCGGCGGTCCCCTCTTTCTCCCGCCGCGCGCAGGGTCTGCTCCACCGCCACCCGCACGGCGTGGAACTGGTGGTAGCCCGCCGTCTTCTTGACCAGCCGCCCGCCGCCGTCGTCCTCGAAGACTATGAAGTTGCGCACTAAGTCAAGGAAGTACCGAGGTGCAAGCAACGCCTCGCTCACCGTTTGTAGCTCCGGGGCAGACGCTTCGCCGGCCAGGTCGACTCCCATGGCCCGCCAGGGTTTGAACCACTCCCTGCCTGCCCCTAATGCTCCTACCCGGGCTTGTATGCCGTCGGAGACCACGAGCAGCTCGTTGGTCTGAAAAAGACTGGGGATCTCCGCCTGGTAGGTCTGGAGTTGGCTCAGAGCGGTCCAAATAGTGGCATTCTCCTCGGCGGCATTCTTGAGCTCGATGACCACCAGGGGAAGACCATTGACGAAAAGGACGACGTCAGGCCGGCGCGTATGATTGGTCTCGACGACTGTGAATTGATTGACGGCTAAGAAGTCGTTGTTGGCAGGGTCGTCGAAATCAATCACACGGACTTGTGCGCCTCGGACCGAACCGTCGGTCGCTCGATATTCGACTGTGACGCCGTCCACCAGGAGGCGGTGGACGTGTCGGTTGCGGACAATAAGCTCAGCCCCCTCAGGCCGGGTGACCCGTCGAAATGCTTCCTCCAAGGCTTCGGAGGGAAGATCGGGATTGAGCGCGGCCAAGGCGTCCCGCAGGCGCCCCTGGAGAACCACCTGGCCGTAGGTCTCGCGCTCGCCGAAGAGCTCCCCAGGGACCATCTCGCCGCCATGGCGGACAGACCAGCCGACAGCCTCTAGCTACTCGAGGGCGGCGGATTCGATTAGGGACTCAGTGAGAAAGGCCACGTCGACCCTCATTGACAATCAGGACGTGGTGCGCGAAAATCACAACAAGTGGATTGGGAATACCCGGTCGGCGGCTGGCCTCGGTGAATACCGGGGTCTTTCGCTTTTCTAGGGGAAACATTTTAGTCCGTACCCCTCGACAGAGCCTGTCACGCTCCTATACATTTTGGCTTCCAAGGTGTCGTAAGCACGGTTGCTCTGGCCCGGACGGAGAATGTGCAGACCAATGGGCCGAGCAACCATGTCTGCGAGCTGCAGGCCGACAGAGTTTACTTGTTTGTCGGCCATAACTATCCTAAAGGGAAACTGTTTGCCGCCGTAGTTGCCTCCGTCGCAGACGCGGCGAAACTCTAGTTCAAGCTCCGCGTCCTCCTTCTTTCCCCGACGTTCGAACACGATGTGAGTAACACATTCATCCTGTCCTAACCCGGCAAGAAACCGGTGTGCACGTTCCAAACAGAACTTAAGAGCCAAGTTGTACGGATTATCGGGAAGAACGTATCGTTGGCATAGCCTTTCTTTGCGGATGACAGTGGAAATCACCGTGAAGGGAGCTGAAGCGATGATACTGCTCAGGGCAGCCATGAACCGCAATCTGACCTGTGCGTTCAGCAGCAGCGTGAAGGGTCTTCTCGCTTTGCGGATATCTGTCTCGTGAAGCACCACCATGTCATGCCCAAAGAACTCGAACTTGAGTTCCTGAACCGCCGGGCTTATCTGTTGTGCATAGTCTTTCTTCGAGAAGATGCACAAGGCAAGAACAAACACAGGATACTGTGGATCGACTTTCGTCAAGCTGTGGTCGCCGCTCTCGTCTATACATAGATGATGTAGTCGCTGTAACCCGGGGCCGCCACCTCAAATGCCCCCATCTTCGAACTTTGTCCTCCGATCACTCACGCGACGGCGTCCGGAACAAGCTGCTCAGCATACCTGGCGCAGGGCTATCCCCGAATTAGCTTGCCGAACGCCGCGTCGAGTAGCGCAGTGAGGGTAGGAGCCTTCCACCCGGGTAAGAGACCCGGAGCAGCAGTTACCGAGCGAGCCCACAGACCCTACTAGCAGTAAACGGGCAGACCCTACCACACTGGCTGCGCGGCCCTCGCTGATTGCAGGTTCATATCCTCGCCGCTTACAAGTCATTCCGACTCCATTGTTGCTCCGGGTAGCGCCACCAGCCGACGTACCCCTGCCTGGAGCAGACCATGTGCGAATTGCCGTGCGATGTAGCCGCTGGAGAGGCACTCACCGAAGAGCTCTCCAGGGACCATCTCGCCGCCATGGCGAACAGACCAGCCGACAGCCTCTAGCCACTCAAGGGTGGCGGATTCGATTAGGGATTCGGTGAGCTGGCTCATGGCAACCCCGGGCTCTCCAAGATACCAGCTTGTCTCTTTTCTGCCTCGCCAGACATATTGAAGAGGGTTCGCACTGCATCAATTAGCGGCCGAAGCTGTGGGGACGAAGCGTCAGTGTCGAGCTGAGCTAAGGTCTCAGCAATCCGTCGCGGTTTGTCCGATGCGTCCGCGCCGATTCCAAGCACGTCTTCCAAGGTCGGCGAAATCACGAACACGCTCCCAGCTTCTGCTACGGCCTCTTTGATTCGCTCGTTCTGGCATGTTTCAGCCTCATTCTGTCTTTCCCGATTGGAACGCTTGCGTTGGTCCTCAATATCACCGGTAGGCCAGACATCCTCGTCATGAAGCACCACGAAAGGTATGTCCAAAGCACGGCAGACCTGAACCACAAGCTCAATCCCAGATTTTCCACCACAGTCCACTACTGCGACTCCTTCGGCATCGGGATCAAGGCCAAGCTTCTCCGCGACTATGAGCGCAGCTAGGCGGTCACCCAGACCCTCCACCAACAACGCCCGGCTCGCAAAAAGAACCTCGTTACGTGCAGCATCGAACTTCCCAGCTAGCTTGAGTCTTTTTCTGGCAGCTTCAAGGCTTTCTGTTCCGCTCTGATGGACAAAGGACATATAAGTTGACTGGCCGGCGCGCTTACGCACCAACCGCAGCGCCTCGAAGCGGTTAGCGTCCGCAAAAACCGGCGAGTGGGTCGAGTAAATAACCTGGCACTGGTCCGTCTCAGCCATTTCGCAAAGGAGCCGGTAAAAGTAGCGCTGCGCTTGAGGGTGCAGGTACATCTCGGGTTCTTCGATGACCACGGTCCCGAACTTCTCTCCGAGCTGCCGGAACGCCTCGAAGATTCCGACCACCATGGCACTTTGTATGCCGAGCCCCAGCTCCTCTCCCGGAACCGTCAGCCCTGACTCACGATACTGAAGACGCAATGAAATAAGAGGGTTCGCAGGATCGGCAAAACCAAAGCATATCTCGACTGACTCGGCTATATCCCTGCCAAGAAACCCGAGCATTCTCTTCGCCGTTTCCGCCACTGTTTGCTCAATTCTCTTGACCTCTTCCGTGCGAAGCAGCTCCAGGGCTTGCGCATATGCCTGTGCAAACCCCTGTTGAGGGTCGAACTCCTTGCGTGCCTTCTGTAACAAACGTCCCAGAATCGATCCACGCAAACCGGGCAAGTGTTGTGCCAAGCTACGACGGTGATCAATGAACAAAATGCGGGCATGGTCTCGAAGCTCAGTCCCCACCTTCAGTGGGGTAAATTGGGTTTTCTGTCCTTTGGTGGGTTGCCCGACCGCGACGGTTGGAACATCGCCATTACTATCAAGCGGCTCCAAGTCGACGTGGTGGTCCCCTGCTTCGCCCCATCTGCCAGACCTCTTGTAAGGCTTGCAGGTGAGGCGGAGGGCAGTGATTTCATGCACGTGAGAAAGCGTGTCACGATGCTCATATGGCGGGTCGAAATCTATCGCGATTTCAATGTCACGGGTTGCGTCGAATTGGAAGAAGTCTTGGGGAATCTGGAAGCTGCGGAGACTGGGCCACATGTCTCCCAATGCCAAGTTGAGTGCTCGGAGTATCGTTGTCTTACCGACGCCATTTGGCCCAACGATTGCAGTGAGGGGCCCCAGCGGCAGCTCGAGGTCTTCGAGGCTGCGAAAGTTTCTAACCTGTAGCCGCGTCAACATAAGCCAGCTCTTTCGACGAACCGGTCGGCGTCCTTCACCCGTATCTCACCGGAAATCAGTTTGGGCAGCAGCGCGTCACGTAGGGCGGCGAGGGTGCGGGATTCGTGGGTGCCAGCGACGATACGTTCAACTGATGGAAGGATCGTTCTTGTAAACAACGCTGCTATTGATCTTGGTGGCCGGATGAGCTCGTATCGCGCCATATCCGTCCAGCTTGTGCGCGGCATCTTCGTGCCTGTCGAGCCGGCGTTCGTGTACTCAACGAACTCATCGCTCGAAACCACCCCCAGCACGAAGGCGAACCAATCGGCTCCTTTTGGTGTCACAACGACAATATCTGTGGAACATACCCCATCGATTGGCGCAACACCGACTTTGTGAAAGTAGGGCCGAAGCTTCCCAAAAAGAATCTCGCCCTTCCCGAACTGGAACTTGGTGCTTTCAAGCCTATCGGACATGCCCCACTCGGAAAGAGCAATGCACCTTTTGGGCATGTGTTCAAGCGCGATGTAGGGCGTGTTAGGCGCTATCTGTTCGGGTTGAATGCTGCGACGGGGATGGTCTGCGAGATCACCGAAAGTCCCTACCTCCCACCCCTCCGGGATGGGGCCAAGTTCGGAGTCCACCAGGCGGTCAGGGAACAGGTGGTCAAAAGCACAGCTTTCGAGCACAACTTCGTTCCCAGACCCAGTTGAGAGCTCCGTATTCTCATCCCCACCCTTGCCCAGACAGGGAGGGGAGGAGAGGGCCGCCTCCTCGACCACGGCGGCAATGCGTGCCAGGACAGACTGCGGGTCGTCGAAAACCTCCTCATTGGTAAAACGCAGGACTGTGAATCCTCGGGATTGCAACCAGGCATCCCGTTTGTGGTCTTTCTCTTGTCTAGCGGCGTGAACGCCCCCGTCCAGTTCGACGACCAGCCGATGCTCATGGCAGTAGAAGTCCGCTATATAGCCGCCCACCTGATGCTGACGCCGAAACTCGAGTCCCAGAAAACGCCGGTTGCGCACAAGCTCCCAGAAAATCTCCTCGGCTGAGGTTTGCTTGCGCCGCAGTTCACGGGCAATCCCCACCAACCCGGCGAATTCGTAGCCCGCTCGGTACTGAGCGGCTGCTCCGCTCGGAGGGATGCTCCCTCTCCCACTGGGAGAAGGCTGGGGTGTGGGTTGATTGCGAGCCCGGGCGGCGTTGCGCCGCACGGGATCAAAATCAATAAACCAGGACTTGAACAGCGCCCGCGCCATGGCCTCCAGGGTCTGGCTCATGCGGCGGTTCAGCTCGATCGTGTCGTCCAGCGTGCCGAGGATGTGGGCGATGGCGCGTTGTTCGGCAACCGTCCTGGGCACTGTTACTGGGAGCAGGTGGATGTGGTTCCGATTTAGCGTCGGAACTCCGCTTCCTGCATTGAAGTGCGCGAGATCGAGTGACTTCAAGAGGTAGTAGCAGAAGCGCCGGTCGTTTCCCTTAAAATCCTTGACCCACAGGGTTGTATTGAGGGGCCAAAAGTCACTCTCGATGAATTGGCCGCCACCGAGAGGCTGCCCGAGCGGCCAAT
>OGCI01000415.1_pt1 | contig 50836 bp, 45 predicted proteins | sample 1570021 | NCBI WGS metagenome assembly OGCI01 (sample SAMN06264664, study PRJEB24512) | hot springs metagenome | isolation source: Hot spring water | place: South Africa: Tshipise | collected 2015-06-21
CTGCATTTTCCCAGCAATGAGTGGTGGGTTTTTCTGCGGAATTTGCGCCAGTTTCACCCTCAGGTCAAGATCATCATGACCAACAAGTACCCCGATCTGCAGCGGGAGTTAAAAGCCCGCGAGCAAGGGGTACAGGTTTTCCTGCGGCAGCCATTTTCTCAGCGGTGGATTGAAGAGGCGCTGAAGCGGGTTTACGAACAGACGCAACCACGCCCTGAGCAACCTCCTGCTCCTCCGCGCACGCTTCAGGTGCGCGTCCCCGTGCGGGTGAAGATCATTTTCCCGTATCTGGTGCTGGCTTTGCTCTTTGCGCTGGCAAGCGCGTATATCGTCAGCCGTATCCTCATGGAGTCGAACCAGTCCCGTTTCCTCAATCAACTCTATGCCACAGGGAAGCAAGCCCAGGACTGGTTTGTTCAGGAAGAAGATCGTCTGTTGGGGACGCTTCGTCAGGTTGCCAACACGGAGGGGGTGGCGGCGGCACTGCAGCAGGGAGATGCTGAGGCATTGCGATTGCTGGTATTGCCTGTGACGGTGAATGCCAGAGAAGAAGAAATTACGCTGCTTAACCTGTCCGGCGAAAGCATCCTTACTCTGATGGTGACTCCCGGAAGCATGGGCGCCAGTTATGAATCGACCAGAGGGAGCGCAGTTTACGCCTCCTGGAACTTTGTTCAGCGCACCCTGCGCGGTGAAACAGACGAACTGGGCGATAAATTTGCCGGCGTGGGGGAAGGTCCCCTCGGGAAAACCTTTTACGTCAGCGGTCCGGTTTTTAATGCGGAGGGCGTTCAGGTTGGCGTGGTGCTTGTTGGAAAAACGCTGACCACATTGTCGCGTGAAATGTCTGCGGATACTCTCAGCGCGGCAACGTTTTATGATCTGAATGGGGAGGTGCTGGCATCTTCCCTTTTCTCGGCGGGGATGTCGTCTCCCATTTCGGGAGAACTGGTTCAGCAGATTCTGAGTCTGCAGGAACAGGGTAGTTTAACCCGCGATCTCACCCTTTCTTCGCTGGATTACACTGAAGTGTTGGGTCCCTGGGAAGTGCGTGGCGGTTCTGACCTTGGTGTTCTGGGAATTTCCCTGGCAAAAGCCTTCCTTATCCGCACCAGCCAGGCCACTCAGGTGCAGATTTTCTCTCTGGTTCTGGCGGGCATCCTTCTGGTCATCCTCGTCGGTTTATTCCTGGCAAACCTGTTCACCCGTCCAATTGTCCGCCTGCTGGATGCCTCGGCAGAGGTGGCAAAGGGCAATCTGGAAGTCAAAGTGGATGCCGCGGGGAACGATGAGTTAGCCGTGCTGGCTCAGGCGTTCAACACGATGGTGGCAGGACTGCAGGAAGGCTCAATTTACCGCGATTTGTTGGGACGTACGGTCAGCCCTGAAGTGCGCGAACAGTTGCGTCAGACTTTCACCTCTGGAAACCTTCGTCTGGAAGGGCAGGAGGCGGTTGCGACCATTCTCATGACCGATATTCGCGGTTTTACCTCGCTGTCGGAGAAAGTTGATCCTGCCACGGTGTTCCAGTGGTTGAACGAATATTTTGAGCATATCGTGCCTGTAATTACCGCTTATGGTGGAGTGGTCAATAAGTTCGATGGTGACGCTGTGCTGGCATTCTTTGGCATTTTGCCGCGTCTGGTCAGTCCCAAGCAGTCTGCGCTCTCTGCCTGTCAGGCGGCAGTGGAAATGCTGGAAGCCATCGAGCAATTTAATCTGCAAAGGCGCGCCCGCGGCGAGCCGCAGTTGATCACAGGCATTGGTGTCCATACGGGCGTGGTTATGGCAGGAGGTTTGGGTACCTCTGACCGTCTGCATTACACGGTGATTGGGGACACGGTGAACACTGCCCAACGTATTGAAGCCCTCACGCGGGAACTGTTTGATGGCTCTGCAGTGCTGATCAGCGAAGCCACTTACCTGGCTCTGGCGGAGCACCGCGAGAAATTCCACCTGCGTTCCATGGGCGAGCAGAGTGTGCGTGGAAAGAGTGAGAAACTCACTGTCTATCACCTGCTCCCAGCCAGAGAGGGTGGAAAATGGGAGGCGATGCTATGACTGCGCTGGCACCTTCCCAGCAACAGCCTCGCCGTCAGTGGCTTCTCTGGATTCTGTTATTCCTGCTGATTCTCTTTGCAGGAGTGCTCGTACTGGGGCTGTTTGTCTTTTCTTCTGAGTGGGTACAAGCCTCGGCGTTTCTCCCTGCTGCCCTGCATTCGGGTTTGCGTGCCGACTACAGCGCTGATTTACGGGCTTATTCTTTCCGCGCTTTGCAAATGGGAGTTGTTGAAGAAGCCATTCGGGATCGCGAACGTCTGGGTGAGCCTGTGGGCGGGAATATGTTGCCCACGTTGAGTATTTTCCTGCAAACCCCTGTACCGACGATTACCCCGACAGCCTTTTTCTCACAAAATGTAACCCCTACCTTGCTGGTTTCTCTTACACCCACGCAGTTTTCTCTGGACTTAAGCCCAACCGCATTGGTGACGCCTACCCTCACGCTGGCTTTTTCTCCGACGGCTACGCTGGCTGTGAGTTATACCCCGACCCGCACCCTTGTCTCTACCTTGCCGGTGAGTTCTCCGACCCGCACGCCTGTCTTTACTTCTACAGTTGGAATACCTACGGCAACTCCTCTTCCTCCAACCCCAACCTCGCTGCCGCCTACCTCCACCCGTGTGCCGACCAATCCTTCCCCGACACCCACACCTCTGCCTCCTACGCCAACCCCATATCAACCGCCGATTGAACCTTCGCCACCCACTCCATACCCATAATGACGTACCATGATACCCTGGATGGAAATCCTTGCAGGTGGGATGATTCTCCTGCTCCCCGGAGCGGCGTTTCTGGCATGGCAACCATCAGAAGACACCGATCCGGTCTGCCGGATGATGGATGCAGTGGGACTGAGCATTGCCCTGACCGCTCTGATTGCCATGGTGCTCTGGTCACTGAATCTTTTCCCCGGCGCCTGGGGAGCGCTGATCGGGTATGCGCTGGCGCTGGTCTTCTGGATTGTGGCATTACTGCTGAGAGAGAAGGCTTTTTCCTGGCGTGTTTTCTGGCAAGATGGCGTGAAAGTGCTGGCAGGTCTGGCTTTCTTTACGGGATTGTTGATTTTCCGTCTGGAACAGGCAAAACCGCTCGTTCTTCCTGCCTGGGTCGATTCGGTTCATCATACTTTCTTTGTGCGAATGATTCTGGAACAGGGTGGAGTGCCGCGAACATTATCGCCCTATCTGGATGCGCCATTTCATTATTACTTTCCCTTTCATTTAATTACGGCTTTGTTTGCCTGGATTACCGGAATGCACCCTGCCGATGCTGTTCTGGTATTGGGGCAGGTTATCAGTGCTTTGCTGGCGCTGGCAATCTATCGCCTGGGGCGTGCTTTGAGAATCCCGCCTCTGGCAGCGGGTATGGCGGCTTTGCTGTGCGGATTTGTCACCCAGATGCCGGCTTATTACCTGACCTGGGGGCGTACCACCTTGCTGATGGGCTTGCTGGTGCAGGCGCTGGCAATGTCTGCTGTGCTGGACTACCGGCGTTTCCCATCTCGTTTCAACGGTTGGAAAGCCGCTTTGCTGGTTTCCGGGCTGGCACTGACCCATTATTTGTCGCTGTGGGTCTTCGGCTTATGGGTGCTGGTGCTTTTCCTGGGGGATGTTCTGGGAAAGCCGATCCGTCAGTCGGTGGAAACCGGGGCGCTTCAGCCTTCTCAAACCGACCTTTCCCGGTGGACCTGGCTGGGCTGGATCATTTTGGGTGGTGTTGGGGCTTTCCCTTACCTAATTCCAGCGTTTCTTTTCAATCTGAATCATGTTCAGATTTCTGCACCAGCGTTCACATGGAACCAGCAGGACTGGAAGTATGTCTGGCAGTATCTCGGTCCCCAGTACAATCTCTGGGTGATGGGCATGGCGGGATTTGCCGGTTTGCTGGCTCTGCGCCACCCCCTGTTGAGAAGGTTTGCGCTGTGGGGATTCCTGGTGTTTTTTCTTGGTTTGCCCATCGCTCCTCGTTTTGGTCCTTTTCGCGGCGATTTATATTTGATTCAGGTGTTTTTCCCTGCGGTACTTTTACTGGGGGCTTTGCTTTCAGATGCCATCCAGGCATGGGGTCGGAAGACTGTGCCATGGATCCAGCCCATCCTGTGGGCGCTGGTGATGATCCTCTTCTTCCTGTGGGGCATTCGGGAGACCCGCTCCATCTTGAATCAGGGTACGGTGTTTGTCACCTCTGCGGATCGAAAAGCCTTGGAATGGGTAGAAAAGAATACCCCACCACAGGCTCGTTTTTACATCAATGCGGCGTTGTGGTCATGGAATATTTACCGTGGGGTGGATGGTGGGTACTGGTTGTTGCCCTTTACCGGGCGTTTCAGCCTTGTTCCGCCCGTCCCCTATGTATGGACGGATCCAGTCACGCAGGAACGGTTTAACCGCTGGGCAAAAACTGCCGAAACCCTCAAAGGCTGTTCCCCGCCATTCTGGGATCTGGTACGGGAAGCCGGATTGACGCATGTGTATCTTCGTGAAGGAGTTGGCAGTCTTCAGCCGCAGGATCTCAAAGATTGCCCGCGTCTCAAGGTCATCTATCAACAGGAAGGGGTGTACCTGTACGAGATCATTCCGCTTCGTTAAGGATTTCCTCGGCGGGGATGAGGGGAGGGCGTGGTTCTTTTTGAATGATGGTCAGGTCATGCATCCAGCGTCTGGAGCGGTAGCGCCAGTAGCCGATGAAAAGTTTGACCAGTTCCTCGCTCATTACCAGCAGATAAACCCAGTAGATTTCCATCTTGAACACAAACGCTGCCAGCAATGCCGAGGGCACGCCAATGACCCAGAGCGTGCCTACATCCAGCAGAGCGCCAACCCGTGTATCTCCACCGCTTCGTAAAATTCCCACCACCAGTACCATATTGGATGTACGAATCCACACGCATGCACCCATAATCAACAGAAGGTTGCGGGCGTAGAGTTTTGCCTCGGGGGAGATGTTGTACAGGGCGGGTATAAAGAACGAGGCAAGGATAATCAGCCCGCCGACCAGAAATCCGCCGATGAGATTCAACCGTAAAGACCAGCCAGCATAACGGAATGCCGTCTCGCGTTCCCCGGCGCCCAGCCGATTGCCAATCATAATCGCGGTAGCGTCAGTAACTCCTATGAACAGGACAAACGCCATGCCTTCAATGGTGGAGGCGATGTTATACGCAGCAATGGACTGTGTGCCAATACGTGCGTAGATAGCGTTGTAGGTACTGATGCCCAGAGCCCACAAACTTTCGTTCAGGATGACCGGGAAAGCCACCGCCAGAACGGCTTTTAAGTAAGAGAAGTTAAAATCGTACATCTCCTTGAGAGAAGCAGCGGCTGGCAGGCGTTTCCAGTAGGTGAAGAGAATCAGGATCAGTGTTTCCAAACCTCGCGCAATCAGGGTGGCGATGGCGGCTCCCAGAACGCCCAAACGGGGAAAACCCAGCAGTCCGAATATCAGCACGAATGAGAGCCCCGATTTTATCAAAATGGCGATAATACCCGTAGTGGTGGGCAGACGTACCCATCCTGTACTGCGGTGCACCATGCCATAACAAAACGAAACGGCAATCAGCGGGTAGGTCAGACTGATCAACCGAAGGTAAGGAATGCCTGTGTCAATGACCTGCGAGTCACTGGTGTAAATGTGCAGGGCGGTGGCTGGGGAGATCTGGACGAACAGCAGGAAAGTTAGGCTTGCCAGAAGACAGATGCTCAGCCCGATTCCGAATACCCGGCGGATGCTGGGAATGTCCCGTTTCCCCCAGTACTGGGAGATGAAAGCCGCCGCGCCGCTGGTTGTGCCGAACAATACGAACATCATCAGAAAGCCCAACTGGTTGGCAAGTCCGACCGCAGCAACGGAAACTTCCCCCAGTTGTCCGAGCATAAGCACATCCACGGCGTTCAGAACAGAGGAAATGGCTTGTTGCAGGATGATGGGGATAGCAATGGACTGAAGCGCTTCCAGGTAGGCTTTATCCTGGAGAAAAGGAAACCAGCGCTGGAGAGCGGGCTGTAATGCAGACTTCATCGAAAACTCCTCAAAAAAGTAAACGTTTTCATGGATTAAACCACATTTTTCTCTGCATTTGGTGGGTATAATTCAACAGGTTTGAATCCATGACCCACGGCAGGCTCAAAATTTTCTTGAGTTACGCAGATGGAGCAGGCAAAACTACTGCCATGCTCTCCGATGCCCTCCAGCAGAAAGCCCGGGGGGTTGATGTGCTGGCGGCATGGGTGAACCTGCCCGATGGGAGTGAGGCAAGACAGTTGCTGGAGAGGTTGGAAGCATTGCCGCCTTCTCCTGACGGTCTGAATTTGGATGAAATCCTGCGCCGCCGACCTCAACTGGTGTTGATGGATGAACTGGAGGGAATCAACCCTGAGGGAAGCCGTCATCAGGTTCGCTGGCAGGATGTGGAAGAACTGCTCCAGGCGGGTATTTCGGTGTACACCACCCTCAATATTTTGCATGTGGAGAGCCTCAAGGATACCGTTGAGGAGATCACAGGGCAGCGCATCGAACAGACGGTTCCCGATCGTTTGCTGGATCGTGCGGATGAACTGGAAGTTGTGGATTTACCGCCCGAGGAATTGCTGGAGCGTCTTCATTCCCATACCCCTGCTACGCTGGCAGATACCTTGCGCCATAAAAGCAACCTGCTGGCTTTGCGCCAGTTAACCATGCGCCGGGCTGCCATGCGGATGGAAGATCAGGCGCGGGCGTTACTGGGGGGCGTAAAATCTCCGTTAAGTGCAGAGCGCATCTGTGTGTGTATTTCCAACCGTCCCGAAGCCGAGCGGTTGGTGCGCGAAGGACGTATGCTGGCAGACGCCTTAAATGCGGAGTGGTTTGTTCTGTATGTCGAAACGCCCACCGCCGCAGGGGAACGTGCTGAGGAACGGGCAAGTCTGTTGAAAGCCATGCGCCTTGCAGAGGAAAATGGCGCCAGTACCCTCATGATGCCTGCAGAGTCCATTGCAGAAGGAATTGAAGCCTTTTGCCGTCAGCAGGGGGTAACGCGATTGGTGTTGGGAAAACCTCGCAATCCCCTGTGGCGAATGCGCCTGGGAGTTTCTCCCGTAGAAAGATTTTTGCGCTCCAATCTTCAAGTTGATGTCATTCTGGTAGATACACCACGCCAGACCCTCCCCCGCAGGGGAACTCTGCCGCGCTGGTGGGCGTACCTTCGCAATGGTGCGGTGGTTTTCATGGCGGTATTGCTGGTGACAGCGCTGGGTCTGGGACTGCGTCAGCAACCCGGTGCCATTGGTATGGAGGGTATGTACCTGCTTCTGGTCATTGCCCTGGCATTCTGGCTGGGACGGAGCGCCGGTTTGCTGGCGGCGGGGGTAAGTACGCTGGCTTTTGCGTGGCTCTTTAATGGCGACTCAATGGCATTGAACGGCTCGGATCTTCCCCTCCTGATCACGTTCCTGGGGTGGGGAACGGCGGGACTGGTAACGGCTTCGCTGGCAAGAGCGGTACGCCGCCAGACCCGCGCTATGCGCTGGCGTCAGGTGCAGTCTGCTGTGTTGAATGCGCTGAGCCGTGAACTTGCAGGGGCGTTGGATTTACAAGCCGTGATGAACAGCATTGTCCGGCATGTCTCCGGGATGATGGGTGGAACGGTGATGATTCTGCTCCTGGAAGAGGGGCAGTTGAAACTGGCGCGGGTGGAAGGATCTGCCTTGTTGAGCGAGCGGGACTGGCAAATTGCTCGCTGGGTGGTAGAGCATCGTGCCCCTGCAGGACTGGCAACCAATACCTTTGCGGATTCCGCCATGCGATTTCTTCCCCTTATGGCGCATGAATTGCCGATCGGTGTACTGGTGGTTTTACCGGAAGAGAGCAGTTATTCACTTCTCCCCGAACAGCGTGAAATACTCGACGGGGTGGCAGGGCTGGCATCGCTGGCAATTGAGCGGGTGCGTCTGAATCAGCAAGCCCAGCAGGCGGCTGTTCTGCAGATGACTGAAAAACTCCAGACTGCTTTATTGAATTCCATCTCTCATGATTTACGCACGCCGCTTTCTGCAGTGGAAGGCTCGCTCTCCAGCCTTTTGGAAGCCGAGGCGAACGGTTTGGAAATGGATCGCGAGACTCGTCTGGACCTGCTGGAAAATGCCAGCGAAGAAGCCGAGCGTTTGAATCGTCTGGTTGGCAATTTGCTTGATATGACCCGCATCGAGGCAGGTGCTTTACGTATCCGGCGCAGACCCTGTGATGTGCAGGATTTGATTGGTACTGCGTTGACCCAGTTTCAGCGCCGATTACAGGACAGGAAAGTGCTCACGCGCATTGCCCCCAATCTTCCGGAGGTGGAGATGGATTTTGTTCTCATCGAACAGGTGCTGGAGCGCCTGCTCGATAATGCCGTCAAGTATTCTCCGCCCGGTTCGGAAATAACCGTCTCAGCCGAGGTTGTAAATGAAGCCTTACAGATATCCGTTGCTGACCGCGGAGAAGGAATTCCCCCGGAAGATCTGGAGCGGATCTTTGGGAAGTTTTACCGTGTTCAGCGTCCCGATGGCGTTTCAGGAACCGGGCTGGGTTTGTCTATTTGCAAAGGCATTGTGGAAATCCATGGCGGGCGCATCTGGGCAGAAAATCGCCCGGAGGGTGGAGCCATTTTTACCTTCACGATACCCCTTACAAAGTTGGGAGAATCAAAATGAGCGACACGGGTTTGCGTGTTCTGGTGGTAGATGATGAAAAGGCGATCCGCCGTTATTTACGCACTTCTCTTACCGCGCTGGGATACGAAGTGCTGGAGGCCGCAAACGGAAACGAAGCCCTTCAGGCAACCATGACGGATCATCCCGATATTCTGGTCCTCGACCTGGGACTGCCCGATATGGATGGGGTGGAAGTGGTGCGCCGCATTCGTGAGTGGAGCAATGTTCCGATTCTCATTCTATCTGTCCGTGACCGCGAAGATGACAAAGTGGTAGCGCTGGATGCAGGCGCCGATGATTACTTAACCAAGCCCTTTGGAATCAAAGAATTGCTTGCTCGTATTCGTGTAGCAATCCGACATCACACCCCCGGTCAACAGGATACGGTATTTGAAGTGGAAGATTTACGGGTGGATTTAGGAAAGCGTGAGGTGTTCGTGCAGGGGAATCGGGTGGCGTTAACGCCCACCGAGTACGACTTAATCAAAGTGCTGGTTCAACACGCCGGCAGGGTCTTGACGCACAGCCAGTTGCTCCGGCAGGTATGGGGTCCTGCGTATGAAAATGAATCCCATCTGTTGCGAGTCAATATCAGCAACCTGCGGCGAAAGATCGAGCCCAACCCCGATCAACCCCGTTACATCCTCACCGAGCCGGGGGTTGGATACCGTTTGAGAGAGGATTAAACGCGCGGAGGATATCCGGTGATTTCCCGGATTTCCTCATACAACGGCTTAAGGCGTTCGTACATCTTCCGGTAAACCCGCTGATAGAGTTCATCATACACCCGGTGATGTACTGGATTAGGCTCAAACAACACACCCGGATGGCTCATTTCGCGCACTGCCGTTTCAAAATCCCCGTGGAGTTTCAACCCTACTGCGGCATCCATGGCGGCGCCCAGCCCCGAGGCTTCATAAACATGGGGACGGGTGGCGGGAAGTCCAAAAATATCGGCGGTGAGTTGCATGGCGGCGTTACTTTGACTGCCACCCCCTGCCACACGGATTTCGGTGATGGGTACTCCGCTTCGCCGTGAGGTGCGTTCCGCACCTTCTCGCAGGGCATAAGCCACGCCTTCCAGGATGGATCGGTACAGGTGTGCGCGGGTGTGAATATCACCAAACCCGATGATGGCGCCTTTGGCTTCCGGTCCCGGGACTTTCAACCCTGGAGACCAGAAGGGTTGAAGCATCAAGCCCAGAGAGCCCGGCGGTACGGAATTGACCAGATTATCGAACAGGGCTTCCACTTCAATGCCGCGCTCTTCAGCAAGGCGCTGTTCATTTTGGGCAAATTCTCGTTTGAACCACGACACCATCCAGTACCCGCGGTAAATTTGCAATTCAAGACTGTAGGCTCCCGGTACCGCCGCAGGATAGGGTGGAATGAGAGGGATAATTTCGATGTATCGGCGGTGAGTGGTGTTAATCGTAGCGGTTGTTCCATAACTCAGGCACGCAATGTGGGGGTCCACACAGCCCGCTCCGATTACTTCGCAGGCTTTATCTGCCGCGGCAGCAATGAGGGGTAATCCCGCAGGAATGCCGGTTGCTTCGGACGCGCTTCGGGTGATTTCTCCCAGGACCCCTGTGGGGGGGACAAGGTCTGGCAGGATGGCTGGATCCATGGGAACGGCTTGCCATTTCCAGTCGGAAGGGTGCGCCCAGTTCAAACGACGGTAGTCGAAAGGGACGTAACCCACCTGACATCCTACCGAATCTACAAAATTCCCGGTCAGCAGGAAGGTAAGATAACCGGAAAGGAACAGGTATTTGTAGGTTTGACGCCAGATTTCTGGCTGATGTGTGCGAATCCAGTTGGCTTCGGCTTCGGATTGCAGGTACGCCACCGTTTCGGTCATACCTGTCAGGGCAAAGGCGGCTCCCCAAAATCCGCGCACCGGCTCCAGCCCCGAGGTACGGCGTTGATCCAGCCAGATAATTGCCGGACGCAGGGGATTTCCCTGGCGATCGACGTTGATGACGGTGGAACGCTGGGTTGTTAGAGCCACGCCAGCAATGGAATCGCGCGACACACCAGGCATTTTCCAGAGTGCCTGACATGCCTGACAAACGGCGTTCCAGAAGTCTTGCGGGTCTTTCTCCGCCCATCCGGGGTTGGGGGTGTCGTAGTCTTCAATCAATACGCGCGACTTTGCCAGCAGGTTGCCGCGTAAATCAAATACCAGCGCGCGAACGCTTTGCGTTCCATGATCAATGGCAAGGATGTGTTCTCCGGGCATGGCCTTCTCCTGTTGGGATGTGTCAAAAATATAACACAGGAGCGGATTCACGAACAGAAGATAAAAGGTAAAAATTTATCCTGGAATCGGGATTCTTTTATGAGGAAATATCGGTTCATCTTAGATGAATGGCTAAAGTATAATATTGACTGTGAGTTTCTTTTGTTTCCTGTCCATGGGGTATGCCTGGTTGGGAAACTTCATCCTCACATTTTTTTTAAAGTGGAAAACCCTTTAATAGAGATAATTGGGAGGTGGGATGAATCCGTACAGGAAAGAATATAAATGGTCAAACGTCTTTGCCATGATTCACAACCTGGGTTTAGATCCTAAAATTTGTACGGATGATTTTCCTCATCGTCTGGTGGTGATTACGGGAGCGACTTCAGGAATTGGGTATGCCACTGCCAGAAAATATGCCTCTCACGGCGCAGATTTGGTGCTGATTAATCGGAATGAAAAAAGATCGGCAGAAATTTGCGATGAACTGAGCCGTGAATTTCAGGTTAATTGTTCTTATCTCATTGGGGATTTTTCCCGATTGTCCGATACCCATGCAATTGCCAGGCAGTTAGCCGCCCTTGAAAAAAATATTGATGTGCTCATCCATAATGCGGGGATTTATTTGACCAAGAAGAGATTCACCGAAGATGGCATGGAAGCGGTCTTTCAGACCAATTACCTGAGCACCTTTATTTTGAATTACACCTTACTGGAACAGTTCAGGTCGCAAAACCATGGCCGCATTATTTTTGTCAATTCTGAAGCCTATCGGTTTGCCGTTTCCGGGCTGGATTTTGACGATTTATTCTGGAACAAACGCCGTTATTCGGGCTTGAAGAGTTATGGTGCGGCAAAACTGGCACAGTTGCTTTCCATGCTTGTGTTCGATGAGTACTTTCAGGGAACAGGGGTGACCATCAATGCAATGCACCCCGGCAATGTAAAGACAAACAGTGGCCAAAACAATGGATGGCTTTATAAACTCTTCAAGGCGTTATTCATTGATCCCTTTGCCCGCCCGATTGAAATTGCCTCAGAGTCTCTTTACTATCTGGGGGTTTCCTCAGAGGTAGAAAACATTTCCGGAAAATTTTTTAACCTGACAACTATGGAAGAGCCTGCTCCTCCTGCGCTGGATAAAAATGCTGCCAGGAAATTATGGAAAATCAGTATGGAACTGGGAGGTCTGGATGGAGAGAGGTAAGAGGAAAGTGGTCATTGTGGGCGCTGGCATGGCGGGTTTGACCGCAGCGGCGTATTTAGCCCGCAAAAACATGGATGTGTTGTTGCTGGAAAAAAATGACCACGTGGGGGGACTGGTGGGCACTTTTGAAAGTCAGGGTTTCTTCTTTGACTCCGGTCCAAGGGCATTTGTCAATTCGGGGATCATCAAGCCCATGCTCAAAGATTTGGGAATTGAATGGGAGTTTCTGAAAAACAGGATTTCCATTGGCATTGAGGATCAGTTGCTCTCCATTCGCTCGATGGATGATTTACAGGAATATCAACGCATCCTGTTCCATCTCTATCCGGAGAACAAAGAGGATATTCAAAAAATCATTGCCACCATCTCGCAAATCTCTGCCTATACTAGAGTTTTATACGAATTTGACAATCCAAATTTTGTCGATCTCAAGCGGAATAAAGCCTTTATCTTCAGGAAATTGATTCCCTGGACATTTAAGTTTTTATATGCGCTTGCAAAACTCAATCAATACAACCAGCCGATGGAGGACTTTCTCCAGAGTCTGACATCCAACTCCTCGTTGATTGACATCCTGATTCAACACTTTTTTAGAAAAACACCCACCCATTTCGCCCTGGGATATTTTTATGTTTACCTGGATTATTTCTATCCAAAGGGCGGGACCGGGGCTTTGAGCCGTCTCCTGGAAGAGAAAGTCCTCGAGTGGGGCGGAAAGATTAAACTCAATACTCACATTGTGGAAATTCTTCCGGCTGAATCAAAAGTGGTGGACTCCCGGGGAAATGTATATCCCTATGATGATTTGATCTGGGCAGCAGATTTAAAAACGATGTACCGCAGTTTGAATCCAGTCCATCTGGACAAAGAAACCACGGCCAGAATTCACAGCGAATCTCAACGAAAACTTGCTTCCAGAGGGGCTGAATCGGTCTTTATCCTGTACCTGGGGGTTGACCGCCCGCCTGCTTATTTCCAGCAGCGCGGCGGAGAGCACCTGTTCTATACGCCATCCCGGCAGGGTCTGGGGACGACCAATCAGGAAGAAAGGATTTGCCTTTTGCAGGATTTCGAGCAGAAATCGAAAGAGGAAGTCCTTGCCTGGCTGGAAAAATTTTTACGATTGAATACCTATGAAATTTCGGTCCCGGCTTTGCGAGATGCCACCCTCGCCCCGGAAGGAAAAACCGGCGTCATGGTGAGTTGTCTGTTCGATTACCAGATTCTCAAGAAGGTGGAAAGCGCCGGCTGGTATGAGGAATTTAAAGAAACCTGTGAAAATCTGACGATTCGCATTCTTTCAGAATCAATTTATCCGGATATTGCTCAGGATATTCTCTTTAAGTTTTCTGCCACTCCGCTTACCATTCAAAAAATCGCCGGAAGTTCTGAAGGCGCCATTACAGGCTGGTCGTTTGAGACGCTTCCGCCTGTGGTGCATACCCTGCAAGATATTCCTAAATCGGTGCTGACCCCTCTTCCGAATGTGTATCAGGCAGGACAGTGGGCATATTCTCCGGCGGGTGTTCCCATTGCCATGCTGACAGGGTGGTATGCCACGCAAAGCATCATCAAATCTTCCAGAGCAAAAAAGGGGTAATTCATTGATCGCCAGAATTGTCATTTTCGTTTTTGTGCTTTTAGAAATGTCCAATGTGCTGGCACTGTATTTCTTCCCCGGGTCGAAAAGAGCCAATGCAGTAGGGGTGTTCTCTGCATGGGAAAAATCCAGGCAGGTTCCGGAAATGCACGATTTTATCCAGTATCTGGTTTACTGGGTAGCCGGGGTTAAACTTATCTTCATTTTTTTGTTGATCGGAATTGCTCTGTTGGGAGATCCTGTCCTCCAGCGCTTCAGCCTGCTTGCGCTTGCAGTAGCGACACTGACCTTCTACTGGCGTCTGTTCCCGCTCATCCGAAAAATGGATCGCAATGGACAAATTGAACCCCGGAATTACTCCGTCAGACTGGGGCTGATGATCTTTTCTTTGATCGTTTTGTTTGTTCTGGCAGCGGTGGTATAACCTTCTCCTTTCACCCCCCTTTTGGGGGCATTCAATCCAGAGACGATTGCGCTGATCCATTTCTCACCGTTGACGCGGACGGGCTAAGTCATTCCCCAATCCGTTCGCTGACCCGGGCATGTTGACGATTTACGCCACTCGTCATAAGATACATCGTATGAGCAAGAACATCCTGTTAATTGATGACGATGCGCTCATGCGCCGCAGTCTGGGATTCAATCTGGAGCAGGCGGGATTTCAGGTTCTTACCGCGGCATCTGCTGAAGATGGATTGGCGCTGGCAAGACGCACTCCTCCTGATCTGGTGTTGCTCGATATCAACCTTCCGGGTATGGATGGGTTGGATGCCCTGCGTCGTTTTCGCGAAGACATCAAAGCGCCGGTTATTTTTGTCACTGCCCGCCGCCGGGAACTGGATCAGGTGCTGGGTCTGGAACTGGGTGCAGATGATTACATTACCAAGCCTTTCGATTTTAACGTCCTGCTGGCGAGGATTAAAGCCGTACTTCGGCGGGTTTCTGGTAGCGAGGAACGAAGATCTGTCGAACCGCACCCCATTCAAATTGGTGATTTGAGAATTGATCCGGCGGGTCATTCTGTTCACCGTGCCGGCAGAGCCATTGATCTTTCTCCCCGTGAGTTTGACTTGCTCTACACGCTGGCGCTGGATGCTGGCAAGGTGATTCCATCCGATGAACTTCTGGCACGGGTTTGGGGAGCAGAGTTTATCGGCGAACCACAGGTGCTGTACGTCCATATCCGGTGGTTGCGGGAAAAAATTGAAGACGATCCTCAAAACCCGCGTTATATTCTGACTGTCAGAGGGGTAGGCTATAAACTGGCAACAGGGGAGGAATCATGAAAACTTTACGCTCTCGCATGATTCTCAGCCATTTGCTCCCCATCTTGATTGTCGTTCCGTTGATTGGCATTGCCCTGATTTATTTTTTGGAAACCCGTGTGCTTTTGCCCGGTTTGCTTAAAGCCTATTCAGGGAATGCCGCGCTGGTCGCGGAAATTACCCGCGATCAACTGCGCATCTGGAGCGACCCTCTCTATGCTCAGACTATTCTGGCACAGGTCAGTCCGCGTCTGTCGGCGCGGGTGATGCTCTTCAGCGCCAGCGGACGCCTGCTGGCATCTACCGATCCGGCGGATTTAAAGAATTTGACTGATTTTCTGATTCACCCTGCCCTGCAAGAAGCACAACAGGGAAAAATCGTTCAAAAAGTGTATTACAACCGCCAATTGCGGGGGGAAGCCCTGGATTTATGGGAACCCGTGTATGACACGCAGTTTGGGGTAGTTATCGGGGTGGTTCGCATCACTTATCTGTTTGAGGATATTGGTGCTCAGTTCGTGCAACAACGTCTGCTGATTGCTGGAGTCCTTTTGCTGGGATTGGCGGTGGGTGCCCTGCTCGGTTGGAGACTGGCGGTTGGCTTGGAACGCCCCCTCAGTCGTGCTACCCGGGCAGTCAGGCAACTGGCGCAGGGAGAGCCATCCGAAGCCGTGCCCATGGGAGGACCTCAGGAAATCCGCATGCTTGTAGAAGCGGTGAATGTGCTGGCGGAGCGTCTGAAAAATCTGGAACAAGCCCGCCGTCAACTGCTGGCAAACCTGGTGCATGAGTTGGGACGTCCTTTAGGGGCTTTGCGCTCGGCGGTTCAAGCCTTGCTCAACGGGGCGGTGAATGACACAGCCCTGGCGGGAGAGTTATTGAATGGGATGGAGGGTGAACTGGTACGTCTGCAAAGCCTCTTAAGTGAACTGACCCACCTGTATGATCAGGTGCTCGGAGATCTGGAACTGGAGAGGAAACCGCTGGATCTCAGGATGTGGCTCAGTGAACTGATTGCTCCATGGCAGGTGAATGCGGCAGAACAGGGGATTCAATGGGAAACCATTATCCCCGAGGACTTACCCCCGCTCTCCATTGATCCTGTGCGGATGGGACAGGCAGTGGGGAATTTGCTGAGTAACGCGGTCAAATTTACCCCTGCTGGCGGTCAAATTCGTTTTGAAGTGTCTCGAACCCGGGACGAAGTTCGTATTTCTGTGCGGGATACAGGGGCTGGCATTCCGGCTGATGAATTAGAAAAGATTTTTACACCCTTTTATCGCGGCACGCAGGGTAAACGCTTTGTAGAAGGCATGGGCTTGGGGTTGAGCATTGCCCGGGACGTGGTGAAAGCCCACGGTGGGCGGATTGAGGTGGAAAGCAAGGTAGGTGAAGGCAGTACCTTTACCATTGTGTTGCCTCTTCAGGAATAAAGCATCTGCTCCGGTTTGTCTCTTTCCCCCAGACGATACCGTTTGGGGGAGTTTTTCTTAAGGAAACCATAAGGTTAACTTGAGGGGCTCTTAAAGACGGATGTTTCATCTATCGGTATATTCAGAACTGGAAAAACCAGAAAGGAGTGAGAAACGATGATGCGCCGGATGTTCTGGAGGAGAATCCCGCGGTATGGATGGAGATGGTGGCGTCCCCGCATGTGGCTCCGCGGCATACGGGAAGGGATCTGGCTGTTGTTCTCCGTCCTGCTGGCGGGACTGGCGTTTGGAGCATTCCTGCTCTATGTGTTTGGCTGGTTCTTCCGATAATCCCATCTTTACAGGAGGGCTTATGGATAAGATATCATGGCGTTCAATCTTCAAAACGGGTCTGATTCTCCTGGTCGTTTTCTCGTTAACAGCGTGTAATGCTTTTCCTTCAATTGTGGATTCCCTTCCCTTCGTGAAAACCGGGAATCAAGCCTCAAAAACGGAGGAAGCCACGCCGCTTGCCCAGGAGACTGTCCCCACACCTGTTGCAGTGGCTCCCGGGGCAAGTGGAGTGCTGGCTGCCTATGAAGGCACTCTCGAACAGGTGTACCAGAAGGTCAATCCTTCAGTGGTCAGTATTCGTGTGGTCACCGAGGTTTCGGTGGTGCCGCACTCGTTCCCGGATTTCCCGTTTTTCTTTGATCCCTTCAGTGATTTGCCCGATACGCCGCAAATTCAGGAAGGGCTGGGTTCTGGTTTTGTCTGGGATCAAGAAGGGCACATCGTTACCAACAATCACGTTGTGGAGGGGGCGGATAAAATCGAGGTAACCTTCTCCGATGGTTACACCGTCCCCGCTGAACTGGTGGGCGCTGATCCGTACACCGACCTTGCGGTCATCAAGGTGGACGTTTCTGCGAATAGGCTTGTACCGGTCACGCTGGCGGATTCGTCACAGGTACGGGTTGGACAGTTAGCCATTGCCATTGGGAATCCCTTTGGTTTGTCCAACACCATGACGGCAGGTATTGTCAGCGCTACAGGGCGAACTCTGCCCGCCGGGGAAACACGCTATTCCATCCCTGAAGTTATTCAGACCGATGCGCCGATTAACCCGGGGAACTCGGGCGGCGTGCTGGTGGATGCGCAGGGCAATGTACTGGGAGTAACCGCGGCGATTGAATCCACCACGCGTTCCAACGCAGGTATTGGTTTCGTCATCCCTTCCGTAATTGTCAGCAAGGTTGTGCCTTCTTTGATTGCAAATGGTAAATATGAACATGCCTGGCTGGGTATTACCGGCACTTCGCTCACCCCATCCATAGCCAGAGCCATGGATCTGGATCCAGAGCAACGTGGTGCGTTGATTATTGACGTTACCCCGGATAGCCCTGCTGATAAAGCCGGCTTACGCGGGAGTAAAGAGAGGGTGGAACTGGATGGCATTACTGCCATGGTGGGTGGAGATGTCATCACTGCCATCAACGGTGAGCCTACCCAGACCATCGAGGATGTGATTGCGTACCTCGCAACAAAAGCCAGCGTTGGCGATACGGTGGACATCACCATCCTGCGTGATGGGAAGGAAAAGACCATCTCGGTGACTCTGGAGGCTCGTCCGTCTGGTAGCAGCCGCGCCCGTGCCGCTTCTGGCGAAGTCTATCTGGGCATTACCGGCATTGTGCTGGATGAAGCCCTGGTTGAGGGGTTGAAACTGCCTAAAGACACCACGGGTATCCTTATCCAGCGCGTGCAGGCAGACAGCCCGGCAGATAAAGCCGGTTTGCGGGGCGGAACCCGCCCGGTGTCCATCAATGGGCGGATGGTGCTGGCAGGCGGAGATGTCATCCTTGCCATTGACGATCAAGCCATAACCAGTTTGAAAGATTTGCAGGATGTGCTGGCGCAACACTCGCCGGGTGATGTGGTCAATGTGACTATCCTGCGTAACGGTCGAGAGCGCACAGTAGAAGTCACTTTGGAGGCTCGTCCATAACCAGTTACAGGGTTTCTGTCTCCTCCTGAGAAAGCCGCCCCTCTCTTTCCGGTGGAGGGGGGCGGCAACTTAAAAACTTTCAACAGTGAAAAAAAAGGCTTTTTCTGGCATAAAACCTCTCATTGGTACAATTTTGGTGGTTTCGGAACTTGCGCGAATGATAAATCCTTGCTATAATGCGCTCAGAGCAAAGTATTTCTTCTTTACTTCGTTGAAGGCATTCCCTGTCGGTTATTGGGGGGCAGGAGCCTGCGCTGATCCCGAACCATCCTGACAATTCAACCTCTCTTCCTGCGCTGGCAGGTCGAAACGCCTGTTAAAACCTCATCGAACGGAGTTCAGTACAATCGTCAACTATGATGAATATCCTTGAATTGGAAAAAGAACCCCTGTCCAGGCTGAGACAGTTGGGGGAGGAGTTGAATATTCCTAATGCCAACCGTCTCAAAAAGGAAATGCTGTTGATTAAAATTCGACAGGCTGAAGCCGAGCGGGAAGGCTTGGAAGTTCGTGGGGGCATTCTTGAAATCATGAACGAAGGCATTGGATTCCTTCGCAGTGATTACCGGGTGGGTCCTGATGATGTCTATGTCTCTCAGGCTCAGTTGCGCCGGTACGAATTGCGTAGCGGTGATCTGGTTATCGGGCATGTACGTCCCCCGCGGGAAGGCGAACGGCATTACGGGCTGGTCAAAGTAGAAAGCATTAATGGTTTGCCCGCTGAAGAAGCCCGCCGTCGTCCAAATTTTGAGAATTTGACCCCTATTTTCCCCGACAAGCGCTATGACCTGGAAACAGACCGCAATATCCTGGCGACCCGCTTGATAAACCTCATCGCTCCCATTGGACGTGGTCAGCGCGGGATGATTGTCTCTCCCCCGAAAGCCGGCAAGACCACCATTTTGAAGCAGGTAGCCAACGCCATTTCTAAGAACTATCCGGAAGTGCATTTGATGATTACCTTGATCGGTGAGCGTCCTGAAGAGGTCACCGACATGGATCGTTCTGTAGATGGCGAAGTGATTGCTTCTACCTTCGATGAACCGGTGACCAGTCACGTGCGCGCCGCCGAAATTGCGCTGGAGCGCGCCAAACGCCTGGTCGAAACCGGGCGTGATGTGGTGATTTTGATGGACTCGCTTACCCGGCTGGCGCGGGCTTACAACCTTGTCGTCACCCCATCCGGGCGCACGCTCTCCGGGGGTATGGATCCATCTGCGTTGTATCCTCCCAAGCGTTTCTTTGGCGCGGCGCGCAACCTTGAGGAAGGCGGTTCGTTGACCATCATTGCAACTGCCCTGGTGGACACCGGTTCCCGTCTGGATGATGTCGTGTACGAGGAGTTTAAAGGTACCGGTAACATGGAACTGCACCTCTCGCGGCGTCTGCAAGAACGGCGCATTTTCCCTGCCCTGGATATCGAACGATCCTCGACCCGCCGTGAAGATTTGTTGCTCAGTCCCGATGAACTCCAGCGGGTCTGGCTGATGCGCCGCATGTATCTGCAAATGATTGGCAATCCTCCTCAGGGGGCGGGAATGGATCCTGCTGTGGCAACGGAAGCCATCTTACAGCGCATGATCAAAACGCGCAATAACATGGAATTCCTGGAGACTCTGACCGAGGATCTATGATTCATAAAATGACAGGTTCTGTTTCTTCCTTGCCGGAAACTCCGGAAAAGGAAAATCCTTCTCGTCTGGGGTTTACTTACTGGTTATCCTGGATCCTGGCTGTACTGATGGTGGCGTGGCTGGGTTATGTCGTTTTACTCAAAGTGGGTGTTGTGGAAGCGGCTCGTACCAGCGCAGACCGTCAAATGGACCTGGCAAAGGTTCTGCCCGCTGGTTCCCAGTCGGAAGCCGCGTTACCGGATTTGACTTTTCGTCAACCGGTGTCTGTTTCCCGGGTAACAGAACTGGATACGCTGGTGCCGTCTCGTCCCCGCACTGAGCCGCAAAAATACGTGGTGCAGGCGGGAGATTCGGTTTTCAGCATTGCCAAACAGTTCAACTTGAAACCGGAGACGGTGCTTTGGGCAAACTACAACCTGCTGAACGATAATCCAAATATGCTCTCAATTGGGCAGGAACTCATCATCCCGGCAGTGGATGGTGTCTTGTACGAGCCAAAACCTGGAGAAACCATTGAAGAAGTTGCCAGAAAATTCAAAGCCACTCCAGAAGATATCATTTCCTGGCCCGCTAATCGCATTGATGTTGCTGACCCTAAACTGGTTGCCGGTAAACCGGTCATGATTCCCAACGGTCAGCGGGAAATGCGTTCGTGGGTGGTGCCAACCATCTGGCGCGCGAATTCCGGCGCAAACAAGACCGTCAACGCCGCCTGTGACACCAGCGGAGTCAATGTATATGGAACAGGATACTTTATGTGGCCCGCTGACAATCATTCCATCTCCGGTAACACGTTCTGGTCCGGGCATCTGGGGATTGATATTGCCGCTGCCCAGGGAGCGCCCATCTATGCCGCCGACAGCGGGGTAGTGGTGTATTCCGGTCCTATTGGTGGAGGGTATGGCTTGATGGTGATGATTGACCACGGGAACGGATTCCATACCCTGTATGCCCACAACAGTCAGTTGCTGGTGCGCTGCGGACAGGGCGTCAGCAAGGGACAGGTTATCGCCTATGCGGGAAGTACTGGTAATTCCACCGGACCGCACCTGCACTTTGAAATCCGTTATCTGGGCGCTTTTGTCAACCCGCTGGATTATCTACAATAAGGTTGCATGTTTTGAAGGAACAAAGCCCCCGCTTCTGGCGGGGGCTTGTTTTTCATCATTCTGCAGGATTAAGGTTGCGGGTTTAGCCAGTAAGACATCTCATCCACGGCAATGGAGAAAGATTCTGCCGAGGAACCGCTTGCCGCATACACGCCAAAATATCCGCTGAGGAAGGAGTCATCACTGACTTCACCCAGCAACGTACCGTTGATGTACATGATCAGGCGGTTGCCAATCATCATTAACCCCAGACGGTTGGTGGCATTTGCGCCGGTATTTATTGCGGTGCTGGTTGTCCAGTCCTTCAACCGGGTCAGTGTGCCTTTTTCTCCCACAGTACCATCCCATTTTCGTAAGGAATATTTCCCATCACAGCGGATACTGAAAAGATACCCCTGATTGGCGTCTTTCAGTACGGGAACGCGGACAATCATACCGAATTGATTATTGCCCGTGCAGGAATCGGCTTTCACCACCATTTCCAGATACAGGTTAGAGAACGCTTCTCCGCGCGGATTGGCGATCCGCCAGCCCAGTTTAGTCTGTAAACCGGTTAAAATCATCTGTCCATTCCGAAACTCAATGGAAGTGAATTCGCTGCTTCCTGTGGGCCAGTTCCATCGGGTCGAATCGTCCATGGAATCAGTGTCTGTAGGGCTACCCAGCCGGTTGCGGGGGTCATCCGGTGAAATGGTAGGCGTGGGACCCGCCGGGGTCGCCGTAAGGGTTGGTGCTGTCTGGGTGGGAAGTTCTGTCGGAGTAGGAGGAAGCGGGGTGGGAGTAGGCGCTTCAGACACAGGCGTTGCGGTTGGAATGGATGTGGGTTGAGGTTTGCTGGCGGTTATCACCGCTGGTAAAGTTGCCGTTGGCGCAGATACCTGTTCCGGTGTGGCAGTGGGCATGGTGGTGAGCATCAGAGCGATCTGGGTTTGCATCTCCACGTCCGAAAGAGTGGGTTTGACGCTTTCACCGGCGGGCGGCGTGCTGGAAGGGAGCACGCACCCGCTCAGAAGGAAAGTAACCAGCAGAATGATGGATATGGTCCAGCGTTTCATGGATGTTCTCCTTGTAATCTTTTCCCAAGACGGTTTTTGCAAAGAATAAGTTCCTTTTACCTAAAGTTCATGAGTTGCAATCAGTATACCTGAAATCGGATTTTTCGGCATTTTCTGAGAATTGCTCGGGTAAAATTAAGCCCATCCATGTTTACTTTGTTTCATCCCTGGAGGAAAGTATGCGGGCAGTTTTACAGCGGGTAAAACAAGGGAGCGTAACCGTTGATGGACGGAAAATTGCCCAGATTGGCAAAGGTCTGGTGATTCTGGCGGGCATTGGGCATCAGGACGATGAAAAAACCGTCCGGGCGATGGCAGAAAAAGTGGCTTTCCTGCGGATTTTTGAAGATGAGCAGGGCAAGATGAATCTATCGGTGCGGGATATAGGCGGTGAGGCGCTGGTTGTTTCCCAGTTCACCCTGTACGCAGATGCCCGCAAGGGGCGCCGGCCCTCATTTACAGATGCGGCATTGCCGGAGAAGGCACGTCCGCTGGTGAATTGTTTTGCCCGGGCGCTGGCTGAGCAGGGGGTTCCCACTCAAACGGGCGAGTTTGGCGCTGAGATGCTGGTGGAAATCCTCAATGATGGTCCTGTGACCATCCTGCTGGAACTTTAATCATTCAAAAAGCCTTTCCAGAGGACGGTATCAAACTGAATTGCCAGCGCGCCTGCCTGTAACAGGTGCCGGGCGTGAATGCGCCGGTACACACCGGCTCCGACGATCACAGGAACACCGCGCTGATTAAGACGCCTTACCGCATATACCATCATCGGAAAGATTGCGGAACTGTACAACCTGCCTTCTAGTAAACTACCAGAGGGGCTGGGGAGCAACCCGCGTGGGGTGGTGAGCGTGACAGCGTCGATGCGGTCCAGCGGAATGGGAAAATTTTCACCTTCGTTCAGGGGCAGGGCAAGGATAATGGGCAATTCACTGTCCAGCGCAGGAAAAAATGCCTGTTTGTCCTCTAAAGAAAGGTGAGGCGGCAGGCTAATTTCAATAGCATCGACTGCTGTGTAATTCTCTACCTGTTGAATCATCTGACGGCATTCTGCCGGGGACTGGGGAATGAGATGGATCCACACCGGCAGAGGGGCTTTTTCCCAGCGTTTCCCATATCTTCGCAGAGCAGAAACCAATCCCGGGTTGGGTAAGCCGCTGTGCATGAGCAGACTTCCTCTGTCGGAAAGCACGGTACGCTGGCTGGCAGGCATTCGTGGAGCCATGGAGATGGGATTGGTGACAAAAACGCCCTGCTCTTCTGGCAGGCTCCACCCTTTGGCAGGCAAAAACCCCAGCGTTCCTGCCGCGTTCATCCAGGGGGTAGGAAAGGATAATGTCTGGCGCCTCATGTCTCAACGGGGTCGCGGGCAGAACCGGTTGCCCGCAGAAGATTTGTCAATTCGTCCTCGACTGGCAGTCTGTGGACGGGTGGATACACCCGATGCAGACTCTCCCAGTCGCGAATCACTTCCGGTACAGTGACTGGACGTCCCAGTTCACGGCTGGTATTGCGGATGAACAGAGCATGCTGAGTCCGGTGACACAGTGCCGCCGCAACTTTTATGTCATGCACGCTTTGGGTATCCAGAATCAAATGGGCGGGATCTTCTGGGTTGGCAAGCCGGACACGGGGGTGTTCCGGATGTGTTGCCTGAATGGTGTAGAATAGCGGGGCTTGAGTTCCCAGCCTTTCAATGGCTTTGCGTGCCGCGCGATGACACAACCGGTGGGCGGGATGACCGTACTCACCGTTGCTTCCATGACTGATGAGCGCTTCCGCGTGCACGGCTTGGAGGGCTTCTACCAGTTCAGCGGTGAGGGTTTCTTCGTCCTCGGTAAAGGCATAGAGGGTATTGTCTGGTCCTACCAGAGGATCAATGTAAGAAAGAAAACGCAAACTGGCGGCGCCTAATTGCTTTGCGGCACAGCGCATTTCCTCTGCACGGACTTCGCCGAGTTCTTCACGGGAGCAAACCGGCGGTTCTCCGTTTTCTCCGCCTTCGCCGCGGGTGGCAATGAGCAAATGCACCTGAGCGCCCGCACGGGCTAACAGGGCTAATGTCCCTCCACACAGCATGGTTTCATCATCCGGATGAGCAAAGAAAGCCAGAATGTTCATTCAACCTCCAGATCATGGATGGAAAATACCGCACCTTCCTTACAAGCCAGTTTCCAGCCCTGCTTTAGTAAAATGGCGCAGATGCCGCACTCTGCTGTTCCCCCGCAGGGCATGGGAGTATGAATCAGCACTTCAGCATGACTGGGGAGATGCAAATGGTTCCTCCAGCCGGTCATCTGGAAAAAGTCTCTCAGAGAGTCCCGGCATAAGACGCCTGCAAGGACTTCGCACCACCCAAAAGATTCAGAGAGTTGCCCAGGGGGCAGGACCTCCACTTCAGGGGGCAGGTTTGAGGGCGTTGTGTGGGTATACAAAACCACCTCACTGCGCTGGTATAACGCCTGATGAATGAGCGGCATCAGTAAAGATGCCAGCCCATCCCAGTCAAACAGCGCCACTTTACGGGTATCTGCGGGCAGGTGGAAGGCTTTCCCAAAAGGACCGCGAAGAAGGATGCGATCGCCTGCCTGCCAGTGGGCAGGACAGGGCGCCAGGCACAGCCAGTCTTCAGTGCATGTGGTGGGATAGAGAGCAAAGGGGATGATCTCCCTTTCATCGTCAGTGCTGTTTGCCAGGAAGTATTGCCCCGGTAGAGCGTGCAGTTTTCGGGGACATTCCAGGCAGGCTATGGATCCAGGACCGTCATAACGAATCTCGCGAAGAACTGCCTCGATGGGGACCATGGTTTTAATTGTACGCTGAATTGACGTCAAATTACGGTTATAATTTACTCATCATTATTGAAATCTGGCCAGGTGTTATGAGCGAAGGCGAAGTTCTGGGCACCAACGGACGAAAAATTCGGCTGACGACTCTATCCAGTTGTGCAGGCTGAGCATCCAAACTGAATGCGGAAACGCTGGCGCACGTGTTGCGCCCTCTCAAGGATGTCTTTGCTTCACAACAGTTTCCCAATCTGCTGATTGGGTTAGATCAGCCCGATGATGCTGCCATCTGGCGGCTGTCTGATGATCGTGCGTTGGTCATTACGACTGACTTCTTCACCCCGGTTGTAGATGATGCTTACGATTACGGGGCAATTGCTGCTGCCAACAGCCTGTCGGACATCTATGCAATGGGTGGAGAGCCTTTCCTCGCGTTGAACGTTGCTGCGCTTCCCCCGCAGTTACCCCATGAACTGCTGGGGGAAATTATCCGCGGCGCGGCAGAGAAAGCCCGTGAGGCGGGAGTGGTGGTGGCAGGCGGACATACCGTGCAGGATAAAGAGCCCAAATTTGGTCTGGTGGTTGTGGGTTTTGTCCATCCCGAAAAGATTCTTACCAAACATGGCGCGCGGGTTGGCGATCGTCTGGTATTGACCAAACCGCTGGGTTTTGGTACGGTGACAACGGCTTTGAAACGCGGTGTGGCAGACCCCCAGGATGTCGAGGAAGCCGTGACCTGGATGAAGCAATTGAACCGCCAGGCGGCAGACCTTGCCCGGCAATTTGACCTCAAAGCCGGCACCGATATCACCGGCTTCAGTCTGTTAGGACATGCGCTGGAAATGGCGCAGGAATCTGGTGTGGGGATGCGCCTGCGCTATCCACAGATTCCGTTTATTTCCTGCGCTTATAAGTATGCCCGCCAGTTTATCTTCCCCGGTGGCGCCAGCGATAACCGTCTGTATTTCGGGCAATGGGTTCAGTTTGATCCCAGTCTGGATGAACATGAGCAAATGTTGCTGTTTGATCCCCAGACCAGTGGTGGTTTGCTCCTTGCTGTACCCCCGGATCGCAGTGAAGCATTCCTGCAAGATGCCCAGAAGTTGAATGTTCCTGCCTGGGAAGTGGGTGAGGTGGTGCCGGGTGCAGGCATTGAAGTGACATGGTAAATCGTCCTTCCCCGGTGGAATTACTTGCTCCGGCGCGGGACGCCGAGACTGGTATTGCCGCGATTAATTGCGGTGCGGATGCGGTTTATATCGGCGCGACACGTTTTGGGGCACGCGAGGCGGCAGGAAATCCCCTGGAGGACATTGAGCGTCTGGTTTCCTATGCTCATCGGTACTGGGCGCGGGTGTATGTCACGGTGAACACCCTGCTGTACGATGAGGAACTGGATGAAGCCCGCAATCTCATCTGGAAGTTGTACGAAATCGGTGCAGATGCCCTGATTATTCAGGACGTGGGTTTACTGGAGATGGATTTACCACCGCTGGCATTGTTTGCCAGCACCCAGATGCACAATCACACTCCCGAACGGGTGCGCTTTCTGGAACAGGTTGGTTTTTCGCGGGTTATTCTGGCGCGTGAACTCTCTCTGGAGCAGATTCGCCAGATCCGTGCCCAGACCAGCCTGGAACTGGAAGGGTTTGTGCATGGCGCGTTGTGCGTGAGTTACAGCGGACAGTGCTACCTCAGTTACGCACTGGGCGGTCGGAGTGGTAATCGAGGTCAATGCGCTCAACCCTGCCGACGCCTGTATACCCTGTACGGAGCGGATGGTCAGCCAATTGTCCGAAATCGCTACCTGCTCTCCCTGAAAGACCTGAATCTCTCTGACTCGCTTCAAGATTTGCTTGATGCGGGGATTACCTCATTCAAAATTGAGGGGCGTCTCAAAGACCGCGCCTATGTGATGAATGTGGTAGCCGCTTACCGCCAGCGGCTGGATGCTCTGCTGGATGGAAAAACTTTCAGCAAAGCCTCTTCAGGAAAAAGTACTTTTGATTTCTCTCCCAGTTTGCGCAAGACCTTCAACCGTGGATTTACCACCTACTTTCTCAAAGGGCGAGACCCGCAGATGGCATCGCCATTCACTCCGAAATCGGTTGGCGAGCCGCTTGGTAAAGTTGTGGCGGTGACAAAGGATGGTTGTATGCTGGAAGAAAACACGCCCGAAGTCCATGCCGGTGACGGCATTTGCTTTCTGGATTCGGGTGGAAACCTGCAGGGAATGGTGGTCTTGAAAGCGCAGGGGAAACGACTCTGGCTGGAAAATACCGGGGCGCTCCGCCGCGGAACGCTTCTGTACCGCAACCATGACCGTGTTTTCCTGCAGCAACTGGAAAAAAGCCGTACAGAGCGCAAAATAGCCGTTCAATTCACCCTGCGAGAGGACTCGCAGGGAATCTGGCTCCGCGCAGAGGACGAGGATGGCAACTGTGCCGAAGTTGTCTGGCGTGGCGAGAGGACTCCAGCATTGAAACCCGACGGAATGATGGAAACTTTCCGGCGGCAAATTGCCAGCCTTGGCGGGAGTGAGTTTTCCTGCGCAGGCGTGCAGATGGGGTTTTCGACAGTGCCTTTCCTGCCGGTACAGGTCATTAACGCTCTGCGCCGTGAGGTGGTGGAGCAATTACGTCAGGAACGGTTGCGCAACTTCCCGCGTATCCCGCGGCGGCAGGTGGAAGAAGGGGCAATTTTCCCATCTGAGCGTCTATCTTTTGAGGGGAATGTGCTGAACCATCTGGCTCGGGCATTTTATCTTCGTCATGGCGTGCGAGAAATCGAGCCTGCCGCGGAGTCCGGGATTGATCTTCGCGGTCGAAAGGTGATGACCACCCGTTTTTGTTTACGCTTTGCGCTGGGGGCTTGCCCAAAGCAAAAGAATCCCAAGCGGCTCCAGGAACCGCTATATCTGGAAGATGAACTGGGTAACCGTCTTACTTTGCGCTTCCGCTGTCAGGAATGTGTCATGGAAGTGATTTATCAGGGCAGGGACAACGGAAGCACCGTTAGCGACATTCCGTATCAAACAGAAAAATGAAGTCGTCTGTACGCAGTGCCAGGGTGCGGCTGTCGCCTGCCCAGTGGCTTTCGTAGGGAGTTTGCAATCCAATATCGAGAAGGTATTGCGCCTTCTCTTCAGTCAGGAGAACCCACGCCTGGTCCAGATCATCGAAGTAAATGACTTTCTTTCCATCCGGTGACCAGTTGGGAGATCGCATGGGAGGATACAGCGTTTCATCAAAGGGCATGGTCTTACGGGTTGGAGAGAGCCGGTCAGTCTGGTGGCGCATGGTTTCCCCATATGGGACGACCCTGCCACTGGGAATATCAATGTCCAGCATGACATCACAGTCTATGCCGCAGGAGGCAATGATGCGGATCTGGCTTTCTGAAAGCCATCCGATAATCCCTTTACTGCCGTTTCCAGATGTGGCAGTGGCTTGGTCTCCCGGAAGCAAGTCCACAGTTTGCCCGTTTTCCAGGTTGGTCACCATGACGGTGTACACATCCTCGGGCAGGCGCAGGGCTACAAATGCGAGTTGATTTCCGGAGGGTGACCAGGTTAAATCCCCGAACACGCTGATGTTTTCAAAAAGCACCTCGGGTTTTTGAAAATTCGGTTCTTGAGCCAGAAGGACTCTCCCTGTAAACCAGATGGAACGCCCTTTGGGTGAGACGTATGCCAGCGTTTTTTCTTCCGGATGCCATGCCAGCAGGTTTCCCTGCTCCTGATTCGTTCGCACAGGATCAAGGGTTGCCAGCAGACAGGAACGATCAGGAATTGTTGGGAATGCAGGGGCAACTGAGGTGGGCAGGGGTGTTGGAGTTGGCTCCTGTGCCGCTGCTGGAGCAGGCAACCCCGGCACCAGACCACAAGCCGTGAGCAGGAATCCCCCCCAGATGATGAGAATGAAGCGCTTCATGCGGTGCAGGGTCCCCCTTTTATCGTCCGGGCGGTCGCGGGGTAGGTGTTCCCCGGGTGATAATGACCTCGATGGAATTCGGTAACACCGACTCAACCCGTAAAGACTCCACCAGTACTTCTACCCGCGGTACCAGTTTATAGGTTCCGGGAGTAACCCCTTCCAGATCAATGACCACCCGAACTTCTCCGGGTTTCAGGTTATCCAGTGTGGGGAGGGGACCGGAGAGAATGATGGTGGCTGTCCGGGGCGCCAGTTGTGCCGAATATTCCGGGTTGAGATTAATGATTTCTACCGGAAGGTCGCTCAAGGTGAGACTTCCTTCTATGGCGGAGACACCCACAATCACGCTGACAGTTTGATCCCCTACAACGGTAATGCCTTCAGGCAGGTTGAGTGCTACCCGTACCTCGAGATCATCGGTAATCCCGCTCAGGTCAACCGGGTTGGTTTCCACGTACCCGGGTAGATTCTCCACCAGCGCCGGGTTGCTGGCAAAGACTGTCACCGCCGGAGGGGAGACCGTGAGGGAGGTGAGGCGGTATCCGCTGGCGACCTGTCCAGTCGTGACCACCTTTACTACCACATTGCGGTACCCGCCTCTTTGGGTAATCGGTTGCACCACGGTGACTTCAGCGGGGGAGATGGTCAGGTTGCTTACCAGCAGTCCGTTTTCATCCACAGCCTGGATCGTTAAATTGCGAGTGATCGTCTCGACGGCTTTGTTCAGGTCAATCACCACCCGCAGGGTTTTTACCCGTTCCACCACCGATTTCGGGCCGGAAATGGTCGCCCGATCCACACTGAGAGACGGAATGCCTGCATCATAGCCAATTGCAGGTTCGCCGCGCTGTACAATCCCGATGGGTAGGGTAACGGTAGCCAGTTCGTCTAACTGGATTGAAAGGGTTTGAGGAGAATAAGAAACAATGCGCACGGGGGCATTGTCAATTTGAACCTGGACGGGAAGAGTGTACTGTCCAGAGGAAAGTCCTGCCAGATAGATAAATCCTCTCACGTTGATCTGTTCCTGAGTGAGTTTTTCCCATACTGAACGCGGAGCGCTGAGTCGCAGGGTGAGGGAGCGCGACTCCTGCGTGCTGACAATCATGGCAGGATCCAGCCCGACGTATTCGATGGTGATGGGGAAGGGATAGGTACGGACTTCCACAGGGTCATTGGCAGTGACGGCAGAAATCCACACCGCGATGGCTAAAGCCAGCGAGAGGAAAAAAGTGGGCAGGTATTTCAGGATTTGCCGTATGAGTTTCACCGTTCCTCCCGAGGACGGTTTTGACCCAGCAAGCCGCGTATCCAGTCCAGAAAAGTCGGTGCAGGTTGAGAGGGCATGTAAAACGCCATCAGGATGTTTTCCAACCGTTCGCTATCCAGCCGGCGGATCATTCTGCCGTTGTGCGCCAGAGAAATCAATCCGGTTTCCTCTGAAACCACCACAGCAATGGCATCAGTCGCCTCAGAAATTCCCAGTGCTGCGCGGTGCCGCAATCCCATCTGACGTTCGGGGGAGCGGTTCAGGATTCCACTGGAGGATAACGGCATGACACATGCGGCGGCGGCAATCTGATCATCCACAATGATGGCGGCGCCATCGTGTAGAGGGGTATTGGGGTAGAAAATTTGCAATAGCAGTTCAGGGGTCACGCGGGCATTGAGCCGTACGCCCGTGGAGATGAATTCTTCCAGAGAGTCGTTGCGCTGAATGACGATCAATGCACCATGTCCTCGATTGGATAGACGGATGGCGGCGGTGACGATGGCGCGGATGGTATCTTCTAACCCGGGATAGGGGCGTGCCTTTCCCAGTATGGGCGTAGAACTGGCCCGCCCAAGACGTTCCAGTCCACGGCGGATCTCCGGCGCAAAGATGACCGGAATGGCTAATAACAGGGCAGGCATGATGGTGCGGATCAACCAGGAAAAGGCGGGTAGATTTACCAGACTGGTGAGCAAACTGAGGAAGATGACCAGCAGAATGACCCCGCGCAAGAGGATGAGCGCCTGAGTCTCGCGCACCATGATTAACACCACAAAGATAATCAGAGTGACCAGAGCAATATCCAGCACGCTCATCCAGGTGAGGCGCTCAATAAGAAAATAAATCTGATCCAGAAGGTCGGTCACGGTTTTTTAAATCGGACGAAGAACACGGTCTGCACGCAGTTGTTTGAAGAACAGGGTTGTCCCCGGTCGCAGGGATTCTACAGCGGCTTCCTGCCATGCCGAAACGCCTAAGGTCTGAGGGGTTCGCTTTTCATAACCCAATGGTTTCCACAAAGCCTCTGAAGCCAGTTCCGGTGGCGCAAAGATAAGCGAGGCTTCGCATTGCAGGTTGCGGGAAGATCGCTCCATTTCTTCAATGAGAGGGGGTAAGACTTCGGCGGCAGGAAGAGATGTATCCAGAAGGATATCTACCGTCCGGGCAACCAGATTTTCCACCTGCCAGCCCAGCAAACCGCCGGGCTGATTACCCACGCGCAGAATCAGGAATGCTTTTTCACCAAACGCCGCCATCACGTCTTCCCTTGTGAGAGGTCTGGCAGGTTTCCGCAGGCGGTTGATCAGACCGGCAATTTCTTCGGAATCTTTTGGCTTTCCGCGAGATACAGTGATTTCCCCCTGAGGAACAGCGCGGCGTGGTTGGGTGCGTACTTCCTGTGCGGCTTCGAGGGTTTGTGGTACCAGCCGCTTCCATGCTGCCATGACCTGTTTCCAGGTTTCCTCAAATGTGCCGTCGTTTCGGATGACTACGGTGGCAGCGCCGATTTTTTGCTCCTGAGGTGGCTGGGCAGCAATGCGCTGACGGGCTTCGGCTTCGCTCATTTTGCGGTACTGCATCAACCGCGCCAGTTGGATTTCTGGAGGGGTATAAGTCACCCATACACTGTCACACATTTTGTGGAGACCTGCTTCGAGGAGTTTAATGGCTTCAATGACGATGACTTTTTGAGAAGATCGCTGTACCAGCCACTCAATTCCCTGCCGCACCAGCGGATGAATGATGTTTTCCAGGCGGGTCAGGGCTTCGCTATCTGCAAAGACGACGCGCGCCAGTTTGGCTCGGTCAATTTCCCCTTCAGGGGTCAAAATCCAGCGTCCAAAGTGATCAATGACCGGTTGATACCCCGGTGCTCCTTTGGCGATGGCACGATGTGCCAGCGCGTCGGCATCAATGCCGTAGGCTCCCAGATGTTCCAGCATGCGCCGGACGACGCTTTTGCCGGTGCCAATATTTCCGGTAAGTCCAATCACATATTTGCCGGGCCAACTGCTCACGCGGTCCTCCGATGGGGAATGCTTGGAAAGTATCTCCAGTGCTTTTTGATTTTAGCCTTGCCTCCCTGGAATGTCAAATCAACCTGCCTGGAACCATATCTGAGAGGTCAAAGCCCATCCGTGGATGAAGTTTCATAACCTCAATTCCATCCCGGGTTGATTCGATTGTATATCCAATTCTTCCTGAATCGTTTGAATTTTGCAACTTCTTACCGGAAAATGCGTAAACTTTCATAGAATAATCGGGAGGTTTACCATGACAGAACAAACAAACGTTGTTTTCCCCACAACCAGCGAAGAGCGCACCTGGGCAATGCTGGCGCATTTAAGCGTTCTGATTAACCTCTTCACCGGATTGCTGGGCCCGGTGGTTGCGCTGGTGATTTACCTGTCTTACAAAGACCGCTCGCGGTACGTGGCTTACCATGCGCTTCAGTCGCTGGTATTGCAACTGGTGGCATGGGTTGGTTTTGGTGCACTGGTTGGGGTCATCTGGGGCATTGTTGGGGCGTTGAGCGCCATTCTGGTGGGCTTGTGTCTCATCCCCTTTGCCTGCGCCTTTACACTGGTCCCTCTGGCTGTGCCTGTATATGGTATTGTCGGGGCGGTTGAGACCAGCCAGGGGCGTGATTTCCGTTACTGGTTAATTGGAGACTGGGTACGTGGCACGCTGGAAGGGTAGGGCTTTCTTTGCTGAAATCTACCCGAATTACTGGAGGAAGATATCTCTATGATGACTTTGCCGAAGAAGAAAATCATCCTCTTTCTTGTCCTCACAGTCGTGTTGAGCAGTGTGTTCTATGCGCTCATTTTCGTTTCGGGAAACCTGGAGGGCTGGACAATTGGTTTGATGTGGTGTCCGGGCATTGCTGCATTGCTCACGCAGATGGTTTTTCAGAAGAATATCCGCGGATTGGGATGGAGCCTGAAGCCCCTGCGATTCCTGTTGCTGGGGTATGGATTGCCGGTCCTGTATGGATTGATTGTATACGGTATCGTCTGGTTGAGCGGCGCAGCACCCTTTAAAGGCGAAGCGATGGCGCAGGAAATGGCAGCACAGACCGGTATGCCGGTATCCACTTCCGGTTTCCTTGTAAATTATGTCCTGATGATGGGTACTCTGGGGATGCTGGGTTCTGTTTTTGCCGCGCTGGGCGAAGAAATCGGCTGGCGTGGTTTACTGGTCCCGGAACTGGCACGCCTCACCTCTTTTCCTGCAACTGCGTTGATTAGCGGGGGAATCTGGGCGGTGTGGCATTACCCCCTGATTCTCTTCTCTGAATACCATAATTCAGCCGCACCGCGCTGGCTGGGATTGATTTGCTTCACCCTCATGGTGCTTGGCATCAGTTTTGTACTTGCCTGGATGCGCCTCAAATCGGGGAGTTTCTGGGGGGCGGTGATTTTCCATGCCAGCCACAATGTTTTCATTCAGGGTGTGTTTACGCCTCTGACCGGGCAATCCACGCTCAGCCCGTATTTAATTGATGAATTTGGTATTGGACTGGCTCTGGTAGGGGTGGTATTGGTGCTGATCTTCTGGCGGAAGCGTTCCGAAGTTCAGTCAGCGTCTGCGGTGCAGTAACCGATTTGTTACCTGACCGGGAGTTTAAAATCACCCTTCACGTGGCGGGGTTTCCTGCCCTGAAGGGTGATTGTTTACCTGCGGGTCAGGAATCTCACGGGCGGCGGCGACCAGCATGGCGTGGGCTTCATTAAGAAGATTTTCCAGATGGATCAGGTCGTCCGGGCGAAAGGAGGCTTTTCCAAGGCGGGCTTTTTCCAACCGTTCAATCGTGCGCCACAATGATCCCCGCACCCCACTGGATTGGTGTGCCCAGCAGGAATCGGCAGAAATGCGTTCCAGCCTGCGTACCACTTCTTTTGCCTGTTCCAGACGCAGTTGCAACCGGTATTCTTCATCCATAAGCAACACTCCACCCATAATCGTTGCAACTACAGGGATAACCCTTCCTCTGAGGCAATCTGCCGAATATACTGCGCCGCAAGCAGATAATCGTTCTCTTCGGTCATGTGCTCTAGCATCAACGGGACATCTTGGGGTAAACGATGGGCTTCGCGTAAAAAGGTGCGATAGTCCAGTCCACCCAGACCCGGACGCACTTCGTCCAGATGGGTGGTGAGATGGGGGCGCAGAAGGATGTCTTTGGCGTGGCAGGATTTGATCCATGGACCGAGGCGCTCGAAACAATCCTGAATCAGGCGGGCATTTTCAAAGTATCGCTGGGGGCTGTTGATGAGGTTGACAGGGTCCAGGTGAACCCCAAACATGGGGCGGTTTATGGCGCGGATAAGGTCAAGATAGTGGTCTACTGAGTCAGGGTACATCCACGGCATTGGCTCCAGGGTGTAATATGCCCGGCGAGGCTTCACGCTATCGAGAATGTCGCGCACAGTCTGAACAATCATATCAAATGTTTCTGCGGTTAAGTCACGCGGATCTGGACCGTCCCATTTATCCCCGCGGGAACCGGAAATGTTAACTGCGCAGAGAGCGCCAATTTCATCTGCCAGCACCAGGGCTTGTTTGCAAAGGGTGAGGGCTTTCTGGCGTTCCTGTTCATCGGGGCTGAGCGGATTGCTCCAGGCGCCTACCTCGGCAATAATGAGATCAGCCCGCTGAGCGGCAATTTCGTACTGTCGGATCGTCTCCAGAGAGGTATGTACATCCACCGGACAGTACACAGCGCGATACCCGTACTTTTGAACCACAGTCACCCATTCTTCAGGGGAATGATAGGATTGAAATAACGGACCTCCCAGACGCATGGTTCATTCCTCCTCCTGGTTTTCTCTGGAAAAAGATGTAGTTCTCGGTGGGCGTTGAGGCGCAGGGGCAATTTGCACAATCAGATACCAGAATGCAAGCAGGGCGGCAATACCCAGCAAAAAGGCGACGAAAAATTCCAGACGAAAGTGGATAGTTAGTCCCGCAGCGCCCAGCACCAAGCCGCCAAACAGGGTCAGGCTCAACCGCATCAGGTGATGGCGTTCAAAGCGGGCGATTAAATCGGGGTCTTTCAGAGCGCTCATACGTCTGGCAAATGCGTGCAGATCCCAACTTGCCAGCCCGCTCACCACGGAGAGCAATGCCAGGAATGGCGAGATTTGGAAGAAGGGGAGCAGGGCATTTTCCATACAAAAAATCAAAAAGAGAACAGGGGTTGCCCAGTATATGGTTTTCCACTTCAGCACCAGCCACAGGAGCCCAAGTGCCAGGTTGATTCCAGCAGCAGTGTACATGCCCTGTGTGAAAAAAAACCATGCAGGAAACAGGGCAGTGAGGGTGATGGTGGCGGTTAGAATGTTATGCGCTTTCATACCGGAACTCCCATTCCACGTCTCAGGTGAGGACGCAAGGGGATGGCTTGACGCACCACCTGCTCCAGGGGTAGCGTAACGTCCCAGTCCAGTACCTGGATGCCCGCTCTACGGAGTTTTTGTAAAGCGAACTTGCGTTCAGCGAGAGCAATGCGCAAAGCCAGTTCTTCGGGAGAGTTCGGTGCTACCTGTCCGGCGTCGAATCGAATCAGGTCGGGACTGAGCACCAGCACCTGATATCCGTGTGCTCTCAGCGTGATGAGAATCTCCGTGTCATGAGGCTGGAGAGGGCTGATAAGCACCACTTGAGAGTGCGGGGGGAAGAACCGCGTAGGCAGATAGGAAAGCGATTCGAGTGCGTAGTTGCTACCCAGATGTGCTCTTGCCAGTACCTGAAGGATGCGTTGATGCTGGATTTTTCCCGCGCCGGGGAAGGCGGTGTCAATCCCTGCCCCGTACACCAGCATCCCCACCCGGTTGCCGTCTCTTAAGAAGGCATCTGCTATGGATGCGGTGGCATCAACTGCATGTTCGAAAAGGAGATGGTCGTTCGACCCTCCATAACTTTGCTCACGTGCGTCCAGAATGATACCGACGTCAGCAACCCGCTGTTGTTCGAAGAGATTGGTGAATAAATTTTGCTCTTCCCTCGCGGTTACCTTCCAGTTAATCCGCCGCATGGGATCTCCGGGCTGGTATTCGCGAACCAGGAAGAAATCAATCCCCACGCCGCCCTGACGGGAGGGAATTGGACCGGCAAAGCCGCGCGTTTGCGGCGGGCGAATGGGGATGGAGCGCAAAGGGCGGGGACGCGGACGAACCATCAAACGATGGGACGCCTGCACGGCAATTTTGCCTTCAAACAACCCTGCCCCTTCACGGTAACTGACCTGAAGAGAGTTAAACCGGTAATCTCCTCTCCCACCTTTCACCACGTAAGACAACCGAATTTCCTCGCCAGCAGGAAGAGGAAGAAACCGGGAGGTCTCGCCATCCAGCACGGTCAGCCCTTCGGGGACGTTGTCTTCAATGAGAACCTCTGGTAAATCACCGCCATTGTTTTTCAGAAAGATGTTGACCTCGACCGGGGTATCGGGAAACACCGTTTCCAGAGGAAGCGTGCGGAAAGCCACCAGATGCGGTGGTGTAGGGCTGTACCACACGGCGATGCCCAGATACACCAGGAGAGGAATTGCCAGAGCAATGACTGCGCCGTTCAGGCTGATCAGCCCGGTGATGAGAAAACCAAAGATCAGAAGCAACAGGAAGGCTGTTCTGCTGTTCATCTCAGTCCACAACGGGAACGGGTACGCTGTTGAGAATCTCTCCCAGAATACGCTCTACGGCTTGAGGGGTAGTCCACAAATCCGGTTGCAAAATGATGCGGTGTTGTAAAGCAACCCGGGCAAAAGATTTGATGTCATCCGGGAGAACATAGGCTCTACCCTTGATGGCGGCGAAGGCTCTTCCCAGTTTTAGAAGTGCCAGGGCTCCACGCGGGCTGGCACCCACGGCAACCTGCCGGTGCACACGGGTGCGGTGCACCAGATCCACGATGTATTTTTCCAGGTCCGGGTCCACGTAAACTTCTTCAATAATCTGGCGCATGTGCAGGAATCCCTCTGCGTTGGTGACCGGCTGAAGGGTAATGGCATCCTGCCGTCGGTCACGGCGGCGGCGCAGGATTTCCTGTTCTTCTTCCGGGCTGGGATATCCTACCGAAAGTTTGATCAAAAAACGGTCTAACTGCGCTTCGGGAAGCGGAAACGTGCCTTCGTACTCAATAGGATTTTGAGTGGCTACCACCAGAAACGGTTCGGGCAGTTTCATGGTTTCGCCTTCCAGCGTAACCTGATATTCCTGCATGGCTTCCAGCAGTGCGGCTTGTGTACGCGGCGAAGCGCGGTTGATTTCATCGGCAAGGACGATGTGGGCGAAAACCGGACCCTGGCGGAGCACAAAGGTGTTGCTGGCGCGGTTATACACATATCCTCCGGTGATGTCTCCCGGAAGCAAATCGGGGGTGAACTGGATGCGTTTGAAGGTCATTCCCAGAACCTGGGCAAACGAATTGGCGATCAGGGTTTTTGCCAGTCCGGGATAGTCTTCCAGCAAAACGTGCCCGCCTGCCAGAAAGGTGGTCAGGATTTTTTCCAGCACGTCCTGCTTTCCAACAATGGCTTTGCTCACCTCATCGAGGATGGCTTTGGATAAACTGGCAACTTCGTGGACGGGTGGATGAACAGACATCAATTTGATCCTCCAATTCTTTCTTCAATAAAAGTGACTACCTGTTTCAGGCGGTGGAAGGCTTCTTCCTGATTGGAAGAGGAAATGGTTCCGGGGGGCTGGAAAAGCCGGGCACGCAGGCGTTCAATCCAGGCTTTGGGGGTGTTTGTGGGACGTTCGGGCGTTGTAAGGCGGCGGGTGCGCAGAAATGTAAGTACTTCCTCCGGCAGATTCAGCGTTCCCTCACGGATTTTCTTCTCCACTTCCTCGCTGGTGAGGTGTTCCTGATAGCCGACAATTTCCATGACCAGATGCGCCAGATGCCGTGCCAGGTTTTCACTGGCAAAACGGTTTCTGGAAAAAGCGCCAAGATACCATAACCAGTAACGATACCGGGATAAACTACCAACGCTGTCCCGGGGTTCGGATAATTGTTCTGAGGAAGGTAAACCTTCCAGAACTGCCTTTCCAATCAGGTACATTCCTCCCAGAATCATGACCGCCCAGAACAGTGGTTGCGGTACAGTATGGATGATGAGTTGCGCATACCAGATGACATAGGAAAGCGGTTCAACAAGGAATGCACGAATTTGCTGACGGAAAATCACCGTCAGCAATACGGCAACCCCAAAGGAGAGTATCAGCCACAGCCAGAGCGTTTTTCGAGGTGGATTCATGTGGTTTGCTCCGTACGTTGACACGCCGCAACAATTTCTTCCAGGCATCCGGTGGCTTCTATTTGCTGGCGGGGCGTGCTGGAAAGGTGACCGTAGCGCGCATCTTCAAAGAGTTGGGTCAGACGGTACACGGGTTTTTCGGGTAATCCCTGCTGGACAAGGGTTTGAATGAATTCATGAGGCGTAACCGCATTTGCTCGTTGCACTCCGCGGCTTTCGGCAACGACTGTGACCATTCTCCGATAGCATTCAATAATGGTTTCGCGCAAATCAGCGCCCGATTGCAGGTTTTCGAGTGCTCTTGAGGCTTCAAATCCCACCTGAGCCAGCGGGTAACGGGTTCTCTCCCGCCTGAGGAAAAACAACCAGATAACACTAAAGAATGTAAGTGCGATAAGGATGACCGTGAAAATTGCCACAGAATTGACAAGCCAGGAAGGCGGATTGGCTACAAAATCTGCCAGCGGTGGAATGGGCAAGACTTCCTGCGACGCGCCGGATTCCCCCTCTGAAAATCCAAAGCCCTGCGGATTCAGGTTGTTCATGGCTTGCCGCAGTCGCTCAAAGAGGAAGAGGAACAGGGCAAACACTGCCAGGTAGCGGAGCAGTTTCTTGCGCCGCTGGGGGTGGATGAGCATGTATACGAGGTAAACAGGGAACAGGGTCAATGCCAGCCCCAGGACTACCTGAAAGAAACCCAGCAGTGGCGTGGCGTCGGGGAGGCTACCGGTGAGGTCTTCTGTTTGATTCAGTCGTTGATTTCCGTAAATCAACCCCGGACTTAATGTTAATCCTGTCAGTCCGGCGCTGAGTATGAGCGAGAAGAGCAAAAGGATGCCCGTTAGGATCAGTAGGGTTTGTCGTGCAGTCAGCCTGTTCATTCGAATATACTCTTAAAGGCTTTCCGTATGAACGTCTCATCTAGGAGGAAGGATGATTTATTTTGGTGTATTTTTATGGTATCACATCTTGACCTTTCCTTTACATTTTTGTAGAGTGGCATCTTCCGAGTTTGTTTTATACTTTAGCAAGGAGAGCATATGGCACAAGAATGGATTGTGATGAACTGTCCAACCTGCGGCGCAAAAATGGCGCCTTCTTTGCTGGAGCCGGAACGGTATCAGTGCCAGTACTGCGGTAACGAATATCTGCTTAAGAACTTGATCGGGAAGCCCGAATCTAGCGTGGGGAAAATTCGTCCCCGTGCTTCAGCGCCCGAATCGGTCAAAATCGAACGCCTGCCAGACCGGGTGCGCATGATTCACCGCTGGTTTTCACTCAAGTATATCCCTCTGGCTTTCTTTGCGCTGGCGTGGGATGTTTTTCTGATTTTCTGGTACGGTATGGCATTTACCACCGGAGCGCCCTGGATTGCAATTTGTTTTCCGGTTGCCCATGTGGCAGTAGGGATTGGGGTCACTTATTCGGTGCTCACTGGCTTCTTCAACCGCACGGTGGTGGAACTGACCCGCAACGAACTGGCTGTCTGGTTTGAGCCGCTTCCCTGGCTGGGGGAGAAAACCCTGCCGGTATCGGAAATTCGCCAGTTGTACTGCAAGAAAAAAGTGACTGAGAATTCCAAGGGCTCTTCTGTGAGTTATGCTCTTCACGCTGTTCTGCAGGATGGCAGAGACGTAAAACTGCTGGACAATTTCGATTCTCCCGAAATTGCCCAGTTCCTCGAGCAACAACTGGAAACGTGGTTGAAAATCCCCGACCGCCCGGTTGCCGGCGAATTCAGAGGATAAGGCTTGCTTTTACTGGATGGGCAGGAAGCCGCATTGCTGGAACAGGTCCTGTCCCTCGGAAGATAAAAGAAGTTCCACGAAGTTCCTGGCATCGCCCTGCCGGGAACCTGTTTTTAAGATGCCATAATGATACGCGGCAGTGATATTGATGGAATCGGGAATGAGGATTTGACGCACTTTGTCTGTGTAGGAAGGGTAAATATCGCTCTGGTAAACAATTCCTGCATCCGCTTCCCCTAATTCCACTTTGGTGACCACCGAGCGGACAGTGCTTTCATAAGAGACCACATTCTTCAGCACTTTTTCTTTGTAATTTTCTCCAAATTCCCTGTCAAGATTATCCAGCAGTTGCCGGGTATACTTTCCCGCGGGAGATTCCGGACTCGCAAGGACAATTTTGACTCCTGGCTTTGTTAAATCCAGTAATCGAACCACCGGAGAGTGCAAATGGGCTATCACCAGCAGACGGTTGGCAATGAATTCCCCGTGCTCATCTGGATGGATGAACCCTTTCTCTACCAGTTGTTGCACGGGCTCGGCATCTGCGCTGAGAAAAAGATCGGCGCTGGCGCCTTGCAGAATCTGCTGTGCCAGTTGTTGGGAGGGGGCAAAACTGAAGGATAATGCAGTATCGGTGTTCGTTTTGGAGAATTGCTTCTCAAAAGATTTCATGCACTCGCTTAGCGAGGTTGCCGCCATAATGGACACGGTATTGGATGGCGCTGGAGTGCTTTGCGATGTGCAGGCAGAAAGTATCAGCAGTACGCCTAATGCAACAGAGAAAAAGCGGTTTGGTTTCAGCATGGGTTTCCTCGATCCTGAAAAAGGAGTTTGTATGCGCTCAGGCTTTTCCCGCCAGCGCTTTGATGAACACTTTCAGGTTAAAGGTTTGACCGGAAAGCAAATTTTGCGCCCTGAACATCCCTGCAGCCATGCGGATGACCAGCCATGCTGTCAGCGCCTGCAAAACTGCCGCTAATGCTAACTGCCAGAATGGTACCGCGGTTGCCGATAGACGTGTTATCATGGCAACCGGAGAGGTGAGCGGGAACAGACTTAATGCCACAGAGACGATTGAATCCGGACGGAAAATTAAGACATTCAGAAACAGGAATGGAATGTATAAAGGGAGGGCAACCAGAATGGTGACCTGAGAGGCTTCTCTCAGGTTAGGCGCCAGTGCGCCAATAGACGCCATCATACTGGAGAAAACGGCATAACCCAGCAGAAAGTACACAATGCCCCAGACAAGAATTTCTTGAGGAATCTGAAGCCCTTGCAGAATTGGGATAGAGCGTCCTGCAAAGGAAAGCGCCAACCGGGCGGCAATCAACCAAATCAGGGTTTGAAAAAGCCCCATGATGCCCAGTCCCAGCATTTTCCCAGCCATTATTTCATGGGGAGTGATTGATGTCAACAGAATTTCAATGACCCGATTTTTCTTTTCGGTGTTAACGCTACTCAACATGAGTGATGAATTCCAGAAAATGAGGAGGTAAAAAATCATTGAGGTTCCGTATGGAATTGCAAAAGCCTGCAGTTCATTTTGATCTCGCCGTGTTTTCTTCGAGGAGAGGGTTTCTTCCTCAAGATTCATGGGTTGAACGAGGCGTTGAAGCAAATCTGGGCGGTCTTTGAACAGATTGTATTCAATCAGCCAGTCCACAGGATAAGCGCGGAAATCGCCGGAGAAAGGATTCCTGCGGGGAGAAATTCTTCTCACTTTCCCGGTTTTCAGGTAATCCTCAGAGACCACAAACAAAACAGTAATTTTGCCTGCTTCCAGCGCCTGTAAACCACTTTCCTCATCATCGAAGGGTTGCATCCTACCCTTCAATTCTGCGGGAATCTCACGGATGATTCCACTGTAATCCACCAGACCTTTGACGTCGCTTTGTGCTTCTCCTGAGAGCGCCTCAGGCGAGGTGTAAATCTCCATGTTTTTTTGGAGTATTCCAACGCCCAGTAATATCAAAAAACCCAACGCTGGAAACAAAAACACGCCAAGCAGAAAAGATCGGCTGTGCAAGAGGGTATTGATTTCGTGTCTCAAGACAATCCAGGTTTTGTTCATAGGGCTTTCCTTATGACACCCGAGAACGGAAAATTTCCGCCAGTGTGACTTTCTTCCCGTACCGCAACATACCCAGTCGGAAAGCGCGGCTAGCCAGCCAGATAGCGCCTGCCGCACACAGCACCAGAATCCCTTCGGAAACGGCGATTTGCCAGAAGGGGATCCTGGTTACCACAGAACGCAAAGGGAGCATTAGCGGCGCTGTAAAGGGGAAAAATGAAAACCCAATGGAAAGATGGCTGTCAGGATTTTCTATCAGAATGTCCAGAATAAACAGTGGGATGAAGAAGAGCAGTCTGAACAGAGCGACAACCTGCTGGGCTTCGCGGGCTTCCGTTGCGGTAGCGCCAGCCAGCATCATCAATGCTGATACCATGATAAACGCCGGAACTGCCAGCAAAATCATCAGCCAGAAGGCGGAGAGATCCAGGGTGAGTATGTTGGGCAGGGGAAGTGTTCGCAGGGCAAATATCCCCAGCGCCAGAGGAATGGCAAACCAGAAGAAGATTTGGGTCAATCCGACGCTTAAATTCCCAAAAATTTTGCCGATCATCAACTGATCTGTTGAAAGTGAGGTAAAGAGGATCTCGATGGTGCGATTTTCCTTCTCGTCCACCAGGGCTTGCAGAAGATAGTTGCCAGTGATATTGATCGAAAAGAAAAAGATCATTCCAAAGAGAAAAATCAGGACAGACGTAAACAGCGAAGAGTTGTTTATGGGTTCCTTTCCATCCAGGGTTTCAAACTCCAGGTGGGGTCCTTCCAGGATGCGGGTTTTTACAAGAGGGTTTTCGTTTTTCAGCAGATGGGTAAGCAGGTATTGAGATACAACATCTGTGACTATCGAATCCACGCCTGTTTGAGAAATCGAGCGTACCTTCCCGGTGGTGAGATAATCAGGTTCGATGATAAAAAATGCCTGAATGTCGCCCTGATCCAGTGCCCGTCGGGCGGCTTCTTCATCGTCATAGGGAAGAACCTGCAAGAAAAATGAGATCTCCTTGAATGGCATCTCCTTGAATGACTGGGCGTCCTGAAATAATCCTGAGCGGTCAATCACCGCAACCGGACGGAAATCGAAACTGAGAAAAACGGCGGCAATTGCTACCCCTGTCATCAACAGGATGGCTAAAGGCAATGAGAGTAAACCAAAGAGAAAGCGTTTGTTTTTAACATGACGCACGTATTCGTGGAGAAAGACAATCCATGCTTTTCTCATGCTTCTTCTCCCTGAGCAGTGACCACCTGAATGAAAATCTCATCCAGCGTGGGCATGGCAATTTCGAATTTTTCCAGCGGAATGTTTGCCTCTACCAGAGATTTCAAAATTTCTTGCGGGGTTGTTCCGGTGTCCACATGTAGCAGATACCCTGAGTTAACCTGTTCGACCTGAAGGACACCCGGCAGGTATGCGGGAAGTTCGCCAAGCGGATGTACCACGACCTTGTGAGATGCAAAGTTTCGACGAATCTCATTGATCTTGCCATACAGCACGACCTTGCCGTGATTAATCAATACCAGCCGGTCGCACAACTCTTCAACCTGATGCATCTGATGGGTGGACATGATGATGGTTCTTCCCTTATTGCGTTCTTCGCGCAACAGGTCTTTCACCATTTGTGTGTTGACCGGATCCAGTCCGCTGAAAGGCTCGTCCACAATGATCAAATCCGGTTCATGCGCCAGGGTGGCAATTATCTGGGCTTTTTGCTGCATGCCCTTGCTCAGTTCCTTGACCTTTTTCTTGCGATGTTCATAAAGGCCGAATTGTTTCATTAAGTCGGCAACCCGCTGCGCCGTCTGAGAAGGTTTCAGTCCTTTCAGACGAACCAGATAATTCAGGCACATTTCCAGAGAGATGTCCTGATACAGTCCGCGTTCTTCTGGCAGGTAGCCGATACGGTTTTTCTTTTCTTCGGTCATTTTCCCGCCCAGCACTTCTACTGAGCCGCTATCGGGTTTGAAGATATCCAGAATGATGCGGATGGTGGTGGTTTTTCCGGCGCCATTGGGACCGAGCAGCCCGAAAATTTCTCCGGGTTCTACATTGAAAGTCACCTGATTGACAGCAGTTTGATGACCAAATCGCTTGGTTATTTCGTGAACCTGAATGGTAGCCATTGGTGAAAAACCTTCTTTCAGAGTGTGCTGATGCGTAGAAATCTTCGTGTCCTTCTAGAGAAGAACACGGCACAAAAAATTATAACAACAACGAGACTGAAAAAGGTCAGGAGAAACAGTTTTTGACAGATTCTGGACGGGTGGTTTAAAAAAGAATTCCCCTGTGTGAGAATGCTGCCACTCATTCCCGCATAGGAGAACTCTAGAGGAGAATGCACCTTAAAAATACAGGAAAAAGGTTAAGGGTGCCTGAAAAAAGATTAAAAATCAGATAAGAAGTCTCTGGAATGTATCTGCTCAAAGGATGGTTTGGATTTGAACGACCCGGTCCAGATGGGCAAAATCCTGTAACACTTGAATGGACGCTGTGGGGAAAACTTCTCGGGCAACTCCGGTAACCTGCCTGCCCTGATCCCATTGAATTTCCAGCAAGATACATCCCCCGGGAGCAAGCCAGCGCGGGGAATCCTGCAGGAGCGCAGCAATTTTTTCCACGCCGGTGTATCCCCCGTCCAGTGCAGAAACAGGCTCAAAACGGGCTGGTGGAGTTTCGGCAAGTGCAGGTGTGGGGATGTATGGAAGGTTAGCGCATACCAGATCCAGAGGACCGGCGCACGCAGTAAGCAAATTGCACTGCACCCAGCGAATCTGACGAGTGACCCGGTGCTTTTCTGCGTTCCGTTGAGCCACCTTCAAAGCGCCTCGAGAGCAGTCTGTTGCCAGCACCTGTACTTCTGGCAGGGTGTGGGCAATGGACACGGCAATACACCCTGAGCCGGTGCCCACATCAGCGACCCGGCGGCGCGATGGAGAGCGCTTCAACCATTCAATGGCAGTTTCAACCAGTAATTCGGTTTCTGGACGGGGGATAAGGACGTCGGGTGTTACCTCGAATTCCAGCCCAAAAAATTCCTGCCTGCCGGTCAGGTAGGGGAGAGGTACGCCTTTCATCAGTTGAGAGAGTAACCTGTAAAGCGCATTTTCCTCTTCAGCGGTTAAAATCCTTTCCGGATGAGTGATAATCCAGGCGCGCGGGTGCTTTAAAACATGTGCCGCCAGCACCTGTACTTCGATGCCGGCGGTATCGGATAGCGATTGTAAAGTCTCACGGGCTTGCTGAAGCCACTCCCCCAGGGTCAGGCTATTCTTCATCCTCATCAGAGCCGGTAGCCAGACGTTCTGCTTCACTGCGCAGGGAAAGTTCGTCAATGAACAGGTCAATTTCGCCATCCAGCACAGCGGGCAGATTGTAAGAGGAAATGCCAATGCGGTGATCGGTGACACGCGACTGCGGGAAATTATAGGTACGGATTTTCTCCGCTCGTTCGCCCGTCCCCACTTGCGAGCGGCGGGTAGCGTCCAGTTCTTGCTGGCGTTTTTGCTCTTCCATTTCGAACAATTTTGCCCGCAAAATGCTCAGGGCGCGCAATTTATTTTGCAATTGCGAACGCTCGTCCTGACAGGCAACCACGATACCTGTGGGTAGATGGGTAATGCGTACAGCGGTGGAATTCTTCTGCACGTTTTGTCCACCTGCGCCCGCAGAACGGTACACCTCAATCTCAATATCCGATTCGGGAATGTGGACATCCACTTCATCCACTTCTGCCAGAACCGCAACGGTTGCGGTGGATGTGTGAATGCGCCCGGAGGACTCGGTCACGGGAATCCGTTGCACCCGATGCACGCCCGATTCGTACTTTAATCTGGAGTAAGCCCCTTTCCCTTTGACCATGAAGATGATTTCTTTATATCCACCGATGCCAGTCTCGTTCTGAGAGATGATTTCGACGCTCCATCCGCGTTTTTCTGCATAGCGGCTGTACATGCGGAATAAATCTCCCGCGAACAGTGCTGCTTCCTCACCGCCCGTTCCCGCGCGGATTTCCACAATCACATTGCGCTCATCACGGGGGTCTTTGGGGATGAGCATTGTTTTTAACTCTTTTTCCAGTGTTTCCTGCCGCGGTTCGAGCGATTCCAGGTCGGCTTCGGCGAGTTCGCGCAATTCTTCATCACCGCTTTCCAGTAAACTGCGCGCTTCCTCAATTTGTTTCAGAACCGTTCGATATTCCTGTGCTTTTTCCACAATGGGTTCCAGATCGGAGCGCTCTTTGGAAAGTTCAATAACCTTCTGATAATCATCTGCATTTTCTTCCAGAAGGCGGTTTAACTCTTCGTATCGGTTTTCAATAGCAATCAGTTTTTCCAGCATAACCGTTCGTTAATATCCTTATTGAGGTCATACACCCAAAAAAAATATTATACCAGACCGCGTGAGCGTGTCACTTTAAGGTTTTGAAAGGTGATTTTCCTGTGAGGATTGCTTCAGCCAGGCTTCCAGTGCCTGAAGCGCCTGTGGAATAAGTTCTGCGGTTTGAGAGGAAAGCGAGCGGTCAAAGCCAAAGGTATAACCCCGGAGTGAAAGCAGCACAGCCCTGGGCTTTTTACCATAAAGGGCGTGGGTCAGGGAGAGGCATGCAGACGGCGTCAGGTGGTGGGTGAGGGGGGAGGACTGAAAGACTGGCTTGACTTCTTCCAGGTGGATTTCTTCGGGAACACTGCCGGTATGGGCATCCACAAAGACGATGCGGGAAAAATCTGCCATCCACTCTGCCATTTCGGGCATCAACTGAAGATAAAAGTGCATTTCCAGTGTAGGGGTGCACAGCACAGGGTTTTCTTCAGGATATTCCGGCAGAGTGTAATCCCAATGCTCTGCCAGCGCGCGCAGAAAGTGCCATGCCACGCCATCATCCTGCCGATCAATGTTTCCGTATCCCAGTACCAGTGTTTTCACGGAGAAGTATTATACTCGATGCCCTGGTTAAAAGCATCCTTCCCTGCGTTGTGTTTGCAGGGAAGGATGTCATCAACGAGAGAAAAAACTAATCCCGGCGCAGGGTTTGCACCAGATTCCCTTCTGCATCCACCACATCCATGACAATTGGCATTTGCCCGACTGCATGGGTGGAGCAGGAGAGGCAGGGATCGTATGCGCGGATTGCCGCCTCAACACGGTTGAGCATCCCTTCAGTGACCTTTGGACCGGTAATATAGGTCTTTGCCACCGAATCAACGGCTTCGCTCATTGCCCAGTTGTTGTGGCCGGTAGAAACAATGAGATTGACTTTCTTGATTTGCCCGTTTTGGTCCGTCCAGTAATGGTGCAGGAGGGTGCCGCGCGGCGCTTCGATAACGCCCACGCCCTCACCTCTTACCTCTTTGCGGGTGTTGAGGATATCTGTGCTGAGAATATCCGGGTCATCCAGCAGGAAGCGTACCCGTTCTGCCGCAAACAGGCATTCAATCATGCGGGCATAATGGTAATACAGCGTATTTTCTACCGGTTTGCCGGGGTTGAGGGCTTTGAAGCGTTTCAGTTCTTCATTCGCCAGCGGAGTGTCAATTTTTTCGGCAATATTCAGGCGTCCCAGCGGTCCCACGCGATACACCCCGTTGGGCCAGCCCAGTTTCTTGTAGTACGGGAACTTGAGGTAGGACCAAGACTCGACATGTTCAGCGATGTAGTCGAGGTAATTCTGGGCGCTGAAGCGCTCCAGTTGTACACCATCTCGCCCAATGAGGCGGATTTCGCCATCGTACAATTCCAGCCCGTTCTCAGGAGTGATCAAGCCCAGATAGCCGGTGGGGAAGACCGCAAACTTGCGAATGTCATCCATATTCGCTTCTGCCCAATCGCGGATAATTTGAATCCCCGTCTGGATGGTGGCAATGGACTCGTCCAACCCGGCCAGGATTTCATCCCGTTCAGCGGGGGAGAGGGCTTTGTTAACGCCACCTGGTACCGAGAAATTCGGGTGTACCCGTTTGCCGCCCAGAATGGCGATGATGGACTGTCCCCACTTGCGCAGGTTCACCGCGCGCACTGCCAGTTCGGTGTTCATCTGCGCCACGCCAATCACGTTGCGAATGGCGGGATCGGCATCGAAACCGAGCAGCAGGTCAGGACCTGCCAGTTCAAAGAAGTGCATACCATGGCTCTGGACAATTTGCCCCATGTGCATCAGTTCTCTCAGCAGGGAGGCAGGGCGGGGAGGAGGGCAACCCAGCACGATATCGGCGGCTTTAGATGCCGCCAGATGGTGACTGACCGGGCAGATTCCGCAAATGCGTGGGGTGATATACGGCATTTCAAAAACCATTCTGCCTTCGCAGAATTTCTCGAAGCCGCGAAATTCGTTCACATGCATGTAAGCCCGCTGGACTTTTCCCGTATCATCCAGGTGAATGGTCACCTTGGCATGTCCTTCAATGCGGGTTACCGGCTCGATGGTAATTTTTTGCGCTACCATTATTCCCTCCTCATTAGTGCCACTGGAGTTTTTCGTCTTTTAATTCCGGAATACGCCCTTGCGCCAGTTCGCTGAGCACATAGAAGATGACATCCGGATCGGGCGGACAACCGGGGACAAACACATCCACGGGTACCACTTCGTGAACAGCGCGCACTCTGGTCATTCTGGCGAGTTCCGGATCATCGGGAATTTTACCCTCTTCATCAGTGCTTTCGGTTTCAATATATGCCCGACGCAGAACCTCTTCCATTTTGAAGAAGTTACGCATAGCGGGTACGCCGCCAAACACAGCGCAGTCGCCCAGGGCTACCAGTAATTTACAGCGTTTACGCATTTTGTGGGCAACTTCCTCGTTTGCAGTATTGTTGATGCCACCTTCTAAAATCCCAACATCCACGCCGCTTTCATCAGGCTCTTTCAGATCGGTAATGGGGGTAGCGCGGATATCAACCAGTTCGGCAATTTGCAGAATGCGCTCGTCAATATCCAGTAAAGACATGTGACATCCTGCGCATCCTGCCATCCAATCGGAAGCAAGTTTAGGTTTTGCCATGGTCAATCACTCCTTTCAAATACATTCCATTAAGCAGGCTCTCCAATCAAAGTGACGGGAGAAGGTTTGGATGTGAATGCGGTCTGCCAGTCGGTGTTTACGGGTACCTTGAGCAGTTTTCCGAGTTCCATCAGGGCATCGGTGCTGGAGCGCACCCATTCAGTCGGTTGCAATGCGGCTTTAGCCTTCTGTACGCGCCCCTCAAGATTGATGTAGGTGCCTTCCTGCTCTGCCCACATTTCCACAGGCAACACCACATTCGCCATTGCCGTCAAACGGGATACATGGCTGGCAGCCACCGCAAGGAATTCAACCCCTTCCAACTGTTGAATGAGGGTATTGGAGGGTTCGTCATCGCCCAGTGCAATCAATACGGCTTGATGTCCCTTAGGATTGAAGGGCTTAGACAGTCCCAGTTGCCCGGCGAGGAGGCTGTTTGCCGCGCCTTTGGCACTGACCAGTTTGGCATTATCGCCCACCTGTTGGATGACTTCCAGCAGGGCTTTGGCGGCGTTTTCATCCAGTCCCTGCCCGTACACAAATACGGTGGTTCCGGATTTGCGAATCATATCCGCGACTTTAGCAATGTCTGTTTCAGCGACTCCGGCTTTGCCTGCCAGTTCGCTCAGATTGCCTGAAGCGCCGTTGTGTCCTTCCCGAATGGCTGCCACCAGGGCTTGCAGGGCAACGCTTTCCTTTCCCACCGTGGGTTTGAGGGCAACGCGGGCGTACTCGGCAAATCGGTTTTCATGGCTGTCCACAACCACAAGCGCTGTAGAAGTGTTCAGCCGCCGTTTGATGAAGAATCCCAAAACCTGATGATCACTGTACAGATCCAACCCGACCGTGACCACACAGTCAGCGCGATGGAGCACATCCAGCGTATCTTCATGGATGCCCGTTTCGGCGGCAAGCAGAGAAGCCAGGCCACTGCCATCCATGCTGGCAACCATCTCTGCCTGCAATCCCTCTTTGAACAGGGAATGGAAGGCAGCAAGGGCTTCAGCGGGTAGTCGCGGAGAAACCAGCCCGGCTATATCTTTGCCCTGATGGGCTTTGATTTCCCGGGCAATCACTTCCAGGGCTTCATCCCACGAAGCGGGTTGCAACTTGCCATCTTTGCGCACCAGTGGAGTCTTGACTCGTTCGCGGGTGTCATCGAGCGGGTCAAAGCGTCCCATCTTGCAAATCACACCGCCGTTGACGGTTGCATCCCAGTCGCCCAGGATGCGTACAAGACGGTTATCGCGGGTAAGCACTTCCACACCACATCCCACTGAGCATTGCACACAAACGGTATGGGTGCTTTCGGTCTTTTTTTCCAGCCCTTGATAGGCGCTGCGCCGGTCGATGATTGCGCCTGTGGGGCAAACCTGCGAGCAGGTGCCGCAGGAGATGCAGGTACTTTCGCCAAATGGCACGCCGGTATCAGCAATCAACATGCTGTTGGCGCCGCGTTCCTCAATGCCCAGCGTATAATTACCCACCAGTTCG
>OGCI01000416.1_pt1 | contig 50657 bp, 40 predicted proteins | sample 1570021 | NCBI WGS metagenome assembly OGCI01 (sample SAMN06264664, study PRJEB24512) | hot springs metagenome | isolation source: Hot spring water | place: South Africa: Tshipise | collected 2015-06-21
GGAGATCCTGCCCGATGACAAAGGGGTGACGGCCGCCGGTTTTCTCCGCCGGACATGCGAACACTTCAGCAGCCGTGGAGTGCAGATCGAGGCGGTTCTTACCGACCGCGCCTTCTCCTATACGCATTCGACTGACTTCCACGCCACCCTTCGTGACCTTGGCGTCCGCCATCACACCACCCGCCCCTACCGGCCTCAGACCAACGGCAAAGCCGAGAGATTCATCCGTACGCTGTTGCACGAGTGGGCCTATGCCGAACTCTATCTCGGAAATGAGCAACGCCACGCACTTCTTCCCAAGTGGCTCACCTATTACAATCAGCAGCGACCCCATACCGCACTGAGAGGCTTGTCTCCCTTGCTGTTCCTTGTCAACAAGGTGTGAGGGCATTACAACTAGCGCGGGGAGGGAGTCGGCTACTCCAGGTTGACCTGCTTGACCTGCGGCATTTCCGCGAGCAAGGCCACCAGCTTTATCGGTCGTAGGCCCCTGGGCAGCTTGAGGAGTAGTCGGACGACCTCTGTCTCCTCGGGGTCGGCCGAACCGACCACTTCCTTCACGACGACGTGGGCCTCTTCGAGTCTGGCCATCACTTCGCCCAAGGGCGCGTAGCCGGGCGAGCGGAAGTGGATGCGCAGTCTGAGGGGGGTGCCCGTGTAGGCATAGAGGACGTGGTCTTCGAGCAGACGTAGCCCGTATAGGCTCAAGAGAACCACGCCGGTGGTGATGAGGGCCGCGCTGAAAAAACCTTGGGCGGTAAGCAGCCCTACTGCCGCCACAGCCCACAGGCTGGCCGCAGTGGTCAGGCCGCGTACGGAGACCCCGTGGCGGATGATAGCGCCCGCGCCCAGAAAACCGATACCGGTCACTACCTGAGCAGATATGCGGTTGGGGTCCAGTCCGCTCCCCTGTAGGCCGTAGCTCGAAGCCAGAGTGAAGGCCGCCGCACCGACCGAGACCAGGATGTGGGTGCGGAAGCCGGCTGTGTGCTCCCTGATTTCTCGCTCCAGACCTATGGCCCCGCCGAGTACCGCGGCGACCAGGATACGGACCAAGACGTCTAAGATCTCCATGACCATATCCTACGAGGCGGAGGTGCGCCCGACAAGCGGTGGGTCGTGGTGGCCAGTGTCAGCCGTTGCCCTCGGTGTTGCCCTGCAGCCTAAGTATCGCTGTGCGCGTTCACGCTCGTCCTCAACCCAGCGACGGCAGATCCGACTCAAACATTCTTCTTATCTACCTATGCACAATCTGATACAGTCATAATATCCACCCATTGCGGTCCGGTGGGAATTGGGGACCACCGGTGCGTCTGGAAGGAGGCTAGCAACAATGAGGAAGGCGACGGTACTGGGGCTGATACTGGTGTTGGCGCTGGTGGGGGGGCTCGTTGCCTGCGGTGAGAAGGAGACTACCACCACGGCTCCACCCACCACAGTTCCTCCCTCGACAACGGCGGCTCCGACTACCACGGCAGCTCCGGAAACCACAACGTCAACCTATGCTCAGGGCCAATGGAAGTTCACCTTCAACACGTTCTTCCCAGCCACCAATAAGATTGCGATCATCGGCGAAATGTGGATGGCCGAAATCACCAAACGGACGAACGGAGCGGTGCAGTTCGAATACTTGCCGGGAGCTTCTCTCACCCCTGGCAATAAGGTCTTCGACGGTGTGGTCAGTGGTATCTCGGATCTGGGCTTCTCGGTGTTCGCTTACACTCCGGGTATATTCCCAGTGATGGATCTGCTCGATTATCCTAATGGCTACCCGTCAGGCTATGTGGCCACGCATGTCATCCACGACTACTACAACCATTTCAAACCGGCTGAACTGGACAAGGTGAAGGCTCTTGCCTTCTACGGGACGGGACCACAGGTAGTGTTGACGGTGAGCAAGCCGGTGACCAAGCTGGCTGACATGAAAGGGCTGGTCATCCGCTCCACGGGAGTAGGGGCGGCCATCGCGAGCGCACTCGGAGCGGAAGGCTACGCTGCTCCCCAGAACGAAGCCTACGAGCTGATGTCGAAAGGCGTGGTCGATGGCAGTATCGCGCCGCGTGAGGTGCTCCTCGGCTGGAAGCAGGCGGAAGTGGTGAAGAACGTGACCCAGTGCTTCGCCATCGGCTCCGTGAGCTCCATGTACCTGATCATGAATCTCGACAAGTGGAACTCTCTCCCGCCGGACATCCAGCAGATCTTCACAGAGGTCAGCGAGGAGTACATCGAATACTGGGCCAAAGTCGGTTCGGCCTATGACTATGACGCCATGAAGTTCTTCCTGGAACAAGGGCCCGATCGCAAGGTCATCGATCTCACTCCAGAGGAGTCGCAGGCCTGGGTCCAGGCCGTCAAGCCCATGTTCGACAAGAAGCTGGCCGACTTGAAGGCTGCCGGTCTGACCGAGGATTACGCTGCCTACCTCCAGGAGCGCATCCGTTACTGGACGGAAAAGGCCGTCCCAGAGGCGGACTGCTCGGCTTGGGTAGCTGAGAATGTCAAGTCGCCGTCTGCTCCTTGAGCAAGGCACTCTCGTCCCGGATCTTCATTCTGCTAGAAAGTCCATTCATGCTGGAGGCGGGGCCTGGCCCCGCCTCCAGGTGCGACCGGTCGGCAGGGAGGTGTTTTTGTGGGCGGAAGAGCATCGGAGCTGGTAGAGCCGGAAGCTAGACAGCCGGAAAGTGCGGCCCCTGACCCTGGAGTGGGGTCAGGATCTGGTGGGGCCCCTCCCGGAGCGGAGTCGGGAGTCTTGGCCTTTGATCGTTGGGCTGAGTACCTGACCAAAGTGCTCTTCCTCATCGCAGGGGTCGGACTGGTGGGGATGCTGGTCCTCATCCTCTCTGATGTCATCGGCATCAAGGTGTTCGCCAAACCGGTGCGAGGCGGGATCGAGTTCGTGACTTTCTTCGCCGTGGTCACCATCGCCTTCGCAGTGCCGCACACCTTGTTGATGCGGGGGCACGTTTCGGTCGATTTCATCGTCGATCATCTCCCCCGTCGTCTCAGACTCGTGATCGACATCCTGATGATCCTGTTGGGCGTCGTTCTGTTGTCATTGCTCACCCGGTACGGTTTCAAGTACGCTGGAGACCTGCGGGCTTCGGGCGAAGTCTCGATGACGCAGAAGATCCCCTTCTACCCGTTTGTGTACGGGATGGCCGTGTCATTTGCGGCTACCTTGCTCATATTGCTGCTTGACTTGGTCAAAGCCGTCCGAAAGGCACTGAAGACATGGACCCGGTGACCATAGGCATCATCGGCATTGTGGTGCTGATCGTCATCTTCCTGTTGGGCATGCCCGTGGGCTTTGCCATGGGGCTCGTGGGGGTGGCGGGCTTCGTGGCCACCAAGGGTTGGACAGCTGGCATGAGCGTATTGGTGCGGGATTTCTGGGAGATATGGTCTGGTTACGGGCTCACGGTCATCCCGATGTTCGTGTTCATGGGCTCGGTCGCCTTCTATGCGGGCATGAGCGGCAGGCTTTACCAAGGAGCCTACACCATTTTCGGTAAGTGGCGGGGCGGGCTTGCCATCGCGACCATCGTGGCCACCGCAGGCTTCTCCGCCATCTGCGGGTCGACCAGTGCTACGGCTGCGGCTATGGGCAAGGTGGCCATCCCCGAGATGCGCCGTTACGGCTACGACCCAGGTTTGGCCTGCAGTTGCATGGCTGCCTCAGGCAGCCTGGGCATCATGATTCCGCCCAGCACCATCTTCATCGTATACGGAATCCTTTCGGAGCAGTCGATCGGGAAGCTGTTCGTAGCGGGCGTGATCCCAGGCCTCATCCTTGCTGGCCTGTTCGCCGTTGCTGTCTATGTCTGGGCGCGTTTCAATCCGACCTCTGCTCCCTCCGGTGGCTCCACCACTTTTAAGCAGAAAGTGCTGGGCGTAACTGGCTTGTTCGAGATGATATTTCTGTTCGCCCTGGTGCTGGGCGGACTGTTCGCTGGGCTCTTTAGCCCCACCCAGGCGGCAGGGGTGGGTACGGGGGCGGCCATCGCCATCGGCCTGATAAGACGCCAGCTGGGGGTACGCAAGTTCTTGCTGGCAGTGAAAGACACCCTGCTCATCACGGCGATGATCATGACCATCGTGGCCGGGGCGACCGTCTTCGGTCATTTCATGGCGGTCACAGGCATACCCCGAGCCGCCTCGAACTTCCTAGGGGGATTGCCGATGTCACCGACAGCGGTGATGATCCTGATTCTGGCAATGTACCTCGTGGCCGGGATGTTCATGGACTCGTTGGCCATGGTCACCTTGACCGTGCCCATCTTGTATCCCACGGTGGTGACCTTGGGCTTCGACCCGATATGGTTCGGGGTCATAGTGGTGCTCATCGTGGAGATGGGGGTGATCACACCTCCGGTGGGGATAAACGTCTACATCATCAAGGGGGTAGCCCCTGATGTACCCATGGGGAGGATCTTCCGGGGGGCACTCGCTTTCCTTACCAGCATGATCATTCTGGCCGCTCTACTGCTGATCTTTCCCAAGTTGGCCACATGGCTTCCTAGCTTCGTCACCTACTGAACGGGTGCGTATCGGTCACGCCGGTCTATCACCGTCTGGCTCGGTCGATCCGGCTCTCATTTGGCGAGCGCCGGAGAGGCTGGGATAATTGTCCGCCGGTGGGCGCAAAGGCGCGGCCGATGATGAGGCAGAAGGCCCGTGAGGAAGGCGGTCCCCCTGAGGCAAAGAGGGCGAAAGGAAGCGGGAAGGAACAGCTATGGCACGTCAGTACGATCCCGAGCGGATCGAGACCAAGTGGCAGAAAGTCTGGGCTGAAGAGCAGACCTTCGTGGTCGAGAACCCTGAGCCCGGGTCTCACCCCGAAGGGAAAGGCAAGGATGCCACCTACGTGCTCGAGATGTTCCCTTATCCCTCAGGCAGCGCCCACATGGGTCATGTGAAGAACTACACCATGGGCGATGTGATCGCGCGTTTTAGGCGCCATCAAGGTCAGCGCGTACTACATCCCATGGGGTACGACGCTTTCGGACTGAACTCCGAGAACATGGCTATCAAGACAGGGGAGCCGCCGGCCAGGTTCACTGAGGAGGCGATTGCCACCATTAATCGGCAGCTACGGCGACTGGGTGTCTCCATCGACTGGACCCGGGAGGTGGTCACCTGCCGGCCTAAGTACTACAAGTGGACGCAATGGCTGTTCCTGCAGTTCTACAAGAAGGGTCTCGCCTACAAGAAGGAAGCGCCGGTAAACTGGTGTCCTTCTTGTCAGACGGTTCTCGCGAATGAGCAGGTGGTGGAGGGGGCGTGCGAGCGCTGCGACAGCCCGGTCGAGGCCCGCAAGCTCAAGCAGTGGTTCTTCCGGATCACCGATTACGCTGAGAGGCTTCTCAACGACTTCGACAAACTGGAGTCGTGGCCAGAGCGGGTGATCACCATGCAGCGCAACTGGATAGGGCGCTCTACAGGTGCCAATGTGATCTTCACCATCGCTCCCCGCGAAGAAGGCGCAGAGCACGGGTCGTCTGGAGAGTCGCAGGCTCAGGGCGGGTCCAGCCGAGAAGCGGGCGCAACCGGAACTGAGGTCACGGTCTTCACTACGAGGCCCGATACCCTGTTTGGGGCCACCTTCTTCATCTTGGCCCCGGAGCACCCCTTGGTCGACGAGCTGGTGGCTGGTGTGCCGCGGGAGGAGGAGGTCAAGCGCTACGTGGCCAAGGCCATGGCCACCTCTCACATTGAGCGGACCAGCCCGGAAAAGGAAAAGACGGGGGTCTTCACTGGTCGGTACGCCGTCAACCCAGTGAACGGCAACAAGATTCCCATTTTCGTGGCTGATTACGTAATGATGGACTACGGCACCGGTGCCATCATGGCGGTCCCCGGCCACGACGAACGCGACTTTGCCTTCGCCAAGAAGTACGGCCTCGAGATAGTAGAGGTCATCGACACCCCAAGCGAGTACAAGGACGAGCAGGGCCGCCTGGTCCAGGCTTACAGCGGTGACGGTGTCCTCGTAAACAGTGGGCAATTCGACGGCCTGCCCAAAGACGAAGCCATCATCAAGATCACCGAGTGGCTCAAGGGGCAGGGGAAGGCAGACTTCGCGGTCAACTACCGCTTGCGCGACTGGCTCGTGTCCCGGCAGCGCTATTGGGGAGCCCCCATACCCATACTTTACTGCGAGACCTGCGGGGAGCTGCCGGTACCGGAAGACCAGTTGCCGGTGCTGCTGCCAGAGATCAAAGACTATGCTCCCAAAGGTAAGTCACCATTAGCAGCGGCGGAGCATTGGGTGAACACGACTTGTCCGCTCTGCGGCGGTCCGGCGCGGCGGGAGTCCGACACTATGGACACTTTCGTCGACTCGTCGTGGTACTACCTGCGCTACGTCTCTCCCTGGCGTGATGATGTTGCCTTCGACCGTGATGCGGTGGACTATTGGTTGCCGGTCGACCAGTACATCGGGGGAGTAGAACATGCCATCTTGCATCTGATGTACTCGCGCTTCTTCACCAAGGTGCTCTATGACCTTGGGCTGGTCGGCTTCGAGGAACCCTTCAAGAACCTGTTCACCCAGGGCATGATCTACTACAAGGGCGCCAAGATGAGCAAGAGCAAGGGTAACGTGGTGAGCCCGGACGAGATGGTGGCGAAGTTCGGGGCAGACGCGGTGCGAAGCTACGTGCTCTTCATGGGGCCGGCGGAAGCTGATGCCGAGTGGAGTGACCAGGGCATCGAGGGTGTGTATCGCTTCCTCAATCGGGCTTGGCGGCAAGTTAGCGAAGCTATCGAGCAAGGCTTACTGGGCGCACGGCAGGAGAGCGGGGGGGCGAGGGCAAGAGACAAGGACGGCGTGCTCAGTGCGCACATAGACGAGTCCACTCTCGGCCGTGCGGAGCGCGCCCTCCTAGTGAAGACGAACCAAGTCATCCAGAAAGTCACCGTGGATGTCGGAGAGCGTTTTCATTTCAACACGGCTCTTGCGGCCATAATGGAACTCACCAACGACATCGCGGCTGCGCGGGCGGCTGGGCTCGATGCCACCCCCGCAGGTCGTGCTGCTTTGGGAGTGGCGCTAGAAGCTGTGGTGCGGCTGCTTGAGCCTTTCGCTCCCCACCTGGGCGCGGAGCTTTGGGAGATGATGGGTCGGGAGCGTATATGGGACGCGCCTTGGCCCGTGGCGGATGAGCGGTTGCTGGTCGCAGAGATACTGGAACTGGCAGTGCAGATCAACGGTAAGGTGCGTGACCGGGTCCAGGTGCCGCCCGATGCCTCCGAGGCCGATATCCTGGCCGCTGCCAAGTCGCTCCCAGGGGTTGTCAAGCATCTCGAAGGTAAGACGCTGGTCAAAGAGATGGTGGTGCCAGGAAGACTGGTCAGTCTGGTGGTGAAGTGACGGCAGCGGGGCGGCCTCACGGCCGCCCCGCTGCGTTCTCGACCTGCTCCGGCGGGCAGCCACTGGGGGCTGCCCGCCGGAAGTATGCAAGCTATCGAATCAGCTGCGGTCGCCTCAGCTGAAAAGTATGGCCTCAGCTTCTTCGCGGTAGGCATCCATCACATAGGGGATGCCGGTCACTCGAGCACACTCCTCGGTAAGGCTCATAAGGTCATCACGGCGCAAGGCGGGTATGCTGAAGCGACGCGCCCCTGCCATCAGTTGCTGCAGTCCTACCCGGAGCTTGTCTACATAGGAGTAGAACCCGACGGCCCCGAGCGGGATGTTCTTCATCTCGTCCCTGCCTACGATAGCGGAAACGGCCTCCCAGCAGACGAATATCTCTTCCGGAGTGCTGCCGTATTGACTTACGGTCTTCGGCAGGCCCCCATTGTTCATCCATACGCCGACGTTCTTGCCTACCATGCCGGGGATCATGAGGGCGCGGCCCATGCATACGGCTTTTACGAAGGGAGAGCCAAGGGCAAGTGCCTTGAACACGTGGTCCTCGGCACTGAAGCCTCCACCGAAGGCCAGATCGGGTACGCGCTTTCCCCGAGCAGCCAGTCTAGCAGCGAAGTCGGCGGCTGCAGAGTGTAGGTAGAGGCTAGGCATGCCCCATTCTTCCATCATGCGCCAGGGGCTCATCCCCGTGCCGCCCGGAGCTCCGTCGATGGTGAGGAGATCGATCTTGGCTTCGCTACCCCACTTGAGAGCCATGGCCAGCTCTCTCAGCCCGTACGCCCCGGTCTTCAGTGTGATGCGCTTATAGCCGAGAGCGCGCAAGCGATCGCATTCAGCGAGGAAGCCCTCTTCGTCGATGAAACCGAGCCGGCTATGGCGCTCGAACTGCTTGAGAGCCCCGTCCCGGAAGGCTGCTTGGACCACGGGGTCTGAGGGGTCGGGGGTGACGATGTAGCCGCGGCGCTGCAGTTCGAGGGCCCGCTCAAGAGAGTCGACTTTGATCTCGCCGCCGATGCACTTGGCCCCCTGGCCCCACTTGAGCTCGATGGTCTCTAGGCCGTGCTTCTCGATGACATACTCGGCGACTCCCAGCCGAGTGTCTTCCACATTCATTTGCACGAGTAGCTCGCCGTAGCCACGATGGTAGCGCTTATAGGTCTCGATACGCCGATCCATGTCGGGAGCGCGTTTGATCTTGCCCTTGCTGTCGAGCTCGAGGGCGGGGTCGATGCCGCACACGTTCTCCCCGCAGACGCAGGTCACTCCGCTGATGGCTGCTCCTACTGCGAAATGCTCCCAGTTGCGGCGAGCTATCTCGGTGGAGCCGAGGGCGCCAGTGAACACCGGGGCCAGCATCTTGACTTTGATGTCCCACCCGTATTCGGTGCGCACATCCACCTTGGGGAAGGTGCAGTTATCCGGGTTGGCCTCGACCCCTTCTGGCAGACCCTCGCCGCCTAGCGCGTACCCGTGGATGTTCAGGTGGGAGTAGTCAACGGGGTAATCCTTGTCTCCGCCTGCAGTGATGGAGCCGAAGGGGCTAGGATAAATGACCTCCCGGCCCCGCAAGGCAGCCTGGAAGACCTCGCAATTACCGCGACAGCCATCGATGCAGCGGGTGCACAGGCCTGAGCCTGGTACTACGCTGCGGGAGCGGTTGGCCGTCTGGGAAGCATCGTTAGCATTGGGGCGCTGCAGGTTCACCGCGGACTCCTTCTTCTTGCTCGGGGAAGACTGTAAGACTCAAGGCTGGTGATGACATCTCTCACGCACGTGCATCCAGACCCTTCAACTGCCAGCGCGCGCACTGGAAGCCACGTCCCAACTCGCACATGACGCAAGTATCGGGGATGTTCTCGACCATGCTGGTCTGGGACTCGCAGCGAGCGCAAATAGCCGGCTCCGTGAGCGGCCCAGGGCAAGGGGTGATGGTCATAGGGCAGACCTGTATGCAGTTGTTGCACCGCTTGCACAGGTCAGGCCGCACGTCGAAGGGCAGCGCTACACGACGTGAGGGACCTCTCCCGACCAGTCCCAGAGACTTGGACTGCCAGATCTCGTCGCACACCCGGACACATCGCCCGCAGAGCACACAGGTATTGTTGCGCATCGGATAGCGACACTCGGTCACGCCTACCCGAGCGGCTAGGTCCTGGATCGCACGCGAATTAGGAGCCTCGGCTAGAAGCAGCTCCACGATGTTCCTGCGGGCCCGCATCACGTTCTCAGAATGAGCCTCGATGACCATGCCGTCGCGGGCCTCGAGCGTGCAGGAGGCAGTCAGGCGACGACGTCCGTTCTCGATGATTTCGACCACGCACACTCGGCACGCTCCCAGAGGAGTGACCCCCGGGACGTGGCAAAGGTTAGGTATGCAGATGCCAGCCTCCAGGGCTGCTTCTAATACGTTCGACCCCTCCGGGGTGAGGATGCGGGCTCCATCCACGGTTATAGTGACCATCCTAGGCATCGCAACAAGCTCCTCGCATCCTCTAGATCCGGGTGATCGCCTGAGCCGGGCAGGTCTCCGCACACATGCCGCATGCCGTACAGAGGGCCGGCTGGATCTCATACTGGCCGCTCGCTGTCTCCGTGATAGCCTGAGCGGGGCAGACCTCGAGGCATTCACCGCAGCTCATACACACGTCGGGATTGATGGCGTAGCAGACAAGGGACCTACAGACGCCTGCGGGACAGCGCTGGTGATGGATATGGGCCTCGTATTCGTCAGAGAAGTAACGGAGGGTTGAGAGCACAGGGTTGGCAGCAGTCTTGCCCAGGGCGCAGAGCGACCCGACTGACATGGTCCAAGCTAGCTCGCGCAAGGTGTCCAACTGTTCGGGCCTTCCTCTCCCTTCAGTGAAGTCCGTGAGGATCTCAAGCATGCGGTCAGTCCCCAGGCGACAGGGCACACATTTCCCGCAAGACTCTTCCCGGAGAAACGTCATGAAATAGCGGGCCACCTCGACCATGCAGGCCGACTCGTCCAATACCACCAAGCCACCCGAGCCCATCATGGACCCAGCCTCAGTGAGGGCTTCGTAGTCGACCGGGAGGTCGAAAAGGGAGGCTGGCAGGCAGCCTCCCGAGGGTCCCCCGGTCTGCACAGCCTTGATGGCCTTCCCGTCTGGAGCGCCCCCGCCTATATCGAAAATGAGTTCGCGGAGGGTAGTGCCCATCTCCACCTCTACCAGACCCGTGTTTTTCACATGGCCGGTGAGGGCGAAGATCTTGGTTCCTTTACTGTGCTCGGTGCCCTTGGCGGCGAACCAGTCGGCACCGTTCAAGATGATGGAAGGCACATTGGCCCAGGTCTCCACGTTGTTGAGCACGGTCGGTTGATCGAGGTAGCCGCGCTCTACAGTATGTACATCCTTGGGTCGCGGTTCTCCCACGCGGCCTTCGAGTGACTCCATCAAGGCTGTGGACTCTCCGCAGACAAAAGCTCCTCCACCGCGAGCCACTCGTATATCGAAACTGAAGTCTGTCCCGAGGATCCGTTCGCCCAAGAGGCCAAGGTTGCGGGCCTGCTCGATAGCCATGCGGGTGTGGTGCACAGCCAAGGGATACTCATTGCGCACATACACAAACCCCTTGCTGGCCCCGACCGCAAAAGCGCCGATCATCATCCCCTCGAGAATGAGATGAGGGTTCCCCTCGAGCAACCCACGGTCCATGTACGCACCCGGATCCCCCTCGTCGGCGTTGCAGATCACGAACCGCTCTTGGCCGGGTGCTTGCCGGCATTGCTCCCACTTGCGGCCGGTGGGGTACCCACCTCCACCCCGGCCTCGAAGCCCGGAAGCCTTTATCTCCGTGATGACTCTCTCCGGATCTAGGGAGGTGAGTACGCGCGCCAGGGCGGAGTAACCGCCAGCCGCTATGTAGTCGCCGATGCTGCAAGAATCTATGTATTGATTCTGACCGATCAGGTGCCGGTCCTGTCTCTGGAAGAACGGCAGCTCGCTGGGGGTACGTATGAGCTGGCCAGTGGCTTGATCGACGATTCACTGTTTAATGATGCGGCGACCACCGAGAAGGGACTCGCTCACAATCTCGGCCACATCAGCCGCGGTGACCTTGCAGTAGAGGACATTGAGGGGTTCGAGGATCAGGAGTGGTTCTTCCTGGCAGTAGCCCTGACAGCCTGTGACCCGCAAGTGAACAAGCTCGGTCAGATCGTTGCACTCCAGCTGATTCTGCAGTTCTTTGAGGACGGCCACGGAGCCGGAAGCTTCTCCGCAGGTCCCACCGGAGAGCGTGACTCGCATGGGCCACGATTCGCGGTCTTTGCGCAGCTCGGCGCGAAAAGTCTCGAGTGCGCGCGGGTCGGTCAGCCTAGGCATGGGGGACCAGTTCGCGGTCACGAGAGCGCACAGTCTCAAGCAGGCCATCTAATTTCGAAGGGTCCATGTGCTCGTAATAGACTCCATCCACTACGATGACCGGCCCGAGCGCGCAAGCCCCCAGACAGTTGACCGTCTCGAGGGTGAAGGCCTCGTCTGCTGTTGTCTCTCCGGGAGCTATGTTCAGCCGCGCCATCAATTCATCCAGCAGCCGGGGCGCCCCCTTGACGTGGCAGGCGGTGCCATTGCAGACGGTGAGCAAGTGCCGCCCGCGCGGCTTGAGGCTGAAGGCTTTGTAGAAGTTCGCCAGCCGAAAGACCTCGATAAGCGGCACACCCAGTGATGCGGATGCAGCCCGCAGCGCCGGCTCGGGGAGGAACCCGTAGAGATCCTGGATGTCTTGTAGGACTTCCATGATCTCGTAGGGCTCCGACCCGCGATTATTGAGGATCGGGTCTAATTGTTTCGCATCCATGCCCTTCTCCCTAGCGGCTGCACTCTGCCGCTATTTGACCAGCGGTCTAGTGCTGCCAGTCCTTGATCCAGGTCTCTACCTGCCGCTTTCCGGCTCGGTGTCCGGTGCGCGCGGCGCAGCATGCGGCAGAAAATTGCCACAAGTGTAACAAGGGCTAGCCTCGTACGCAAGACATGACTGAGAATTTGGGCCTTAGATTGCTTTCTTCGTGCACGTGTCTCGCGCACCAAAGGGACGTCTGGTTTCGGGATACGGCAATATTGCCGTTCGCTTGTGGCAAGTTCCTGTGGTTGTTGCCGATCAGGTGAGGGTCGAGCACTGAACGAGTTCGCGCTTACGGGTCGAATACAGGCCTTGGGCGGCTGCTGCCCCCGCAGACATATGGCAAGATTGCCGCTAAGACGGGCGAAGAGCGGCAAGTTTCCTGGTATGATGAGGGGCCATGAGGGAGACGCCCGAAGAAAAGAGACTAGCCATACTGCGGATCCTGGACGAGGCCGGGCAGCCTCTGGGCAGCGCCAAGATTGCAGATCGCTTGGCCGCCATGGGGCACGACGTCAGCGAGCGGACCGTCCGGCTTTACCTATTGGAGATGGATCGAGCTGGTCTCACTCAGAACTGGGGACGCAGCGGTCGAGCGATCACCCGCCGGGGCCGCAGCGAGCTCGAGAACGCTCGGGGCTTCGACAAGGTAGGCATCCTCTCAGCGAAGATCGACCAGATGACCTACAAGATGAGGTTCGACTTGGCCAACAAGACCGGCACGGTGGTGCTCAATGTAAGTCTGATAGAACGCGGTCAACTTCGTCGGGCTATCCCTTTGATGAGCGAGGTATTCCGGGCCGGATATGCCATGGGCAAGCTGGTCACCTTGCTACCCCCGGGGGAGAAGGTGGGGCAGATAGCGGTCCCTGAGGGAAGTGTGGGGATCGGTACTATCTGCTCGATAACTGTGAATGGGATATTGTTGGCTCACGGGATCCCCACTGTCTCTCGCTTCGGCGGTCTGCTCGAGCTCCGCGACCATAAGCCGACCCAGTTCGTAGAGTTCATCAACTATGACGGTACCACTCTAGACCCGCTTGAGATATTCATCCGCAGCGTCATGACGGACTATGTGGGGGCGACGCGGACCGGGAACGGCCTCATCGGGGCCAGTTTCCGTGAAGTCCCCGCCGATAGTCGTAACCAGGTACTGGAGTTGGCCCGGCGCATGGAGGAAGTCGGCCTGGGCTCGATCTTCTTGATAGGCTGGCCGGGTCAGGCGTTGTTGCGGATCCCGGTGAGTGAGGGCCGCTTGGGTCTAGTCGTCATAGGGGGGCTCAACCCTGTGGCCATTCTCGAAGAGCAAGGAATACATGTACGGCGTACTGGCGCTCTTGCCGGTCTGATCGAGTACGAACGGCTGTTCAGCTACGAAGAACTTCCCGAGCGATGCTCGGAGTTCGAATAGGCTTTTCAGTGCGGAGATGCCCATCCGACGCCTCGGAGGGTGCGCAATAGAGGCCCGGCGCAGAGTAGCCAACACTTATGAGCCTGGGGGCCATATCCACTCTTGACAAGGTCATGGCATCTGCGGTAAGGTTTAGGCGGGCTGATTGCCGAGATTGGCAGGTCGACCGAGGGGAGAGACGGGGAAGGCAGAGCCGAGTCCCAGGCCGGGCGTAGCGGCTGTCGTTGGCCGCAAGTAGGCTGGGGCTCGGCGGCCTACGCCCGGAGGGGTCGGAGCAACAGCAGCATCCTGGACTGACAATCTGTTTGTCGTCCCCGGGCTACTTCTGGCTGTGATCGTACCGTCGCCCAGTAGAAGTCCGTGTCTGGTCTTGCCCCCAGGTCCCCCGGGGACCCAACTACTGTGTTTGATGACTAGAAGGCCCCGGCGGGTGCCACGACTGGCGCAGCGGTCGGGTCTGCCTGGTCTAGGTACCGCGCCTCTACTCCTATGGTGACGGGGGGATCTGCCAGTCCTGCGACCCGTGATACCCTCGGTGTGCTCGAACGACTCTTTCGAGCAACTACAGGCAGCCTTCCCCTCCGAGGCCATGAGACGCGCAAGCGACGGCAAGAGAATCTACGTGATGTACGACACCGATCGCGGAAGCCGGATGTACGTGTTCTTCTCGGAGCAGAAGGCGGGGTACATGTTTGCAGATGGATTTCCAATTCTGATGAAGAGGAAGCTCACGTATCAACACTTTGCCAGTCTCGCTGTAGGCCAGACTCTCGAGCAAGTCCGCGCCCTCGACCCTGTAGCGGACGTCTACCAGCAGACCTTCGACACTGCGGATGAGGTCGCGCTTGAGAAGTGGACCGGGATGGGTGCCCCTCCCACCTCCCTTCATCTCCTCAGCGACGGCATCCTTAAGATCTAATACCTAAGACAGGGAGAAGATGCTTACAGTATCAGCTCCCTGGACTGTAGCCCCGACTTTGTGCTGGAAGGACTAGACGGGAAGACCTGTTACCGCATCCATGAGCTGGACTATAAGGAGTAAATGTTCCTCCTAGTCTCCAATACTCTCTCACGGCAAGAGACACAACTGCATACAGGCTAGTCCCCAGGAAAGCGGGGCGGCCGAGAAGCCGCCCCGCCGAGTTCTATCTTTCTGCGCTCCTAGCCTCTACCTATCCAGTCCTCCTTTCCCCCATCCCGAGGCGGATAAGGTCTCTAGGTCTGCCCCCGGGATTGGAGAGCCTAGCCCCGGGCGTTATTCAAGCCTGCGCTCGTGGTCTTGCCAAGAAACTTGAGAAGACGATCCTCTCATCTTGGCTATCCCCCAATGCGGGCCGAGGCTGCCCGGGCTTCCCCTCATCAGGAAGAAATCCTTCTACTCATCCTTGACAACACACCCAGCCGGGGGTAAGCTAGGCCCACCTCCCTTACCACGTCTGGAAGAAAAGGGGGCAGGATGGCAAGGGAAAAGGCACCACCGCCGTACTTGCTCGGTGGGGAAAGCCGGCTTCAGCCACATGGATGTCCTAGCCTGGACCTGAAGGGTTTTTCTTCTTGGCCCCGCTCGAAAGAGGGCAAGCTCATCTCCCTAGGGGGTCCGGGTACCAGCTGGCTGCTTCCGCGCCTCCTTCCTTCCTTCCTTCCTACCTACCTACCTACCTACCTTCCTTCGCATGTTCCTACCTACCCTTCTTGCTCGGCGCCTTTTTTGCCTGCGCAAGCTGGGAGAGGCTCGTGCTTACCCGCTCGTTCTCCGCCTTAGGCTGGGAAGTGGTCAGATTCGCACCACTGTCCGGTTTCGGGGGAGAAGCTGGGAATGCTAGTGGCAAGAGGGGTTGATGAGACATGTCGAAGCGAATCAAGCGGGAGGAATACTTCGGCCATGGAGGGAGGGATGGCATACAAACGGGAAGGGTGTCGTCCTTGTTGGACCTGCCGATACGTTGGCTCGTCAAGATTGCAGCAGTGACGGCCAGTCTCGTGATGCTTGTTTCCAGTCCGGCCATGGCGGACATGGACGGTTCATCTCTTGATATCTTGGGCGAGGCATGTGGCGCGTATGTAGGCACGGGCAGCCCGGCCGAGCCCTATGGCAACCTCTACACCTGCTATGCCCTTATTCAAGGGCTTAATGGGATTGTGAATGATCCAAACTCGAATTGGAACTACCGCTTCTACTATGAGAACGGAAGCGCATGGGAGCTAGACTGGAAGTCAGTTGCAATTGGCGGCAACGACTACCGGTTGGCAGACGACGTTGATCTAGCAGCGTGGTGTGGTCATGGCCTCGGTAATGTGTTCTGCTTCACTACCGCAAGAAATGATTGGTACACCACGCACAACGATCTCGGACTAGGTGATCGTGATTGCGAGTGGCTGCTTGCTTTCACGTGCAATTTCCTTAACGCGTCGAGGCAACAGGTAGGCCCGGCGATGAATGGGCTCCATTCCATCTGCGGCTTCGATAGCGGGATGCTTGTCACCTCAAACGGTGGCTCTCGGTTCGCCTATTGGGCTACGGTACAGAGCACCTCGGTTTGGATGGCCTGGAAGAAGTACACTTGGGATACTCAGCCGCGCGACCAATACCACGTGGCTTGCATGGTTGCTGCCCAGTCCTGCTATACGGATAAACTGTGGGGCGAGGGTGGTCCAGTTGCGAGTGACCCGCCTGCGTGGAGCCCGGCAACCGACTATCTATATGCCAAGTACTCCTGGCCCAATGTCGGCAATCCATGATCAGCAAAGGAGAAGAGGATGCGAATCATGCAAGCGGTCACGCGGGCCCTATGCCCGGTCTTGGGTCTTGTTCTGGCTGGGTCCGTTGCTGGCTGTGGGGGTTCGTCGCAGGTAGATCAAGGCTCCAGCTCTGACTCGACCTCAACCACTTCAACCTCAGTCGCAGCTTCCCTTACCCCGGTGACTCTACTTCAGGAGCCGGTGAGCGGGTCATTGACCAGGCTGAGCGGGGTTACGGCGGCCGTCGATCTGCCCCAGTCGAGCTCGGTAATGGTCTATAAGGTCATAACTCCCGCAGTCAGCGAGGATACTGTACGTACTATCGCGAGCAGACTGGGCCTAAGCGAGGGCGTCTGCGAGGATGCTTATGACTGCATCCGTCTGAGAGGTGACCGGGCTACTGTCACCGTTGACAAGGTTTCCGGGGCCATCTATTACGACACCCCGGCCCTCGAAGGCGCTGGCCAACCACTCAAAGACGTCCGCGACGACAGCTACTACCAGGCCGAGGCGGAGAAGTTCCTCAAAGAGCACGACCTCTGGCGGGAAGGCGCGGTCTATGCTGGCATCAGCCAAGAGACTATCACTGCAGCCGATGCCCAAGGTCGCGACCAGATCCTACCACTGTCCATTCACGTTCACTTTGCCTCTCAGGCGCTGAATGGCTTGTCCTGGGCGGGTGTGGGTCCGAAGATCTCAGTATTCTTCGGCGAAAGCGGTGCCATTACCGGAGCTGCCGTGTACTGGCCCTCTGTGGAGCCGTACAAAGAGTACCCCACCATCTCGGGGGAAGCGGCTCTCGCCAACATCAGGGCTGGTAAGGGCACCATAGTCATGACGGAGAGCAATGAGTCCGAGGGCGTGGTGGAGGCGGTGGAACTAGTCTACTGGTGCGATCCGGTGGGCTATCCCCAGCAATTTGTAGCCCCCTACTACAAAATGCAGGGTAAGACTGTCAGTGGTAAGGAGTTCACCGCCTATACCCGGGCCCTGCCAGCGGAACTGGTAGCCGAGACATCGGCTCCTTCCCCAGCGCAATCCGTCACCACGACACCCCGCTGAGACAGGTAGGAGGAGCGGACCCGAAGAGGGCAGAGCGGCAGGCTTGTTGCACGGCGGTATTAGGAAATTGAGCAAGGGGCGGCCTTGCGGCCGCCCCGCCTCGTCTTGACTGGCGTGGTCGCCGCCCGCTTGCGCGGCGGCGCGCCCTCAGGACTCGCTGAACTACTTGATCGCCCGGTTCTGCACCAGGTCGTCCACCACGCTGGGATCGGCCAGGGTGGAGGTGTCGCCCAGGTCGGCGACGTCGTTGGCCGCGATCTTCTTGAGGATGCGGCGCATGATCTTGCCCGAGCGGGTCTTGGGCAGGCCAGGAGCCCACTGGATTACGTCCGGAGTGGCGATGGGGCCGATCTCGGTCCGCACGTGCTTGACGAGCTCCTTCTTCAGCTCGTCACTGGGCTCCACTCCCACCTTGAGGGTGACGTAGGCGTAGATGCCCTGACCCTTGATGGGATGGGGCATGCCCACCACGGCCGCCTCGGCTACCGCGTCGTGGCTCACCAGGGCGGACTCGATCTCCGCGGTACCCATGCGGTGACCGGAGACGTTGATGACGTCGTCCACGCGGCCGGTGATCCAGTGGTAGCCATCCTCATCGCGGCGGCAACCATCGCCGGTGAAGTACAGGCCGGGGTACTGGACGAAGTAGGTCTCGTAGAAGCGGTTGGCGTCGCCATACACGCCACGCATCATCCCCGGCCAGGCTCTCCCCATACAGAGGTTGCCGACCCCAGGTCCCACGACTTTCTCGCCGTTTTCATCGACGAGAACGGGCTCTACCCCAAAGAAGGGCAGCCCAGCAGACCCGGGCTTGGTCTTCATGGCGCCGGGCAGAGTGGTGATGAGGAAACCGCCGGTCTCGGTCTGCCAGTAGGTATCCACGATCGGGCAGCGGCCCCCGCCGATGATGTCGTGATACCAGAGCCAGACCTCGGGGTTGATCGGCTCGCCCACGGTGCCGAGGATCCGGAGCGAAGAGAGATCGTGTTTCTTGACCCAGTCGTCACCTTCACGGGCGATGGCCCGGAGCGCAGTGGGCGCCGTGTAGAAGATGTTCACTTTGTACTTCTCGACCACGGCCCAGAAGCGGTCGGGTTCCGGGTAGCTCGGCACTCCTTCGAAGAGCACGCTGGTGCCGCCGTTGCAGAGGGGAGCGTATACGATGTAGGTATGTCCAGTGACCCAACCGATGTCGGCGGTGCACCAGTACACCTGCCCTGGCTGATAGTCGAACACCAGTTGGAAAGTCATAGCCCCGTAGAGCAGGTAGCCACCGGTGGTGTGCATAGCCCCTTTAGGCTTGCCGGTCGAACCGGAGGTGTAGAGGATGAACAGCGGGTCTTCCGCGTCCATCTCCTCGCAGGGGCAGTCGGTAGTGATATCGGGAGCGGCCATTTCCTCGTGGTACCAGCAGTCGCGGCCCTCCGTCCAAGGAATGTCCGCACCTGTATGCTTGACCACGATGCACTGCTGGACCGAAGGCGCTTCAGCCATGGCCTCATCGGCTGCAGCCTTGAGCGGGACCTGCTTTCCGCCCCGGCGTCCCTGGTCGGCAGTGATCATCAAGCAAGCCTGGGAGTCGAGAATACGATCCCTGAGGGCGTCGGCTGAGAAACCACCGAAGACCACGCAGTGGATCGCCCCGATCCGGGCGCAGGCCAGCATGGCCACAGGCAGCTCGGGGATCATCGGCAGGTAGATGACGACCCGATCCCCCTTCTTGATGCCTTTCTTCTTGAGAACGTTGGCGAACTTGGTTACTTCTTCCCAAAGCTGCCGGTAGGTGATGACCCGGCTCACATCCGGCGAGTCGCCCTCGAAGTAATAGGCCACCTGATCGGCGACGGGAGTGTCCAGATGGCGGTCGAGACAGTTATAGGAAGCGTTCAGCTTGCCGCCTTCGAACCAGCGGATCTTGGCTTTGGCAAAATCGTGATTCTGTACAGTGTCCCACTTCTTGAACCAGTGCAGGCGCTTCTCCGCTTGTTCCGCCCAGAACGCATCGGCATCCTCCAGGGATCGCCGGTACATCTCCTGATACTGTTCCAGGCTCGAGACCCAAGCGGTCTTCTTGAATTCGGGTGGAACGTCGAAGACCTTCCCTTCAAGCGATTCGTTGGCCACAATGTCCTCCGGGTGTCGTTTGCCCAACAAAAATCATCCCCCGTGGTTGAGCGGGGGAATTGCGCACACGTACAAGAATAACACACACGTTCCGTCGGGCTTTGGCCCGGGTATACGAGAGCAGCAGGGTACTAACGAGGAGGGGGCATGTTCTTGCAGGTCTGCGGAGCGGCTCGCGAGGTGACGGGCTCGAATTACTTGGTCCAGGTGGGCGACTGCCGCGTCCTGGTAGATTGTGGCATGCATCAAGGGGGGCAGAGAGAGGAGGCGCTCAATTTCGCTCCCTTCCCGTACGATCCCCGGGAGATCGACTTCGTGGTCTTGACTCATGCCCACATCGACCATTCCGGCCGGCTTCCCCGCCTGGTCAAGGCCGGTTTCTCGGGGCCCATCTATGCCACACCAGCGACCTGCGACCTCGCTGAGATCATGCTCCTGGATTCCGCCTACATCCAGGAGATGGAGGCAGAATGGCGCAACCGGAAAGCTAGGCGCGCTGGTCGACGGGGGGTGGAGCCCCTCTACACCGAGAACGATGCAAGAGAAGCTCTCCGCCTGCTGCGACCTCTCGACTACGGCGTCAGCGCCTCACTTGCAGCGGGTGTCACTGCCACTGTCCGCGATGCCGGCCACATCCTGGGCTCGGCCTTCCTTCTCCTGGAGCTGGAGGAGAGGGGCGAACGGGAACGGCTGGTCTTCAGCGGCGACATCGGACAACCTGACCAACCCATCATCCGCGACCCCGAGACCTTGGAGGAGACAGACTATCTGGTCATGGAATGCACTTATGGAGACCGGCTCCATGTGCGGAACGGCAACCCGGAGGACGAGCTTGCCGACATCCTCGCGGAAGCCGAACGCACGGGGGGAAACGTGATCATCCCGGCTTTCGCCGTAGGCCGCACCCAGGAGCTGCTCTATATACTGCGCGAGATCTACACCAGCCGAGGGCTGCACATGCCGGTTTACGTGGACAGCCCCCTGGCTACCCGGGCCACCGAGGTGTTCCGTAAGCACCGGGAGGTGTATGACGAGGAAGCCTGGAGGCTGGTGGGGGAGCCCGGCGGAGTGTTCGACTTCCCTCAGCTCCACTACACCGAGTCGGCCGAGGAATCGCGGGCTCTGAACGAGAAGCGAGGTATCGTCATCATCTCGGCTAGCGGCATGGCCGATGCGGGCCGTATCCGTCACCATCTCAAGCACAATCTCTGGCGCCCCGAAGCCCACGTGGTCATCGTCGGGTTTCAGGCGCAGAACACGCTCGGTCGTCGCTTGCTGGAAGGAGAGAAGCGGGTACGCTTGTTCGGAGAGGAGATCGCTGTGAGGGCGCACATCCACGAGATCACCGGTCTCTCCGCTCATGCCGACCAGGAACAGCTACTGGCCTGGGCTTCACATTTCCGGCCGCCCAGGCTGACCATCCTGACTCATGGCGAATTGAATGCCGCGCTGACCTTCGAGAAGCTGCTGGTCGACCGGCTGGGCTTCGAGGTCGCTGTTGCTGAGCCGGAAGAGGTGTTCGATCTGTGAGAGGCGGGTGTGAACTGAATAGCCCCTGGTTCGGTCGTCGGGTCCCACGCTTGCGACGAGCAGGGGCAAGAAAAGGGAGGGTCCGTAGGTGCGAAGAGAGTTGATGAGGGCCATGGTCTTGGAAGAGACGGGCAGGCCCCTGCGGCTGCGGGAAGTGCCTGTCCCTGAGCCTGGACCCGGGCAAGTGCGGGTGAGAGTCGAGACTTGCGCTGTCTGCAGGACCGATCTGCATGTGGTAGACGGGGAGCTTCCCGCCCACAAGCGACCCCTCATCCCGGGACATCAGACAGTGGGGGTCGTCGAGGCTCTAGGGCCGGGAGTAGCTGAGACAGGGGGGCTGCAAGTCGGGGAGCGGGTGGGCATACCCTGGCTGGGTTGGACTTGCGGTGAGTGCCGCTATTGCAAGAGCGGGCGGGAGAACCTCTGCGAGCAGGCTAAGTTCACCGGGTACGACCTGGACGGTGGCTACGCCGAGTACCAGGTGGTCGACGCCCGGTTCGCCTTTCCGGTGCCCGCGGGTTACCCCTCGCTGCAGGCGGCTCCGCTGCTCTGCGCTGGGCTCATCGGGTATCGCTCTCTCCGTTTGGCGGGGGATGCCCTTAGTCTAGGCATCTACGGGTTTGGAGCGGCGGCCCATATCGTGACTCAGGTGGCGCGTCATCAAGGTCGACGGGTGTTTGCCTTCACCCGACCGGGCGACGAAGTCTCCCAGCAGTTCGCCCGGGAGATGGGGGTGGAATGGGCGGGAGACACCACCATGAAGCCGCCTGAGGAGCTGGACGCCGCCATAATCTTCGCTCCGGCCGGAGAGTTGGTGCCGCTGGCGCTGCAGGCGGTGGCCAAAGGCGGAACGGTGGTGTGTGGCGGCATTCACATGACTAACATCCCCAGCTTCTCCTATGAGGTCCTCTGGGGGGAGAGGGTGGTCCGCTCCGTGGCCAACCTCACCCGAGAGGACGGGAACGAGTTTCTGGCCTTGGCGCCGACGGTGCCGGTGCGGACCGAGGTGGAAGTCTTTCCCCTGGACGCGGCAGACGAAGCCTTGGCCCGCTTGCGTAGCGGCCGCATCCGAGGAGCCGCTGTCTTGCGCATCGGCAGTCCTGAGAGAGAAGCAGACCGCCCGGTGGAAAGGAGTGTGTGATGCCGATACGTCCCCTGGTCTCCTACTCCATCGAACGGGTAGAAGTCCTGCGAGAAGACGGCACTGTGGACGAGGAGCTCATGCCCTCGCTAAGCGCCGACGAGATCCAGCGACTGTACGAACACATGGTGTTGACGCGCCGCTTCGATGAGCGGATGTTCAAACTACAGCGCCAGGGCCGCTTGGGAACCTTCGCCCGGGTCACCGGACAGGAGGGGGCGCAGATAGGGGCCGTCTTCGCTCTGCGGCCGGATGATTGGCTGGTCCCCGCCTTTCGGGAGAACGGGGCTTTGCTCTGGCGGGGCATCACTATGACCCAGCTTCTTCAGTACTGGTCTGGAGATGAGCGTGGGGGAGCGTTTCCGCGGGCTCTGCGGACGCTCCCCATCTCGATCCCGGTGGGCACCCATCTGCTTCACGCGGTGGGCATCGGCTGGGCTATGAAGGAGGCCGGGGAGGATTCAGCCGTGCTTACCTTCTTTGGCGAAGGAGCTACCTCGACTGGAGACTTCAGCGAAGCTCTGAATATGGCCGGCGTGTTCCAAGTGCCGGTGGTTTTCTTCTGCCAGAACAACCAGTACGCTATCTCCGTGCCGTTCACTCGGCAGACGGCAGCGCCTACGGTGGCCCAGAAGGCTCTCGGGTATGGCATCTTCGGGGTGCAGGTGGATGGCAATGACGTCTTTGCGGTCTACCGGGCCACGCGAGAGGCCCTAGAGCGGGCGCGGTCGGGCAAAGAGCCCACGCTGATCGAAGCCCATACTTATCGGGTGACCGACCACACCACTTCTGACGACGCTCGACGCTACCGCTCGGACGAGGAAGTGGCTGCGTGGCTCAAACGCGACCCCATCGAACGCCTGGCCCACTACATGCGGGCCCAAGGTTTCTTGGACGAGGCTCGGGAGGCCGAGATAGCGGCCGAGGCGGACCGCAAGGTGGCCGAGGCCGTGGAGGCGTTCGAGTCCATCCCGCCACCTGAGCCGGAGGAGATTTTCAGACACGTGTTCGCGCAGAAGACGCGTCCTCTCGAGGAGCAGGAGGCCGCGCTGCTCGCCAGGTGGGAAAGGAGGCGGTGACATGGCTCGCCTCAACATGGTAGAGGCCATCGACCAGTGCCTCCTGCAAGAGATGCAGCGCGACGAGCGCGTGATCGTGTTGGGTGAAGACGTGGGCCGTGACGGCGGGGTGTTCCGGGTGACCGAGGGCCTTTTCGAGCGCTTCGGTCCGCAAAGGGTGATCGACACGCCGCTGGCCGAGTCGGGGATCGTGGGCATGGCTATCGGGATGGCCATCGCCGGGTTCCGACCGGTGGCCGAGATCCAGTTCTCGGGCTTCGCCTACCCCGCCTATGACCAATTGGTCTGTCACGCTGCCCGCATGCGCAACCGCAGTCGCGGTGAGTTCACTGTACCGCTCGTGGTGCGTACTCCCTACGGGGGCGGCATCCGTGCCCTCGAACACCACTCGGAGAGCATGGAGGCGGTCTTCGTCCATGTTCCGGGTCTGAAGGTGGTGGTGCCGGCCGACCCGTATGAGGCCAAGGGACTTCTTGCCTCTGCCGTCCGGGATCCCGACCCGGTGATCTTCTTCGAGCCGGCTCGTGTCTATCGAGCCATACGGACGGAAGTGCCCGAAGAGCCCTACACTATCCCCCTGGGGAAGGCGCGAATGGTCAGAGAGGGTCGGGATGTGACCTTGATAGCTTGGGGCGCTCAGGTGCGGATCATACGAGAAGCAGCCGAGCGGTTGGCGGCCGAGGGAGTGGCCGAGGCCGAGGTCGTCGATCTGCGGACGCTATCTCCTTTTGACCACGAGACGGTGATAGACAGTGTCAAGAAGACCGGGCGCGCGGTGGTCGTGCACGAAGCTCCCCGCACCGGTGGCTTCGGGGCTGAAGTGTCAGCGCAGATTATGGAGCGGGCGGTGCTTCACCTGGAAGCTCCGGTCGTGCGGGTGACCGGGTTCGACACCGTGCCTCCGCTCGCCAAACTGGAGGACTACTACCAGCCCGACGTGGAGGCAGTGGTGGAGGCGGTCAGGGAGTCACTGCGTTTCTGAAAGGGAATTGCTGCCGACTAGTGGGGCACGACCGGTAGGCCAAGCGAGCTTGCAAAGGAGTATGGGGTGGAGTACGAGGAGTTCCTAGGATTCGTAAAGAGCCGACGGACCATACGGGCTATCAAACCCGATCCGCTGCCTGCGGAGACGGTGCAGAAGCTGCTGGAAGTGGCCCGCTGGGCTCCGACTGGTTTCAACATGCAGCCGGCTGAACTGATCGTGGTCGAGGACGCGGAGCTACGCCAGAAGATCAAGATCATTGTCGATGATTACAAGAACAGCGACTTCTTCGCGCTGGAAGCGACACGCGAGTCTTGGCAGGGGTCTCCCTGGACTCCGGAAACGCACGGGAGATGGGACACTCCTTTGGCGCCGGTTTTCATCGTGGTGGCGGGGGACACTCGCCGGCGAGTGGGACTCCCTATGGTGGCCCGGTACTGCCGGCAGAAGGGGGATTCCATCTTCGAATCCTCGCTGGCGAACGTTTTCATGTATCTGTGGCTGGGCGCCCACTGTCTGGGGCTGGCCGCTCAGCCAGTGTCAGGGGTCAAGTATCCCAAGGTGCAAGGGCTGGTCAAAGCTCTACTCGGTCTGCCGGATTTCCTGTACGTCTACGACATCCTCCTGGTCGGCTACAGCGCTATGGAGGAAGGGCCGTCGGCCAAGCTGGTACGGTCGCTAGAGGAGATGGTCCACTACGACAGAGCAGAAGAAGGCGAGTTCTTGAGCGAAGAGGAGCTGCGGCGCCAGATCGTCAAGCTTCGGGCGGGCAACGTGGCGCGCCACGCGGAGGCCGAGCGGGGGAGGTGACCACCCATGGCATTCGAGTTCCGCTTCCCAGACATCGGCGAGGGCATCGTCGAAGGAGAGTTGCTCAACTGGAAGGTGGCTGAAGGAGACCTGGTAGTGGCCGACCAGACCTTAGCCGAGATGGAAACCGATAAGGCGGTGGTGGAGTTGCCTTCTCCGGTCGCGGGTAGGGTGGTCAAGTTGCATGCAGGCGCGGGCGATATTGTCAAGGTCGGAGAGCCTTTGGTGACGCTGGAGGAAACGGCTGCGGCGGCTCCCGAGGCGCCCGAACCCGCGGCCGTGCCCTACAGTGGTTCAGTGGTCGGTCGCCTCGAGGAAGCCCCGGAAGAAGGGCCGGCACCGGTCGTGCAGGTGCGTCCCCCACGACCGGTCGAGAAAGAGGAGCCACGGGTGATGGAGCCTGTTCCGGCCGGGGCGGCGGACGACGGCATCCTGGCTATGCCGTCGGTGCGGGCTCTAGCTCGAGAGCTGGGTGTAGACCTGCGTGGCCTACGCGGTACCGGCCCCGGGGGGCGCATCTTGAAACAGGATGTGGAGGACGTGGCTCAAGCCGCGGCCTACGGTGTGGTCGCTGCCCCTCCGGCCGAGGCCCCGGTCGGTGCTGGTGCTGAGGCCGAGTCCGTGGCCGGTACGGCAGCCGAGGTCGGGGCTGTTGTGGAGGCGGCGTCACGCGCGAAAGAAGCCATAGAAGCTCCAGTGGTGCCGTTGATGGGGGGAATCCTGGAGCGGGACGCCCACGGACTCATCGAACGGGTGCCTTTCCGGGGGGTCCGGCGGGCGATGGCCAGACGCATGAGCGAGGCGGTAGCCAAGCAGGCCCAGGTGACGACTATCGACGAGGCGGACGTCACCATCATCAGGCGGATTCGCGAGAAGGAGAGGAATGTGGCGGCGGAGCGGGGGGTGAGGCTCACCTACCTGGCTTTCGTAGTGAAGGCCTGCACGGCTTCCCTCAAGCGGTTCCCCCGTCTGAACGCCGTCCTCGATGAGTCAGGGGAGGAGTTCATCCTCAAGCGTTACTACAACATCGGGATAGCCATCGACACCAAGTGGGGCCTGATGGTGCCTAACATCCGGGACGCTGACCGGAAGAGCATCTTTCGCATCGCGGAAGAGATCGTGGACTTGGTGGAACGGGCAGGCCAACGCACTCTGGATGTGAGCGAACTCCACGGCGGGACTTTCACCATCACCAACTACGGGGCTATCGGTGGACTGTTCGCCACACCCGTCATCAACTACCCCGAAGTGGCTATTCTGGGGATGGGCCGAGTGCGAGAGGTGCCCTCGCTCAAAGGTGACAAGCTGGTGAATCGGCTGCTGCTTCCGCTTTCGCTTACGTTCGATCACCGCCTCATAGACGGTGCAGAAGCAGCTCGTTTCCTGAACCTGGTCATCAGCTACCTCGAAGACCCCGATCTCCTTCTGCTGGAGGGAGCCTAGTGAAGGAGGAGCGGCTGGTCTCGCCATGGCCGGCGTCCGACATGATGCGCCAGCTTAGGGGGTTGTGCACGGGTGGTCGGGCGATCGTTCTCACGGCTACTGCTCTGGAGGCGGCTCCGTTTCTCTCTACGTTGAAGGTGAGAAGGACCGCCGCGGTCGCCGGAGTCTCGCTGTCTGTGGGGGACTGCCTGCCCGAGTGTGGGCAAGAGCACGCGATACGGGTGGTCGTTGCTGTCACCGGTTGCGACAAGGTGAACGTGGCCCACGCCCTCACTTTACTGCTGGCGGTCTGGGAAGGAGCCCCGCAATTGGTGGTACAAACGGGGGTGGCGGGTGCTTTCGAGGGCTCGGGTCTAGAGCCCGGGGACGTGGTGGTCGCGAGTGAGGAAGCCTACTCCGACACGGGTAGTTCAAGCCCGCAGGGCTGGCTCTCTGCTAGAGATCTCCGTCTTCCCATCGCCACCATCGCTGGTAAGGAAGCGGGCGGGGTCTTCTCCTTGGATAGAGGCCTGGTAGAGAAAGCGGTGATGCTTCTGGAGGCTGCCTCCGCCGGTGCCGGCACCAGGCACCTGGTGCGGGTCGTCTCCGGGCGGTGTGTGACCTCCTCCCGCGTCACGGGCACGAAGGTAGAGGCCGACCTCATCCGAGAGCGCTGGCAGGCCTTGGCCGAGTCTATGGAAGGGGCTGCCGCGGCTCACGTATGCGCTCTTCACCAGGTTCCGTTCCTTGAGCTTCGGGGCATCAGCAACCTGGTCACCGACCGGGACCGGGCAGCCTGGCGCCTGGAGCAAGGAGCAGACGCCGCAGCCTGGGCAGCTCGCGTCGTCCTGGAGAGGCTGGATGACCTGACCGGAGGTCTCACCTCGAGGACTCCACTGGCCGGCACCACGACCGGCTGCGGGGTCGGCCTTGCTAGGCTGGAGGGAACCGGAAGCCCCACGCTGCAGCGGAGTGGGCAACGGGATGGACGGCGCTCTGGGCAACAGCACCAACGTGGCAACGCCACGACCCTGCGGCTGGCCTTCTCGCCCTGCCCCAACGACACTTTCATTTTCCACGCTTGGGTCGAGGGGCTGGTGGAAGGGGCTCCGCCCGTGGAAACCGTGCTGGCCGATATCGACGTCCTTAACCGGCTGGCGCAGGAAGGGGCCGTCGACGTGGTGAAGGTCTCTCTGGCTGCCTTTGCCCAGGTGCGGGACCGCTACGCGCTGCTTCATTGTGGGGGAGCGCTGGGGCGCGGCGTGGGGCCGCTGGTGGTGGCGCGCAAAGACTCTTTGTTGCGCCCGGCTCTTTCGAGCGAAGGGGGGGCTGCCTTAGCTGATGAGCTGAGCCGGGTGCGCGTGGCCCTTCCGGGAAACGAGACTACGGCCGCTCTTCTAGCCCGTGCTTTCGCAGGGGAACTCAAGCGAGCGGTGATCATGCCGTTCGACCGTATCATGCCCGCAGTGGCGGCCGGAGAGGTGGAGGCCGGGGTCATCATCCACGAGGGCCGCTTCACTTTCGCGTCTTACGGGCTACGTCAACTCATCGACTTGGGCGAGTGGTGGGAGACTGGCACGGGTCTGCCTGTACCCTTGGGCGGCATTGCGGTAGCCCGCAGTCTCGACCGAGAAGTCCAGCGAGCAGTAGAGGAAGCCTTGCGGGCAAGCATTCTCATGGCCAGGGCCCACCCGGGGGCTTCTCGAGAATACGTGAGGACTCATGCCCAAGAGATGGATCCCCTGGTGTGCCAAGCCCACATCGATCTTTACGTGAACGACTTCACGGTAGACTACGGTCCGGAAGGCGAGGCCGCTATCGAGCGACTGCTGGCGCTGGTGCGGTCTCCGGAAAACGAGGAAGGGGAGACTCTGCCCCTGTTTTGGGATGGCGACCGAGGAGCCCCGGTCCCCTAGCTGACAGTGTCTTGAACTAGAGGGCCCGGGGCGCACTACTGCTATCCTACGGGCTCTATGTTGCACCTCATCAACATCTGTAAGTCTTTCGGTGCTCAGCGGGTGCTCGAGCAGGCCTCCCTGCACCTTCGTCCGGGCATGAGGGTCGGCTTGGTGGGCGCCAACGGGGCCGGCAAGACCACGCTGCTTCGCATGATGGCTGGAGAGCTCTCTCCGGACGAGGGGGAGATCACCGCGCCCAAAGGTTTGCGGATCGGTTTTCTTCCCCAAGAGATAGAGGAGATAGCGGGCCATTCCGTGATGGAGGAAGTCCTGGCCTCCCATGCGGAGGTGCTGGCTCTGGAACGACGGATCGAGGAGCTGACGGGTGTACTCGGCGGGAGCGGTGCCGACGCTCTCACCTCACCCCCTCGGAGCGGGTCCAGGCGTCAGGGACAAGCTGACCGCTGGCTGAAGGAACTGGGCGCTCTCCAGACCGCCTTCGAGAATGCGCGCGGCTACGAGCTCGAGAGTCAGGCTCAGGCCATCCTACGAGGGATGGGCTTCAAGGACAGCGACTTCCACCGTTCCATCGCCGAGCTCTCCGGGGGCTGGCGGATGCGAGTAGCTTTGGCCCGGCTGCTTCTCGAACAGCCCGACCTCTTGCTGATGGACGAGCCCACCAATCACCTCGACCTGGAAAGCTTGTTGTGGTTGGAAGAGTTCTTGCTGGGTTGGCAGGGCGCGCTTGTGATAGTGAGCCACGACCGCTACTTCTTGAACCGTCTGGTCACGCACATCGCTGACCTCGACCGGGGCAAGATAGACCTCTACGTCGGGAACTACGACCGGTTCGAAGAGGAGAAGCTCCAGCGCTACGAGTCCCTCCTCAACGCTGCCAAGAACCAACAGCGGGAGATCGAAGCGGCAGAGGCGTTCATCCGGCGTTTCCGGGCCAAGAACACCAAAGCCAGGCAGGTACAGCAGAAGATCCGTCAGCTGGAGCGCCTGGAGCGTATCGAGGTCCCTACCCTGGCCCGGAAGACCATCAAGTTCCGTTTCCCGCAACCACCCCGGAGCGGCCGGGTGGTGGCCGAGGCCAAGCACGTCCGCAAAGCCTACGGGGACCATGTCGTGTACGCCGATCTCAATCTGGTCATAGAACGAGGGGAGAAGATCGCTCTGGTGGGCCCGAACGGTGCTGGGAAGTCGACGCTGCTCAAGCTTCTAGCCGGGGTCTTGCCGCCTGACGCGGGAGTGATCCGCCTGGGGCACGCTGTGCGTCGCGCATACTATGCCCAACATCAGATCGAAGTGCTCAAGCCGGACCTGACGGTCCTGGCCACTATGGAGGAAGTGGCCGCTCCAGTAGGACGTCTGCCGGAGGTGCGTGGCTTCCTGGGCGCCTTTCTCTTTGCCGAGGACGACGTCAGCAAGAAGGTGACCGTGCTTTCGGGCGGGGAGAAGGCGCGGTTGGCTCTAGCTCGCATATTGATAGACCCCGCCGGACTGCTACTGCTGGACGAACCTACCAATCACCTGGACATGGATTCTCGCGCCGTGCTCACCGAAGCGTTGCGGCAGTTCGAGGGGGCGATCGTCTTCATCAGTCACGACCGCCACCTAATCAACGCCATCGGTACCAAGGTGATCGAGGTCCGGGAAGGTAACCTGGCGCCTTATCCGGGAGACTGGGAGTACTACACGTGGAAGAAGTCCCAAGAAGAGCCGGCGGCGGGGCCGGACTCGCGTAGCCCGTCCGGGGGCTCCCCCCAGGCCACCTCGGGCGCTCCCGCAGGGCCTGACTCTACACCCTCTCCTCGTTCCCTGAGCTACCGCGAGCGCAAGGAGCTCCAACGCCGCTTCCGCAAGGTCGAAAAAACGATCTTGGAGCTGGAGGACCGCCAGAAAGAGCTAGCCGCAGTGTTGGCCGACCCGGCTCACATGTCGGACTACGAGCTCTTGTTCGCGACGAGCGAGGAATTGAACCAGGTGCGGGACCAGTTGGCCGTCCTCAACGGAGAGTGGGAGCGATTGGCGGAAGCCGTCGAGGCTCTCGAGCAACAGCGCTCCTGAGCCCGGGGCTCAGCGATACTGGATCAGGATGGGGTAGGGGTTGATCGCTGCTCCGCCATTGGGCCTGATCTCGAAGTGCAGGTGCACCGCTCCTCCGCTGGCGTTACCAGTGTTGCCCGCATATCCGATGACTTGACCGGCCTCCACCCGGACGCCGGCCTTGATCCCCTCCTTGATGGAGGCGAGATGAGCGTAGTAGTAGACGTTACCGTCATCTCCGCGGAGGTGGATGGTGATCCCCCCGAGTCCGGTGTCATACGGATTCGTGCGTAGGATCACCCCGTCGGTCACGGCCACTATGGGTGTGTTGCGTGCGGTCATTATGTCGCAGCCCTGGTGGGTACGGCCGCCTGATCGAGGCGCCCCGAAGGTGTCGGCGAAACTGTTAGGACCTTGCACCGGGAAGACCCACTCCGCTCCCGCCGGGATCACGGGATCCCGGGGAAGGGTGGTCGAGGTACGCCGGACCGTGGTGGCCGTAGTCTTGGCTTTGGTCGTCGTGGTGGTGCGGGCGGTCGCCGCCGCGGCAGCGCGGCGGGCTTCTTCTTGGCGCCGGCGTTCTTCGGCTTGCAGGCGCGCGATCTTGGCCTTCAGGTCGTTGTACTCGTCCTTGGCTTCCTCCATGGCAGCCAGGGTCTTGTCTCTGGCGGCCACATATTTGGCGTTCTCTTGCTGCTCCGCCCTCTCCTGTTGGGCCAGGTCACTGCGGAGTTCATTGAGCCGGGCTAGGTCCGACTCTATCGCTTGCACCAGTCTGCGGTCCGCTTCGGCGATGCGGCTGACCAGGGCCACGCGTTCGACCATATCGCCAAAAGAGAGATCCTCGCCGCCGAAGATGGCCCCCAGAACCGCTATGGTGTCCGAGCCCCGGTTCTTGTACATCTCGACTATGCGTTGGTTAAGGCGTGCCCGCTGCTCCGCCAGACGTTGCTCCGCTTCCGCGATCTGTTCCTTCACCTGGTCCCTACGGATGCGGATGCTCTCAAGCTCTTCCTCGGCTCGGGCCTGAGCCTGGACATACTTGTCGAGCTTGGCTTGCAGCTTCTTAAGGGCGGCCTTGGCTTCCTTGAGCTCGGCCTGGGTGCGCTCGAGTGCAGAATCAGCGTAGACCGCAGGTGGGCCCAGAGGAGGGGGGACCGAGGCGGCGAGCAGGCTGAAGATCAAAGCTCCGATCACCGCCCAGAGAACTGACTGCACTGCCCGTGACCGTGACATAGCTGCAGTTTACCCCAGCGCCTGAACAGGGGCCACTGGAAGTGCCCTTGGGCGGCCGGGACGCCGCTTCCTTCTACCGTGCGTCTGCGGTGCGTTATCCTGGGTCGGAAGACGGCAGAAGGAGAGGTAGGGACCATGCCTTCGTTCGACGTAGTGAGCCGAGTCGATATGCAAGAGCTCGACAACGCGGTCAACCAAGCCAAGAAAGAAATCAGCACCCGTTTCGATTTCCGCGGTTCCAAGACCAAGATCGACCTCGACCGCAAGGAAAACAAGATCGTTGTACTGACCGAGGATGACATGAAGCTGCGGGCCATCCGGGACTTGCTGCTTTCCAAAGCAGTAAGACGGTCGATCGATCCTAAGGCCCTCGTCTTCGGGAACCCGGAACGGGCAGCGGGTGACATGCTGCGGCAGACCGTCACGGTGACCAACGGCATAGACACTGACACCGCTCGCAGAGTGGTCAAAGTGGTCAAAGACACCGGGCTCAAGGTGCAGGCGGCCATCCAGGGCGACGAAGTGCGGGTGAGCGGCAAGCAACGCGATGATCTGCAGGCGGCAATCGCCGCTCTCAAAGCTGCTGATCTTGGTATCCCGCTGCAATTTGTGAACTATCGGGAGTGAGGAGCGAACGGCTGTGAGCAGTCCAACACCACGATCTCTGGGAGACGAGGGATCACAAGCTAGCAGGGGCGAGGTCCCTCGCGGCCACGTGTTCTTCCCGGGCGACGTCCGCCTGGAGGGCGTCCTGGAGTGGCCGGGGCGGGAGGGAATGACTCGCCCCCGGGGTGGCGTCGTGATAGCTCATCCCCATCCTCTCTATGGCGGCACCATGGCCCAGCCGGTAGTTTTCCGGGTGGCACGGGCTTGCCAGGAGCAGGGGTTTGCGACTCTGCGTTTCAACTTCCGGGGCGTGGGTGGTAGTGCTGGCACTTACAACGGTCGGGAAGAATATCGTGATGTCGAGGCCGCGCTCCGGTATCTAGAGGCCCAGTTGTCAAGAGGTCAGCTTACGGGAGTCGCGAGCGCGGATAGCCTGTCCGCCCGGAGTCCATCGACCTCGGAAGGCACGGTGGATGGTCCTGGTGTACCGCGCTTGCCGTTGGCCGTCGCCGGCTACTCCTTCGGCAGTGTCATGGCGGCCCTGGCCGCCGGGCGGGGTGAGGTCGGTGTCGACGCTCTGGTGCTCATCGCGCTGCCCATATTCTGGGACGAGCTACCTTTGGATCTCTTCCGCGCTTTGCGCGAGTTCCGCGGGTCCCTGCTGGCCGTATGTGGCGAAGGAGACGATCTTGCTCCTCCGGGGGCAGTGGCCGGCAGACTGGAGGAACTCAAGCTTCGTTTTGAGTTGAGGGTCATCCCGGGAGTGGGGCATCTGTTTGAAGGCCGTCAGCAGGAAGTCGGGGAGGTCGTGGCGCACTTTCTCGCTGACCTGAGCTGACGGCGTCCCGGCGCCATTCTCAATCCAAGGTCTGAACCACCACCGAGCGCTGTGGCCTTAAGCTCGGGCCATGCTCGTGCTGCCCAAGAAACGCATATTGGTCTACTTGATGGCGGGCCTGGTCGTGGCGGTGGTAGGGACTGCGGGCCTCCTTGCTGGTCGCGGTGAGGAGGCCGGTGGACAGGTGGTCATCTCCGCTATCGAGCAGTCGCCGGCCAGCACCGGGGCGGGCGGGCAGGGCGCAGGCGGGGCCGCGTCGACTTCCACGAGCGGCCCGCCCGCCCTCATCTACGTCCAAGTCGGCGGGGCCGTGCGGCGGCCCGGTGTATACCAGGTGCCGTCAGACGCCCGTGTCTTCCAGGTCATACAAGAGGCGGGCGGTTTCACCGAAGACGCCGATGAGGAGGCGGTGCCGCTCGCTTCGAAGCTGAGCGACGGTTGTCGCGTCTTCGTTCCGCGCTTGGGCGAGGCAACGGAGGGCACCAGTAGCGAACCGGTACTCTCAGTCCCTATTGTGGGCGGGGCTGGCGGTGGAGAGCCACGGCCGGTGAATCTCAACACTGCGACTTTGGAACAGCTGCAGTCCCTCCCCGGTATCGGTCCTGCGCTTGCGCAAAGGATCATCACCTATAGGGAAGAACACGGCCCCTTCGCTTCCGTCGATCAGCTTCTGGAGGTCCCAGGCATCGGCCAGACCAAGCTGGAACAGCTGAGACTGCTCGTGAGTCTCTAGCGGTGGTGCCCGATCCCGTGAGAGCTGTGCGGACGGGAGCTCTGTCCTGGGCCACGGTATGGTTCCTGCGCAGAGCTGGACTGGCCCGTTTTGCTACCGCTGCGGTCGCCTGTGGTCTGGCTCTGGCAGCGCTGGTAAGGATGCCGTGGCCCTTGACGGTAGGGCTGCTCGTTCTGTCGCTTGCCCTCTCCTTTCTTGGGGTGGTTTGCCCGCGGTCCCCGAGACTTGCGTCAACCTTCATTTTGCCCGTTGTCTGTCTGGGCATTCTTTCCAGCGCGTTGTTGTGCGGAATTCTGCTGGGGACCTGGCGGCTTGACGACATCGCTAACAGAGGGCTGCAAGGCCAGCCTGGCCCGCTGCTAGCCACTCGGGTCGTGGTCACTGGGGAGGTAAGCGAGTCTTCCGGCTGGCAGAGTGCACCGGCCCAGCTCCTTGACAATAAGAAGGCGGTCTATCTGGAGCTGGCGCCGGTAGCTAGCGAAGCACTGGGCATATCGCTGGTTCAAGGGGATGTGCTTCGGGTGACCGGCAGTCTGCTGCTACCAAGTGGTCCCTCTGCATCCGGTTACGACCAGGCCAAGAGACTAGCCCGGGAGGGTATCCATTTGGTCCTGCGTGTCAACGATCCTGACGGCGTCGCTGTCTTGGGAAAACGAGGAGGACTGTCCGGGTTCTTCGACCGGGTGCGAAACCGAGTGCGCTCCCACCTACGCGCAGGTCCTGAGCCGCGGGCGGGTGAGGTTCTTCTGGGTGCGCTCCTGGGGGAGACGCGAGGGATCGACAAGGCCTGGCTCGAGGCCTTTCGTCGGGCGGGCACGGCCCATATGTTCTCGGTCAGCGGGCTGCACGTGGCCAGTCTAGTGGCCGTGATGATGATACTGGCCTCGCTCTTTCGGCTTCCGGCAAGGGTGGGTCTAGTGCTGGGGGCGGCCGCCGCGCTGTTCATGGTGCCTCTAGTGGGTGCCTCTCCCCCTATCGTCCGAGCGACGGCCATGGTGCTTGTCCTCCTCGTGGGTCGCCTAATGGGGCGCCGACGGGACAGCTGGCAGGCGCTGAGCCTGGCTGCGGTGGTGGTGTTGGGGCTCGACCCGAATGCCGTGTTCGAAGTAGGTTTCCAGCTCTCCTTCGCTGCCCTCACCGGGATCCTTGCGCTGTCCTCTCGACTCCAACACCGGTTGCGGAGGCTGCCGCACCCAGTGGCGGCCGGTTTGGCGGTATCGCTCGCCGCCAGCCTGGGTACCACTCCGGTCTCTCTGCTGGTTTTCGGAAGGGCGTCTCTGGTCGGCCCTCTTGCGAATCTGCTGGTAGTCCCCCTCCTTCCCCTCATCACCGGATTGGGCATGGCGAGCGCGGTGCTCGGCTTCGTGTGGACCGGTTTCAGCGTGGGTCTGGACGCCTTGGTGTCCGTACCTGTTTACTGGGTGGTCTTGGTCTCCCGAGTGTGCTCCCTTGTGCCTGTACTCGGTCGCGGACAGGTGGGGGCACTGTTGCTCGCAGTCGGCTGCAGTCTAGCAGCCCTGCCCGCGGCGCTCGCCTTGTGCGGGATGCAGGTGTGCCTTCCTCTGAGGACGCCTCTCGAAAAACGTCTTAACGATTCGCGGCTGCTCAAGTGGCTGCGGGCTCACCGCCCTCGCCGACGACGGGTGGCCCTCGTTTCTGCGGCGGCGGTGGTCATAGCCGCATTCTCTTGGGGCGGGTTTCTGTTGCCGCTGGCGGCGCAAGAGGCGAAGTCTGTGGTACTCCGGGCAGTGGGCGAGGGGTGGCCGGACGGGGTAGAGGTGCGGGTGCTCGACGTGGGGCAAGGTAATGCGGTTCTGGTACGTACTCCCGGGCACAAAGCCCTACTTTTTGACGGCGGCCCGCGTGGGTGCCGGCTGCGCGATCAGCTGGTTTCCCTGGGGGTTTCCCGTCTCGAGGTCGTCGTTATCTCTCATCCCCACTTGGACCATTTCGGTGGTCTGGCCGAGGTCTTGGACGGCCTTCACCTGGGTGTCCTGGTGGACAATGTGGTGGTGGAGGGAGCCGCAGGGCACGAGCCAGAAGACCGAGAGGGGGTTCGGGGTGCTTCAACCGGCCAGTCTCAGTCCACGACGCCCGAGCGGGCGATTTCGAGCCGCTGGACGACAGGCTCCGCTTCCGAGCGCGAGGCGGCGATGTATGTGGAGATGCGAGAGTCGCTCAGAGAGAAAGGTGTTCAGGTTGCCACGGTGGCCTCTAGCTGGACTCTAGAAGTGGACGGCGTGACAGTGCGTTTCTTTGCTCCTCACCGCCCGTTAGTCATAATGGCTGGAGCCCATCCTTGGCAGGCCCGAGGGGGACCGCCTAGCGGAGAGGAGCTCAACGCGAGTTCTCTGGTGGCTTTGCTTACCGTGGGTCAAACGGACTTCCTCTTGCCGGGAGACGCGGAGGCCGAGGTTCTTGAGCGGTACCAGCTGCCTAGCTCGTGCGAGGTCCTTGTGGTTCCGCATCATGGGAGCAGAGGCGCAGTCAGCCCCAGCTTGCTCGGCAAGGTGGGAGCGTCGCTGGCCATTATTACCGTGGGGAGCAACAATTCTTTCGGCCACCCCGACGCCGCCACTCTTGGCCTGCTGCAAGAAGCCGTGCCTCTCACGCTGCGCACCGACCACTGCGGTTGGGTATCCTGTGCAGTTGTGAACGACACGATCAGAGTGCGCAGCGAAAGGATACCGGGGCCGTGAGCAAGAGCCCGCCCCCAAGAGCATCGGTTCCTCCGCAGACACAGCCCGTTCGGCCGCTGAAGCCCGCCTACCTCATCTTGGGAGATGACTTCCCCAAGATTGAGAGCGCTCTCAAGCGTCTTCGCGAGCGCATCATAAGGGAATCCGGGGGGGATCTTGATATCGCCGAGTTCGAGGCGGGGTCGGTCGCGCCGGCAGTAGTGGTCAACACGGCCAACACCATGTCTTTTCTGGGCGGGGTGCGCCTGGTACTGGTCAAGAACGTGCAGGTCTGGCAAAAGGCAGAAAAGGAGGTGATCGCAGCCTACCTCGCCTCACCTGCCCCAGATGCTTGTCTGTGTCTGGTCGCAGAGACTTTGCCTGCAGGAGACCGCCTGCGTTCTGCCATGGAGAAGCACGGCGAGGTGCTCGAGTATCGGGCGCCCAAGGAGTCCGACCTGCCCCGCTGGCTGCAAGGGGAAGCGGCTCGGCTAGGGGCGAAGCTCGGACCCCGCGAAGCCCAGCTCATCGTGCAACGCTGCGGGACGAACCAGACTCTCCTGCTCCGAGAGCTGGAGAAACTCAGTCTGTATGCAGGGGAGGAACCCGTCGCAAGTGATGACATCGAACTCTTGACCAGCGCCACCGAAGAAGCTCGCATTTTCGATTTGGTAGATGCCCTCGCCCTGGGGCGGGCTCCTTCCGCCTTTCTGGCCGCGAGCGAACTACTGGGGGCAGGCGAGGACGTCAATATGCTGTTCAACCGCATCTTGCGCCATTTCCAGCAGCTCTCTCGAGTAGCGGCGTTGCGGGAGGAGGGCTGGAGCCGGGACGCCATCCAGACCGAGCTCAAGCTCAAGCCCTATCCGGCACGCAAACTCTTCGAGCAAGCGGCTTTGCTGGGGGTAGAAGGTGTCGCTCGTCGACTTGCCGCACTGGCGGAGACTGATGCCCGCCTGAAAGGAATGAGCCCTCTGCCCGAGGACGTGGAGCTCCAGCTTCTTTTGGGCAGGCTTCTAACCGCCTAGGCCGGCGGCCAAGACGAGAGGGTAACGAAAAGAGGGCGGAGAGGAGGGGCTAGAGCTGGGACAGAAGCCGTGCCACCCTCGACTTCTTGCGCGCAGCATTGTTGTCGTGGATCGCCTTGTGCGCGGCAGCCTTGTCGATGGTGGAGGTCAGCTTCTTGGCAGTCTTCGCAGCGGCCTCGGCGTCGCCGACCTTGATGGATTCGGTCAGGCGCCGGAAGTACGTCTTGATGGACGACTTATAGCGCAGATTCTCCAATCTTTGCCGCTGAGCGACGCGCACTCGTTTACGCTGCTGCTTGGTGTTTGCCAATCTGGATCCCTCCCGTCTTCCCTTCGAAGCCGCAGGAGTTTAGCATAGCCCTCACGCATGGGCAACGATACTAAGAGACGCCTCGCCACCGCTGCCTTCTTCCTGGTCCTTGCCACCGCCGGTTCTCGCGTACTGGGCCTGGTCCGGGAGATGGTCATGGTCGGCTACCTGGGCCTGGGACCAGAGATGGGAGCCTTCACGGTCGCCTCCAAAGTCCCGAACCTGGTGCGTACCCTGCTGGCTGATACGGCCTTGTCCGCTGCCTTCATCCCCGTCTTCTCCAGTCTGCTTGAGAAAGAGCGGCGGCAAGAGGCCTGGCAGGTGGCTCACACGGTGACCTTCTTGGCTACGGTGGTGCTGGGGATCATCACCGCCCTGGGGATGGTATTCGCCCCGCAGGTGGTGAGAGTGGTGGCTCCCGGCTTCGGGGGAGACCAGACCATCATCGATCTCACGGTGCACGTGATGCGGGTCATGTTCCCGACTGTGGTGATCATGGGGGTGGCGGGCGTTTTCATGGGCATCCTCAACTCCTACGACCACTTCACTCTGCCGGCCCTGGCTCCCATCGTCTGGAATCTGGTCATCATCGGAGTGGTGGTGGCGTTTTCCGCCGGGTACGGATTCAAGGCCTTGGCCTGGGGGGTCCTCCTGGGGACCCTAGTCGAGCTCCTGATGCAGATACCGGGAGTGTGGAAGCGGCGCTATCGGGGGGGAGGCGGCTCGACGCTCCGGTTGGTCCTGCGTAGTCCTGAGGTCAGGCGCGTAGGGGTGCTCATCGGGCCGGTGATACTCAGCCTAGGTATCATCAACTTCAACGCCTTCATAGACACCGTCATCGCCACTCTCATCAGCATTCCGGCGCCCGCAGTGATCGAACGCGCCTTTCGTCTGTTCCAGCTGCCCCAGGGTGTTTTCGCCATCGCCATCGGCACTGTGCTCTTCCCGGCTCTGTCCCGTCACGCCGCTGCTAAGCGCCTTGCCGAGTTCAGGGAAGACCTTTCCTTGGGGATGCGCCAGATCTTCTTCGTCACCCTACCCTTCGCCGTTCTCTTCGTAGTGCTGGCGGTACCGACCATCCGGCTGATCTATGAGCACGGCAAGGTGACTGCAGAGGACACCTTGCAGGTCGCTTCGGCTCTGACCTTCTTCAGCGTGGGCATGTCCTTCGTGAGCGTCAACACTCTCTTGAACCGCGCTTTCTACAGTATCCAGAAGCCGTGGCTGCCGCTTGTGGTGGGTGTCATCAACCTGGGCTTGAACGCCGGCCTTGATCTCCTTCTTTATAAACCCCTGGGGGTGGGCGGCATCACCCTGTCCACCTCCCTGGTAAGCACTTTCAACTTCTTTGCTCTCGTCTTCCTGCTGCGCCCGCGTCTGGGGGGAGTAGACGGCCGGCGCGTGCTCATAATGGTCGGAAAGTCACTGCTCGCCCTGCTCCCTCTGGCGGCTGTCGCTTACTTCGTCTGGTTCGGAGCGGACAGGGTCCTCGGTCGGGCGGTCTGGGCCCAAGTAGTGTCGGTGGGGGCGGCCTACGTCTTGGCGGGGGCGACCTACTGTGCGGCAGCTTGGGCTCTGCGCATGCCGGAACTGAGGACCGTGCTGAACGTGGTCCGCCGCCGGCGCCAAACCGCTAGGCCGACCGAGGTCCCCAGCGGCGTCGACAACGAGTAGGCCTGCCGGGCGCCTCCCGGGCTTTCCGGTAGAATACGTCCCCCATGGCACGGTTTGAACACATCCGCAACTTCTGCATCATCGCCCACATCGACCACGGCAAGTCGACGTTGGCTGACCGTATCCTCGAGATCACGAACACGGTCTCGGAGCGGGAGATGCGGGAGCAGGTGCTCGACCGTATGGACCTGGAGCGGGAGCGAGGTATCACCATCAAGGCGCAGGCAGTCCGGGTCTACTACACCGCGGAGGACGGACGGGAATACCAATTCAACCTGATCGACACGCCGGGACATGTGGACTTCACCTACGAGGTCTCACGGAGTCTGGCCGCTTGCGAGGGCGCTATCTTGGTGGTCGATGCCACTCAGGGAGTGGAGGCGCAGACGCTGGCGAATACTCTGTTGGCTCTAGAGAACGATCTGGAGCTGGTGCCCGTGCTCAACAAGATCGACCTTCCAGGGGCAGAACCGGAACGACGGGCGGAAGAAATGGCCGCGGTCATAGGTTGCCCGCGCGCGGAAATCCTCAAGATCTCGGCCAAGACGGGGGAAGGGGTCCCGGCAGTGCTCGAGGCTGTGGTCAAGCGCATCCCTCCCCCCGGTGGTGAACTGGAGGCTCCGCCGAGGGCACTCATCTTCGACTCTGTCTACGACCAATACCGGGGCGTGGTGGCCTTCGTGCGCATGCGGGACGGCAGTTTCCAGAAGGGCGACCCCGTGTTGGCCATGGCCGCTGGGCGCCGTAGCGAGATAGAGGAAGTCGGCATTTTCAGTCCTGACATGCGGAAGACCGATGTCCTACGTGCGGGTGAGGTCGGCTACATCATCCCTGGCATCAAAGAGGTTGCCGATTTGCGTGTAGGTGACACTCTTACCAACGCGGCAAGACCGGCAGCCGAGCCCCTACCGGGTTATCGCGAGATCACGCCCATGGTCTTCTGTGGCTTGTTCCCCATCGATGGTGAGGACTACCCGGCTTTGCGCGAAGCCCTGGAGAAGCTCAAGCTGAACGATGCCTCCTTGTTTTTCGAGCCGGAGACCTCGAAAGCTCTGGGCTTCGGCTTTCGGTGTGGCTTCTTGGGCTTGCTGCACATGGATATCGTGAAGGAGCGGCTGGAGCGTGAGTTCGGGCTTGAGCTCTTGGCCACCACGCCGAACGTGCGCTACGAAGTGGAGCTCGTCACCGGCGAAGTGCTGGTGGTCAGCAACCCGGTCGATTTCCCAGCGGCTGCCCGCATCAAGGAAGTGAGGGAGCCGTACGTGGCCGCGAGCATATTCTTGCCAGCCGAGTTCGTGGGGTCAGTCATGGAGCTCTGTACAGACAAGCGGGGGCGGTTCCGGCACATGGAGTACCTGACGGCAGACCGAGTGCGGCTGGAATACGATCTTCCGCTGGCGGAAATCGTGCTCGATTTCTTCGATCTGCTCAAAACCCGTAGCCGCGGCTACGCCAGTTTCGACTACGAGCTGAAGGATTATGAGCCGGGAGATCTGGTGCGTCTCGACATCCGTATCGCCGGTGAGGTGGTGGATGCCCTCAGTCTCATCGTGCACGCCGACCGTGCTTACACGGTGGGGCGGGGTCTGGTCGAGAAGCTGCGCAAGAAGATCCCACGCCAGCTCTTCGAGGTGGCTATCCAGGCGGCGGTAGGCAGTCGTATCATCGCCCGGGAGACCTTGCCGGCTTTGCGTAAAGATGTACTGGCCAAGTGTTATGGCGGCGACATCACCCGCAAGCGCAAGCTCTTGGAGAAGCAGAAGGCCGGGAAGAAGAGGATGAAGATGGTGGGTACGGTGGAGATCCCGCAGGACGCCTTCCTGGCGGTCTTGGAGCTGGGCGAGAGCAAGGAGGGCAAACGGTGACCGTGGGTTACTTGGTCCTGGGGATACTACTGGTGGTGATGGGAGGGGCCCAGACCTGGCTGCGACACACCACCCCCGAAGCCGATGCCGCCCGCAGAGGGGTGCGAAGCGGGAAGGCCTGGAACAAGTGGACCGCGATACAAGGACCTATCGCTGTCGGGCTGGGCATCGTGCTCATCGTCCTGGGCGTCATGGGTCGGTAAGAAGGGCCCTTGAGTCGGTCCGGGAGCGGGAGGGGTAGCGCGGCCTGCGGCCGGTAGAGGGGAGACTGCGACCGTGGCACCGTCGGTGACGCATCTTTACGTCCATGTGCCGTTCTGCCGCTCGCGGTGCGGCTACTGTGACTTCGCCTCCGAGCCCATCGGTCCGCACCTGGAAGCGCGACGGGTCGAGCGCTACTTGGAGGTCATGGGGGAGGAGCTCACGGGTTGGGTGCACCGGGGTGTGGGGCCTTTTGCCACTATCTACGTGGGGGGTGGGACCCCGACCGTCTTGCCGCGGGCTCCGCTCCTCGAGCTGGTGGCTCGTCTCAAACAGTTGCAGGCGGGCGTGGCCTGTCGGGAGCTCACGCTCGAAGCGAATCCCGGGACCGTCGACGCTGAGTTGTTACAAGCCTTGGCTAGCTCGGGCGTGACGCGACTTTCACTCGGGGTCCAGTCGTTCTCGCCTCGTCTGCGGGAAGCGCTCGGACGGGCTGTGGAGCAAGAGGAGATCGAATCAGCATTCGTAGCTCTGGCCGAGGCAGGCTGGGAGGACTGGAACCTAGACCTGGTCTTCGGCATTCCCGGGCAGGACTGGGAACTGGCGGCGGCCGACTTGACCGCTGCCGTGGAGGCCGGCCCGACACACATTTCACTATATGACCTCAGCTACACCCCGGAATATGCCGCCTGGGTGAGAAGGACGCGCGGCGCCGGCGCCCGCAGGGCGGCCGGCGCCTTCGCTGAGCGGTATCTGGAAGCGGCGGTAGCGCGGCTGGAGGCAGCCGGCTACCGCCGCTACGAGATCTCCAACTTTGCGCGACCGGGGTACGAATGCCGGCACAACCTGGCCTACTGGAGAGGCGAGGATTACCTCGGGGTGGGCGCCTCTGCGGTCTCCACGGTGGGCCTGGTGCGGTGGATCAATCCGCGCAGCGTCGCGGACTACCTAGAGGGTGTGCCGCCGCAGGTGGAAAGGCTCAGCGGGCGGACCAGGCTATGGGAGAAGGCTATGCTGGGCTTGCGGACGCAGGAAGGGGTAGAAGAAGCGGCAGTGTCGCCGGTGCTCGACCAAAGGTGGCTGGCGCGACTGCTCGAACAGGGGTGCGTGCGCAAGCGCTATGGTAGACTTTGCCTGCATCCGACATACTTGAATGTCAGTAATGCTGTGCTTTCGACCCTGCTTTGTGATCCTGATGAAGGTCGACAAGAGCCATGGCACTCACCGAGAGACAACGAACGATCCTGAACGCGGTAACCGAGCGCTACATAGACACCGGTTGGCCGGTATCTTCCAAGGAGCTGGTCGGTAGGGCGGGCCTGCGCTGTTCCTCTTCGACGGTGCGGAACGAGTTCGCGGTGCTTGAGGAGCAAGGTTATCTTACCCATCCGCACACCTCTGCCGGCCGGATACCGACCGATCTGGGCTACCGGGAGTTCGTAGATCATCTGTTGAGCTCGTTTTCGCGCCGGTCGCGAGGGGCCGCCGTGTCCCCGGTCAAGCTGCAGCCCGAAGACCTGACAGGCGAGATCGACACTGCTCTCCAACAGGTGACCGAGGCCATGTCCCGCGCCACCAATCTGTTGGCGCTGGCGCTGGCTCCGCGGGTAAGTGGGGCCCGTCTCTGTCATGTCGAGCTGCTCCGCCTGCAACCCACCGAGCTCATGTACGTCTTCATCCTTTCGACTGGACGGGTCATGAAAGGTGTTATCGAGTGGCCGCAGGTGGTGGATCTGGGGTTGGTGGAATGGGCCCGGACCTACCTTAACGAAATGCTGGACGACCAGCTGCTCACCACTCGCCTTATCCGACGGGTCCTGGAGAATCCGGAGCTGAGCGCGCGGGAGGCGGCTTTCCTGCGGGAGCTGGAACCAGCCTTCTCCAAGCTAGTCGATGAGCAGTACCAGGAAGAGCTGTTCGTAGGTGGGACCTCGCGACTGTTGCAGGAGTCGCGGCTGAAGGACGTCTCCTCGCTCCGTGACCTCTTGGCTCTGCTCGAAGAGAAGTACCTGCTGCTCCAAGTGCTGAGAGCTGCTCTTGGGGCAGGGTCGGTCGTCGTGCGCATCGGTCGCGAGCATGAAGCCGAGGCCTTGCAGCGGTTCTCTCTGGTGGCAGCGAGCTACGGTCTGCCGCAACGACCTCTGGGGACAGTCAGTCTGGTGGGGCCTACGCGCATGGATTACGAAGCGGCCATAACCACTGTGCGCGAGACAGCCCAATCCCTGTCGGAGTTGGTGGGAGAGCGTTACGAGTGAGGTCAAGCTGACGCGATGAGCGAGCAACGCCAGACCAAACGAGACTACTACGAGGTGCTGGGCGTTCCGCGCGATGCCGACCTAGGACAGATAAAGAAGGCCTATCGCCGGTTGGCCCGGCAGCTTCACCCTGACGTCAACAGTAACGACCCTGAATGTGAGGAGAAGTTCAAGGAAGCCACCGAGGCGTACGAGGTGCTTTGCGACCCCGAGAAGCGTCGTCTATACGATGCCTATGGCCATGAAGGGCTACGTCGCGGCGCTGGCGGGGCAGGCGGCTTCGGCTTCGACGACTTCCCGGGCTTCGGAGACCTTTTCGAGAGCCTTTTCAACAGCGCTTTCGGGGGGAGTCCCTTCGGTACGACTTTCACGACCGCTCGGGCGGAGGGGCCAGCTCGGGGCGACGACCTGGCGGTGGAGCTGGAACTGACCTTGGAGGAGGCTGCCCTCGGCGTGGACAAGGAGGTAGTGTTCACTGCCCATGGGGTCTGTCCTAAGTGTGAAGGTCTGGGCACGCCGACCATGGACTCTATCAAGACCTGCCCGGACTGCAGTGGCCGCGGTCGCGTGCGAGTGGTGCGGAGGACCATGCTCGGCCAGTTCATCCAGACCGGAGTCTGTGAGCGCTGCGACGGGCAGGGGATAGTCATCGGCAAGCCCTGTCCACACTGTCAGGGTGAGGGCCGTCTGCTCATGGAGCGCAAGCTTACCGTGCATATCCCCGCCGGCATCGACTCTGGCCAGCGTATCCGGGTCTCGGGGAAGGGAGGCGCTGGCCAGCGCCGGGCTCAGTCCGGTGATCTCTATGTGCGCATCCGGGTGGCGCCCCATGAGCACTTTGAACGTCGCGGGGATGACCTTTACTCGCAGGTGGACCTCACCATGTGCCAGGCAGCCCTGGGGGCGGTGCTGACAGTGCCCACCCTGGACGGAGAAGCGGAGGTGGAGTTCTCCCCGGGCACCCAACCGGGAGAGACCAAGATCCTGCGGGGGAAAGGCGTGCCGCGACTGAACGGGCACGGCCGAGGCGACCACTACCTGTCGGTGCGGGTTCTCATACCGCGGGATTTGGATGAGAACCAGCGTAACCTGCTGCGAGAGTTCGACGAATCTTGTGGCTTGGAGCACTATCAGGCGCGTTCCGAGGGTGTCCTTCACCGTTTGCGGACGTTCTTCACTGGCTGATGGTCGGGGATAGACCCAGCGGACGCTTCCCTCCCCACAGGCTCCCGGCTTGCCAGCAGTAGAGGCGGATTCACATATGAGCAAGCCAGCGGTCCCTCCAGAATTCGACCTGGCCCTGATTGTGACCGTGCCGGAGACAGAAGCGGAAGTGTTCGGCGCTCTACTCATGGAGCGTCTCGGACCTTTTGAACTGCGCGAGGCAAGTCCTGGCTGTGTTGGGCCGAAGGGAGCGGTGGCGATCGAGGCGAGCGGGAGCGGCAGCGAGTCCGCCTCGAAAATCAGTCTGGTCTTCTATCCCCCGCAGGGCGCTGTCTCCTCCGCACGTGAACTCGTCGCCTCGCTGCCGCCAGGGCTGGTGGCAGAAGAAACGCTGGAGGTGGAACTGCGGCGGGTCCCGCGCGACTGGGTGGAGGGTTGGCGCGAGCACTTCCGGCCCCTTACCGTCGGCCGGGTGCGGGTGCGCCCACCGTGGCTTTCGGACCAGACCAGGAGCGATAGTGTTCAGGGGGGCGGGCAAGGAGAGGCAGGGTCTGAGCCTGCTGGCCGAGATAGCCGAGAGCGTGATTTCGAAAGGTCTGATCCCGCACCGCTAGCGGGGCGGAGCGCGCCGTTTGAGGTGGTCATCAATCCCGGGCTCGGCTTCGGAACGGGTCTGCATCCGACCACACGGGGAACCCTCCGATTCCTGCAAACCGACGACGAAGAGCAGTCCACTGGTCGAAACCCAGGTGCCCTGGTGGACGTGGGTACCGGTTCAGGAATACTCGCGATTGCTGCGGCCAAGATGGGGTTTGCCCCTGTGATCGCCTTCGACTCCGACTCCGTCGCTCTGGCTTCAGCCCGGGAGAACCTGGAGCTGAACGGGGTGGCCGGCCAAGTGCATCTCTATCACCAGCAGGTGGAAGCAGCGCCAAAGGACTGGTTCGTAGAGGCGACCGTACTCGCCAACCTCACCCTGGAGCCGGTACTGGAGTTGCTGGGGCGGCTGGCTCAGTTCTTCGGAGCCGCGAATACCAACGAGGTGTCGGTGGACGGGAGAAAGGGGGAGAGCGTAGCGGAGCGCAGGGGGTCTGCCGGCAGAGGGGGACCGTCCGGCGGTGAGCGGGGGAGGCCCAGGCGTCTGGTGGTCTCCGGCATCCTTTCTGGGGCGCAGGAAGACGAGGTGCTCCGGGCTGCCTGGGTCCTGGGCTACGGAGCGCGGCGACGGCTATACGAGGCGGAGTGGGTGACTCTGGAGCTGGTCCCCCAGAGCGGCGCCCAAGGCGGCGATTATCAGCGTCGGGGAGGTAAGTAGAGGCAGATGGCCAGGCACCGGGTGGCCTACAGGATAGGGCGCGGTTCCCAGCGGCGGCGGGCCCGTCTGCTGCGGGCCGGGTTGATACCACCGGGGGACCCAACGGGAAGGTCCAGTCATATCGCCGGTCTGGTCGTGCGGCGAGGCAAGGGTCTCGAGATCGAGCCGCTGTTTCAGCCGGGACCACCACTTCCCGTGGCGCGAGGGCCTTTCAAACCGCAACCGGGGCAGCTGGTGCTCTTCACCTTCTCCTACGGCTTCAAGGCTGAGATCGTACGCCACCTGGGTTGGAGCAGCGAGCTTGACGACATAATGGAAGCCCTACTTGCAGACAGCCACATCCGCCGTGGCTTCAGTCCCCAGGTCCTGGCCGAGGCGGAGGCAGCGGCGTCAAGCGACGGGGGTGGGCTTAGCGGAGACGCCTCTGAGGTCACGGCGCGGGTAGACCTTAGGGACCTCTTCACTTTCACCATAGACCCGGTCATGGCCCAAGATTTCGACGATGCCCTTTCCTTTGAGCGTACTGCCGAGGGCACCACCAGAGTCTACGTACACATCGCCGATGTCGCCTATTACGTCCGAGAAGGCACCGCCCTTGACCGGGAGGCCATGCGGAGGGGCAACTCCGTGTACGTGGCCCGGGGGGTGGAGCCGATGTTGCCGCCCGTTCTCTCCTCAGGTGTCTGCTCGCTCAGGCCGGGCGAGGACCGCAAGACGGTTACCGTCGAGATGGACGTCGATGACAACGGAGTAGTGCGCTCCACCCGGTTCTATCGTTCCTTGATCCGTAGTGACCGCCGCCTCGACTACGAGCAAGTCGAGCGCATGTTCCGGGGCGAGGAAAGTATGGATATCCAGCTGGCGGAGTCTCTGGCCTGGGGCCGGGACTTGGCCAAGATCTTGCGCGAGAGACGGTACGAGCGAGGCACCCTTCGTATCGAATCGACCGAGCCGGAGTTCGAGTGGGACGAGACCGGGCGGGTGTGCGCGGCCGATCCGGGGGAGGAGCTGGAAAGCCACTGGCTGATCGAAGTCTTCATGATCTTAGCCAATGAGCAGGTGGCGTCGTTCTTGGAGCGTCATCGGGTCCCGACTGTCTACCGAGTACATGACCTGCCCGACCCGTTCCGGGTGGACCATCTGCTTGACGTGCTATCCAGCCTGGGGCTGCCCACTCCGCGTTTCGATCCACTGATAGCGACCTCCGAAGACATACGCCGGGTGACCAGGGAGACGGCAGAGTGGATCGACCGCTACACTCCTGCCGACCGAGGTAAGGCCGCTCTCATGCAGCAGGTTCTGCGGGCCCAAGCCCGCGCCGTCTACCAGACCGTGAACATCGGGCACTTCGGGCTGGCCTCGTCCACCTACTGCCATTTCACCTCGCCCATCCGCCGTTATCCGGACCTGCTAGTGCACCGCGGCCTACTGGCCACGCTGGGACTGGCTCCTGCCCCCTCGACCACGTTTCTAGCTGACTGGGCCGAGCACTGTTCCCTCACGGAGCGGGAGGCCGACAAGATCGAACTCAAGGCGGACGACATCGTTTTGGCCCACTTGCTGAAACGTCGGCTGGATGAAGAAGGTTGGGGGGAAGCGGTCTTCAGAGGCCAGGTCATGAGTCTGACCCGCCACGGGATGTTCGTTCTCTTCGGCCGGGTGTTCCAAGGGTACCTCTCGGTGCGGGAGCTTCCGGACGATGATTATCGTCTCAACGAGGTAGAGACAGCCCTGGTGGGCCGCCGTACGGGACGGGCCTACCGGCTGGCCGATCTCCTTGACGTGCGGGTTATAGGGGTGGACGCGGTGCGGGGACGGATCGACTTGGCCTTGGTAGAGGGTGAATCCGGGGAGGAGGAAGGCGGAGACGGGGGCGGCGGGCGACGCGAGCAGCGCGGCCGTGCAGCAAAGAAGCGTACGGGCACCCGCCGGGTGTAGTCGAGGGCTTAGAAGGCCAGGGCTGGCTTCGGGGGTATACTGGATTACCCGGCACGGAGGCAGCTGTAAGAGATGAAACCCGAAGGCATAAGACTGATAGCCCAGAATAAGAAGGCTTATCACGACTACCGAATCGAGGAGACCTTGGAGGCCGGTATAGCTCTTACCGGGACCGAGGTCAAGTCACTGCGAGCAGGGCGAGTGAATCTTCGCGATTCCTACGCAGCTGTGGAGAACGGGGAGCTCTTCCTCATCGGGGTGCACATCAGCCCTTATGAACAGGGCAACATCTTCAATCACGACCCTCTGCGTAAGCGCAAGCTCCTGGTCCATGCCCGCGAACTTCGGCGTCTCTACGGCAAGGTGCGCCTGGCTGGCTATACCTTGGTGCCCACCAAGATGTACTTCAAGAACGGCTTAGCCAAAGTGGAACTCGGGCTGGCCAAAGGCAAGACCACATACGACAAGCGACAGACGCTGGCCAAGAAGGAAGCCGAGCGAGAGATGGAGAGGGTCTTCCGCCGCGGCGAGCGGGATTAGGCACGAGGTCCATACCCACAGGCGACCGGCATCTAGGGCGCCTGCTGCATAGTCTGCGTCTCACCACCGCCCGCCCGGAAGTGTGCGGAGGGCCGGCGGACAGTTCTCCCGCTTCGTCCTGCCGTGAGTGAGGAACGCACTGCTAGGGTATAATCAAGCGACTCAGGTAGCACGGTCTCAGGAACCGGGCTTCTGGGTCTCGTGGGGGCGACATGGTTTCGACGGGGCTCATGTCTGAGTTCGGGTAGCGAGCCGAGATCCCAGCCGTTCTCGTTAAACAGGCTGGAAAGAACAACTGCCAAACCTGAGTTGGCTCTGGCCGCTTAGTCTGAAGAAGACTTAAGCGCCTGTCGTGCCTCTCCCGCCTGCCGGAGAGGGTCGCGGCATGAACCTGGCGGGCTCACCCTGGGTGATCGCCACCGTCGTCGGGGGAAGATCCAGGTGGCTGGCTAAGCACTCCCTGCCTCTACGGGAGGGCAAGGCGAGAAGCAAAGTAGGGGCTACGCTCGTAGAAGCCTGGGCCAGACGGGTTTCGGACGGGGGTTCGATTCCCCCCGCCTCCACCTGTGCAGTAGCCGTTACTGGACGTACACATGGCAAGTACTCGAAACGCGACCACGCGGAACTCAGTCACCTACTACGAAGTGGAGCCTAAAGGCGGGCTCGCAGCCCTTTTCTTTGTTGGAAGAGGGAGACGCGGACCCGGCCGTCCTGGGTATCAGACGGACACGGCGGAAGAGGACTGGGTGGTTGCGTCTCCCGCAGGGGACGATCCAGGGCAGGGGCGTTCCGCCCTCTTCTGGGTCGGGATGGGTCTGGCCGCAGTGATCCTGCTGATGATCATAGGTGTGGTGGTACTGGTAGCCACAGAACCGGCCCCGGCTGTCTCGCCAGCGGTCCCCGAAACGACCTCCCCTACCACTGTGGCGACGACCGTCACCACCCTCCCAGAGGGTGCTGTTGCGATCATCCCCCCGACTACGGAATCCACCATCCCCGGGGAGACCGGCCCGACCGTGTATACGCATCCTCTCACCAATCCTATTCGGATCGTGATCCCGGCCATCAGCACGGCGGCTGACATCATCCCGGTCGGGGTGGCGAAAGAAGGGGTGATGGAGACCCCCCCAGCTCGTAAAGCGGGGTGGTACAAGTTGGGGCCGGCACCTGGTGCCCCGGGGCCTGCGGTCATCATCGCTCACAGCTTCTTCAATCACGAGCGCGACGTCTTCTACAACCTTAAGCGCCTGCAGCCTGGCGATGAGATCCAGGTGTACGACGGCAGCGGCGAGGTAGCGGTCTTCGTGGTCGATTCCAAAGAGGAGATTCTGAAGACCGAACTTCCCACCGAGCGCATCTGGAATCAGACCAGCGAGCCTGTCATCCGCCTGGTCACCTGCGGAGGCACCTTCGATCCCGAGACCAGGCATTTTCTCTCCAACGTGATTGTCTACGGGCACTTGGTGCAGTAGCAGGCGCTGCAGCAGTATCCGTGGGTGGGCCGGGGGCGCGGGGCCAAGAGGGCTGCGCGAAGATGTTTTTTCAGACGAAAGCAATTTTCGCCAAGGAAGAGGTTTACTTTTAGAGAATTGAGGTTACAATACAACCAGCGCAACAGCAGACTCGTTGTGGAACGGCTGTTGCGAACGGGAAGCTATGACCTCGAAGGGCGCGAACGGTCGCCCGGGGCTTCTGCCCCCGTCCTCCGAGAGAGCAAGTGGTGAGACCGGCCCGGAAATCGTGGAACAGTCCACGAACGGAAGGTACACAGGTCATGCGAAGGAGGAC